>Ga0210409_10007857_pt1 | contig 10938 bp, 11 predicted proteins | sample IncBWH17MmetaG_FD_161649 | JGI IMG/M metagenome (GOLD analysis project Ga0210409, IMG submission 161649) | Forest soil microbial communities from Barre Woods Harvard Forest LTER site, Petersham, Massachusetts, United States - Inc-BW-H-17-M | ecosystem: Environmental > Terrestrial > Soil >...
CAGGCGCCGGGACCGCGGGCGCTCTAATCACCGGCAAGCGGGACATCTACTTCCGGGCGGAGACGGCGCTTAGATTTCGCCTGACTCGACCGGTGACGGTTCCTGTCAAGAGTTGAACTGAATCGACCCGCAAGCCGCGCGAGGTTTTTCCCGACTTCCCACGGGCCAGCCTCGCGCGGTCCTGCTATTCGGCAGGGGACTTTTCCAATCCTTGATTCTTATTGATAGAGTCTTAGGCCGAACCAAGCACCTACACTTCCGAGCGAAAGCTCAGGGGGAGGCCTCGGCGCTGGCTTTGATTTCCTGCCAACGTTTGGGGCGTTTCTTGGCGTCGAGGACTTTCTTGCGCAGGCGAATGGATTTCGGGGTCACTTCGACATACTCGTCATCCGCGATGAACTCGATGGCCTTTTCGAGAGTGAGTTCGCGCGGAGGAATCAGGCGGATGGCTTCGTCCGCAGAGGACGAGCGCATATTGGTCTGCTTTTTTTCCTTGGTGATGTTGACGTTCATATCGTCTTCGCGCGCATTCTCGCCGACAATCATTCCTTCATAGACCTCAATACCCGGACCCACAAACATTTCCCCGCGTTCCTGAATTCCCCAGATCGCGTAAGCCACAGAGACGCCCGCGCGGTCAGCCACCAGCGCACCCGTCAAACGCATGGCCATGTCCCCGGCATAGTCGGTCCAGCCTTCCAGGAGGGAATGAATCAGTGAAGTGCCGCGCGTATCGGTGAGCAACTGGCTGCGCAATCCGATCAAGCCGCGCGAAGGAATGCTGAATTCCATGCGCACGCGGCCGGAATGGTGGTTCACCATTTTTTTCATTTCGCCGCGGCGCGTACCGAGCGATTCCATCACGATGCCGATAAAAGATTCCGGGCAATCAACAATCAGCAGCTCGAGCGGCTCGACACGGCGGCCGTTTTCCGTCTTCACCACGATTTCGGGTTTGCCCACCATCAACTCGTATCCTTCGCGGCGCATGGTTTCAATCAGAATCGCAAGTTGCAGTTCCCCGCGACCGAGCACACGGAATGAATCGGTCGAGCCCATGTCTTCGACACGCAACGAGACATTGGTGAGCAATTCTTTCTCGAGGCGCGCGCGCAAATCGCGGGATGTGACGTATTGCCCTTCGCGTCCTGCAAACGGCGACGTGTTGATGGTAAAAACCATGGTGAGCGTGGGCTCGTCAATCAGCAGCGGCTCGAGCGGCGCGGGATGCTCCAGATCTGTGATGCTTTCGCCGATCTGGATCCCTTCGACGCCGGCGATGGCGACGATATCGCCGGCGGACACTTCCTCGGCTTCGTCGCGTTCGAGGCCACGGAAGGTGAAGAGCTTGGTAATTTTTGTCGGCTGAATGGTGCCGTTGAGTTTTGCGATGCCTACTTCGGTGCCGCGCAGGAGCGTGCCGCCGAATACTCGAGCGATGGCCACCCGTCCCAAAAAATCGCTGTAATCGAGGTTGGTTACTTGGATTTGCAGAGTCGCCGCGGGATCGCCCGCCGGTTCAGGAATGGAGCGGATAATTTCATCAAACAGCGGCTGGAGTGTCGTTGAATCATCGCCCAGTTTGCGATGTGCCACGCCGGTTTTCGCGTTGGTATAGATCACCGGAAAATCCAGCTGGTCTTCGCTGGCGTCGAGGTCAATGAAGAGATCGTAGATCGCGTCCAGAACTTCGGCGGGGCGCGCGTCGGGCCGGTCAATTTTATTGAGAACCATGATGGGCGGAAGTTTTGCGGCCAGCGCTTTCTGGAGCACGTAGCGCGTCTGCGGCAGCGGGCCTTCGCTCGCGTCCACCAACACAAGCACGCCGTCCACCATGCGCAAAGCTCGCTCCACTTCGCCGCCAAAATCGCTGTGGCCCGGGGTGTCCACGATATTAATTTTGGTGCCGCGATAAGTGAGCGCCGTATTTTTGGCCAGGATGGTGATGCCGCGCTCGCGCTCGAGATCGTTCGAGTCCATCACGCGCTCCACAAGTTCCTGATTTTCACGGAAGATTCCGCTCTGGCGCAGCATGGCGTCCACCAGAGTGGTCTTGCCGTGGTCTACGTGCGCGATGATGGCGATATTGCGAATCGATGTCTTCATTTTGCTGCGGCCAAATAAAAAGGGCTGCAAGCGCGGTCTTGCAGACCTGATGTATCCCCAAGGAGAAGTTTCAGGAGCAACAAACGCAGAGCTATTCTAGCACGCTCGAGGTGGCGCGGCCATTGCTCGGGGCGAACCGAGCGCGCAGAAAGGAACACTCCGGGATTTCTCACGAGCAGAATGTTTTCCGTTGTTTGTTTTCAATGATTTGGCTCCCGGACTAACATTACGAATTGCGACCGGAAATCGCGGGCTCGAATCGGGAGAATTCGCGCTGGATGATAACTGCCGCGGGAGGTCGACTATAAGCCTGTGGGCTCGAGCAAGGTCAGCGGAGATTGAATTTTGACACAGGAGGCGGCAGCATGGCTCGGGTTGTTTTTCACCCGCTTAGCACGGTCGGTAAGGCATTGAATTCTAAGTTGTTACATCCATTTCTAGGGATCTCACGAGCACTGGGGTAGAGGGAGAGCCTGGCCACTGAGGGGGTTTAGATAACAATCTGAGCACAAAGGGCTTAATGTGCACAGATTAGCAGTGAACCGGAAAGCCTTTTGGTGCATCATATACCGCATGACAACTCAAAAGCGCAAGGGACGCGGACGATTAGTTCCTACTCGACCCACGGGAGTCGAGTATCGCGTGAATTACGGCATCCACATGGTTGCTCCGGAGAAGAAGCACGGGCGAGGCATGGCGCCAACTCGTTGGGCGCGCTGCGTGGTTCGCTCGGAGAACGCTCACCGGATCCCCAATGGCGAATACTTTCTCCATGCGGATGAAGGCGGAGTGTTCCAACTGAAGTGCGAAGGCAAGTCCTGGCACTATCTGGCAGCCGCTTAAATCGTCTCCTGATTCGATTATCCCGCCAGGCAGTCTGAAGCCTGAGTACGGGTGTGCCTGGTTTTTCTTTGGGGGCTTCCCATATCCTTGGGCAGCTCTTGTCACCGAAGTCCAATTCGCAGGAATCTTCACCGGTTCCTTCCCTCTCGATCACCCTCCAACCGCTTAATGGCATCGGGATCGAAACCCGTTCGAGGGGCGCCGATACGCTGTTCGAGGACGGCCGCGACGTCGGGGTGGTATAGATGTCCCAAGCCATGCAGCCCGGAGGTTTTCATCCCCTGACGTTACCGAGCTAGAGAATTTCGACTATGGTTTGAAACATCGTATCCAACAGCGTGCGGTTGTGTGCGGAGAGCAACTGATAGGTTTTCGCCGGAAGCTTCTTTTGATGCGTCCTTTCGCCCCGCAACGCGAAGAGAATAAGGTCCCACCACAGATAGAAGCCAGTTTCCCTTGGCTTTACATTCGATAGGGCACCAAAATCGGAAAAACACCGAGTACACCGAGCGAATGCTTTGAATTCGTCACTACAGTGGGGTGGTTGAGCCGCGCAGAAATTCCGAGAGCCGAAGATTCTCGCCCAGAAAGCCCAGATGCCTTGATCGAATTGAGCAAGCGAATACCTGGCTGCGATACCCCCAAGCCCCGTGCACAGCCGGGGCCTGGGCTCGGTTGAGACGGCAGGAAGGGATGGCCGGGCCTGATCGAACGATAGACCGGAGAGGTCTGGCAGGAAGCAAACAAGCTGCAACCGAGCGGGCAAAGGCTTCCGGGCAAAGAAGCGCTCCACAAATTGCTCAGGAGTCAGGGAGGAAAGTTCGAGGTGTCTGGGTGGTTCGAGAAAGAACTCTATCGATCATCCAGCATCTGATAACGTTGCAATGATTCGGGGCAGAGCGTTCGCCCTAGGGGGCTCGCTTCCGGAAGACCACGCAGTAATCATTCGCTGACCAATCGTTGGCCACATACTCCACCTCGAATCCGGCGGACGTGAGCTCGTCCACCATTACTTTTTGAGGGATGCCGTGACCGCCGCGATTTTTTGGTACTCCTTCGACCGGATCTAAATTGGCACGGGGCGGAAAATCGATAATCGCGAGGCGGGCACCGGGCTTGAGGGAGCGCATCAGATTTTTGTCGAACGCCTCAGGCTGCGTGATGTGGTGATACACGTGGCGAAGATAGATCGCGTCGCAGCAGGCAGTGGGCAGTTTGGTGTCGTCTGCCGCACCATCGACAACGATCACATTCGAGAGTTTTCGCTTCGAAACTTCCGCGCGGATCTGCTTCAGTTTCTCTGGGTCAATCTCCGTGGCGTACACGCGTCCGGTCGCCCCAACCTTTTCCGCAGCCCCAAAGCTGTAGCTGCCATCGCCCGCGCCGACGTCCGCAACAATTGTTCCCGACGTCCATTGCATCAGCTCGGCGAGGCGGGCGATCTCCTGGCGCAGGCTCGGAGCGGCGGAAATGAAATCTCCAATCAAGGCCCACAATAAGATTGCGAAGGAAGCGGCCCATAGGCAGGTGAGCAAATTTCTGCGATTCATATTTGGTTTCCTCTCGCTCCGGCCTTGATTGCGCTTCATTCTTTCGAAGACTTAGCCGATCCTTCCTAAAGCTTGGACGCGCCAGAGACGGCTTGGTGTTCCGAACACTCCTCCTCCCAACCGCCGATCCAGGATTCTGCTCCCATGCCGGAAAGCGGTTCACGGATTTACAACTGGCAGGAGTATCCTCCGAGCGTCGAGACTTCAACAGCGGCCCGATAGCCGGGTTCGGAGCGAAGGAGATGAAATTATGAACGTGAGTGTGAATGCGGGGATGATTACGACGGCGTTCGAGCTCCCCGGCTACCGGGTGGTGAAGACACTGGGCCTGGTTCGCGGTGTGACGGTACGTTCGCGGAGCATTCTCGGGACCATCGGCGCTTCGCTGGAAACGCTGGTAGGCGGCAACATCACCTTGTTCGAAGAGATGTGCGAGAAGACACGCGAAGAAGCGCTCGAGCTGATGACCCAGCACGCTGCCGAGCATGGCGCGAACGCCGTAATCGGAGTGCGCTACGACGCGACCGAAGTGATGCAGGGAGTCACCGAGGTACTGGCCTATGGAACGGCAGTGCAGGTGGAGCGCGCTCCGTAGCCGTGAGCAAGGGGATTAGCGAAAAGTCGCGCTCGGTACTAAAATAGGCGCGCTTGTACTCCTGGAGGGTAATTCATGAAGCTTGCGTTGAGGTTGCTGGCTGCATTTATTCTGCTCGCCGTGCTCACGGGCGCATTTATTGTCCACGCCGCGGCGCCCAAGACTGAGACCGTGCAATTCAAAAGTGGCAACGACACTGTGAGCGGATTTCTGGCGCTTCCGGACGCGCCCGGGCCGCATGCCGCGGTCATCGTGATCCATGAATGGTGGGGATTGAATGATTGGGTGAAGGAGCAAGCCGAAAAATTGGCGTCGCTGGGCTACGTGGCTCTGGCCGTGGACCTCTACCGCGGAAAAGTGGCCACCAATGCAGAGGAGGCCCACGAACTGATGCGCGGGCTGCCCCAGGATCGCGGCGTGCAGGATTTAAAGGCTGCCGTCACGTATTTGGGCACTCGCAAGGACGTGAGACCGGATCGCATCGGCTCGATTGGCTGGTGCATGGGCGGCGGCTTCTCGGTTCAGTTGACCGTGCACGATCCGCGTCTGCGCGCTTGCGTGGTGAACTACGGTGCGCTGCCCACCGACCCTAACGATCTGCAGCAGATCGGCGCTGCGGTCCTGGGAAATTTTGGCGCGGACGATCACGGGATCACCGTGGCAGACGTGGAAGCTTTCAAGAAAGGCATGACCAATGCGCAGAGAGTGTTCGAAGTGAAGATTTATCCCGGCGCGGGCCATGGATTCATGAATCCGAACAACAAGGACGGCTACCGCCCCGAAGCTGCCGCCGATGCCTGGACGCGCACCACCAATTTTTTGAAGAGCGCGCTGAAGTAGAAAATCTTCCCGCCCCGCGCTGGCAGGGGCCGCGTAACTCCTACGGCATCTCGCGGCCCATTTGGCTGGCTGTACCATTGCACGCGGCGAGTTCTCCGCTTAGCCTCGAGATAGCAGCAAGAGGCGCGAGCTGTGGACGAGCGATTCCAAAACGACAGGCCGATTGACGAGCAGCCGCCGAGCACCGAGGGCACGTCCGCCGGCGTGCGCATCGCTATACTTGGTTCCGCGCTGATGATTCCTTTGACGCTGACGATCGCGCTCAAGCCGGCCGCAGCACGAGCCGCCTGGGAGCAAATTGTCAGCATCATTCAATTGAAAAGCGACCCGCTTCCTGCATCCCCGGCTAGATTTTCGGAACACTTGAGCGAAGGGCTGTCGAGCCTCGCGCCGCAGCGGCAGGCGGAGCTGCTGCTAGAGCAATCCATCAATCACTATGAGGGCGCCATCGAGAAGCTTTCCGGCCAGATGGACTCCTACCGCGGCCCGGTGAAGCTCAACGCGCATCTCACGGGGCTGCTCGACACGGCGCTGAATTCCGATGACCTGCGAGTGCGCGCCGCTGGAATCGAAATGGAGCTGGCGGTTTATGATCTTCCGAAGTCGCCTGCGAGCGCTCAGGGGCTGATTCAAAGGATCGAATCGGATCCCGCGGCGCGGCCTTGGGCTCTCTGGATGCTCGGCGCCATCGGCAATCGCGGCGTTGAACCGGAGTCCGCGCTCGACACGCTCGTTCACTATGCACGCGACCCGGATGAAAAAACGCGACACTGGGCTGTCGAAGGGCTCTCTCTGCTCGGCAGCGACGCTACCATCGAGCCACTGTTGGAAATTTTTCGCAATGATTCCTCGATGCAGGTGCGCGAGCGCGCCGCCTGCGGGCTGGCTCAATCTGGCATGCTCAGGAAGGAGCAGCGCCTGACCGCTGTTCCTACTCTTCTCAATTACACGGAAGATCCCGCGTTTGATTCGACTGCCAGGACCTGGGTGTATCAGGCTCTGCGCGATATCACCGGCGCCAGCGTGTCGAATGATCCCGCTGGATGGCGCAACTGGTGGGCTGAAAACGCGCCTCGCTGATGCTCGTATCTTCAACCAAAACTAGTCCTGAGCGCTCGAGAGTTTCTAAAGTGCGATCAGTCCCGCGCGAATTGCCAGCAGCGACAAGATTGCGACCACGGCCCAGAGCAGCACTCCCTGAATCAACGGGCGCGCGCCTACCTGCTTGAGCGTGGTCATCGATAACCCCGTTCCAATTAAGTAGAGCGTTACCGTCAATCCCAGCCTGCCGATGCGGCTCAGAATCGAGTACGCCGGCGCGAGCTGGGGAGCGTAGGTATTGGCGACGGCGGCGAGGCAAAAAAGAAGAATGAACCACGGCCATTGCACGCGTGCTTTGCTCTTGACCACGTAAGCCGTCACTAGCGTGATCGGCACGATCCACAGCGCACGCGCCAGTTTGACGGTGGTCCCGATGGCCAGGGCTTCGTTGCCGTACTTCGCAGCCGCGCCCACTACCGAGCTTGTGTCGTGAATCGCCAGCGCCGCCCACAGTCCGAATTGTGTCTGGGTAAGGTGCAAGACAGAGCCGATGAAGGGAAAAATGAGCAGCGCAATCGAATTAAGTACGAAGACAGTGCCGAGCGATACGGCAATTTCTTCGTCATCCGCATGAATGATGGGCGAGACGGCTGCGATCGCGCTGCCGCCGCAGATCGCCGTCCCCACATTGATCAGGAACGACACTTTGCGGTCCACCGCGATTAGCTGGCCGATTAAGAGCCCCAACAACAGGGTGGTGGCAATGCCCGTGGCGGTGTACACGAAACCGGATGCCCCGGCGCGCACCACCTGATGGAGATTCATCCCGAAGCCGAGCGCCACAACTGAACCTTGCAGCAGCCATCGCGACAGCGTCCTGGTCTGCTTCGCATACGGCATGGCAAAGCTGAAGCCATACATCAAGCCCGCGAGCAGCGCCACCGGTGGCGAAATCAATCCGCTCGCGGCAAGAATCAACCCTGCAAGGAAAATTATCTTGGCGATCATTCGGTCTTCACATCCGGAATGGGCGATACCCCTGGTTGGCTTTCAGAAAAGCTGCGGTGTTCGATGGCAGCTCGAATGACCCCTCTCCAATTCGAACGCCTCTCACAAGCAGGCCGCTGTGTTAAAATAAAAAACCTGTCCAGTAGGCCCGTAGCTCAGTTGGCTAGAGCGCTACCTTGACACGGTAGAGGTCTGCGGTTCGAGCCCGCACGGGCCTACCATCCATCTCACTGAATCTACTCAGCGACAGCCGGGATCTCATCGCCGGATTGGTGTAACTCGTCACCATTCGTCACCAATTGCGAGAGGTTTTCGACTGCCAATCGTAGATGAGCAGGGATTGGTAGGGTGTAGACCTCCAAGGTTGTGGACATTCTGCTGTGGCCTAGCTGTGCCTGTGTATCTCTCAGAGAGGCCCCGGCTGCTTGGAGCAGCGTAGCGTGCGTTCGTCTGAGAGTGTGCCAACTCAGCGATGGCATTCCAATTTTCCAACCTGCCGGTTTCAAATGATGGTGCAACAGGTTGGTGTCGTTCAATGGGGTGCCGTTGCGAGTCTGAAATACCAGATCGTCCTCCCCTGATCGTGCAGCGTGCTCGTAGATTCGAATGAGTGAAGGTACGAGCGCTCTTGACAAGGGAAGTGTGCGTCTGCTGCCTTTGGTTTTGGGTGAGCCGAGCAAGCCGCGATAGCAGGCCTGCTCGATTCGGATCTGGCCAGAGGAAAAATCCACGTCCCTTCGACGCAAACCCAAAATCTCTCCGATCCGCATGCCGGTCAGGATGCCCAGGAGAACCATCGTACGAACTGGCTCTTTGAGCAGAGTTAACAGCTGTAGAACATCGGTGGCCTGGAGAGCAAGTTTTTCGCGGACCGGCTTCTTTTCGGGAAGTGACACTCCACTCGCGGGATTGCTCCCGGAGTAGAAATTCCACATCCTCGCCATTTCGAAGGCCTTCGACATTAAATTGCGAAAGTGGTTGGCAGATTCCCATCCGAGGCCACTCTCCAACTTCTGCAAGACAAATCGCTGCAGGTCGACGGTTCCGATATCGCAAAGACGGAATATCCCAAAAGCAGGTAAGAGGTGCGTGTTTAAGGTTTGGCGATAGCGCTTCCGGGTGGATGGCTTCAATGTTGGAAAGAATAGTGGGTCGAGGTATCGCTCCACGAAATCCCGAAACTTCAACGTGGATTGCGGCACCAGAATTCCCTGGTTTACAGGCCGGACCCGCTCGTCGGCAAGTTTCCTCGCTTCTCGAAATGTCATTTCGGAAACCGTACCAAGCGTGACCGACTGACGCCGTCTCCCGATCCTGCCGTCCTCTTTTATATAGTCTTCCCACCACTGTAACTCCCATACCGGATCGCGCTTCCCACGTTTGCGAATGCTGCCTTTCTGATAGCGTCGGCGAGCCATTTCTTTTTGCCAGCCTCCTGTCTCAGCTGGCCCGCCTTGCTTTTCCGTGGGTGGGAGTATAGCCATCAAGGAACTCGAATTCCCAGGAATTTCAAAATTCCGCAATCTGCGTAAATTTCGTTACTTTGGTGGAATTTCCAATTTCATTTCGCATTACGTTTCGCGATTTTCTCTAATTCCCCAAGTAATCCCTGGATTCGTATTTTTAATGACTTACGAGCCCGGACTTTGTCTTCATCAATGAAAAAAATGCCAATTTGTCCGTCTAGTTTTTCGATTTCGGATTTAAGGCCGTCGATTTCGGACAGGATTGCTCTTATTTCGTACAGAGTTTGCGCGTGCTGCGTGAGGCGGTATTCGTGCTTTTCCAACTCGCGAATCAATTCTCTTAGCTTTTCGATTCCCTGCTTTCGTCGAATAAAGAATTGGGTCCCGCACGGATCACACATGAAATAGAATTTCCCGTTCTTATCCGTTCGCTGATCCAATTTTTTCCCGCACAAAATGCACGGAAGAAATGGCATCTTCGTATCTCCTAACGTTAACGTTGGTCTCTGCAACGCCTAGACCGGTCAGGGGTCGTAGCGGGACTTGTTTGGCTCATCACAGTGAATTACACAGCGGGAAGGGAAAATAGGACAGAACGCGAACGGAGATTTTTGGCTGAAAATCGTTACGGTGTTTGTGCTATGACGATGCTCATTGCCACCAAAAAACGTGTCATCCAGGAGAAATGCTTATCAATTCGCACGTAATTGCGAGTCCGCCACATCCGATGAGCCACTTCGTTATATTCCGGCGAAGCAGAAACTTCGCCCACCAGGCCGGACACGCTCCTGTCATGAAACCGGCCAGTCATAACCCGTACATAGCTGCTGAGAAGGTACTTAGACAATTCCACAGGAGACCGCGTTTCTGTATCTGCGCTCAGTGAGCTAGCGAAATTGATGAACCGAATATATATGCGAAGCTCGGAGATTACCTGTGAAACGGGAAGTCGTCCTATTTTCGCGAATTCTACGTTCTTCCCCTCATTTTCTGAAGCGATGACGCTATTAAATAGTTTTTCGAGCTTCTGAGCTGCATTTTCTAGGGCGCGCGTGGCTTTTTCGCGATTCTCAGGGTGCCCTACCATTTCTGTCCAGAATCCCTCCAATAGGGGTGAATAGCGAAGTAGTGTGACAATTCCGGCAAGCACGAGCTGGAGACACCCAGCTTCGCAGAGTTCTGTGAAATCTTCCCGCGCACCTGGCGATGTCAGCCTCTGTTTTTCCCCCTCCGCCAGATCCGTGTAAAATTTGGCGATGTCAAATCCCTTGGCCCGACGAGTCTCTCGGTAGGCTTTCCAAAAAGCCACCTCATCCGGTAATTCTTCGATTTTGGGTTTACCAGTATCGGTCACGGCGCAGTCACGCTCGGTACATTATTACTGCCCCGGAGATATTGAGTGCGTAACCCAGTCGTTTCGTTTCCAAGGGAGCACGATACGGAGGGCGAAAAACGGAGAAGGTTAAAAAGGCCAGAGCATGTTTCTAAA
>Ga0210409_10007859_pt1 | contig 10936 bp, 10 predicted proteins | sample IncBWH17MmetaG_FD_161649 | JGI IMG/M metagenome (GOLD analysis project Ga0210409, IMG submission 161649) | Forest soil microbial communities from Barre Woods Harvard Forest LTER site, Petersham, Massachusetts, United States - Inc-BW-H-17-M | ecosystem: Environmental > Terrestrial > Soil >...
GGATTTTCCAGGTTTAATCGGAAGCGCGGCGAACGAAGCAACGTGGCCTCCCACCATTCCGCACAGAACGCGAAAGAGTGGGGCACCCTATTTTGTGTGTCATTTATATGTTAAAAGAGCTTCCCTAGGCCGGCTTACTTCTTAGCTTCGCCGCCTTTTCGAGTTCTTTCAAAGCGGCCATGGTGCGGGCTGTGTAGTCTACGCGTTTTGCCGACTTCGGGCGTCGGTGTCGTTTGGTCGCGGTATCGTGTTTTGACATTGTGTCCTCGTGTTTGCTAACAGTACCACGTTTGCGCTGACGACGAGGGCCGGGCGCATCGCCGATACTAGCCCAATAGTGAATCGGAAGTCCCCGTGCCAGCATCTTATACGTAGTCATAAGTGTCATTACTTACTTAGATTTACGTCCAACAGGAGAGCAAAACCGTGGCCACCATCCCGAGAGCGATAACAGCCGAACCTACGGCCCCGCACCAACTGGCTTCCGGCCAGGTGAAAGATCTGCTGAAGCTGCAGAAGGCCGCGCAGAAGATCAGCTCGATCCTTGACCTGGATCGATTAATCGACAAAGTCGTGAATGATTTGGCGCCTTCGTTCGGGTGCGTCGAGGCCGATGTCTACCTGTACGAAGAAGAGCGCGGGGAGTTGGTTCTGGCCTGCGCTCACGGTTGTGCAGGATGTGAAGTCTGCGGAACGGGCAACTGCCTGAAGATCGGGACACAGGGCATGGTTGGGTACGTCGCTGCCACCGGCCAGATGCGTTATGCGCCCGATGTAAGGAAAGATCCGTACTACATCGGATGTGAAGAGTCCACACTGTCGGAAGTGGCGATTCCGCTGCATGTCGAGGGCAAGCTGATCGGCGTGTTCACGGCTTCGCATCCCGAACTGGATGGGTTTCCTGCCGAACAACTTCGGCTTTTGCAGGCACTGTGCAGCTATGTGGCAGTCGCCGTTCACAATGCGCGGCGCTTCCAGCAGGAGCGGGACCAGCGCGAGGAGATGAGCCGCGAGGCAAACGAAGCGCGCAAGATTCAGGAAGCGCTGTTGCCACGGAGCTCGCCTTACATTCCAGGCTTTGCCGTGACTGGGCTCTCGACTCCGGCTGGCGCGGTGGGCGGAGACTGGTACGATTTCATACCTTTCGACGATGGCCGCTGGGGATTGGTGTTGGCCGACGTTTCGGGGAAAGGTACAGCCGCCGCGCTGCTGATGTCGGCGACTCGCGGCATTCTTCGCTCGCTGGCCAGTGCGTGCTGCCCCAGCGAGGTGTTGACCAAGCTCAATCAGTTGCTGGTTAACGATTTTCCTTCGGGCCGGTTCGTGACCATGCTCTACGCGATTCTGGATCCGGCTTCCCGGACTCTAAGGTACGCGAGCGCTGGGCACTTGCGTCCGCTTCTGATCGAGAATGGTAATGCGCATTTCCTTGACACTGAGCGAGGCTTGCCGCTCGGGATCGGATCGGGAGACTACTCCGAAGCGCAAGTGCAGATGGCGCCAGGCTCGCGGCTGTTGTTCTACAGCGACGGCATTACCGAGGCGACGGATCCCCAAGAGGAAGAGTACGGCGCGGATAGGCTCGAACAGCATTTTCGTCGAGCAGACGCATCGGCTGAGAGCATCCTCGAAGACGTGCGGACGTTCGCCAATGGGGCTGGCTTGCACGATGACGCTACTGTAATTTTGGTCAAGGCTTAGGCTAGTTGTTTCGCGGGCATTCTTCCTTTGTGTACCTTCGCGTCCTTTGTGGTTGATGAAGTTCAAATGCTGAAACCAAAGGACGCGAAGGTACACAAAGGAAATCGCTCCATTATCCGAAACGGGCTTTGTGTTCTTTCAGGATGCAGCGGTCCATGATCACGAAAATCCCCGCCTTGCGCGCCTTCTCAGCCGCCTTCTCGTTGATGACTTCCTCCTGCATCCAGATGGCAGGCACTTTGAGCTGGATCGCCTGATCGACGACCTCCTCCACGAATTCGGGGCGACGGAAGATGTTCACGATATCGATCTTCCCGGGAACATCCAGCAGGGATGCGTACGCCTTTTCTCCCAGAGCGCCTTTAATCTTCGGGTTGACGGGAATGATGTGGTAGCCATTGGTCTGCATGTAGGCAGACACGCCGTGGCTTGGGCGCAGAGGGCTGTTGGAGAGTCCAACGACCGCGATGGTTTTGGCGCGCTTCAACAGATCGGCGATGGGATCAGGTCGCGGCGATGAGGACATAGCAAGGTATTGTAGCGAGCGGCGTCCTGAGAAGCGAATTCGGTCCGCCAGCGCCGGCTTCCGACGCGGATTCTCCTTGACAATGGTCCGGCGAGGTTTCAAACTCGTCCGGTTTCGATTTCAGAAGGAATCCAGGGGGAAGATCCATGAACCGGGGAATCGCGACTCAGGTCGCATATGCCGCATTTGGTTTGGCTGTGTGTATGTTCGTCGCCGTGGCGGCGCAGGGCCAGCAGTCTGGTGAGGGAATCGTCAAGATCAACGGCGGAAGCGTAACGGTTGCTCTCCACGCGAACCCCCGGAAGATCGAGCAGGCCGCCGCAGATCCGGCCTCGCTGCTCACGATCTATAGCGATCTGGGCACCGGGAGCACGGTCTATCTGCCGAACATCGGGTGGTCGGTGGACGGCCCCGGTTCTGGCGGAGGGCAAGTCGCCTCGGCGACCCCTTTCACCCCCAAGCGCAATTTCAATCTGGTCCTCATCAAAGTGGCAATCCTGACGGTGGCAGGCACGAATGGCGTCACGTTGAGCCTCAACCGTGACAGCAGCGGCGCGCCTGGAACCGCCATCAAGACATGGAACCTGGTAAATCTGCCTCAGTTCGCGGGATGTTGCAAACTCGATCTGGCGCGACTCAAGAAAACAGTAAAAGTGAAAAAAGGAGTGCAATACTGGCTGGTTGCGACCACGGACAAAACTACGGAAGACGCATCGGATTCGTGGAACATGAATAGCCGGAGCATTTTCGGCACGGTTGGGCAACAGTTTGATAATGGAGCTTGGCAGATAACAAAAGGCAGCGCACTGCTGCCCGCGTTTAGCGTTTTGGGGACGCCAGTCGACTGAGACTTGCAGAGGGAGTTGGCAAACCCTCCCCCTTGGCGGGATTCGCGCGGGCGTCCGCGCCTAGACTTTCTTATTCTCCCGCAGTGTTTTCCAGCTTCTGTCTGAACATTCTGGTCGCCATTTTGCGAACCGTGTCGGAGACTTCTTTGTTGCCGGTCAGATTCCTAAGGTCGGCAGTCAGGAGGTGCTTGACCAGGCCGAGGGAAACATCGATCGGAGTCCGCGGATTAAAAACCAGGTTCCGCATGATGGCATATTGCTTGATGAAGCGCCGCTTCATCGTGATGGCGCGAAGGACGGCTTCGAGTACATTCTTCTGACCGGCAAACTTCTCGACTTCGCCGTCGGTAACCTTCGGCGATTCCAGCACGGCGATGGCGACAAGTTTCGTCCCGTCGCGGATCAGCAGCGATCGTTCTTCTTTGGTCCCTTTCATCGCCAGCTGAATCCGTCCTTTGATGTCCAGCTTGGAAATTTTCTGTAGTGCGCTGCCCCGCTGTTCTTCGACGCTGAGAAAGACTTTTTTTGCGGGGGCTTTCTGGGCCGCGGCGGCGGCGCCCTGCGTGCTTGCGGCAACCGGCTCAGTCGGGGCATGCGCTTCCTCAGCATGGAGGGCCGGCGTGAGTTCCTCTTGTATACCACCGATCGGCTGGAACGGCTTGTTTGCTTCGGCGGAGATTTCAGCTGCGTGCTCAGTCAAGTATGCGGCGACGTCCGCGTCGTGGGCATCGTTCGAGGCGGGCTCAGGGCTGGCTGCTTGGTTTGGAGCTTCCCGCGCTGTTGCTGCTTGTGCTGACTTTGTGGCAACCGGCGAAGCCGGCGGCGCGGGCTCAGAGATGGTAGTGGTTGTGGCTGCGAAGGACGCAAGTTTAGCCACAACTTCCGCCGTTTGATTCGGGTTCAAGTGCGGATTGGAACTCAGTGCGCTCAGAATTGTCTGGGACTGATTAATGCGCGCGCTCTTGACCAGGGTCTCCACCATGTAACGAGAAGCCGAAGCAGCAAGGTCGACTAACGATTTCTCCGAGACAGAGGGATTCTCGAGCAACGCCGGAAGCAGCGTGGGCCGGAGGTTTCCCGGAGTGATCATGTAGGCCAGTACTTCTTTCGGGGTGTGTGGATCTGAAGCTGCGGCGCGCGAAGAAGCCTCATCCCATCCCGCCAAGGTGAGGCGCGCACGCTCGGCGAAGATTTTAGTCTGGGTCGCAAGGTAAACCAGAATTTCAATCATCTCTTGCGGGGGGACGGAGAGCGCGCCCCGGGCGGCAGTCTGCATCACGTTAGAGTTGGCAGTCGAGGAGCGGATGAGGTCGATCATGCGTGGCATAGGTGTTGGGTAGCTCCAAAATCGCTGGACAGTACAGGATCACGCCGAACTGGGGTTGTTTGCCAGCATTTTTGTGGCACGTAACGTTACGAAGGGCACTGAGTCAGGGCGATTCCTAGCTGGACTCAGTCAGGGATTCCAACTCGAGGATGACCCGTTCGAGTTGGTTTATCAAGGGTTTCGCTTTCTTACGGCGAAATTCGTCCAGCAGGGCGCGATAGTACCAGAGCGTGCCATCCCGCTTGCCCTGAAAGCGTTCCCAAACAGGCTCGCCAATCTCGCGATAGTCGGCGAGGACGGAACGGGCGTTGTGCAGCTTGTCGGCGGCGGAAACCAGGCGGACGTCAGCGTCGGCAGTACGTAGATGCTTGAGGTAGTCCTCCTTTCGCTGCCGCCATGGCGGTTTGGGATCGAGATCGGTGTCGGTGCAACCGTCTACTACGTGGGCGACGCGATTGCCGAAGCGACGGCGGACTTCCCGAAGCATGGGCGCGCCGCCGCAATCTTCGACGACGTCGTGCAAAAGGGCGGCAATGGCGAGATCTTCATCCCCGCCGGCTTCAAGCACCAGGCCCGCGACGCTCAGAAGATGCGCAACGTAGGGAACACCTGAACCCTTGCGGGTCTGACTAGAGTGTTTACGGATGGCAAAGAGCAAGGCGCGTTCAAAACGTGGGCCCAGTTTTGGTGACCCCGGTTTCTTGGATTTCATACGTACCCTCATTGCCGCTTCGAGCGACCGCGACTACGCTTGCTTCTCACCACGGCGCATTTGCAGGTACGCGCGGATGAAGGGTTGTAGATCGCCGTCGATCACGCGGTCGACGTCGCCGACTTCCATCTTGGTTCGGTGGTCTTTAATCAAACGATAGGGTTGCAGAACGTAAGAGCGAATCTGGGAGCCGAAGTCAATGTCGAGTTTTGAGTCCTCAATTTTCTTCGTAGCCGCGCGCTTCTTTTCCAATTCGCTTTCGTAGAGCTTGGAGCGCAGCATGCTCATGGCGCGATCTTTGTTCTTGTGCTGCGAGCGTTCGTTCTGGCAGGCGGCGACAATCCCGGTCGGAATATGCGTGATGCGCACGGCGGAGTCAGTGGTATTAACGTGTTGCCCACCCTTTCCGCTGGAGCGGTAGGTGTCAATGCGCAGATCTTCGGGCTTGATGACGATGTCGATGCTGTCGTCAATTTCCGGCGAGACGTAGACACTGGAGAACGATGTATGGCGGCGCTTGGCTTGATCGAACGGAGAAATACGTACCAGGCGATGCACTCCGATTTCACTGGTCAGGAGACCAAAGGCGTATTCGCCATTGACCGCGAAGGTCGCGGACTTGAGGCCTGCTTCTTCGCCGGGCTGATAATCGTAGAGCACAGTTTCGAAACCCTGACGTTCGGCCCATCGCAAGTACATGCGCAGCAGCATGTCCGCCCAGTCCTGCGATTCGGTGCCTCCGGCGCCGGGATGGATGGTGACGATGGCGTTGCGGGCGTCGTTCTCGCCAGAGAGCAGGGTTTCGGTCTCCAGGCGGTCGACGAGTTGGCGCAGGGAATCGATTTCGCGGCGCAGGTCGGCGTCGACGCTTTCGCCTTCGCGCGCCAGATCGAAGTAGGCCGAAATGTCGTCGCTATGGCGGATGAGGTTGGCTTCGTTGCCCAACATATCTTCCAGACGCTTTTTCTCGCGCATGACCTGCTGCGATTTTTGGGGATTCGACCAGAGGTTGGGATCGGAGGCTTGCTTCTCGATCTCGGCTAATCGTGGGCGGAGATTGCCGGCGTCAAAGATACTCCCGAAGTTCGCGAACTTTGTCTTTCAGGGACGCATATTCTTTTTCAAACTCTTCGACCATTATGTTGTCCTTTTTTAGATTGCTCTTGCTGAGAGAGTGTCCGCACGTTGTCATTCCGCTGGAAGTGAGGGAGCCTGGTTCTTCCCGTGGCCGGCGAACACCGAGATTCCTCGTCGCTTCGCTCCTCGGAATGACAAAAGAGGCCACCCAACCTTCACTTACGAACGATCAACCGCATGAAAAGCGCCACCACTGAAATTATCGCACACAGATAGGCGAACCAGTCGCCGTGACGAGTGTAGAACGTGGTCGCATTCGAGAGTGCGTAAGGCACTCGCAGCGTGGTCCGCGTCTTGCGGGGCGCGCTGGCCACGATTCGTCCAATGGGATCGATCACAGCGGTCAGCCCAGTATTGGTGTCGAGAAGCAGCCAGCGGTCGTTTTCGACGGCGCGCATGCGGGATTGCTTGAGATGCTGGGCGTAGGCTCCGCTGTCGCCGTACCAGCCATCGTTGGAAATGTTCACCAGCACCTGAGCCCCGTTGTTGGCGAATTGCCGGATCTCATCGGGAAAGATGGATTCGTAGCAGATGAAAGTTCCGAGTTTGGTGCCGCCCGCATCGAGGGGTGCGCGGGAAGCGCCCCGGGAGAAATCCCCGACTTCCTTGGTCAGACCTCCGGCGAAAGAGAATATTCGTTTGAACGGGACGTATTCGCCGAACGGAACGAGATGCACTTTATCGTAGCGTGAGACCCATTCGCCCTTCGGAGTCACCAGCGATGCGGAGTTGTAGATTTCCGTGGGTTGAGCGGGGGTTGCGCTGGCATTGCGAATTCCGATGCTGCCGGCGAGCAGCCAGGCGTTCGACCGGCGGGCGACGTTGCTGACGGCGTCGCGGAAAAGCGGATCACTGGTGTAGAACGGCGCAGGGTTTTCCGGCCAGACGATTAAGTCGGGATGCGGAGACCCGCCCGGAAGATCGAGACTGGTTTCAGTCAAGCTGCGCAAGGTTTCGTTGAAATACGCTTTCGTCCAATCGGAGCCTTCTAGAATGGGCACATTGGCCTGAACGAGAACGGCGTTGTGATCGGTGGGAATTGCGGGCGCAGGAACCAAACTTCCGGCCTGCAGGATCACCGCGGCAATGACCGTCGCAAGCGCGAGTCGCTTGCGTTTTTCCCGGTGCACCAGATAGGCAGCAGCGAAGGCTGCATTCACCAGCATGATCTCGAACGACAGACCGTAGACGCCGGTGACTGAGGCAATGCGAGCCAGTGGAATGTTATCCACCTGGGTCGTGCCGAGCAGCCCCCAGGGGAAACCGGTAATGCGGGTGCGGGCGAGTTCTACGGCGACCCAGACGACGGGCGAGAGCAGCAACGCTCGCAGGTTGAAGGTAGTGCCTCCCGCGAGCAGACTCATCAAGAGCCCGAAGACGCCGTGGTAAATCGCCAGATAAAGACAGAAGAGGATCAGAATGCCGATTCCGGCCGGCGTGGTGACGCCGCCGTATTGGTGCATGACGCTATAAATCCAGTAGCAGGTGCCGGCGTACCAGAGGATCCCGCAGGCATACCCTAACAAGAAAGCTTGCGCCGGGCTGGCGGGCAGAAGTTTGATTCCGGTTCGCAGTTGCAGGGTATGCGGTGGTCGCGTCCGCATGATTGCAATCAGCAGGGGCGTGACCGCTACCCAGCAAAGCATGTAGAGGTTGGGCAGCGGGAAGATCAGAATCTGCAAGGCACCCGAGAGCAGAACCAGCAGCCATGCACTTTTATGAATGTGGAGCACTCAGCAGGATAGCAAAAGGTGGCGTTAGGCTTCAGGGGTTAGACTTCGGGCTTCGAGTACTCGGCTTCGTACGAACTCTACGATTTCTTTTGTCACGTACTCGGGCGGATGAATTTGGAAAAGCGGACGACCTGCGACCGGTTTCAGCGAGATGCCAGTCCATGCGACTTTGCCGACCTCTTTCGTTTCCTTCGCGGTATGCAAGATGACGGCGTCGGCCTGATCGAGAAATTCCTGGGCTGAGCGTTTGAAATCTGCGGTGGCTGGATCGAGAACCGTCAGATAGACATCGGGTCGCACGAACTTCAGGATGCTGTTCGATTCTACAATCGCATTCTCTGATTCGGCGATTCTGCGGCGGATGGTTGGTATGGCTTCCGCCAAGCGTCCTTGCTCCGTGCGCACCCACAACGCGCGAGCCGCACCGGCGACCAGAAAGCGTGAGGTGTCGGAATCGCCGGAACGATCTTTTTCTTCTGAGATCGCCCAACTGTGATCGTCGGTGGCGCAGTGGCATGATTCGCCCTTGAGCGAACACACTCCGTGTCCGTATTGCGTGATCTTCAACGCGGTCCAGTGATATTCAGGCAGTGCGGCGATCAGGCCCGCGACTACGCTGGTCTTGCCTACGCTGCGCGAATGCCCGCCGATTACGACCACTGCCATAAGGATCCGATTCCGCGGGCGAGGGCGCCCGCGCCACACGAGCCACTACTTTTTCTTCGCTAAGCGCGCTAACACTGCCAGCTCTTTCAGATATTCGCGCACCGGCTTTGCCGGGGTTCCCCAGAAGGCGATTCCCTTCCCGCGCAGAATCTTGTTGGGCAGGACGCCGCCTTGTCCTCCGAGCATTACGCCTTCTTCGATGCGGGCGTGTTCGCCGATGCCGACCTGGCCGCCGAGAACTACGTTCCTTTCTATCGTGATGCTGCCGGACAGCCCGGTTTGCGCGGCGATAACGACATCTTCTCCGATCTGGCAATTGTGCGCGATGTGAACGAGGTTGTCGATTTTCGTGCCGCGGCCGATGCGCGTTACATCCAGGGCTCCGCGATCGATAGTGGTGTTGGCGCCGATCTCGACGTCGTCTTCGATTTCAAGCCGCCCAACTTGGGGAAATTTTTCATAGTGACCGGTCGCCTGATCACGCACGTAGCCGAAACCGTCGCTGCCGAGCACGGCGCCGGAATGAATGATCACGCGATCGCCGATCCGGACATCGGGATAGACGGTGACATTCGGATAGAGATCACAATTGCGTCCGATGCTTACTTTCGTGCCGATCACACTGCCGGCGCCGATCCGGGTGTGTTCTCCTATGTGCGCTTCTTCGCCGATTACGGCTCGCTCTTCCACCGTAACATCTTTAGCCAGTTGCGCCGACGGATGCACGATTGCGCTGGGATGGACACCCGGCTTTTGCTCCGGCTTCGCACAAAGAAGCTGCGCGGCCCGGGCGAATGCCAGACGCGGTTGCGTAGACAGCAGCAGCGGCTTAGAGGCTGTCTCTGCCGCTGCGAAATCACCGACGATCACGGCGGAGGCGTCGGATTCGAGCGCTGCCGGGAGATGCTTTTCGTCGTCCACGAAAATCAGATCGCCCGGCACTGCCGACTGGACGCTCGCGATTCCTGTCAGTTGTCCGGTTACGTCACCAACTACGCGGGCCTGCACAAAATCCGCGACTTCTTTGACGGAACGCCCCCTGACTAAAGTCATGGCACCTTTTTATACGTTTGCCGCGGGAAAGGAAAGCTGGGCTAGAATTCTCGAATGGAGCAGAAGATCTTCTGGGTCAGCTTCACCGTGCTGGGGCTGTTGGCGGATTTCGTTTTGCCGCTTTGGTGGGCCTTGGGCGCAACCATACCGATCGTTTACGTGAGTTGGTGGATCGCATATCGGAGTGACTGGTTCGGCTAGCACTCAGCGGCTCGTCCCATGAATGAAAGCAAGCCGCCGGATTTACTCCCCGAGTTGCCAACTTTCCCAAAGCCCACTTGCGGATAGCCTCCGGTTGCCGGCAATCTGTGAATGACGGTCTCGGAAGCAGATCAATTTGTAGCCGAAGGTACCCAAGCCATGCCATCAACGCCCTTCGTGAGCCGGATGGGCTCTTCGAGCTTCCAATCTTTCAGATTCAGGACTTCGATGGTGCCGCCCTGAGGACAACTCACAAGGCGTGTGTGCCGTCGGCGGCCAGTGCGAACTCTCCTGGAGTGGGTAGGACCGGGATATCCGGAGTGTCAAACGTTCTCGGAAGCGCTCCATTGTTCAAATCTACAACGACGAGCTTTCCGGATTCAGTATTGGCTAGGAGCCAGCGTCCATCTTTCGTGACGACGGAAGAGAAGGCAATTCTGGGTAGGGAAATCGATCGGACGACCGCGTTGGTTGCAGTATCAATGACGACGACGCGGGGCGTTTCCTGGTCCTGCGTAAAGACAAACTTCCCATCAGGTGAAATCGAGATGCGCTGCACTTTCTTGGAGATTGGAACTGTCGCGAGCAAAGTCCGCTTTTGCAGATCGAGAACACTCACGCCGCCCGCCTCATTATTCGCAGTGTAGATCCTTCGTCCGTCGGGCGAAATCACGAGCATGTGCGTATGGGTGGCGCCAGTTGGAATTTCGCCGACGAGAGTGCGCGTCTTTGTGTCCACGATGTAGATGGCGTTGGCGAGTTCCGCGGAAACATACAGCAATCCGTCAGGCCCAAAGTGCGCGCAGTGCGGGCGAACCTCTTTGCCAAGATCGATAACCGCAACGGTCCTCCCTCGGCGCAGGTCAACGACGTGAATGGTGCTTCCGCTCGAGCCGGGCATTCCCACCCATGTGTTTCCGTAGATGGGAACGTAGCCGAAACGGCCGTCCGGAGAAACAGCGACCTCGTGTCCGTTAATGTCTACTCCCACTTTGGCCACAACCTGTTTGGACATGGGATCCACAAGCAAAA
>Ga0210409_10007860_pt1 | contig 10936 bp, 10 predicted proteins | sample IncBWH17MmetaG_FD_161649 | JGI IMG/M metagenome (GOLD analysis project Ga0210409, IMG submission 161649) | Forest soil microbial communities from Barre Woods Harvard Forest LTER site, Petersham, Massachusetts, United States - Inc-BW-H-17-M | ecosystem: Environmental > Terrestrial > Soil >...
AGCAGCGCTGTGACCCCTGAGGGCACAGTTTGCTCCGCCCAACTGACGCCTCCATTGCCGACAAAAAGCAGCAGCGCGCCGGCAACAATGGCAGTCCGCCAGTTTGCCGGAGTCGGCTTAATCCCGGTTTTCTTCCGCAGCACTGGGTAAAGGAAGAGCCCCACAACGGTATGCCGGAATCCGGCCAGGACCAGCGGCGGGAACGATTCGATCCCAATGCGGATCGCGAGGTACGTCGAGCCCCATACCACATAAACTGCCGCAAACGCCACCAGAACCAGAGTTGTCATGCCGGCGGGCGGGTTCGGCAGTAGCGCAGGAGTTGCCTCTCGTTTCTGTTGCTCGCGCTCCGTCGTGGACATTTTCTTTCTCTTACCTGCCTTCTTATCAATAGATGCTAAGCTCCTATCTGTCGAGCACCATATTGGTAGAGCCTTTTTTCGTTTAATCCACAGAATGTTGTGGTTGGGTTCCGGTACTATTACTAAGTGTTTGAAGTTAGGACACTTCCTGTGTTTTCCACAGGTTGACGCTGGCCTTGACTAATGCCATCTTATCGCTCCACGCCGCGGTACGGGGACGCGGTAAATCCAGAAAGTCAGTTCGACAGTTTTTTTGTTGGGCCATTGCCAGCGACAGTGAAGTGCCGTCTCTGAGGGCGATATGAGCGCGACGAAGCGCGTAACTCCATTCGAATCATGGCCCGCCAAATCCGCCGCGGAACCTCGCCAAGCAATGCCGGGCCCCCTGCCGCTGCCGGATCTACCGCGCGTCCCTGCCCTTCGCGTCGCGCCGCTCCTGGGTCCCACGCAACCTCGCCGTTTCGTGCGAGTGCCAACACACGCCGTCGGCGTCCATCCCGAGCATCGGGAATATCCTCGCGCCACTCTGAACCTTCCTTTGCGCCTGCGCGCTGCCGGCGGAGTGGCTGAGGAATCTCCCAGAACTCTTGTCACTCGCGACATCAGCTCCACCGGAGTCTATTTCCTCTGCCCCAAGCAATTGCCAGTCGGCACTTCGATCGAACTTGAAATCGTCCTAGTCAGCAAGCCCCTCGGCCTGGGCAACGTCGTCATGGCCACCATGGCGCATGTCTGCCGTACCGAACCGGCTGCTATGCCGGGATGGTATGGCATCGCCGCTGCCTTCGATGACGTCCAGTTTGACCGCGACGACCACATTCCTTCCCGTTTTTTGAAACCATAGTCTTCGCGCTGCTTTTCTTTCTCAAGCTAATTCTCGTGCCTGCTCGCGCTAATTCTCCCACTGCGTTCAGAATTCGGCCTTCACAGACTTTCTGCTACCCTGTGGATTCATGCCCGCGAATCACAAACGCCACATTGAAGGCGTGCTCTTTGATTGGGATGGCACGCTCATCAATTCCTATCACGCCGACACCTCCGCCTATCTGGCTATGTTCAAGGAGATGGGCATCGCGTGGGGACTCGAAGAGCTCGAGAAGCACTACTCGCCGAACTGGTATCAGGTTTATCGCGCTGCGGGATTGCCAAGAAAACTCTGGGAAGATGCGGACCGTGCATGGCGCGCGCACTACGCAAAACACCGGCCGAAGCTAATCGCGGGCGCCCGCCGGGTCCTCGCAAGAGTAGCAAGCACTCATCCTATGGGCCTCGTCACCAGCGGCGACCGCGACCGCGTCACCCGTCAATTGCGCGAATTTCGCTTGACCACGCTCTTCGCCGCCCGCGTCTGCAGCGGAGACACCGCGCACAAAAAACCGCATCCCGAGCCGCTACGCCTGGCCTTGCGCAAGATGCAGCTGGATCCCGCAGTATGCGTCTACGTCGGCGATTCACCCCAGGACGTGGAAATGGCGCAGCGCGCCGGTGTGCGCGCCATTGGCGTTCTCGGCCCCTTCCCCACGGAAAAGCGTCTGCGCGCTGCCAAGCCGGAATTCCTGATTGGCTCACTTGAAGAACTGCCAGACGTCCTGAAAAAATTCTTCCGCTGATGAACTGCTTCTCTTTGATCGTAGGACAGGCATTCCTGCCTGTCCTCTTCATTTAAATCCAACCCCACCAGGTTTCGGAACTGCCGCAGGAGTCGCTGCCGCTGGAGCCGCCGGTGCCGCCCCAGCAACCGCCTTAAACTCCGTCCACTTGATCACGATTCGAACCGGTATCTCCTGATCCTTCAAAGTCAGCGTAGCATCCGACCGCGAGTAGTTCGGAAACCAGTATTTTCCATCGACATTTTCGCGGTAAGTTTCGAAAAGGCTAAAAGGCAGAGTCGCCATCGGATGTAACTCGCCCTGATCGTTCACCCATTTCCCGTACGTTTTCACCACTTCCAGATACTTTGCGTCCACCCACACAATGCCATCGAAATACGCCTTGGCGCGTTCGACCATTTTCGGTTTCACCTGGAAAAGGTAGCAATCGACCTCGTCCACCTGTTCCTTACCCACGAATTTCAGGTCGTACTTCGCAAGCTGGCTCGAAGTGAGCGGAAACGCGGGGATGCGCTGGAGGCCCTCGAGATCTTCCGACCGCAGAAAGAGATACCGCAGCGTTGATTGCGGCTTTTCCACTACCTTTTCGAACATCTTCCCATCCACATCCCGGCGCGGTTGCGTCACCAGCACAAATTCGCCCGCTGGCTGCCCGTCCGGACCAAACTCCTGGATTCGAATCGTCTTCCGGTAGGTGTAGCCAGTGCGCGAGAGGATGTACTCGTCTTCTTTGAGGGAGAAATGCTTGGTGATTTCAGGCTCGGGTAGGGCCGGCGGCGCTTCCGGTTCGGGTCCAGTTATGATGCGCGTGACGTGATGTTCCGGCGGCGGAGCGATCGGCCCCTGCTGGCCCGCTTGGGCCCACAGCGGCGCTCCCTGTGCTGCGCACACCACCACCAAGACCGCAGCCGGCAATACCAATGAGAAGTTTTTCTTGCGCCGAAAAAGTCCCGTCTGGCTCATCGAATATTGGATGCGCGCACTTCGTCTTTAGGCAGCCTCGCGCGCAATATTGAACCACGAGTTTAGCGCACTCCTGGCGAACGTCCCTAGCCGTTCGAACTCCGCCACACGGACGAGGAAGAATCAGGCGCTCTCTGCTACAATTTTGACGATTCGTGAGCGACCCTAAACTAGCCAAACGGTATTTCGTGTCCGGAATGGTCCAGGGCGTGGGCTTTCGTTATTTCACCCAGGCTGCCGCGGAAAAACTGCGTGTCAGTGGCTTCGTTCGAAACCTTCACGACGGCCGCGTCGAAGTGTTTGCCATGGGCGCCCCGCAGCAGCACGCGGAATTTCGATCCATGTTGGAGCGCGGCCCGCGATTCTCCAGCATTAGCCAAGTTCAAGAAGAAACCGCCACACCGGATCCGCAGTACGAGGGCGGATTCGTCATTAATCCCAGCGCTTGAACGAAACTTGTAAGAGAACCTGCATATACAGGAGACGTTCGAATGAACGATTTGAAGAAGCTGATCCGCGAAGTGCCGGACTACCCGAAACCAGGCATTCTTTTTTACGACCTCACCACGCTGCTGAAGGACAAGCTTGGCTTTCACATGCTGATTGACCGGCTCTGCGAGCACTACGTCGGTCACACCATCGACGTCGTTGCGGGCATCGAAGCGCGCGGCTTCATTTTCGCGCCCGCCCTGGCCTACCGGCTCAACGCCGGTTTCGTTCCCGTTCGAAAACCCAAGAAGCTCCCCGCCAAAACCACCAGCATCTCTTACGCCCTGGAATACGGCACGGACTCGCTCGAAATCCACGAAGACGCCATCAAGCCTGGCCAGCGCGTCATCATTTGTGACGACTTGCTCGCCACCGGCGGCACCGCTGCCGCCACCGCCAAGCTCATCCAGCAACTCGGCGGCACCGTCGAAGGCGCCGCCTTCGCCGTCGAACTCACCTTCCTCCACGGCCGCAAAAAACTAAACGGCCTCGATGTCTTCTCATTAATTCAATACGACAAGTAGGCGCGAGCACGCAACGATTTCGGTGCCACTGCTCAAGAAACTTACTTTCCCCGAGCGCGCGTGTTCCTTTGGCGAATAGCTTCGAAGAGTACAACTCCTGCCGCGACCGAAACATTGAGAGACTTCACCGGCCCAGTCGTTGGGAGCGAAACGACAAAATCGCATCGCTTGCGCGTCAACTCGTGCAGCCCCTGGCCTTCGCTGCCAAGCACAATCCCCACCGGCGAAGTGTAATCCACTTCGGTGTAATTCTTGTCCCCCTGCTCATCCAGTCCCACCAGCCAATAGCCCGCTTCCTTCAACTCTTCCATCGTCCGCACCAGATTGGTCACCTTCGCCACTGGCAAATGCGCCAACGCTCCCGCGGAGGCTCGCGCCACCGTGTCGGTGAGCCCCGCCGCGCGCCGCTCCGGAATCACCACCCCATGCGCCCCCGCCGCCAGCGCCGTTCGAATGATCGCCCCCAGGTTGTGCGGGTCTTCGACCCCATCCAGCAAAACGATCAGCCCCAACTGTCCGGGAGCAGCCGCATTCGCATGCGCCAGAATGTCTTCCAAACTCGACGCCGCGCGCGCCGCCGCCAACGCCACCACTCCCTGGTGATCTTTCGAATTGGCCAGCCGGTCAAGTTGCCCGCGCTCCTCGAACCGCACCGGAACGCCCTGCTGGCGCGCCAGTTGCACGATCTCTTCCACTCGCGTGTCCTGCCGCCCCTTTGCAATCGCAATGCGATCGATAGGCCGCCGCGCCTCCAGCGCCTCCTTCACCGCATGTATGCCAGTCAGCTTGTCCATAAACTATTGAGTGTACCGTGTAGCCGCTTTCTTGTAGGGGCGCAGCGTGCTGCGCCCTTAACGCCATGAAATTAGTCCAACGCCGAGCAAAACTCCAAAATCCTTTCCCGCGCCGATTTAACCGGCACCGTAAACGAAATCCCCGCCGCCTCATCCAACAACAAAATCACCCGGTCCAGGTCACCTTCCCCCGCGCGCCCCGCCAGCGCCAGCCGAATCGGATGAAACAACTCCCGCCCGCGCAATTCCATACTCTCTTTTAAAGCCGTAACAATCTCCTTAAATCGATCCGACGTCAGCGCCGCCCCATCCAGAAGCAGCAGCGCCACCTGCCGCAGCACGCCCCGCGCCGCATACCGCGAAAGCACCACATGGCTTTCAACTCGAGAAATGATTTCGCGTGCGTCGTACTGAAACACCAGGCCAATCAGCGCAGCCAACCCAGCGCGATCAGCGGCATGCCCCCCAAGCATCAAGGCCGCCCGTTCGCACCATGCCTGTTGCTTCGCCAAAGGCTCCGCCGCCAGCCATCCACGCTCGCGCAGAATGGCAACCACATCGCCCGCAGTGAAAGGATTCACCGTAGCAATCGGAGCATCAGAACTATCAGCAGGAACCATCAAGGCGATTGTAGCGTAGGGGCGCAGCATGCAGCGCCTCATTCAGCAGGAATGAAACTTCAGCGAGAAACCAACGTAGCCACCACGTGCGCCGCAATCGCTTCCCCGCGCCCAATAGCGTCCACGCCCTCATTAGTCTTTGCCTTGAGATGAATCTTTTCTGCGCTGACGCTCAACGCCTTCGCCAGCGCCTCCCGCATCTTCGGAAAATGCGGTCCCAGCTTCGGCTTCTCCACAATCACCACGGCATCCACATGCTCGATCGCAAACTGTTTTTCATCCAGCAGCTTCTTCGCATGCTCCAGAAAAATCATGCTGTTTGCGCCCCTCCACTTCGGATCCGTATCCGGAAAATGCGTCCCGATATCCCCCAGCCCCGCCGCCCCGAGCAACGCATCGCAAAGCGCATGCGCCAGCACATCCCCATCGGAATGCCCGACCGGCCCCTTGTCAAACGGCAACGCGATCCCGCCAACAATTAGCTTTCTGCCTGCTTCCAGCCGGTGCAGGTCGTACCCAATACCGCAGCGCGTGCTCATTTCTTCTGCCGCTCGCGTTCCACATAAAACCGCGCCAATTCCATGTCCGCCGGCTTGGTAATCTTCATATTCCGCTCCGAGCCCAGCACCACATGCACATCGTGCCCCATGCGCTCGACCAGCCCCGCTTCATCTGAGGCATTCACGCCATCTGCCTGCGCCCGCGCAAACGCTTCCTTCAAAAGTTTTGTCGAAAACGCTTGCGGCGTCTGCGCCAGCACCACCCGCTCACGCGGCACCGTTCCCGTAATCAACGCCACGTCCTCCGGCAAACTCGCCCGCTTCACTTCCTTCACCGTATCCATCGCCGGTATTCCCAGAATCGCTGCCTCACACCGCCGCGCTTCTTCAATCACCCGCGCAATCTGCTCCGACGTCACGAACGGCCGCACCGCATCATGCACCAGCACAATCTCCGTGTCGTTCGACACTTCCCGCAACGCCGCCGCCACCGAATCCTGCCGCGAGTCCCCGCCTTTCACCACCCGCACCGCCTGTTTAAACTTTTCTTTCTTGATCCGCTCCTCGAGCCGTCCGACTTCATCCGCCCGCGTCGCCACAATAATGTCCGTCACCTGCGCGCAAGCCGCAATCCGCCGCAAGCTCAAGATCACGATCGGCGTTCCGTCCAGCTCCAGAAACTGCTTGGGCGTTTCCGCGCCCATGCGCGTTCCCATACCGGCGGCGGGAAGAATGGCAGCGATTCGGCTCATATTGGGAGCGATTCCGCCCGGATGCGTCAAGGCAGGCATTCGCAAACTTCAGAGTGTACCTCAAGCAGGGGCGTAGCGTGAACTGAACGGATGCTCGGGGCAGTTTCCGCCAGTCGCTGTAATCTGGAGTCGTGCGCCCAACTATGGTGTGAATGAATTGGTCCTGATCGGAACTCTTTGATAATTCACGAAGAGCAGACACCTTGTCGCCGAGCACAGCCGCAAAAAGCAAGCTGGTGCCAATGCCTAACAGGCTCAAAACGCTGTAACGATTTGCCAAGTACATCGGCCTTTTTCTTTGTTCTTGTGTCTTATACCAATATCACAGGCAGACCTCGGTGTAGAAGAGGGAGCAGGTGGCAATGAACAGGTGTCGCTATTTCGAATTGACCCATTACCTTTAAGCCGATACCGGCTATCTAACATCGGGTTCAGGAAAGATGGGACGAGCCTGGCGGTCCAGCGCCCCCTGTTCCGGAATGCGCGCGGGTGGTTCCACCCGGCTTGTGGCATCGGGACGCAAGCCGCCATTGCCGTCCCCGCGGCCCGCCGCCGCAGCTTGCCGCAAAGGAGGTGCCGCTTGTTCCGAACGTTCTTCCAGCCGCCCAAAAATCATCTTGCCCGCCGTGGTCTGATGCACCGACGTCACAATGATGTCCACACTCTTGTTGATCAGCCGCCGCGCGCCGTCCACCACCACCATTGTGCCGTCATCCAGATAAGCCACGCCCTGATTCGGCTCTTTCCCTTCGCGCAAAATCAAAACCCGCATCGGTTCGCCCGGTAGCACCGCCGGCTTCAGCGCATGCGCCAGTTGATTCACATTCAGCACTGAAAACCCCTGCACCGTCGCCACCTTGTTCAAATTAAAATCATTGGTAACAATTTTTGCTCCGGTGCGCCGCGCCAGCTCCACCAGCTTGTGATCCACATCCCCCGCTTGAGGAAAATCCTCCTCTAGAATCCTCACTTCCACCTGCGGCATTTTTTGAATCCGTTGCAACACTTCAAGCCCGCGCCGCCCGCGCTGCCGTTTCAATGGGTCCGACGAATCCGCTACCATCTGCAATTCGTGCAGCACGAATTGCGGCACTCCAAGAACTCCTTCCATGAACTGCGCATCACAAATGTCCGCGATGCGTCCGTCGATCAACACGCTGGTGTCTAGCAGCTTCATCGATTCCGCAGGAGCGGACTTCTTGCTAAAGAATCCGTCCAAAGCATCCACATTCATTTCCCCGCCTCGCCGCGACCCGAGCACCAATCCCAGATAACCAAACGCGAAGAGGGCGGCAAATTCGAGGAAGGACTTGGTAGGTTCGGGTTCATCCGTGCGGGAGATCACCAAGGTCACCAGGAGGGCGGCGAATACGCCGAGGACCGCGCCAAACGCTCCGCCCAGCAGCCCGCTCAACGCCGCCCGCCGCAGCCGCAACTCCGCCAGCAGCACCACCAGCGCAATCAGAAATCCCACGCCAGCCGCGCCAAATCCCCGCAGGCCGAACGGCCCCGAGGTGTAACTTACCGCCCCTGTGCATGCCACCAGGAACGCGCGCACCACCCAGAAATCCCAGCTTCCACGTGCGGCCCGCCAAGTGCCACGCCTGAGAGTGGCATTTTCTTCGCGGTACGCTGAAGTTCTGGATTCCGGGGAGGCCAAACGCCGTTGTGCTTCAGGAGTGATCCGGCTCATACGACCTCACAGTATCGATCGTTCACTGCAAAATCAGTACAGCCAGCCCGCAGGGAGGGCCGATGCGGGATGTGCAACGCCGCTTCGCGTTGCCGTCGTCTATATACTCTCTCAATAGTTTCGCGTCAAGGGGATGTCAAATCGGCAATCGCGAAATTGCCTAATACAGCGTATAGAATTTTCCAATTATCGGACGTACAGCCGCGGCACCCGCTGGCTTACGGCGCAAAGCAAATCCGAAGTGACCGTCCCGATGCTGCGCGCCACGCGATTGGCCGGCAACACGTTCTTGCCGTCCGTCCCATGGACCGTGGCCACATCGCCGATCTCCGCATCTTCGATGTCCGTCACGTCAATCATCGTCACGTCCATCGAAATAATTCCCACGATCGGCGCCAGTTTCCCGCGCACCAGCACGTTGCCGTGATTTCCCAGCGACCGGTGGATTCCATCTCCATATCCCGCCGCCAGCACGCCGATCCGCGAAGGCCGTTGCGGCACGAACGCCGCGTCGTATCCGACTCCTTCACCCGCAGGCACGTTGCGCAAGCTGATGATTCTCGAACGCAAGCTCATTACCGGCTTCAGCGGCAGCCGCGCTTCGGCCTCTTCACGCTTTTCAATTGGGTCGTACCCTGGGTGGTACCCATAGAGAATCGCCCCCGGCCGCACCATGTCCGCCCAGGTCTCTGGCCGGGACACGATTGCCGCGCTGTTCGCCAGGTGCACGATCCCCGGATCGATTCCCAGAGCGCGCAAGCGTTCCAGCGCCGCATAAAAGCGCTCTTCCTGCTCGCGTGTCTGCTGGCCCACCGCGGTGTCCGTGAAGACTCCCGAGGATGCAAAGTGCGAAAAGATTCCCGTGAGCTGGATGTTCTTGCACTTCCCCAGCTGCCGCGCAAAACACTCCACGTCGCCGGAAGAAATCCCCAGCCGGTTCATCCCCGTATCAATTTTCAAGTGAAACGGTACGCGCTTCTTCCCCCGGCCGCGTGCGGCTGCCCGATCGAGCAGCGCCAATTGCTCGCAGCGATGAATCACCGCCGTCAGGTCGTGCTCCACCAGCCGCGATTCTTCCCCCGGCACGAAGCTGGTAAGAATCAGGATTGGCTTCCGCACCCCGTTCCTGCGTACCGCAATGCCCTCATCCGTGCAGGTCACGCCAAACCAGTCCGACCCGGCTTTCTCCAGCGCCTTCGCCACTTCCGGTCCGCCATGCCCATAACCGTTGCCTTTGACAATGGATAGAACTTTGCGCGCCGTCTTGCGCTTCTCTTGCGGTGGATTCACGTAATTGCGAATCGCCTCCAGATTGAACGCCAGCGCGCCCAACGAAACTTCCGCCCATACCGGGCGTCGCACTTCTTTGTGAGAGTTTTTCTGTCTAGCGGACATGTGCCTTCCGAAAAATTCAGTTTACGCCATTCACCCGGTCCCGGCCCGTCGCCAGCCACTTTGGCTGCCGCCTGAATGACAACACCCTCTTGCACCTGTAGGGCCCGCCTTCGAAGGCGGGCCGTTTTCCTCTACTACCGCAACCAAAGGCCTTTCAATCCGCGTCCGCCAGAGGCCCGATTGGGTCTTTAACTTTCAAGCATTCATCATCCCAATTGCACGCGGCTCGGCCACGCTTCAAGTAAGCACGAATCTGCCCAATGCCGGGCCGAACCCTGAGTGGAGGATCATGTTCATCGCGAGGAGCTCTCGGATTTCAAGCAACGGTAGAAATCACCCAACAAGCTGTCGCATTTCCGTCACTCTGGGCATAACCTTTTTAGAATCATCACTTACGAAGAGACCTCGATTTGCGTCGTTTTTGTGCGCCCTAAACCCCTTTGGGATCAACTCATGAAAAAGAGGGGAGGGAGATAGCGGTTATTTTTAACTAGAAATCCGCCACCAAGGCACGACCAATGTGTGGCTGAACTGCCGCGGTGTTGCCTGCCTGCCGCGCGTAGAAACTACATGTCGTCGGGGGCAAATTGCGAGAACGCGTCTGGCGCGGCTTCCTCAAACCGCGTAAACCGGCTCCGAAACACAAACTTGACCATATCGGTCGGTCCATTCCTCTGCTTGGCAATCCGTAGCTCGGTCTCTTCCCGCTCCTCGGGCGTCGCGCCGGCTTTGAAGACGTGTGGCCGGTAGATGAACATCACCACGTCGGCATCCTGTTCAATGGCTCCCGACTCGCGCAAATCGGAAAGTTGCGGCCCGCGCTCATCACGCTCCGGCGCGCGCGTCAACTGGCTCAGCACCAGCACGGGAATCTGCAGCTCTTTCGCCAGGCCCTTCAATCCGCGTGAAATGCTGGAAACTTCTTCCTGGCGGTTCCCAAAGCGTCCCCGGGCGGTGATCAGTTGGAGGTAATCCACCACCAGCATGGATAATCCCTTGTCGCGCTTCAGCCGCCGCGCTTTGGCACCGATTTCCAGCACGCTGATCGACCCCGCGTCGTCGATCCATAGCGGCGACGACGAGATGACTCCCAGCGATTCCGTCATCCGCCGCCAGTCTTCCTTGCTCAGGTGGCCGGTGCGGAATTTATGCGCATCAATCTGTGCCACCGACGCCACCAGGCGCTGCAGCAGCGATTCCTTGGACATTTCCAGGCTTAACATCGCCACCGGGT
>Ga0210409_10007861_pt1 | contig 10936 bp, 9 predicted proteins | sample IncBWH17MmetaG_FD_161649 | JGI IMG/M metagenome (GOLD analysis project Ga0210409, IMG submission 161649) | Forest soil microbial communities from Barre Woods Harvard Forest LTER site, Petersham, Massachusetts, United States - Inc-BW-H-17-M | ecosystem: Environmental > Terrestrial > Soil >...
GTTCCTCGGTGACCGCGCAGCCGCCCACCAGCTCGCGCGCCTCAAGCACCAGCACGCGGAGCCCGGCCCCGGCGAGGTAAGCCGCGGTGACCAGGCCGTTGTGGCCAGCGCCGATGATGATGGCGTCGAAGGTTTCAGCCACGGCGCTTACCCTTCTCTTCCGCGGCGATCAGCGGCATTTTCGAGAGCGAATCGCCGCCTGTATAAGCTCCTTGCGGCTTGAGGAGGTGTCCGTCCGCCCGCTGTCGAACATTCCCATGCCGGCCGGGAACGGCGCGGGATTTGCGCGGGCGTCCTTGGGAATCGCCCGCCTATCAAGTTCGGCTCGCCGCGCGCGCTTGCGTCGGGATTGGCTGCGGGCCATACACCACTACCATATCTCAGGCCCAACCAACGTTCGCCATTCGCGGCCAGATATAATTGATGTCAGTGGATATCTACGATGAAATCGTGCGTCTTCGCAAGCTGGGGCAGAAGTGCGCCCTGGCCACCATCGTGGAGGTGAACGGCTCGATTCCGAGTTACGAATCGGCCAAACTTCTGGTCCGCGAGGACGGATCGATGATGGGCACCGTGGGCGGAGGCTGCGTCGAAGCGGAGGTGTGGAACGCCGCGCGCGAGGTGCTCGAAACCGATAAGCCGCGTCACATGACCTTCAGCCTGGGCGAAGACGCCGCCTACGACAACGGCCTGATCTGCGGAGGGCAATTAAACATCTTCGTGGAAGCGGTCACGCCCCAGCCGCGCGCCTTCATCTTCGGGGGCGGGCACGTGTCCAAGAGCATCTCGAAGGTCGCGCACCTGGCGGGTTTTGCGACGGTGATTGTCGACGACCGCGAGGCCTTCGCCAACAAGGAGCGTTTTCCGGAAGCCGACGAAACCTACGCGGAAGAATACGAGTCGGTCTTTCCCAAGCTGCCTGTCACGTCCTCCAGCTACCTGATCATCGTGACGCGCGGCCATCGCGACGACATGCGCGTGCTGCGCTGGGCGGTGAGCACGCCGGCGCGCTACATCGCCATGATCGGCAGCAAGCGCAAGACCATCGCGGTGGTGAAGGAGCTCGAAAAGGAAGGCTTCGAGCGCCAGGCCTTCGAGAAGATTTTCGCGCCCATGGGGCTGGAGATCGGCGCCGAGACGCCGGAGGAGATCGCGATTTCCGTGGTGGCCGAGATGATCGCCATGCGGCGGACTCCCAACGTCGACTGGCGGACGCTCTCGAAGTCGGTCTTCGCGCACCAGAATCTGCGAGCGCTGTTGAAGTGATCGCGGGAATTATCCTCGCCGCGGGGGCGTCCACTCGCATGGGCAGCCCCAAGGCTCTGCTCGATTATCGCGGCGAAACGTTCGTGGAGCGGCTGGTGCGCCTGTTTTCGCGTGTCTGCAATCCGGTGATCGTGGTATTGGGGGAGCACCCTGAACCCACCCGAGCGCGCGTCGAAGGACGCGCTGAGATCGTCATCAATCCCGACCCCGACCGCGGCCAGCTAAGCTCCTTGCAGACGGCGCTGGCGGCTCTGCCTCCCAAAGCGGATGGATTCCTGTTCACGACCGTCGACTGTCCGGCGGTGGAACCGGAAACCTTGACTCGAATCGTGGCCCGGTTCAAGCGTCGCGATCCGGCAACCCTGCTGGTGATCCCCGCGTATCGGGGCCGCCATGGTCATCCGGTGTGCGCGGCCGGCGCGTTGGCCGAAGAGTTCCTGGCGCTTTCGCCAAAGGCCCAGGCGCGGGATGTGGTGCACCGCCACCAGGCCCAGACGGTTTATATCAATGTGGACGATGCCGGGATTCTGGTGGACGTGGACGATGCGGAAACCTACCGGCGCATGACGGAGAAGTTGCAATGAAGCGGGGCTGGATCGCCGCGGCCGCGACCGTCGCGGTGGCGGCCGCCGCCTCCGTGTACGTGCCGCTCAATTTTCTGCGGCCCAGCGTCGAGCGGGTGCTGGGGCGCGGATTGGGAAGGCGCGTCGAGATCGGAAACGTCTATCTGACGGCGTTTCCGGCACCGGGGTTCTCGCTCGACGGAGTCACCATCCATGAAGATCCGCGGGCCGGGATTGAGCCATTCGCATATGTGCAGACGCTCGAAGCGCGCGTCGCTCCGCTGGGCCTGTGGCGCGGACGGCTGCGCTTTTCGAGCCTGCGATTCGGTGACGCCAGCCTCAATCTCGTGAAGACCGATGCAGGCCCGTGGAACTTCCAGTATTTTCTCGACCGTGCGGCGGCCGGAGCCGGTGCGGCGGCTGGTACCGAGCTGCCCTCCATCAAAATGCGCGCCGGGCGCGTGAATTTCAAATTCGGCCAGACCAAATCGGTGCTGTTTTTCAATGACGCCGATGTCGACGTCTCCCCGGGCGGCGGTGGATCGATGGAGCTGCGTTTTTCCGGCGTTCCTTCTCGCACCGATCGGTCCGCGCAGAATTTCGGGCACTTCTTTCTGCGCGGAACATCGGAGCCCTCGCCACAAGGTCAGAAGATGGACCTGAACGTCGAGCTGGAGCCCAGCGCGCTCGATGCCGTGGCCCATCTGTTCGCTCCGGGCGGGTATGCGGCGCCGGGCGTGGTGGCACTCGAGGCGCAAATCACGGGCGTGGCCTCCCGTCTCGCGGTCACTGGCGAGTTGCAGCTGGACCAGCGTGGCGGCCGGACGCGGCTGCCGTATCGAGGCACGCTCGACCTGGCGCGGCAGACACTGGACCTCGAAAGCGCTGCCCAATCGCCGAACATACCACTGGCGATTCATCTTCACGCTGCTGATCTGTTGTCCGCGCCTCAATGGGAGGTGAGTGCCGAGTTCAATCAGGCGCCGCTCGCGACGTTCGTCAGCGCCGCACGCCGCATGGGCGCTCCGCTGCCCGAGAAACTGTCGGGTGAGGGAGCGGTCTCGGGGTCGGTGATTTATCGCCCGGGCGCAGGTTTGTCCGGCGATGTCGAAGTGCGCGATCTGTCGCTCGCGATGCCCGGCGCGCCGGCGGTGAAAGCCGCGCTCGCGGCGATTTCGATCGGCGAGAACACCATATCGGCCGGACCGGCCAAGGTCAGCGTGGGCGAGGATGAAACCGCGGACGTGGAAGTGGACTACGGGCTTGGCCGCACTGGTTTGGATCTGAAGATCACCACTCGCGAATTGGATGTCGCCGATCTGCATTCGCTGGGCCTCGGGGAGGTTCCGCTGCTCGACCAGATCTCGCAAGGCTCATGGCGGGGATGGGCGCGCTATCGCAAGCCGCCTTCGGCGGACGGCGTTTGGTCTGGCGAATATGAGTTGCGCAACGCCCGGGTCGCCGTCGACGGGCTGGCCGATTCCGTGCGAATCCAATCGGCGTCGGTGAGCGCGTTCGCCGAACGAGTTTCCGTTACGGGGCTAAAGGCCAGGGCCGGCGCCATCGAGTTCACCGGTGATTACCGTTGGGATCCTGACGCGGCCAGCCCCCACCAGTTCCATCTTCAAGTTGCCAATGCAGAGCTCCAGGAACTGGCGCGTCTATGGCAGCCGACCCTGGCACGCGGCGAGGGATTTCTGGCGCGCACCCTGCGCTTCGGCGGGCCTGCTCCCGCCCCGGACTGGCTCACGCAACGGCAAGCCCAGGGCACGCTCACCATCAAAGCTCTGAACGCTGGTGACTACACCTTGAGCGCCGAAACCGCGCGTGTCCTATGGGACGGGCTCACGGTGACAATATCCGGCGTTGATGCACGACTCGAAAACGACGCCAAACTGGAAGGCGCCACCCTCTCCGGAGATCTGAACGTGGACCTCACCGGCCCCGCTCCTCGTTACCGCCTTGAGGGAAAACTCGAGGATTTCGCTTACAAGGGAGGCAACCTCGATTTCAACGGCAAGATCGAATCCGCCGGCCTGGGGCTGGACCTGTTGTCGAACGTGCATGCGGAAGGTTCTCTTCGCGGGCGCGGCATTCTCTTTTCGCCGGAGGCGGAGTTCCGCAGCGTCACGGGCCGTTTCGAAATGAAGATGGCGGAGGGGGAGCCACGCTGGAAGCTGTCGGATTTAGATTTGATCCAGGGTGGAGAGACGTACTCGGGCGAGGGAACCACACAGCCCGACGGCCGCCTGGTTCTGGAACTGGCCAGCCGAGGCCGGCAGGTCCGTTACACCGGCACCATGTTTGCCCTAGTCCCGCAGCCGTAGGCTACATTTCCGTTAACGGCTGCGTTTGAGAGGCAGCGGAAAAACACGACTGATTGACCGCTCTCTGTGGTCGCGGCTCTGCAACTCACAGGCATCGCAGAACGCCGAAACTGGGCCGCGACTAGAAGGAGCGGTTGCACGGACTTCTGTTCGCGCTCTTACGTAACCACGGTAAACGGGATCGAGGCTTCCGTTCGCTCCCACAGCAGCGCCAGGGTTCCCTTGTTGCCGCCGTCGGCGCGCAACTCGATCTTGAACACCTCCACCGGCGACGGCAGCGTCTTGAGATTCATTTTAGTGCGCCCCAGGTCACGCGAAGCGTCATAGTCGGTATGGAACTGGCCGGTCTGCTTGTTGATGATCAGCAGCCATTCCTTCTCATTGGGCAGCGTCCAGATGGTGAAGCTGCCCTTGGCGAGCTTCAAAGTGCCCATCTCGAGCGGCGCCTCCGACGTGATGGTGGTCGCCCAATTGGCGCCCGTGCACCACACCTCGCCATAGGGAACCAAACCTCCCATGACCTTCCGCCCCCGCATGGAGGGCGCGTAATACGCGACGTCGATTTTCTTGCCCGCAATCGTGACAGACGTGCTCGCTTGCGGACTAGTGTAGCGGCCAAAGCCCTGGCCTTGGGACAGACGAGCGCCGACGGAAGCGAGCCCCGTCACGGCCAGTCCGGAAAAAACGAACTTTCGGCGTGCCAGCATGACAACCTCCTCGGCCATCCTACTACGGTTCAGCCATCCCCGGTGCCCGGTGTCCGACTGAGCGTCGCGGTTCTGTACTGGCGGAGGAAGCGTCCTCCCCGTTTGGTAGGGGCGACACTCACACACTCTCGCCTATTTGCATGCCGTGCACGATAGCCTGCTGGTAAAGTAGAGAATTGTCACGTGTCAGTTCGTCATCGCGCGATGCTCCAGATCGCGTCCGCTGGACGCAATTGTATCTGGGCTTGGGATTCACCACGCTCGCGACACTAGTTCTGGAGCTATCGCTGACGCGCATTTTTTCGGTGGTTTTCTTTTATCATTTTGCATTTCTGGCGATCTCGATTGCGCTGTTCGGACTGGGCGCCGGCGGCATTTTCTCCTACGTGGTTTCCAGCCGCCCTGGAAATTTGTACTCGAAGATCGGAATCTTCGGTCTCGCCAACGCATTTTGTGTCGTGGCCGCGCTGTGGTTCGCTCTGTCGCGCCCGGTCCACCTGGGCTATGGCAGTCTGGCGGCGGTCTATCTGGCGACCACCCTTCCTTTCTTTCTCGCCGGCACGATGGTTTCCATTGCCATCTCGGAAGCGATTGAGCGGGTGGACCACGCCTACTTCTTCGACCTGGCGGGCGCCGCCACTGGCTGCCTGGTGTTGATTCCGTTTCTCAATGTCTTCGGCGGACCAAACACGGTGATTGCAGCGGGTGTCTTTTACGGAATCGCAGCGGCCGTGTGGTTCCATCAGGCGGGCCGGGCGCGCCTGCGTGCCGCCGCGGTCCTGGTTTCACTTCTATTGGTGATGCTCATGGTGGTCAACGGAAAGCTTCACTGGCTGGACGTACGGATCGCCAAGGGAAAGGTGCTGGCTCCGGAACGGTTCGTCGCCTGGAATAGTTTCTCCCGCGTCGCCGTGACCTCGGAACTGTATATTATCATCGACGCCGATGCGGGCACCGCGATAGCCCCTGAGGATTGGGACCACCTGACGCCCCAAGACCGGCGCTATCTGTCCCGTCAAGGCCCGGGCTTCCCGTATGGTCTCCGCCCCGCGGCGAAAACGCTGGTGATCGGTCCGGGCGGCGGTTACGACGTGGGGCGGGCGCTCGCCTCCGGCAGCCGCGACATCACCGCGGTCGAGATCAACCCCATCATCGCGAATACCGTCATGCGCGACCGGTTTGTGCGCGAGAGCCACGGGCTCTACCTCCGCCCCGAGGTGCGGCTGTTTGTCGAAGATGGCCGATCCTTTGTGCGCCGCAGCAGCGAAAAATATCAAGTGGTGCAGGCCACGCTGGTCGACACCTGGGCTTCGACCGCCGCCGGAGCCTTCGCGCTTTCTGAAAATAACCTGTACACCACCGACGCCTTTTACGACTATCTTTCGCATCTGACCGACGACGGATTGCTGGCCTTCACGCGCTGGGGTTTCGATCCGCCGCGCGAATCGTTGCGGCTGATCACACTGGCGATGGACGCCCTCACGCGGACCGGCGAGCCCGATCCCGCAAGCCACGTGATGGTGGTGCGCGATGATTCCTCCAAGCTCTACGGCTACGGAGCGCAGGATACCGTTCTGGTCTCGCGCCGGCCGTTTACGCCGGCCGACGTGACTCGCGCTCAAGCGCTGGTTTCCGAATCGAAAATGGAGACCATGTATCTGCCCGGAGCGCCTTCCTCGAACGCCTTCGGACAGCTGCTCGCGAGCGCCGATCCTGCTTCCTTCTGGCGCGCCTACCGGTATGACGTATCGCCGGTCAACGACGACCGCCCATTCTTTTTCTATACCGTGCAACCCCGCGACTTGCTGGATTTCGTAAAGAACGCCAATGCGAAGGCGGAGGATTACAAAATCAACAGCGCCGTGCCACTCCTGTTTGCGCTGATTGCGGTCAGCATCGGCGCCACCGCCCTGGTTTCCCTGCTGCCGCGCCTGCTGCTGGGCAACCGCTTGCCCAAACAACCGGGCGTGATTGTGTTTCTGTGGTATTTCCTGTGCCTGGGCGCGGGTTACATCATGATCCAGGTTGCGCTGATTCAGAAATTCGTGCTGCTGCTCGGCCACCCGGCCTACGCGCTCACCGTGATCGTATTCTCGATGCTGGTGGCCAGCGGCGCGGGCAGCTTCTGGAGCCGCCGTATCGTGCTGGGAGACGATGCGCGCCTGATGCGCACGCTGGCCGCGATCGCCATCCTGGTGGCCGCGCTCGCATTCGGAGCCTCACCCCTGGTTAGCGCTGCCGCCACCTGGCCTCTGGGCTTGAAAATGGCGGTCACCGCGCTGGCCATCGCACCAGCGGCGTTCCTGATGGGCGTGCCTTTTCCGAGCGGGCTCCGGCGGCTGGAAGCAATCCATTCACCGTCCGTGCGTTGGGCCTGGTCGCTGAACGCGGCGGCGAGCGTACTCGGTTCGGCGGGCGCGATCATACTGGCGATCTACGCTGGCCTGCGCGTCACGCTTTTGCTGGGGGCCGGACTATACGTGTGTGCTCTCGTGGTGATTTTGGCGACCAAGCGTACACAGCGCGACGGCCTCACGTGACCCCACGAAGTTTATCCGCCGCGCTCAAGTGTACGCCCTCTACCAGAGGCGTCGCCGGCTGCGTGGCGAGCCGCCCAGCAGATCCTTTAAAAACGTTTAGATAAGGGCAAGCGCCCAATTCCTGCGGCTTGCCCTTCCAATCCCCGTTGATTTCCAGGCTAAGGCGAACGAAGACATGAGTCGTTGTGCATTTGTAAAAACCTTGTAAACATCCGGAAAGCAATCCAAAACTCAATCGCGCGTGCTCATGGCGTCCGCTACAATCACGGTATCTGGAGTTATGCAAACCGTCCTGGTCATCGACGATGACGCCGCGCTGCGCGACACCATCGGGCTCATGCTCGAAAAGGAGGGGTTTCGCCCCGCTCTGGCTGGGGATGGAAAGACGGGGTTCAAACAGGCGCTGACCCTTAAGCCCGATTTGCTCCTGGTCGATTTGCGCATGCCGGGGCTGAGCGGGATTGAGGTCTGTAAGCAGATTCGGGCCGCCGGCATGAAGACGCCGCTCATTGTGCTCAGCGCCATCGGCGAGGAAATGGACAAGGTGCTGCTGCTCGAGATCGGCGCCGACGATTACGTCGTCAAACCCTTCGGCACGCGGGAGCTGCTGGCGCGGATTCGCGCCCTGCTACGCCGCTGTTCGGCCGACGCCGCCAAGGTGCTGGCCTTCGGCGACGTGGAGGTCGATCTGACGCGGCGGGTGGTCACGAAAAAAGAAGAAGAACTGAAACTGACCCGCGCCGAATATAACCTGCTCACCTATTTCCTGCAGAACCCGGATCGCGCGCTCACACGCGACATGATTTTGAATTCGGTGTGGGGATATGAGTCGTTCCCCAACACCCGTACGGTGGATGCGCACGTGGTGCGGCTTCGGCAGAAACTCGAGGGGGACGCGGGGCACCCGACACACTTTCTCACCGTACACGGGGTCGGGTACCGCTTCCTGCCCTGAGGTCCTATGACGCGCACCATCCGGGCAAGCTGGAGACAGCCCGCGAATTTCCGCGTTCGGCGAAGGCATGGTTTCCGTAATTCACGGGCGCGGAAATTCGCAGGCTGTCCCGGTTAGGCACTTATGAAGCGCACCGTCCTCGTGGTGGAGGATACTGATCTTTGCGACGCGCTCGAGGTCGCGCTGACGAAGGTGCCGGATGTGAAGGTGCGAACGGTCGCGACGGCGGAAGATGCTCTGCGCTGCCTGGCTGAGGACGATGTCTGCGCGCTAGTCACGGACCTGCATCTCCCGCATATGGATGGCTTCGAGTTGATTAAAGCCGTCCGTGCTCATCCGCGCCGTGCATCGCTTCCGATTCTGGTGATCAGCGGGGATAGCGACCCCCGCACACCCGCGCGCCTGGCTGGGCTTGGCGCGAATGCTTATTTTTCGAAACCGTACTCGCCTGCGGAAGTACGCAGCAGATTGGAGCAGCTCATTGATGCTTCCTGAATATCGGCATCTCATTTTGTTATTGGTTCCGTTCGTTCTTCAAGCTCAGGAAAAAAGTGAGTTCCAGCAGATCATCGAACGCCTGGACCGGCTGGAGCAGGAGAACCGCAGCCTCACCGATGAAGTGCGCGCCCTGCGCGCGGAGCTGGCTGCGCATCCGAATTTGCCGGCGCCAGCGGATGCAACCACGCCATCGCCGCCGCTCGAGGAGCGCGTGACCATCCAGGAACGCCGCGCCGATGAGCTGGCGCAGACCAAGGTGGAAGCTTCGCAGCGGTTTCCCGTGACACTCACCGGCATGGCTCTGTTTAACGCTTTTCTGAACGGCCGGGCGAACGGAGGACAGCAAGATCCCTTGACCGCTTCGCTTTCCGACAACCGGTCAGTGGGTGGCGCAGGGATGAGCCAGAGCATCATCGGGCTGGCCTTCCACGGTCCGCAGGTCTGGGGAGGAGGGCAAGTCAATGGCGCACTCTACATGGACCTGTGGGGAGGGTCGAGCAGCTCGCTCAATCACCTCGTGCGGATGCGCGTCGCGACCGTCCAGGTCGACTGGAAAAATCAAACGGTGGTGGTTGGTCAGGACAAGCCGCTCATCTCACCACGCGAGCCCAATTCGCTGGCCCAGGTGGCGTTCTCGCCGCTCACCGCGGCTGGGAACCTGTGGTTGTGGCAGCCGCAGGTGCGCTTTGAACAACGATTTTCGATAGGAGAAAACGCAGGGGTGCGCGCTCAGGCCGGCGTCTACCAGACCAGCGAGCCGGCTTCCAGCGTTCCCGCGGAATATCAAGCTTCGTTTTCGGCCGCGCGGCCGGCGTTCGAGGGCCGCTTCGAATTCTGGCGCAAGTTCGGGTCCGGAGGGCGTGTTGAAATCGCTCCGGGATTCCACGTCAGCCAGACTCACGTGGGCGGCGTCTCCATCCCGTCGGATCTTTTTTCGATTGACTGGATGATCCAGCCTGTCTCCAAAGTTCAGTTCACCGGAACGTTCTTCCACGGGGAAAATACGGCTGGAATCGGCGGTCTTCGTCAAGGATTCACAATTAAGAGGGATGCGATTTTCCAGGCGGTCGGCGCGGCGGGCGGATGGGCCCAGTTATCCTTTCTGGCAACCAAACGCCTCACGCTGAACGCCTATAGCGGACAGGAAAGCAACCGCGCGGCGGACCTGCTGACGGGCCAGATCACGCGCAACTTCGCCTACGCCGGGAACGGAATCTATCATCTTGCGTCAAACGTCCTATTCAGCCTGGAGGCGGCCCAGGTGCGCACCACGTATCTGGGATTTCGGCAACGGCTGGTAAACCACTATGACCTTGCGCTGGCTTATCTTTTTTAGCGCCTTCCCGCTGTGCGCGGCTAGCGTAACGGGCCGCGTGCGGCTGCGCGACTCGCGCGATCCCGCGGTGCGAAATCGCGGCGATTTTTCGGGCGTGGTCCTTTCGCTCACGCCGCTTCTGGGTCCGCCCGCGGCGCAGCCGATCCCTCCGCATTTCACGATTCTCCAGAAGGACAAGACGTTTTCGCCGCACGTACTGGCGATCCCGGTGGGGTCCTTCGTCGATTTTCCGAACGCCGATCCCATTTTTCACAACGCGTTTTCGAGCTATAGCGGCCAGGTTTTCGATATCGGTTTGTATCCGCCCGGCTCAACCCGCTCGGTTCGATTCACGCGCGCGGGGGTGGTGCGGGTTTTCTGCAACATCCACTCCTCGATGAGCGCGATGATCGTGGTGCTGGCCACTCCCTATTTTGCGATCACGCGGCGCGACGGATCGTTTGAAATTCCGAACGCGCCTCCGGGGGAGTATGATTTGAGCGTGCTCCACGAGCGGGCCACCGAAACGGCGCTGGAAACTCTGGGCCGGAGAGTGACCGTCAGCCACGAGGCTCTGGCCCTGCCGCCGATTGTCATCTCGGAAGCGGGATACCTTCCGATCCCGCATAAGAACAAGTACGGCCAAGATTATCCGCCGGAATCGGATGGCCATTTGACATATCCGCGGAACAAGAAATGATGTTTTCGAGAATTTCCGGGCTGTCGCTGCTCTGGAAAATTTTATTATCGACCTCCATCGCGCTC
>Ga0210409_10007863_pt1 | contig 10935 bp, 16 predicted proteins | sample IncBWH17MmetaG_FD_161649 | JGI IMG/M metagenome (GOLD analysis project Ga0210409, IMG submission 161649) | Forest soil microbial communities from Barre Woods Harvard Forest LTER site, Petersham, Massachusetts, United States - Inc-BW-H-17-M | ecosystem: Environmental > Terrestrial > Soil >...
TTAATGAAGATAGTGATTTCGATCACCTCTGTGAAAATTGGTTCGGCGATGAGGAGTCTGGATTGGATAGATTCAGCCTCCCCCTCGGAACTCCTGAAAATAAGCTTAGTTGTTCCCGGAACTCTCTGAAGCGTGGCTGTGTTGGTGCGATCGGATCGCGGCCTCCATGATCGCCGGGCGGGACAACGGGAGGTTATAAATGTCGTATGCGGTCCGGATGCTGCTGAGGAAATTCTGTCCTGCAACTTTTGTGAAACTGACTTGAGGGTTGTCCTCAGAGGCATCTTCTACGTCGATGGGGTGCACAATAATACTTGTGTGAGTGTCGTAGCTGCTTAGGATCAGTCCCTCTAATTTGTCATCCGAAACGCGGCTAACAATATATTTTCCGGCGGGGAGCATTTTGCCACTCGCAACCGACGGGAACGGTAGTGTTACGACGATAAGGTCTCGACCTTGCGCCGCGGCGGTTATGCCCATGCCTGCAAAGCAAAGAACTGCGAGCAAGGTTCTCAGATATTGATTTTTCATTTTTTCTCCTTCGAAACGTGTGGGTTCTTGTCGCTGAATCGGCGGCCGCAGCTTCTACAAAGCAACGAGCCAGCACTTTTCAACAATCATTCGCAAACCGTGTACAAGGGTGAGATGGACTCGCCGTACTAAAGTTCCCACAATTCGACGCGCGCAACTTCCCGCCCGGGTTGAGCTATGAAAAGTTGGAGTTTGACTTTGCGGTCGCGGGTAGTGGTCGTTTGGAAGCTGCGCAAGAATTTCGTGATCAATCTGAATCCTTTGTGCTTCTCGTCTATCTCATTGAATTGCTGGAAGGACTGTTGCATGACTAAACGAGGGATGACGGTGCTCTCCGTTGGTCTTCGCAATGGGCGAGACGAGTTCCGAACAGGAGCTGTAAATGAAAAGCGTGAAGTTAGTGGTCATTTATCCCCGCCCCAAAGATGTCGATGCATTTGAGAATATTTACCAGACGGAACATGTTCCTTTGGCAGTAGCCAGGCTGAGCGGCAAAACCAAAATGGTGGCGACAAAGGTTTTGGCTTCTCCTCAAGGCACGCCTCCCTTTTACCGCATTGCCGAAGTTTACTTCCCGTCCATGCAAGCTCTGGAGCAGTGCGCTGCGTCGGCCGGGGGCCACGAGACGTTGGCCCATGCCGCAAAGATTTCCTCGGGCGGACCGCCCATTTTCCTGGTAGCCGAGGAAGAGACTTTCACCTTCACAAAAACATTGAGCGCTTAGATTTCCCGATCTCGTGAATGTGGGAGGGTACAGCGTTTAGAGGGAAGAAAAGAATGGCAAATCTGTCTAGTAAAACAGTAATCGTTACGGGCGCGTCTAAAGGGATCGGCGCAGCAATAGCCGAGAAACTCGCGGCAGATGGCGCTGCGGTGATTGTGAACTTTTCAACTAGCGCCCGTGAAGCTGAAACCGTGGTCGCCAATATACAGAAGCGTGGAGGGCGTGGTGTAGCGGTTCGCGCCGATGTCAGCAAGAAGGCGGACACCAAAAAGCTCTTTGAAACCGCAGTGCGGGAATACGGGCGCGTGCACGTGCTGGTCAATAACGCGGCGCTCTTCCGGCCGGCACCCTTAGACAAAGTTGATGAGCAGCTCTTCGACCAGCACTTCAATTTGAATGTGAAAGGCCTGTTCTTTGCGATTCAGGAAGCAGTTAACTCGTTTGCAGATGCCGGCGGATCGATTATCAACATTAGTTCCATTGCCGCGCTTGCGCCTCGACCTAACCTGGTTGTTTACTGCGCGACGAAGGCAGCTGTCGATGCCATTACCCAGGGTCTTGCGGCTGAACTCGGCCCGAAGAAGATCCTGGTGAATTCTGTCCTGCCCGGCCCGACTGACACCGAGGGCTTCAGAGCGATGCCGGGTTCGAACGATTTTCGCTCAGCTGTCGCAACCCAGACACCTCTCGGGCGGATTGGCCAACCGCGAGACATCGCAAACGTGGTTTCATTTCTCGCTAGCGATGAGGCTGCGTGGATTACCGGGCAGTTGATCCCGGTCAGTGGAGGTTCGCGATGAGAGAGTTGAGGAATCCAATGAAAAATATCAATCGGTTGGCAGGCGGGATGATGCGTTTCAGTTTTGAAATTACTTTAGTGCTGGCGTTCTCGGTGCTGGCGGTTATTTCCGTCCAATATGTTCATGGAGCGAGCGCGCCGGCGGTTAACGGCCGCGACGCCGTCTCGCGCACGCCGGTGCTGATAGAACTGTTTACGTCTGAGGGCTGTTCCAGTTGCCCTCCGGCCGATGCCCTGTTGGAAAAGCTCGATCGCTCTCAGCCGGTGAATGGAGCGGAGCTCATCGTTCTCAGCGAGCATGTGGATTATTGGAACGATATCGGGTGGAAGGATCCGTACTCTTCCCATGAATACAGCGAACGGCAAAGTGCCTACGCGGCACACTTCGGCCGCAGCGGCATCTACACGCCGCAGATGGTCGTTGACGGACACGCGGAGCTGGTTGGCAGCGACGAGCTAGGCGCGATCGAGGCAGTCGAAAATGAAACCAGATTTGTAAAGGTGCCGTTGAGTCTGTCCGGAGTTCATTTCGAAAACAACAATAAGGTGAGCATGCACGTTGAGGCGGGTCCTCTTGAGCCCGCAATCGGAGCTCGTTCGGCGAACCTCTACCTGGCGATAGCCGACGAAAGCGATGTATCGCAAGTTAGCCGCGGAGAGAACGCTGGAAGGACATTGAAACACGTCGCCGTGTTGCGGAGCCTCGTGCCAGTGGGGACAGTGGATAAGGCTGACAAAGTCTCCAAGGACATCACCGTCAATGTGAGTAACGAGAGCCGAGGGCGCCTGAGGATTGTGGGAATCATTCAGGAACAGTCCGCGGGCCGGGTGTTGGGTGTGGCGTCCGCAAGGCTTTCTAATTAATTTCGCTCAACTGCCATATGTCAAACGGTTATTCGTTGACAGATGGTTCGCCAACAGCCAGCAGCAAGAAACAAACCAAACGGAGCATGATGAAACCACAATTCGCTACTCTTTGTTTTTCGTTATTCGGGTTTTTTGCGCTTGCGAGCGGGCAAGAGAATCCGCCCGCAATACAGCCTGCTGAGCCGGTTCTTGGACTGGACACCGGCTCCCCGGCACCAGCGTTTACCCTGAGCGACCAGTTCGGCCATCAACAATCAAACGAAACACTCAAGGGGTCCAAGGGCACGGTGTTGCTGTTCTTCCGCTCCGCGGACTGGTGACCGTTCTGCAAAGCGCAGCTCGTGCAGCTGCAAAATGCAAAACAGAAATTTGAGGCGCAGGGACTGAAGCTCGCGGCTATCAGCTACGATAGTCCGTCTATCCTGCAGGACTTCGCCAACCGTCACAAAATCGAATTTCCTCTGTTGGCTGACCCCAATTCCGAAGTCATTCGCAGCTTCCACGTGCTCAACAGCGAAGCCAAGGGAATGACCAAAGGAATGGCCTACCCCGGATTCTTCTACGTCGACTCCAGCGGCGTGATTCGCGAAAAGTATTTCACGCCGAAGTACACGGATCGATTGACGGCGAATAATGTTATTGCAAAACTTTTTCCGGAGCTGAGCGCCGAGGTAATGCAGAATGTCCAAGCGCCGCATCTTCAGCTCACTCTTGCGCAATCTGATCGCAGCGTCATACCGGGCGGCAGGGTCAGTTTGATTGCCGAAATCGAACTTCCGCCGGACGTACACGTCTATTCTCCCGGAGTGCAAGGTTACAAGCCGATTCAGCTCGGATTGCAGGAGATTCCAGGAATCGAATTTCAGCCCGTCGTTTACCCCCGATCCAAAACACTATACCTCGAGGCCATCAAGGAACAGGTTCCCGTCTTTGAAGGAAAGTTTCGCATCACCCAGGATCTCACGGTGATACCGTCTAAAACTTCGGATGCTGTTCGCGCTGTGTTTTCCCACAAAAGGACCGTCGCCATCAAAGGGGAGCTCAAGTATCAGGCCTGTGACAAAACGGTATGCTACCCTCCAACGTCTGTGCCGTTGAGTTGGGAATTAGAGGTTCTTCCCCTCGACCTCAAACGATCCCCGGAAGCCATTCGTCACAAGTAGCGATTCGAAGGATGGAGTTGGGTTCATTGCTGAATGGAAGGAGTAAGCCATGGGTGATGTTGTTTATGTTTCCAAATCGCGGATTGAACGAAAGCAAGGGCCGCTTCGAATAGCTCATTTGCCGGGTGAAGCACAGCCGGTGATTTTTAGCGTCCACGGAGCCATTGCGGAGCACTACAAGGTGGATCCGGCCAAATTGAAAGAATCACATTCCTCAACCATCGACTACGTCATTTCCGCAACGGCTGGTTGAATGATGGGTACATTTGGAGGTGCGCTGGAAGCGCGCCAAATCGATGCAAGCAATGGAAAGCTCACTGCCGAGATAACCGGCGAAGTCGAAACGGAAGAGAATGTGCTGGTCATCCGGCGGATCCACGTGGCCATGAAGTTGATCGCACCTCAAGACGTCAAAGACACGGTCGAGAGAGTGCACGGCATATACGCGATGCGTTGCCCGTTGTACCGAACTTTCCACAAGACACTGCAGCTCACATCTTCCTATGAGCTTATTGCGGCCGGAGCCTAATCTTGAGGAATTCATGATGAAGCAGGCCGTTAAAAAAAACGGCTTCTGAAGCGAACTTCTGAAACTTTTTCCTTCCTGGCGAATCGCACCTATGTGACGAAGAGTGTGTGCTGTGGGTAGTGACACTTATCCTCAAAGAACGGCTGCTCCCAGTCGAGATAAGAACTCGTTGGTGCAAATGAGCGCAATACAGTCGCAATCGCGAGCTGGCGAAGCACAACTAATAAAGAGGGTCTGCGCGGGTGAAAGAGAAGTATTCTATGAGTTGGTGCGCCCTCACGAGCGCATGGTATACGCAACTGCCATCTCGATCGTGAAAAATCCGGCCGACGCCGAGGAAGTCGCACAGGAGGCGGTTTTAAAGGCGTTTTCCAAGCTCTCGAGCTTTCGCGGCGAGTCAAAGTTCAGTACCTGGTTGGTACAAATCACCTATAACGAAGCAAAGATGAAATTGCGGAAAGCCCACGCGAACCTTTACGAATCCATAGATGACTCGCAGCAAACCGAAGACGGAGAATTTTGGCCCAAAGATTATGCCGATTGGCGACCTATTCCTTCGGAATTGCTGGAAGAAAATGAGATACGCCAAGCGGTGCAGGACGCCATCAGTTCCCTCAGCGCCAATTATCGCGAGGTTCTGATATTGAGGGACGTTCAGCGCTTGAGCATCAAGGAAACCACCACTATCCTGGGAATTTCAGAAGGGAGTGTGAAGACTCGACTACATCGTGCAAGATTGCTCTTGAGGGACAGTCTAGCCCCTGGAATCGACGGTTGCTGGATTAAAGGGCAGCCCTATCGAAAGGTTAGAGCGTGGTGATGAGAGAAGGACGTAATGCCGACAATTGAAATTAGCTGCGTTGAAGTGTGGCGCGAGATCTCCAATTATCTTGACCAGGATATCTCTGTCGATCTCCGCGAGAGAATGGAGAAGCATTTCGGGGCTTGCGCACACTGCACCGCGGTATTGGATGGGACGCGAAACGTCGTGGGGTTGGTTGGCGACGGAACGTTGTTTCAGATGCCGCAAGGGTTTAATAAGCGCTTGTACGACAAGATTCGAGAACTGCCCCCTAACGTGCCGCGCGAGTAAGTTTGTTTTCCGGCAAGGCATCCCCGATATCTTGATTATCGATATACATCCATAGCTTCCACTTACCTTCTTTGTTTTTTCGCCAGATGTCCACATAACGATCCCGGCGGTGTATTACCTCGCCGCCCTGTTTGGGCGTGAGGGTAAAGTCATGCCACCCGTAATCGTGGGCAACGTCTCCCTTCAGACGGATTTCAACCACGATAACCACGAGCTTTACAGTGAAGTGCTCGAATAAGTTCTCCAGTCGGATTCTTAGTCCGTTCAGGCCACTCTGGCCGAATTCGCTCGGCGCGCCGTCGGTAAAACCAACCAAATCCGGGTCGGCAATGGCCAGGATTTTGGAGATATCGCCCAGGTTGAAACACTCTCGAAATTCCGTCTTGGCGGCATTGATGGCATACAGATCGTCCATGGCACTGTCTCCATTGGTTCACTAATCTCGCCGTTATGGGCCTCGCACATTCTAACGTTAATAGACCAATGCCGGGCTCCTTCGAAATAATAGACAGGCATTGGCGGTTTCGCAGTCTGTCAACTGGAACTTCCCGGCCTGTTGTGAATCACATAGGCACGCAAGGCGGACTGCTGATCGCAACATTGATGCGTTATAGGGCTCCGCTGGATAGATAGAACGATTTGAACGTTTTTGGACAGCAGGTTTCTATGAATCGTATGTCTCGCCGATGCTTGATTGGTATTTTGGGCGGCTTCATCGCCACCATGGTTTTAGTAGCCACGCTTCACTACTCCACCGTCAATTTGTTTCTAGGCGTTCTGGTTGGGGCTGTGTATTCCGCCGGAATAAGGCCGACGCGCTGGGCGTACGTGGACAACCTCATGGCGGGAGCTTCGCTTGGTATTCCGCTGTGGGGTCTCATCAGTGTAATCGCGGTGCCGATCATGGCGGGCCAGAGGCCCGAGTGGAGCGCGGAACAAATGCGACAGCATTTCCCCGCTTTAGTGGCATGGGTGGTGTACGGTGCGACGCTGGGGATTGCCATCCAGGGATTGCAAGACCTTGCCGCACTGTTCTTCGGTCCCGAACCCGAGTCTCCGGTGTCGCCGGTTTCGGTGAAAAATCGCATCGTTATTTTAGGTGGCGGATTCGCGGGAATGCACACGGCGGAGTGTCTTGAGAAGAGGTTGCGAACGGACTTTTCGACTAGTATCACGCTCGTTAACGTGACGAACGCGCTTCTTTTTACTCCCATGCTCGCGGAAGTAGCGGGAAGCAGTCTGGAGCCCAGTCACATCAGCACTCCATTGCGGAGTGCGCTGCACCGCACTGAATTTATTCGGGGCATGGTGCGTGAGGTGGACCTCGAAAAGCGTTTGGTGACTCTGGACAGCAGCGATTCAACTGCGGACGGAGCGGCTGGCCTACGCAGTGTTCCTTATGACCAGCTCGTGTTCGCGTTGGGATCGGTCTCAAATTATTTTGGGATGGCCAACATTGAGAAGCGTGCATTCAATTTTAAGAGTCTTCTCGATGCGATTCGCATCCGGAATCACGTTATCGAAATGTTCGAACGCGCCGATCGCGAGCCGGACGCTCATCTGCGTTCTTCGCTTCTTACTTTTGTTATCGCGGGCGGCGGATTTGCCGGCGTGGAGCTGGCCGGCGCGCTGAACGATTTCGCACGCGGCATTTTAGTGGACTATCCCACGCTTCATCCGCAGGAGTTGAACGTCGTGCTGGTTCATTCGCGCGACCGCATCCTGCCGGAGTTAAGCGAGTCCCTGGCGCGGTATGCGCAAGAAAAGATGGAATTGCGCGGGGTGACCTTTCGGCTGAACACTCGCATCACCGATGCGGGCGATGATGTCGTGTCCATTGGCGGTGGCGAGATTCGAACCAAGACACTGGTTTGGACTGCGGGCACGGCGCCTAATCCATTGTTGCAGTCCGTCGCCATAGAAAAGGACAAGCGCGGTGCGGTCATAGTGAACGACAATCTCGCAGTGCCGGGGCACACTGGTTTGTGGGCAATCGGGGATTGTGCCGCGGTAAAGGATGCAATGACCGGGCAGCTCTGCCCGCCAACGGCGCAGTTCGCTTTGCGCGAGGCTGAAGTTCTTGCGGGCAACATCATTGCTGGGATTAATGGCCGGCCGGCGCGCGCCTTTCATTTCGATTCGCTGGGGGCGCTGTGCGTCGTGGGCCATCAGACCGCTTGTGCGGAATTGCGCGTGCCCTTCGCCGGGAAAACAGTCTGGCGGTTTTCTGGTCTGTTTGCCTGGATTCTGTGGCGGAGTATATATCTTTTGAAGTTGCCTGGCTTGGAACGAAAAATCCGCGTGCTTATGGACTGGAACATCGAATTATTTTTTCCGCGCGACATTGTTCAGACCGTTGACCTGAAATAGACGCAACCTATGTTTGTAACGCAATCCATTACAGATCAGGCGATACCAGCGACTCGTTCCCGGTCGTCGCCCTGGATTGAGCCGCTGCTGGGCTGTGTTTTGGGCGCATCGGGCGGTTTGCTACAGAGCGCCGTAACGCACACTTCAACTCTCTCCGGCGGATTGCTCGGCGCAATTTTTGGCTTGGTCTTCGGATTATTTTTCGCGCAACGGGCGTCAAGTCCGGGTGCTGGACTGATCTGGGGTTTGGCTTCTTCGTTTTTGCTGTGGGTAATTTCGGCTGGCAGGATTTTTTATTTCGTATCTCTTAACGGACATTCCGCTGCAATGCTTCAGGACGCGCGAGCGCATTTCCCGGAGCTCGTCGGATTTTTACTTTGCATCGGAATGCCAGTCGGCGTGGGACTTGGCATTCGCGGAGCCTTGCGCGCTTCCAGTGCCGACCGGAAATTCTCGTGGGCCCGCGCCATTGTGGCTGGAGGCGTTTCGGGCACGCTGGGTGGCTTAATCTTTGGCAGGTGGGTGTCTTCCGGCGATTACTTTCCTCTCTTGGTGGGATTTGGTGAACTCAGTTCTCGCCCCAAGACCATCGTTCTGCATTTTCTAGTGGCGTTTTTCATCGGTGTGTTCTTCGGATTGCTTTTTCAGCGGGATGTTCGTGGCTACGGGTCTTGCATGGGATGGGGGCTCGGCTTTGGAATTTTTTGGTGGTTTCTAGGACCACTGACGTTGTCTCCGCTCGCTGCGGGAATGCCCATCGATTGGTCGGCTGAGCAAGCCAGCGCGGTGTTTGGCTCGCTGGTGGGACATATATTGTACGGACTGATTTTAGGAGTCGCGTATGGGACCATCGACAAGATTTGGGTACGTCTGTTTATTCAGTCTGACCCGCTTAACCGGGAGATCGAAGGGCCCGGCCTGCATATAATTCGTTCGTTGGGATGGGGCGCCACGGCCGGTTTGATTGGTGGCCTCGCGTCGTTGCCGATAATGATGGCCACCGGCGTGTTGCCTAAAATCGCGGGGTTGAGCGCGAGTTTAGTAGGGTTTCGCCCAATCCTTATTCACTTGGCAGTGAGCGCCGTGATCGGCGTGAGCTACGGTCTGCTATTCCGAAACGAAACATCCAGTTCGGGATCCAGTATTGGATGGGGATGGTTGTTCGGTTTGATTTGGTGGTATGTCGGGCCGCTAACGCTGCTGCCTTTGCTGCTGACTGGGGTGTGTGATTGGAGCACGGACGCCGTCTCGGCTCTCCTGCCAGCTCTACTTGGACATTTGATCTATGGCGTAGTGACGGCTTTAGTTTTTTCTTTGTTCGATCAGCACTACACACATTATTTGCTTTTGGATCCCCGAACAGCGGCCCAAGAGCGACGGCGCCTGCGTCCGGTCGGAACTCCCGCGCCTGCGCTGTGGTTTTTTGCTCTTAGCTTAGGTGTGCTTCTGCCCATGCTACTCGGTTAGAAACCTTAACGCTTCCAGTCAGTTAATTGTCTATTTTAGGGAATCTAGAACGGAAGCTTCCCAAGCTTCCTCTAGCAACCCCTAACACGCTCAGCCCCTCTGCGATAAGCGTGCCGAAATTCCGAGTTCGCAAACTTATCTGGTGAACTTGGTACATCTTCTCTGAGGTTTTCAAGTGCTCCCACCTTTCCACAGGAGCCGAAATACCATCTGTGCCTGCGACAATTGGCGCTTCAGGCGTTGCCCAGTTACACCGAGATTTTCGAGCATTCATGTAACTTTCGCTCGGTAAATGACTCCTATCGCCCGTGAGGGTTGAGCGCCTGTGGACGCTCATCGAAAGCAAACCTCAGTAGAGAAATCATCACGCGATTTTCCCACTACTGCGGGATTGATTGGGCGGAGAAAGCGCGGAATTGTGCTTCTGTTTCCTTTTCACGGTTCGAGCGGCTCAGCGTCTTCGACCGATGGCGCTCTGATGGAACGTCTCACTCAGCGCGATACCAGCGCGCTCGAGGCGCTGTACGACCGGTACGCCCTGCCGGTTTATTCGCTCGTATTGCGAATTTTGCAGCAGCAAGCCTCCGCCGAGGAGATTGTGCAAGACGTTTTTCTCCTGCTTTGGCGCAACGCAGCGCGCTATCGCGCTTCCTGCCGCCCCCTCGAACCACGGCTCTTCACGCTGGCCCGGAATCGTGCGCTCGATCATCTCCGCCGAATGACGGAAAAGCAGCGCCGCCGGGAGGATTCCTATAATCTTGACTTGCCAGATTCCGTCGCCACGCCAAATCCCGAATCGTTCTTCGATGGTGCTCGCCGCGCCCAGCGAGTTCGCGCCTGCATAGGTGAGCTGCCCGAGCCGCAGCGACGCGCCATCGAGCTTGCTTTTTTTGAAGGCATGACGCATAGCGAAATCGCCGCCGCCCTATCGAAGCCGCTCGGGACGGTCAAGACTCAGATTCGCAATGGGCTGATTCACTTGCGCGAGGCGCTCGTCAGCGCCCACGTAACTGGGAAAACCGCACCAGCCCACACAGGAGCAGTACAAACCAAAAAAATGTAAAACTACTCAAAGGAGGACCCCAGTGACCCGAATCAGCGCTACACAGCGAGGCAGCGAGCAGGCAGGTGCGCAGTTCAACACCGACCGCACCCATCCGGGCCGGTGGACGATCACCTTCAGCAACCCACCGATCAACATGTTTCTTCCCACAACGATCGTCGAATTGGGAGCGCTAATGACCGACCTCGAGGCCGACCCGTCCGTGAAGGTCGTAGTGTTCCAGTCGGCGAATCCCGATTTTTTCATCGCCCATCTCGACGTAGCCAAGGCTGCTGAACGGCCAGAGATGCTGGGCCGTTGGCGCGACTTTGTGCTGCGCCTTTCGTCCG
>Ga0210409_10007864_pt1 | contig 10935 bp, 9 predicted proteins | sample IncBWH17MmetaG_FD_161649 | JGI IMG/M metagenome (GOLD analysis project Ga0210409, IMG submission 161649) | Forest soil microbial communities from Barre Woods Harvard Forest LTER site, Petersham, Massachusetts, United States - Inc-BW-H-17-M | ecosystem: Environmental > Terrestrial > Soil >...
CCCCAGCCCCTTCATCTTCGCCCGCGCCGCCATCGCACCGTACTGCTTCATCATCTGGCGCATCTGCAGGTACTGTTTCAGGACTTGGTTCACTTCCTGCACGCTGGTCCCGCTGCCGGCGGCGATCCGCTTCCGCCGCTTGCCATCAATCACGTTGTGATCGCGCCGCTCCTGATTGGTCATCGAGCTGATGATCGCTTCCACCCGCTTCAACATGCCCTCATCCACCTTCGCGTCCTTCGGCAAATTGGCCAGCGGCCCGATCTTTGGCAGCATGTCCACGACCTGCTCTAGCGGCCCCATCTTGCGCACTTGCTTCAGCTGATCGCGGAAATCCTCCAGCGTGAACTCATTCTTCCGCAGCCTGCGTTCCAGCTCCATCGCGGCCTTTTTGTCGACCGCCTGCTCCGCCCGCTCGATCAGCGACATGATGTCGCCCATGCCCAGCACGCGCGAAACGATGCGCTCCGGATAAAATCCTTCCAGCGCGTCGTATTTCTCGCCCAAGCCCACAAACTTCACCGGCGCCCCGGAAACCTTCGCGATAGAAAGCGCCGCGCCGCCGCGCGCATCGCCGTCCAGCTTGGTCAAAATCACGCCCGTCAGCCCCAGCCGCTTGTGAAACTCCCCGGCCGAGCGCACCGCATCCTGCCCGATCATCGCGTCCGCAATAAAAAGGATCTCCGCCGGCTGGAGTTCCTTCTTCAGCGTGCTCAGCTCATTCATCAATTCGTCATCGATGTGCAGACGCCCCGCCGTGTCCACCAAAACCACATCGCTCGCCGAAAGCTTCGCCTCTTTGATCGCCCCGCGCACAATCTCCATCGGCTTATCGGTGCCAGCTCCGGGCCACACCTGAGTGCCCACCGCCTTTGCCACCTGCGCAAGCTGTTCGCGCGCCGCCGGCCGGTACACGTCGGTCGACACCACAATCGGCCGATGCCCATGCTGCGTCAGCCACTTCGCCAGCTTGCCGGTAGTCGTCGTCTTGCCCGACCCCTGCAATCCCACGATCATCCATACCGAAGGCGGCCGCGAAGCAAACAGCGGCTTCGCATGTTTGCCTAGCATGGCGGTCAATTCGTCGCGCACCGTCTTGACCACTTGCTGGTCCGGCGAAAGTTGCAGCATCACTTCGCTGCCAATCGCCTTTTGCCGGATATTCGCCAGCAACTCCTCGGCCACGCCCACATTGACGTCGCCTTCGAGCAATGCCTCGCGGATCTCCGCCAGAGCCGCGTCCAGGTGCTCCTCGGTCAGCTTGCCCTGCCCGCGCAAATTCTTAAATGTCCGTTGCAGCTTTTCCGTCAAATTCTCAAACATATCCGCCTTTTCCCAGCCAGGATCTCTCATTGTATCGGAACTGGCACATCGCCGCCTTCCTCAAAGCCTGCGAATTCTGCAATGCGGTATCATCCAGCCGCACGCATGAGGCTACCCAATGCAGCCCAAGCGGTGGTCGAAGTCGCGAAGCTTCGCGATCATTGTTTGAACCCCGCACATGCTCGCGGCCGGCACAACAGCCCGAGTGTTTGCGAACGTGCTGGGCATTCGACGAGAGCAGGCAGAATTTCTCCGAAAAGCGCTCCTCGAAGCAGCACTCTCAACCGATGTAATTCTGGGACGTGCTAGACTTTTCTATGGGCGGCCCGGATGGTACTGCCATGGTGCGAAGTACCTGGATTGTTCTGCCCAGTGAGAATTTTGCCCGCCTGACGACCTGCTACGTGCTTTAAGGAGCGACTATTGGACATCAACACTCTAACCGTAGTGGCGCTCTTGGAGGATGTGCCGTCGCGAGGCCTCGTCCGGGGGCAGGTGGGCACGGTAGTTGAGAAACTCGCCCCGGGCGTTTTTGAGGTCGAGTTCAGCGACAATAATGGCCGCACATACGCCACACTCGCGGCTCCCGCCGAGAAACTCCTAGTCCTGCGTCATGAAGCCACAGAAGCCGCTTGATTAACGTAGGCCCCACGCAGCTCTGCCCCCTTCGCATAGCCATTCCAAACTTTGTCTGGAACATTTTCCATGCACCACCGTCTCCATACATGCAATACGAATGGGTGTCCCCAAGAACGGCTTCGGAGGTAATTTATGGTGCATCACAAGCTGACTACGCTACTGACCGCTGGGATCCTGATTGCAACGGCCTTAGCCGTCCACGCCCGTGCTCAGGACTCCCTCACCGGCGATTGGCAAGCGCACTTCGAATCCCAGGCCGCAGAACGCGGCACCTTTTACCTCGAGATGCGCACCTCCGATTGGAAGCACAATCACAACTGGGGAGACACCCACAAACCGAGCGAGTTCTATGGCCTCGATCCCCATCTGGCCGCAACCGATGGCCCGGCGCGCTTCGAGTTGCGCCGCGAAGCCGGCACCCTTGCCCTCGACGGCAGCTTTCACGCCGGTAAGGGCAGCGGCGCCTTCCGCTTCACCCCCAATCCTGAATTTCTGCAAGCCATGAAAAGCCTGGGCTATTCGAGCCTGTCGATCGATCAACTACTGGCCTTCGCGACCCAGGATGTCACCACTCAGTTCGTCAAGGATTTGAACGATCTCGACTACCGGAATGTCTCCGCCGACCAGCTCCTGGCGCTGCGCATTCACGGCGCCAGCCCCGACTTCATTCGCGCCATCAGCGCGCAACTCCCGCACCAGCCTTCTCTGGACGTTCTGGTGGCCATGCGCATCCATGGGGTAAGCCCGGAATTCGTCTCAGAAATGAAATCGCTGTTGGGCAAAAGTTTCGACGGCGATCAATACGTCGCTTTCCGCATCCACGGCGTCTCCCCCGAATTCGTTCGCGACGTTCGCGAGCACGTCAGCAAAGACGTGACTGCCGATCAACTCGTGGCCATGCGGATTCACGGCGCCGACCCGGAGTTCGTGAAGGGGATTGATGCACAGCTTGGCCGTACTCTAACGGTCGATGAGCTAGTGGCTTTCCGTATTCACGGCGTCAGCCCGGATTTCGTCGGGCAAATGCACCAACTCGTCGCGAAGGGCCTCTCCGCCGACGATTTGGTGGCCTTCCGCATTCACGGAGTAAGTCCTGAATTTGTGAAAGAAATGAAAAGTGAGGGTTACTCCGAAATCTCACCCGATCAGCTGGTTGCGATGCGCATCCACGGGGTGAATGCCGCCTATGTCAAAGAACTACGCGACCACGGCTACAAGAATCCCTCGATCGACGATTTGATCGAGATGCGCATCCACGGCTTTCCTCGCCGCGCGTCAATGTAGGCAAAAGCTACAGGAGGAATCAACCCGGTCTTCCCAAGGCTCTGTTGTTCTGGCGAAAGCCGCGTTGCCGCTAGGGGTTAACTCCGTCCGCCGAGGCGTTCGGATTCGGCGGCAGCGCGCAATGCTCCACGCACTTCGACGCAAAAAACTCGATCTCCGCTTTCTTGTGCTTCACTTTCCCGGTGTCTTCAGGGACCACAATCAGAGACTGCGGTCCATCCGCCACATTAAACGTGCACTGAAAGGTCTGCGACTGCACGCCGCGCTGCTGGCAGGAATTTTTCTCCAGCGTCGGCTCAAGCATCTCCGGTTTCCCGTGCAACTGGTTCGCCACCGATGATGGCACCATCGCCACCAGCATCGGTACCGGCGCCTTGATCTTGATGCTCACCACTTCGCCATCGCGGTCCGGCGCGTACCCGCCGTACACCTTCAGGAACGAAGTCATCTCGTACTTTTCCTTGGCCTGCTGAATCCATCGGAATTCCGGAGGAAAACAGTTGCTGATGCAAGTCCAGAGGAAATACTGGATATGCACATCGTTCGGCGACACGAAATGACGAGGACTGGGGGAACTGTCCGCCTTGAAGATTTTCGCCAGGCCCAGCCCGGTGCCCACTGCGCTACCGACAGCATTACCGACGGGAGTATTCAGTAGCGCGCCGTCGCGCTTCCATACTTCGCCTAATCCAGCGAACGCGGCTGACTCGCGGCTGCCGCGGTCATCGCGAATCACTAGCGTCAGCGCCTCCGCTGGCAAATCACAAACGTATCTTGTCTTCACCACGTGCTCGCGCAAGCACAGCATTCTCAGCGTCCCCATGGTTTCCGGGTATTGCAGCGCATGGTTCCACTCGCCTTCGCCGGTCAGGAAAATCGTCACCGGCTGCTGCGACTCAATATCCACCTGAATGCCGCCGCCCGCCGTATAGGTCTTGCCGGTGTGATAGTTGGCGGGGTCCAGCCGGACCGCTTCATCGGTCCCCGGCCGCCATTCAAAAGTTCTTTGTGCGGAAGCCGTTCCCGCAAAGATCAGGGTCCCCAGGAGTGCGAACACAAGTGTGGGTTTCATAGTAATGACAGTATTTAGGTGAGGAATAAAGTCGCACAATTGCCCGAAAGGTCAGGCCGTCTCTACCAGTATCGTATCCAAATGAGCACATTCCAGCGGAGGCTAAAAGCGAGGTTTCGGGCCCCGGCTAACGACAAGGCTCTTCGCGAGTATGCCCACACACCAGGCCGATCTCATTGCGGCCTGAGAGAGTCAGATGTACATTGTCGGCCGGCAAGGGAAAGCGAAATTCGGCTACGGAGCTTCCATGCGAACTTTGGGGATTCTTTGGATTCTGTACGGCCTGGAACGTTTTGTGGTCGCGCTTGCTACCTTTCTGTGCGTCCCGACGCTGACCGTCATGTGGGGCGCGCTGCTCACGCGTGTTCCCAATCCGTTTACCTTGATGGATTTATTTCACATCTTTTTGATTCTCCTGATCATTCTGGGCATCGTAGCCGGCATCATTTCCATCCTGGCCGGCCTGAACATGATGTCCGGCGGTCCGTCCGCACGGAAAGTTGTCCTGCTCGCAGCGTTCCTCGCTCTAGTAAGCGGACCTCTCGGAATTGCCTTGGGTGCGTACACGCTGGTTGTTCTAGTTCCTGCCAAGCCCAGAGACACCTAGACGGAATTCTGCTTTGGCCTGTTAGTCAATCCAGAGTGGGAGCATCCTGAAGAGGGTTAATTCGGGGAAGCTGTGCACGGGTGACTGAATGCCGAGTGTAAAAGTTGCAGTAAGCAGGATTGACCGCAGACAATTCGAGCCAAGTTCCGATAAACGTTGCGGGCTCAATGGGTCGGCGCAACACTAGCTCGAAGTCTACTCGTAAGTGCTTATCGAAAACTGACCCATCACCCCAATCGAGACATCTCTAGCCATAAGTCAGCTACCCGTGGCATGCTATCTGGCATGGGAAACAAAGATAGGCGAAGCCGCGAAGTGAAAAAGCCCAAGAAGAAAACTCCGAAGTTCGCACCCCCGAGGCGCGACTCGAGTCAGCCCAGTCACGTGATCTCGGTTGTTAATCCGGAAAAGCCGCCGACCGGTTCTCAGTGAGCGCGCCGATATGCATGTAGGTGCCGGGCTTCAGCCCAGCCAAGTCACGTAGCGCTGGCTTGTCCTGAGTCTCGAAGGGCGTTTTGCCGGCCGCGCTTCAAAAACTCAACCTGACTCCCAACTGTGCGGCGAACGGTATCCCCACCGTGGTGCCCGGACCAAAGAAATCTCCCAGAGCTCCGGCCGGTACCCGCAACTGATTCAAGCTAGTGATCGGGCGCGTCTGCGTGCAACCGGCATTCAGGCAGAATGCCGTGGCATTCGCAAAAACATTCACCGGCGTTGGCAGTGCCGAGATGTCCGGAACATAGTTGTTCCCCGGATTTTGTCGGTTGAAGAGATTAAAGAATTCCACGAAGGGTCGCAGCGTCAACCGCTCACCCAAAGCAATATTCCGACTCACCCGTAAATCCACCTGATAAAACGGCGTCCCGCGAAACTGGTCCAGGCTGGTCTGCACACCATTCACCACCGCCCGGTCATTTCCAACCACACCGTCGCCATTGACGTCCGCCGGCGTGCTCATCGTAAAAGGCCGCGCGCTCTCGAATTGCGAGAGCGTCGAAACCTCGAATTTCCATGGCAGTTGTAGCACACCTACCAGCACAAACCGGTGACGAATATCTTCGCCCGACGGCCCGTGATCGCCCGGACCAAACGGATTGAGCACGTTGGAGACGCCATTTACGTAATCGAAAAGCTCGCCAACCGTCGCGCCCCAAGTGGTAGCGTGCGACACCACATAGTTCGCTGTCACTTCAAAGCGCTCAGAAAATTTGTGCTGCACTTGTACCGCTAAACCGTTGTAGATCGACCGATTATCCGTGCGGAATAAAGACACGCCCGGCGCATTCACCGGAATTCCAATGCCCGGCGAATATTCATAACGCCTGTATTGGTGCACGCCCTGCTGATGTTCGTAGGTGATGTTCATCCGCCAGTTGTTCGCAAATGCGTGCTCGAATCCCGCGCTCGCCGTCAGCGCGTAAGGAGTGTGGTAGTTCGGATCAATCAGAGCGCTAGGCCCGCTTCCATTCCGCAAATTGAAATTGTTGACCGACGTAAACGCATCCACCCACCCGTTTTGTGCCAGATCGTTGTAATAAAGCCCTGCCCCCGCTCGAAACACCGTTGTCGCAGAGCCGTTCGGCGCGTAGGCAATTCCAACCCGAGGCGCAACCGCTTTTCGATAATCATGAGGAGTCCCGAAAACGAGCGTGCTGCCGGCCGCCTGCAGCGCCCCCAAAGCCGGATTCGCTGCTTGGTCGTGCCCAGACGCCACGAACAATCCGAACGTGGTGTCATAGCGCAGACCGGCATTCACCGTGAGCGACGGCGCAACCCTCCACGCGTCTTCCGCATACAAGCCCAGGCGTCGCACGCTCTGCGAAAATGTTCCATCGCTCGCGCCGGAAGCGTTCTCCGTCGGGCAATCTGGAAAATTGCGATCAGGGCTGCTGGGCAGCGGTCTCGGGCAGCTCGCCAGGGCCGCCGGATTTGCCACATAAAAGCTGGGATCCTGCGGATAAGAGAATAACGTCTCCGGCGTTCCCGCAAGCGCCCCCCGCAGTACCGGCTCGTGGATGAAGTTGACTCCGAAACGCAGGGCGTGCTTTCCCCGCGTATGCGAAACATCGTAGCGAAACTGATATTTCTGCTGGTCGCGCGCAACGGGGAATGCCGCAATCGCGGTGGCGAATTGATTGTCTCCAAAAGTCTCCAGCCCCGACGTGGTCAGGAAATTGACGGTAAACGGAAAATCGAAAGCTTCCCCAATCGTGGAATTGCGCACCTTGGTGTGATGAAAACCGCTGGCCCCCAGCGTAAGCACACCCAAGGTTGTTGGCGCAAACTGAAATTGCTCGCTCAGCAGCACGCTGTAATAGTTTGAATTCGTGGTCGCGCCCGTCGAAGGCAGCGCCCCCTGCTGCAACAAGTCATTTTTCGTGTGATTGCGATCCAGCGAACCGCGGATAAACCATTGGGATCGCCCCGACTGCTTCCAGTCCACACGCGACGAAAAAAGCGTCTCCTGGTAAGGCTGCGGAACCGATGATGGGATTGCCCCGATAGAACTGACGTTCGGGAGAAAGCCGCCGGTCGCAAGCTGCTGCAAATCATTGAATTCCGAAAGCGAATTCGCGCTATACGCGATGCTCGCATTCTCGTGAATATATTCGTACGAAGTAAAAAACCACAGCTTCCCCGGCTTAATCGGCCCTCCCACCGTCCCCACCAAATTCTGCCGTGAAAATGGCTGCTTTGGGTTCGGTTCCGGATTGTCCAGCGTGTTCCGCGCGTTCAGCGCGTTCCCGCGATAGTAGTAAGCCCCGCTGCCGTGCCATTCGTCGGAACCGCGACGCGTCGAAATCACCATGCTGCCGCCATTGGTGTGCGACGTGTCCGCTCCGAATTGCGATGTCCGCACCGCAAACTCCTGCATCGCCTCCGGCGAATAACTCTGCAGAAATCCGCCGATGTAGTCGTCGTTGTTATCCCCACCATCCACCGACAAGTCCACGTTCAGCCCCGAACTGCCGCCGAACGACACAGCGGTGATGCGCGCCTTGGTGGGATCCGATGGCTCCACCGGCGCTGTAAATGGTGCAAGCAGCGAAATGTTCGCAAAGCTCCGCGCCGACAGCGGAATCTCATCCAAATCTTCCGCCGTGATCACCGTATTGATAGTGCTGCTGGTGGTCTCCAGCGGCTGGCTCGCTAGGGAGGGCCCGCGATCGCGCACTTGCACGGTTTGTTTCAGCGTTTCGGGTCCCAGAATCACCGCGAAAGTAGCCTGGCTACTTACCGACACCGTCACCCGCGAGGTTTTTTCCCTGAATCCGTTAGCGCTCACCGCGATGGAATACGATCCGGGCGGAAGCGATTCAAATCGAACCTCCCCGCGTTCATCCGTATTCGCCGACCGCGAAAGGGCCGCCTTCTCCAGCGCAATGGTGACCCCCGCGCCGGCGATGCGCCCACCAACGGAATCTTCCACAGCAACCAGGAGCGTCCCACGAACACTCTGCCCAACCGTCGCTAATGGTATTAGCAGCGTACCTAAAACCAGAAGTAGGAAGGGTTTATACGACACGTGACCCATGAAACTTCGACCCCTAATAGAATGACGCATTGTAGCCGAAAACTTCGCGGGCAAACCACTGCTGCCTGGGTAACGCTGGACATCTTGGCGCGACACTGTAGTGGTGCGCTCTAGCTCGTCGCAGCAACGCCGACACACACCTCGTCCAAAAAAAGTGAGCGGCCGGTGGGGGGACCGGCCGCTCGGGCGTTGGGGATGGAGGGAACCGTGACTGATCCCGGTTGGGCCGGTCCCAATCACAGGTGCGATTGTGCGCTGCACCCTCTCGCCGGTCGATAGCCCGCCCGTTTCATTCCTGCCAGTACTTCACCCGAGCTCCCGCGTACCAGTTCTTTAGTACCGCCGTACTCCTCAATCGGTCGCTTTCCGCAACCGCTCCGCGACTTCCTTGTGGCCGGCTTCGGCCGCTAGGTCGGCCGGCGCTTTCCCATCATCCGCCTTGGCATCGGCGGCGGCTCCATGTTTGAGTAGCAACTCTACGACTGCGGCGTTGCCATTGGCTGCGGCGGAATGCAGCGGGACGAAGCCGCGCTCTTGTTTGGCGCTGGGGTCCGCCCCGGCTTCCAAGAGGATCTTCACAATCTCTGGGCCGCCCCGACTGGCCCCGGCGTGCAGCGCCGTCACTCTCTGCGCGTTTCGCGCGGCCAAACTGACATCCGCGCCATTCTTCAGCAAGAATTCCACAATCGCGCGATGCCCGAAATATGCCGCCAAACCTAGCGGATAAAACCCGTCCGGCGCAAACGAGTTGACCAATCCTCGGTCCGCGCCAATCAATTTCCTCACCGACTCCAGATCCCCCAGCGCGCTGGCCTCAAATACATTCGGCTTCGCCCCATGCCGCACAAACACTTCCGCCAGCTCCGGATGCCCGAAGTACGCGGCGAGTAAGAGCACCGAAGACCCACTCGGCGCTGTGACATGCAGCAACTCCGGCCCGGCATTCATCAGCGCATCCACGGCTGCTTTGTCCCCGGCGCGAATCGCTTCTACCAATTTTTTCGTCGCCTCATCTGACATGGCAATTTCCTCGCATCGAACGCTACTCGGAACGGTGCCGCCGCGTCCTATTGAATCTTGCTATTTCTTCCGGAGTCTCGCGCGGTATTCCCTGGGGGAGCATCCAAGGCTTCGGCGGAACAGGGCGCTGAAGGAAGTGCTGCTTTCAAATCCAATCTCCAGGCTAATCTCCGTGACGTCCAGGTCACTGCTTTTCAGCAGCTCGCGCGCTTGCGTCAATCGTCTCCGCTGCAAATATTGGTTCGGTGTCTCCCGAAAAACTTCATGAAACAGACGATGAAAGTGATAAGGCGACACGCAAGCAGCGCCGGCCGCGTCGCGCAATTGCACCTCGCCAGCGAAAAAGGAATCCATGTAATCTTTCCCGCGCAGTAATCGCCGGTAAAGCTCGGTCCGAGTCGACATCTTTTTTGCTGGAACTCTTCTCGCCTGCAGCTGCGTGCGCCCATGAACTTTCCGCAATGCTTTGGCCATGTCAAAAAACCGGTCCTCCAACCAGGCGTCGGTCGCGCACTTGGCTTTCATCCGTGCGTACATTTCTCGAAGTAGCGGACTTACCGCTCGGTCGTGCGCATGCAGCGTTTCAAAGAACTGCAGCGACATGCTCACGCTCGTCGGTTCATCCAGCAACAGCTCAGCCGTTCCGCTCTCCACGCGATTTACGTCTTCGACGAATCCCGGCCGAAAGAACAAACAAAACGTCTCCACGATTTCACGAGCATCGATTGTGATCGAATATGGCTGGCCAGCGTTCAAGACCAGATAGCTGCCGGTGTCCACTACGCGTTCGGCTTCCGCCGTTTCCCAAATGCCTGAGCCGGTCACGACGCTCTTGATCGAAAGGGGTCCGGGAAATTCCGCTACGTGGTACTGCCGCGCGCGTCCCCAGATGATTGCATTCGCCGCCCCGATCTGCGGTCCAGTGGGGTTGATCAGCACCCGTGATTCACTTCTTGTTAAATTCGCGGCCACGACTACACTCTACCCTGTTCTGCTTCGTACGACCCGGAGGATTGCATGCTCGCCTCGCACAAAATCATGGCATTTGCCCCCACCTTGGACACCAACAAAGCGCGGCCATTCTACGAAGGCGTACTCGGACTGCGGGTGCTCAGCCAGGACAATTTCGCACTGGCCCTGGATGCCGCCGGCATCATGCTTCGCGTCACCAACGTCCCGCCAACCTTCAAGCCGCAACCTTTCACCATCCTGGGCTGGGAGGTTCCGGATGTCGCCGAAGCCGTCTCCGCCCTCAAAGCCAAAGGCGTGCACTTTGAAAGCTACGGCATGCCCACCCAGGATGCCGAGGGCGTCTGGACCGCGCCTGGCGGGGCCAAGATCGCGTGGTTCAAGGATCCTGACGGCAACATCCTCAGCCTCGCGCAGATGAGTTAACGCATTCGCGGGTTCCAATACGTCCGTACTATTGCGCCCCGCTGCGCCAGTTCCTACACT
>Ga0210409_10007869_pt1 | contig 10933 bp, 14 predicted proteins | sample IncBWH17MmetaG_FD_161649 | JGI IMG/M metagenome (GOLD analysis project Ga0210409, IMG submission 161649) | Forest soil microbial communities from Barre Woods Harvard Forest LTER site, Petersham, Massachusetts, United States - Inc-BW-H-17-M | ecosystem: Environmental > Terrestrial > Soil >...
GTCAACAATGATCGAGTAAATTGCTTCGAGCTTGGAGCTCATAAATGATGATGGACCGACGGACAATTCCTAGGGACGATCATGTCGTTGCCCCCGTATCATCTGCCCTCAAGGGACATAGACTGAACACTGCAACACTCCCTCCGGAGAACTTCCCAAACGGGCAACTCCGGTCACGAGACTCAAGTGCAACTGACATTTCACGACTGGTAACGGCTCTGGTAACGGTAAATGGTAACAAGGGAATGCGTGAATCTCACTGGAAACCAAGAGCATTATCTGTGATTCTACGGAAGAAGATTCGATGGAAACCTTGTATCTGAAAACTGTCTGGTTGTTCTGTGCTCCCTCATCCGAGGACCTGAAATGAGGCCCGCAAACATAACAGTCCGCGGCGCGATTCAATCCGATCTCCCAAACATAGAACGCCACTATGGCCCGTTGGACAACGTTGGCGATCCCTTCTGCGATACAACCAAGATTCAGGAGGTTCGATTTGATTGGCTGGTCATCGGGGAAATCGCTGGGAAGTACGCTGGTTTTCTTTATTGGCATCTGGGCGAGAAACCGTTCTTCGCTCCACAAGTCGAAAACTTTGCACACATCAGGGAGGTTCAGGTCTTGGAAGAGTTCCAAGGACGAGGAGTAGGAAGAAGACTCACAGTCTATGCGTTAGAAAAGCTGAAAGCCCTCGGGACGAAGGATGTTTTTCTAGCGACAACGGATACCAACAACACGGCTCGACATCTATACGAAAGCCTGGGGTTCAAGCCATTCCGGAAACAGATTCACTACACTTTGAGAATCAGCGGGTCACCCCCAAGAAAGTCCGGAACAGTCATGAACAGGCCACCATGAGAGGAGGTAGATACAGTCCCCTGCTTGAGAGCCCAGTCTCGGCTTTGGTTCCCGGTAACGGGTCTGGTAACCGTAAATGGTAACAAAACCATCGCACGAGGTACGGCGTCTTGTAGGCGACTCGGTTACGAGAAAACTAAAGGGGTCATCGGCTTTGTCCTAATGTGAAATGAAACCTCTGAACCTGAAAGTAGCACTGATTCTGATCGCGATGGGGATCGTCCTGCTGGTGATTTCTATTGCTCAATATCAAGCAGGACAGCTGCAATGTACTCTAACTGGGGATTTGTGTGCCCAGTTCGCCGCGCAAGGCGCACGAGATGCGGCAATTCAATTTCTTGAGATTACCCTTGCCGAAGTAGCTTTGATGAGTATCGCAACAATGTTTCTGGTAATGGGAAGGAACCAATGACCAAAGCAGGTAAGTGGTCCTTCTTAGTTGGCGCTCACTCTCGAGGTAATGAAAGAGCAGCCCGTCGCTTCCAATAGTTTCAGTAGAATTTCTCTTCCTCCTAGCTACTCGGGCCTCGCAGGTCATCGGCCAGAAACGTCTCCGGGTCACTGTAAGGATTACACGAAAATGAAACGGCATGAGGACCCCCGACGCTTGTTATCAAATAGTCGGCTTCACCATAGTCACCTGATCCTATCTCTCCTATGTTCCGGAAGGGCGAGATGTTCGTGGTCGAGTAGCATGGTGGAGCATCATTTACAGAAGTGCTTACGATCACAAAATCTCCAGCACCGGGAGCGGGGACTATGCCAACCGCGCTACCGTTCCAGCCGGTTCTTTCTACGGGAAAACTCGACGCCCAAGGATGGTTGGTGTTTGCTCCATGGACGCCGAAGACAACGAATGAGCGGTAGGAGTCAGGCGGATCAGGGTATTGCCAAGTCACGTTTATTCTGTCAGCATGCAGCGGCGAGTTCGCAATAGCATAATATTCCCAGATTGGGAAGCCGTGGTTTGTGGTTGTTCGCAGGGTCCAGACATGACCATCTTCATCGGAAACCGATGTTACGTTATTGCCCCCGAACTTGCTCTGCGCAATGAGCACTAACACGTCATTATAGTGGGTCGTCGTTAGTGATGCGTTCGCATTGGACGTAGCACAAGGTCGATTGGAACACAATGACCAGAAGCCATCAAGCGCCATGCTCGGGACAGCAGCATTGGCTTTAGGCACAAAGATCAACACTGCTGTCAAAGACAGCACAATCAGGCCCATCCTTCTTCTACTAACCAATCTGGAAAATCCCCGCTGCAACGGCTACGTTCCTAAAATTAAGCATAGCTGAGAAGAAGGTCCGTCAAGATACCCAGAACTGGACCTTGGGTTTGTTCCGCACTAGAAGGGCTAGCGCTAGTCGAAACAGAATTTCGAGACGCACTCTTCTCGAGCCAAAAAAATCCTTATCGTGTTTACTTAAGCAAAAACTGCTTGTATGCAGACGATTACGATCGAAATATCGCAGAAGCTGACTAGGAAGGATGTGGAGTCGATCCTACAACAATGGTCTGCAGGTCAAGGCGCTAGTATCACACCACAAGGTCGTCTTGCAAGAAAATACAAGACCAAAGGCACCTCTATGCACTGGCACGTAACAGGCGTTAAGGCAGGAATGGGCACCGTAGAAGTCACATACGATCATGAAATGGGGAAGCTAGAGGTATCTGTACACGATAATAGACGTGGATACTGGGCGCACGGCGCGTATCGGGAGCTTGGCAAGATCTTGAGCAGACGAATACGACGTGCCCAGACATAATTCAGGTTCAGAATAGTTTCACTCCAGAATTTACGCTACTCTCCTACTCATCTACTTCGAACACCACAGCGGGTCCCATGCAGAGTCTCGATTACAGGATCTTCTGCCGAACCTGCCAAGAACCAACATACCGCGAGATACGATATCGATCCGATTTCCAGTTCGTAGGCCGACTCTTAGTCTGCCAGAATTGCGGCGAAACAATCCTCGAACCAGTCGGAAACGGAACAACGTGCCAAGACTGTTGACAAGCCTACAAGCAATGTGGCTACTCGACTTGCGAGAACGTCGCGACGAGAGCTACGAAAGAGACGGGAAAGAAGATCAACGCAAGAAACCATCTCGGGCATCCATCGTCAGGCACAAGCCCCAGCCCCGAAAATCAAGATTGGAACGTGGCTGAGTATTCCAAATTGTTAATAGTTGGAACTCGAAAGAGGATTCATTCCTGAGCTTTAGTTGCTAAACCGGGCTCTAGTACTCCTAACACTATCTTTCATGCTGATACTCGGGGTTGGACCATCTGTCAAAGTCGCGGGTGCATCAAACACTTCCGGTGAGAGTCTTGACTGGTCGAGGATAGTTCTTGCGCCCGGGTCCCAGGTTCCTCCCCCCCGTGTCAACGCGGGGATGATCTTCGATCCCTTGGACGGCTACATTCTTCTTTACGGAGGTTGGAATAACGTGAGCAACTATCTCGGTGACACCTGGATATTCTCTAACGACTCATGGACACAGCTGAATCCTTCCACCAGTCCAGGCCCGAGGTCCAATGTTGGCATGGCTTACGATCCGGGAGACGGCTACGTCGTCCTCTATGGTGGAGAAAGCAGCGCCGGAGAGTTGAACGATACATGGACGTTCCAAGCCGGAGCCTGGACGAGACTATTGACAACAACAACGCCTCCAACACGAGAAGACGCGTCAATGGTCTACGATTTTGGAGGTGGTTACATTCTGCTCTTCGGCGGCGTAAACCTGGGATCCTCCTCAAACTTACACTACTACAACGACACGTGGACCTACAAGGCCGGAAAGTGGACGATCATGACAGAAGCGCAAGCACCGACTCCGAGAGGAGCACAAGGGATGATGTATGATCCCGCTGCAGGCTACACGCTGCTGTTTGGGGGAACGACAGACTACTTTAGCGTAAATGGCGGGCAATCCGACACTTGGAAGTATCAACGGGGATCATGGACTCAGATCTTTCCTTCAGGTAGCCCTGATCACAGAGACAGCTTCGGTCTAGTCTGGGACCCGGCAATTGCTGGAGCTCTCTTCTACGGAGGCTGGGACCCAGCCGGGACTTGTGGTAACGAGCAGAACGACACACGGATCTACAGAGCAGAATCTTGGAGACAGCTGTGGCCTCTCAATTCTCCTGGAGAAAGAGCAGGGTTCGGAATGGACTACGACCCCACGAGAGGAGCAATGATCCTCTTCGGCGGCAAAGACAATCTTGGAGCCTCGCCGGAGGCAGGGTGTGGAACGCCTGTTTTCCTGAATGACACGTGGCAATTCCGGCTCACGTCGACTCCGACTAACAGTCCTCAGAACAGTCCGACTCTTCCGAGCCCTCCCTATCTGATCTATGGAATAGTCGGAGCGGTGGTCATTGCCGGAGCTAGTACGGGAACATATGGCTGGAGGAGGCGGTCAAACGGAACCAAAAAGATCGTATCAGATGTAGCGAAAACGAGTCTCGTCTGCCAAAAGTGTGGAACGAGCCTTCCTGAAGGCTCAGCTTTCTGCGGAAAATGCGGGCAGCAGATAGAACCAGTCTAAACAGACAATCTCGCGCCACAGCCATTGCAGAAGCTGAAACCAGCCAGAACCATCTTGCCGCACTTGTCACATTTCACGTTCAACGAGTTCCCGCAACGCTCACAGTAAGCTGCCATCGAGGAGGATGATCGAAAACCGCAGTCGACGCACAACCGCAATCTTGCAGTAGGGTTTCCATTTGGAATTCTTGAGGGGTCCTCGTGGCCGTTAGTGAAAAGAGACAGTGACTCTCCATTAGCCATCGAGGCCAACCGCATCTTCACACCCTCGAAAGCAGAGTCACGAATCTTGAACGCGGAGTACTTCCTGCCATTGCCTCTAGCGTCTAACATCGCTTCCTCCACAAGCCCTAACCGGACCATCAAGCCCAACACCTTGCCCACCCGATCAGTGTAATACCTGGATTTCGAGAAATAGCCTTCAGGGACCTGAAACTTCCTCTCAAGCTCCCTTCCCACCTCCATCCCATGCAACGAGCGACCGTCTGAATCGTACAGCACCTTGAGAATCGCGAGCATCGTAACTGGCCGATACCCGAGAGTCATCATTTCTAGAACAGACCTGGTGGCAGGAGTCTCGCCGAATAGACTTGCGAAGACTTTGTCCCCAAGGAGGCTCAGTTGAACATGTCTAGGTGGGCCCTCCTCATAGTAGGTGGGCCAGATGAACGGCTTCAACGATCCGAAAAAATCAGGCAAGATGAGAATTCACGAGTTACGAGATGTTGTATGTATTAGAGCTTGTCGATAAACAAGGATAACGTTAGCAACCGGATATATTCAGAACGACCAGGATAGAGCGTCTCGGTGCAAATGCGCTGAGACAGATAGAGGAATCTGAAGACGACCAATCGCGTCGAATTCCGCCTTCCCCGAAGTACTTTTCAGCGAAATTTCTCATTCCACTCCTAGTAGTAATCATTACTGCGTCAAGTATCTGGCTACCGTTGCGCATACCTCTTGCTCACGCCTCCGGACCTACTGTTGACCATGCTTCCATCAACATCCAGACAACCTCAATTACGTTGCCGACGGGATCGCAATTGTACATTTACGGGTTCGCGACTGGCGGATGTTGCCCAACCGGAGACTTCCAATCCGGACAATACGCGGCAGTGAACGATCTTGCCGGCTTTAGGATAGCGGCCCTCGCGGTTACGAGGGGTAATTCCAACAACTATCCCAGCCAAACAGCGTTTAACACAATAGGCGGAATAGGCGTATCCGGATATTCATCCTACACTTCATCGTACCAGACTACATCGAGTAGCGGGCCCGAACTTGTTACATCAGATTCTTTCTCAGTGTCTGTATCAAACAGCCTAGTCGTAGTTTTTGCGGTGGGCGGAGGCTCGCAGTGCCAACAACTATCTGGGATTCAAGGTCTCCAGATCGATGCGAATACTGCAAACGCTAACCCGATCATAACTATCGGCCATGCAGACCTGGCAAGCGGGTCATACACGGCTTCCATGGACGCGTCGCAGTGCGCGGCCGGTCAGGATCCCAATCACGCAGGAAATGTTCTGGGAGTATTCGTCTTCTCGCCGGTAGGCACCGCACCTTCGGTTTCCTTGCTTTCACCGTTCTACTATGGTGATTGCGTGTCGATAAATGGAGTTGAGTCGGCAACAACCTCTGGAGCTACAATTGTTGACACTTCGTGGAGTTGGGGCGATGGATCGGTAATATCGTCAGGCTTCCCGGCCACTCACACATATGCAAATACGGGCACCTACTCTGTACATGTAACCGCGACCGACTCAAACGGAGTCGTAGGTTCTGCTTTTGTGAATGTTGACGTTACAGGCTCGACTGCATTGGTCCCACCTGAATTGACACTCTTTAGCCCAATAATCAGTGGAATGGACGTCACAGTAAACGGAGTCGCAAACTCAAACGCATGCGGACCTACACAGCCGCTACCAGCGTTCTCATTCAATTGGGACGATGGGACTACTAGCATTGGATCGTTTCTTCAGAGTCATACCTACAGCTCGTCTGGGAATTTCGGTATTTGCGTGACAGCTACCGATTCATTTGGTCTAATCACAGTTCAGTGCCAGCAGGCCACTGTTGGCACACCACAAATTCCGCTGGTTCCAGTTTCTGGAAGCACGTTTGGCTCTGTTGAAAGCGGAAATTCTTGGATGTACGCGAATCCGAATATTTGCCCGGCAAATCCCACTGGTTGCCCGTTCACAGCGGCCGCAATACAACCCGCGGCAAATTTTGGACTATCTAATAACCAACCATTCTCTGGCTTCGTCACGACCTTCGGCTACACTTTGTCTAGTTGCCAACAGCAAATAGGTCGAATTTCGGGATCTCTTACTGAAACAGTGACTCAGGGGTGTTTCGACGGGGAGATATCTCCACCGATGGGCACTACGTTGTCCGGGGACATCACCATAATCGTCAACTGGATAAATAGCGTATTACCTTGCAACAACGCAGAAACCCAGCCTGCGGTACACTTTGACCTTGATATTCATCCACAGGTCTTCCCTGGGCTCTTCGACCCACCTTCTCAAGACTGTTTGGCCATATTCCCGAACATTCCCGCGGGCAACATTCAAGGATTGTTTGGGCCGATCTTTGTTCTTCTTACACCAAAACTGAATGTAACGGCACACTTTACAGATTCAAGTCTCAATCGTTTACCATCAGATAACCAAGGCAACCCTGAGGTCTTTGTTGCCCTTCACAATAGCAAAGTGAAAAGCACAATTCCTAATCTGATACTCGACTGGATCAATGTTACTGATATTTCAGCAGGTGCGCTACAGTCATTCAAACTAAACGAGACGCTTCCAGTGGATTGGGTCGTTCCGTGGGCTCCTCCGGGTTCGACGGTTAAGTTTGGGCCTGTGAACATCAGCATCTCCTCGGGGAATCCTGAAGTGTTTAGCTTGACAATATCTAACATCACGGCATTACTTGGTCATCCGTTAATGCCTGGCAAGAGTCTCTCGTTGCCAATACCGTTGATCTACAAACTCATCGGCACTAGTCAACCACTCACAAGCTACCCTCGAACGTACACCACTTTTGCCGCAACTGCAGCGTGGACGCAAGCCTCCTTCAGCGGCACAGAGGCTACGGGAACCACTTCTGCCCTTTTCATAGCCTACGGCAAAGTGCTCTAGATGCACACACATGTTGCAGAAATATGACTAGCGTTTCGAGCCTTCTCAAAGCCCAAGAGTAGACGCCTCGGTCCCTTCAGCCCCGTCATTAGTTTCGTTCTCTTGTCTGAGCAATAGCCGAAGGATAGCTCAACCCTACAGATGTCGAAAAGAGACGATCTGCATCTTCAAATCTTATCGTGCCTAGGCAAACACCTTGGCTGACTGTGATTACGGGTTCGTGTTGCTACTTTTCTTATAGCAGTACACGTAGCTTGATGACCCGTCGCCTCCGCCAGGACCACCATCCATTCCTCTGTCCAAGAAGTGCTGTTCAACACGCCTTGCAGCGTCTGACGATAGAGCCTGGTGAAAGATCCAAGCATCCTCTTTCTGCTGAACGTTGTGTTGCGAGAAGAGCCGGTCTTTGGGATCCGCAGTGACTCCCACATACCAACCTGGGTACGTGCCTCCAACGTACGACACATGTTCCGAAATTGCTTGAATGATATAGTTCTCCGTCGGCATGAGAAGGCCCTTGCTCCTCTCTCAATCACTACCCGTGGATTTACCATCAACTAGAACGTCAATCTTGTGAAAAATGTATCCTCGTACTTGGACCTCCACATCGTGTGGTTCCTTTTCTCCAACTGCGAACCTTGTCATCTTATCTTTCGCGGAAGAATTGAAAGTTGAAACCGGCTTGCCATCGATGTGAACCTGGGTTCCTCTGAGAGATGCCAATACCTCAATGTTGTGCTTCTCGTTCTTCCCGACAATAAGTGATAGCCTTGTTATTGTCTTGTCCCACCTAACATGGATGGCTCAGAATGTCCGGAGCGTATTGAGATGCCCAATTTTCGAAATCGCAGAGAAACTGGTTCATGTATACCCTAATCGCCCAATGGATCCCGCTCAGTACTACCCGATAGCACTCGTCCCCGCAAAACTCTCTGAGTTTAGCTAACTTCAGGGCATCGTTCATCTCTCCGGTTGATCGAAAAGCTATGCGGTAGGATATACCGTCGTTTATGATGATGAAGTCCGACGAAAGAATGAATGCGTCTTCGTAGAAGACCTTAACGGAGGTAGCGTTGTTCGGGTCCACATTTTTGGAGTCTTTTACGAGTGAGTTGTACGATCCAAGAATCGGAATGAACTGGATAGCGATATTGCAGTTAGAAGTATCAAATTGAACGACCGCGCCGAATCCGGTACCCAGGGTTCCATCCATGTCTTGTAGGATTGTGGCGATATTGGAGACTAGCTGCGATGAGCCATGGCATGTTTGATCATCTATGGGGGGGAGTGTCTTGGCTTGGTTAGCTAATTCCACAGCAGGACCAGTTTCGAGACGGCTAGCTGGACCAGGAACGATGGCTTGAGGCAAAACGAAGAAGGCTAAGTAGATGAGAGCCAAAACAACAGCTCCTAGGATGATGTTGCCGCGCGCGCTCATGCTGAGAGAGCTTCCTTGACGCGTTCCAATATCGACTTTTCATTACGGATAGTTTCGTTTTCTTTCTGCAGCCTCTCTATCTCTTTGCGGAGGCTCTGAATAGTCTGATTCGCCGTCGCAAGCTCCGCCCGCAATAGCCCGATAGTCCACTGGTCTTCCTGCTCCTTCTTCTTGTATCCTGCAGCATAACCAGATTTGTAGCCGACCGACCCACCAATGACTCCACCAACTATTCCCGAGAGTACGTTTTCACCGCTCAATCCTCTTCGTCCTCCCGAACCTTGGTCCAGCGAAAATGCGTCCGGCTTCTCCCGTCCGCGTAATCTCTGAAAATGTCCCGCTGATCCTTGTGTCGAGTGAAGGTCTGGTCGGTTTCGACTTCGATTATTCGAGTCGTCTTTCCTTTTGTCGCCACGACATCAGGTATTCGTCCTCGAACGGGGCTCGGACGTTCATAACCTGGAACTGCTGCGCGGACATTGTACCCTCTTCCCCAGTAGCCCGCGGCTATTCGCCTGACTTTTCGATCGTGCGGCGTTGCATCACTCATTTTTGAGCTACTTCCTGGACTCCTTCTGGACTAAGAACAGAAATCCCCCGAGGGCGAACAAGACAAGAATGGCTTGTACGAGCGGATTGCTGAGAAGCACGACGAGCCCCCAGATCACTATGGCGACTATCGCCACGAAGATTATGGCAGAAATGATGCTTGCCATGGGAACCCCGGATCAATTTTCCCCATTTGGCGGCTGTAGAGTATATAGAGCGTCACTATTGAGAGTAGTGTTGTAATTGCGAGTGCCTCTGACTTGCAGAGTTCTCTCAAGGAATAAGGATATCTTATAGGGCTTTGCATATGAGAGTGGTAATACATGAGTCTGGCTGATCAGAATAACGACCTTGAAAGCAGTATCAGAACCCCCGACCTCGAAATCCTCAACCTCTCGGCGAAACTGTTTGAACCACACAGAATTCTGCTGCTGAAATCCATGCTAATGGGTGGGCCAGTAGAGTTCAGGCAGCTAAAATTCAGCTTCAATCTTTCCGATGGAAGCTTGTACAGTCACCTCCGAGCCTTACAACACGAAGGACTCATCATGGCGAGGAAGGAGATCGTGGACGAAAAACTGCGAACCGGTTACGAGCTTACGACGAAGGGAAAGTCTGAGTTCGAACGATTTCTCAGCGCCTTGAGCACACTGACGCGACTAGATTCTAAATGAGCAAGGTGTCCTCATACCTGAGGGCACTTGATATCGACCCTCAGATGAACAATTTCTCACAAAGGAAACGGCTTCAGAAACTCGGATTCCTTCTCCAGGAGTGGGGTCTGGATTTGCCCTATCGGTTTACTTGGTATATTCACGGTCCGTACTCGCCGGGACTTACTCAGATGTTGTACGAGATCTCCCAGACCAAGGACACTGAAGCCGAGGGACTAACACCTGACGAGCTGACAAGATTGAAGAAGTTCAAGAATTTCCTTGGAGATGACATTCTGGATTCTGACAAACTCGAACTATTGGCATCGGTCCACTATCTGAGAGAAAAGGCAAACGAGACGGGAGCGTCAAAAGACGATGTCCTTCTGGTGTTGAAGGAGAAGAAGCCGTACTTCTCAAAGGATGATATCGACTACGCTTGGAGAAAGTCCATCGAACTTGACGAATTGATACAACACTAGCGCACTCGAATGAGCGTCTCTAGCAAGGTGGCGCTCTACGCGACCTTACCAGCGGCCGGCATACTTCTCTACGGGATACTGTCTATCCTCATTTATCCGACTACTATCGAGGCACGGGTCGGGATCCTCTCATCTGTGGCGACCGGTGTTACTGTCCTCTTTCTTATCTCAGAGCGTTTGAGAGAATCAGCCCACCGAAAGCTGGACTACCTGAACAGGAAGGCGCTTGCTCCAGCGTTGGATGTAG
>Ga0210409_10007870_pt1 | contig 10930 bp, 7 predicted proteins | sample IncBWH17MmetaG_FD_161649 | JGI IMG/M metagenome (GOLD analysis project Ga0210409, IMG submission 161649) | Forest soil microbial communities from Barre Woods Harvard Forest LTER site, Petersham, Massachusetts, United States - Inc-BW-H-17-M | ecosystem: Environmental > Terrestrial > Soil >...
TGAGTTTTGTCGTTCGCCTTGTAGGCGAGTAGTTGCTCGGAAAATGGGTAGATGCACCCCGTGGTCTTTCCTGTCCCTCGCCAAAATCCAAAATGCATTTGAAATGAATAACATGCGGATGGGCCTGTAACATTGTTTCGGGACGCGATTTATGGTGTCCCTACCAAAAAGTCCGTACACATTGAAATCGTTGTATTTATGGAGGCGCGATCGGTAGCCTTTCCAAACCATGGTCACTTTACTCTTCTCACTGCGAGATTGTTTCCGATCCCGCGCCGTTCTGCTAGCAGAGATTCTTGCCCTCCGTCATCAGCTATTGATCTTGCAGCGTTCCAGCCGCGGTCATAAGCTGCGTCTCCGTTGGACTGACCGAGTCCTGTGGGTTTGGCTCTCACGGCTGTGGAACGATTGGCGATCGGCGTTGCTCATTGTCAAACCGGAGACCGTCATCGCGTGGCATCGCAGGGGATTTCAGTTCTATTGGAGGCGGAAGAGTCGGCGTTCCGATGGCCGCCCGTCGGTATCTGCGGAAATTCGCAATCTGATCCGTCAAATGAGCCTCGCCAACGCGCGCTGGGGCGCTCCTCGCATTCATGGGGAATTGCTGAAGATCGGAATCGAGGTGTCTCAAGCAACCGTCGCCAAATACATGGTCCGACACCGGAAACCTCCCTCCCAGACGTGGCGGACCTTTCTCAAGAATCACGCCAAGGACTTGGTCTCCTTGGACTTCTTCGTCGTACCCACCATCACGTTCCAGCTCCTGTTCGCCTTCGTGATTCTCAGCCATGACCGCCGACGTCCGGTGCATTTCGCTGTGACCGCCAACCCCACCGCAGAATGGACCGCCAGACAACTCATGCAAGCCTTCCCCTGGGACAACGCCCCGCAGTATTTGCTGCGCGACCATGACTGTATTTATGGAGAGGGGTTTTGTGAGACCACACGATGGATGGAGATTCACGAAGTCCTGACTGCGCCTCAGAGTCCTTGGCAGAATCCGTATGTCGAACGGCTGATTGGTTCCATTCGGCGCGAATGCTTGGATCACGTCATTGTCTTCCATGAGGCTGGGTTGCGTCGAATTCTGAAGAGCTACTTCGAATACTACGAGCGTTGTCGGACGCATCTGTCTTTGGAAAAGGACACACCTGTCACCCGCCCCGTCGAGCCTCTCGCGCTCGGCCGTGTGATCCAAATTCCACAGGTCGGGGGCCTGCACCATCTTTACACTCGGAAAGCCGCCTGATCGAATAAAACTTCCGAACGCTCGTTAGAGCGTTCAGAAGCGGGGGTGTGCTTGTTGGTTGTGCGAAGCTTCAGTTTCCCACCAACAGACGTTACCCCGTCGAGGTTTGATCCGAGACGTGACGGCATGGAACACGTCCTTCTTCGCTGTTGGTCGGGCCGACTGACTTCTTGGTAGGGACACGTTGGTTGCGTGCGGGCTGAGATAAGTTTGGGTCACAAGGAGGTCTCTGTGACCCATCTCAGAAAAATGATGCTGGAAGAACTCCAGGGTCGAAATCACTGCGGTTGTACTTGGCTGGGTTTAGGATTCGGTGGTTCGATCCGGTAGCCGAGGCTTCGGAGTTGCCGAAGCATCTTCCAAGTACGTAGTTGCTTGGATCGTTTGGTGACCGCTGGGCCCCGTTCTTCGTAATGGACTCCTCTGTGCAATATCAACCAGATCAGCCGACACTGTCGATGGGCAATGGCACCGATGGCTTGATTGTGTCCCAGGCGCGGGACCGAACGGCGATAAACAATCTCGAAGATACTTCCTTTGTATCTGGCTGCGGCGTTAGCGGCCTGATTGAGTAACCGCCGCATGTGACGGTTGCCCTTCGGAGAACGGTGGTTGTAGTTTGCGCCTGCGCTCTCGTCGTCGCCCGGGCAGGCACCGACCCACGAGGAGAGACATTTCTCGGAGGGAAAGGTCGCTGCGGTAGGGCCGACTTCGGCAATGATCTGCTGCGCTGAGTCCACCCCCAGACCGGGCACTTCCGCCAGCCGCTGAACGGCATCTTGGTGCTCGCTGAGCAGACTGGCCATCTCCTTGTCCAGTTTGCCGATCTGCTCGTCGATCAATCGCAACTCCTCCAACGCCATCTTCAGCAGCCGCCGGTACACAGCGTTCAACTCGGTACAGGCACCGAGCGCGTCGCACAACTGTTCCGGCGTGGCGCGCAAGCGCTCATCCGCGCTTCCCACACGGGTTTCCAATATTGGGCCGTCGATTCCATGACTCCTTCTTCGGCCTCTTGCTCGAGCAGCCATGCCGCCAGCGATCGCGTTGTTCAGGGTTGCTGCTAAACATCCTCCGCTCAAACTGGTATTCGCTTTCGATTTCGACGTCAGTCACCACTACAGCCAGCATCCTTTTGTGGACATCAATCCCCGCTATCCTATAGGACATAGTTCCTCCTGGCCGGGAGCAGAGAGCGTGCTGCGGTTATCTTAACCAGGGTCGCGGGCTAGCGCCGCTCCCCCTAGAGGAGAACAGCGACGTTGCCCAATTATCCGCTCAAACACGCACACTCCGGATCAGACAGCGACACGGCTTCGACTTCTCCATTGAGTTCTCGACCTCGCCGCCCCGGGCTGTTGCGATATTAACTCTAAGTGATTTTCATGAGGTTTCGCGGGCCGGCCGGCCCTAAAGGACAGCGTCGTAATTACGCCGAGACTACCATCGATTGCTACCTTCGCACCGTCGAAGATTTTTCTCGACGCTTCAGCTGTTCTCCAGATCGCTTAGGCCCTCGACACATTCGTGAATATCAGGCCGAGTTGTTTCAGAAGCGGAAGTCTCCCCAAACACGGTGGTGCAACGATTGGCGGCTCTGCGATTTTTCTACACCAAGACTCTCAAGAAGGCCTGGAGCATCGAAGAGACTCCCTACCCGAAGAAGGCTGTTCACCTGCCAACGATTCTCAGCCAGGAAGAAGTTGCGCGGCTCATCGATGCGGCTCGGCCTCCCTTGCATCGCACTCTGCTAATGGTGCTCTACGCCACGGGACTTCGGCGTGCCGAACTCGCGCGTCTGAAAGTCAGCGACATCGACAGTCAGCGCACGGGAAGACCGTAGCCTCACAGAACCGACGCACACGCGGCGGACGTGGCGGCCATCGAAAACTCCGCCCGCACGCTATTGCGGCAGGCCGCCGTCTTCCGTCACCTTGACCCGCAATTTGATAGAGGTGATGGTTTTCCCTTTAGCTTCCGCTGTCCAGGTAATCAGTTGCCAGCCCTGTCCTTTGGGTGAGGATACCAACACGGCGGCATCGATTGGATAAACCTCATGGGCACGCACCGGATAGCGTGCGCTACCGTTCTTTTCCGTCCAACCTCGGGGCAGGGCTGCATTCAGTGTCACTTCGGCCGGCTCGATCGAGTCATTGAAGAGAAGTAAAGGGATGTGCAGCGTGGCTCCTGCTTGCATGCTCACTTCGGGAGTAGGCAACAACTGCGCGATGTGCTCGATATTATGGGCTTTCCAGAAATCGCAATAAAACTGCCATGGACCTCCCAGTTCGAGTGAAAGTCCTTCGTGATCTGTAGGCTGAAACCCACGAGCGGCAGCAAAGCGAATCGCCGCGGCGCTGACGCTCTCAAAGACATCGCCCGTCGTCGTGCCCCCGACCAGGGATCTACCAAAAATGAGGCGTACCGGTTGCTGGAAGGATTGGAACTGGCCTGTGGCTAGCGCTTTTTGCGCTTCCTGCCCAGTGTCGCCCTGAGTCAGGTGGAAAGCCATCTCTTCCGCAGCGATTCGGTAGTAAGGCACTTGGCGGGCCGGCGAGACGGCGGTTGTGGAATATTCTGGCCCCTGGCCTTCCAGAAATTCGTAATGGGACGCGTCCGAGAAATAATAGATCTTTTTTGGCTGCCACGGACGCAGTCCTTCGCTCAGGTTGCCAATGTTCAAGCGATCGCGAGGGTAGGAGATTTGTTCCGGGAACTTAGTTGGATCGCCAGCAAGGTCAAACGCTTCGGTCGCGATGACGCCGGCCGCTTGATGGTCGGCATGATTCTCGCCCGCGACGTAATCGGGAAGCCAGGTCATGACTACGTCCGGCCTAGTAAGCCTCATCAGGCGAACGGCCTTGCCAAGCACCGCACCATGATTCCACGTTTCGAGGGAGTGCAGAACGTCCTGGTCCGGGGTGTCAGGTCCATCAAGAAACCAAACGTCCGAGATACCGAGATAGGCGCAGGCCCGGCGAGCCTCGATCTCCCGCTCCGCGCCCAGTGTCGCGGCCTGCTCGTAGCCCATAGCATTGCCACCGCCGTCCCCACGAGTTCCAAAAATTACCGCAACGCGTCTGTGCTCGTCGTAGATTGCCTTGGCCAAATAGGCGCTGATCTCCGTTTCGTCGTCGGGATGAGCGACAAAGACGAGAATATCAGCCTTGAATCGATCGTCGGGACCGGGCCGTTGCGGCGACAAAGGCAGTTGCCCTTCGTCCTCGAACGCAGCGTTCAAATCAATCCCGGGACCAGGCGGTATAGCTCCTGCCTTGAGAGCAATGATGGAGGAAAATAGTAAACTACTGAGAACAAAGCGTATGGACATACGAATTTTCGTCACGAAATTCCTCTCAGGAGTTGCTGGTGCTTTACTTCTATCGTCATGCAGCTAAAACCCGAAGATTATCGGTGCTCGAAAACAGACCACAGCCACTGCACAAGTCGTTGTTTGTAGAAGGCCCACTCGAGATGACCTTCCCAGTTTTCCATACCGTGCGGTGCGCCTTCGAGCAAGACCAAGTCAAAACGAGCACCAGTCTTTTTCAATCGGGCCCCATATTCGAGAGTGCCTTTGTAGAGTTCATCCTTGGTTCCCTGGATGAGCAGTATGGGTGGCAAGCTAGTGGAAACATGTTCAATCGGCGAATAGCGTGCTGCTGTTTCTGGCGGCCCGTCGCCCAAAACGCGTGTAAGCGTCTGCCGCTGCCACTCTTGTCCGTATGACCATTGAGTGAAGTCATACACTCCATAGAAGGAAACGACTGCTTGAGCTTCGCAATCAGGACAAGGCTCGGAGGCCACCTGAGTCACCAACTGTCCGCTGGCAGATTCCCCAATCAGAGCCAGGCGATTCGGGTCGATGTGGAAACGCTGGGCGTGAAGACGGACAAAGCGAATTGCGGAACGTACATCCTCCAGTTGGTCGGGAACGCGGACGTAGGGTGTCAGCCTGTAGTCGATGGAAAACCAGGCGATCCGAGACCGCGCGAGCGGCTCGAAAATAGGAGAAACATAGGTGACCTTGTCACCAGCTTCCCATCCGCCCCCGTGGACGATTATGGCCACAGGAAATGGTCCGCTCCCTTCCGGGATGTAACCGTCCATCAACAGATCGCGACCGGCTGGGCGGGCGTAGACGATGTCCTTCCATAGACCGCGGCGATCACCTCGCAGCCAAGCCGTCAGGTCTTCTTTCCAGGCCCATTGATCCGGATGCCAGTTTTCACACTGGTGGATACCGCCGGGTACGGCATGGAAAACACAGTTGGACATTTCCTTGCAGATGGCTTGGGCTTGAGCTGAAGGAAATTCATCGTCGTCGGTGCCGTGAAACATTTGCACAGATACATCCGGCAGCGCCCGACGCGCCTGGTCTTTATTAGCAAGAACTCTCGCAGCGAATTGCTCGCTAATCTTAACTCCGAAAGTTGCGACGCCCTGGAAACCGCCTCCGGCCGCGAGTTCAAGGGCAATCTCACCGCCCGTGTCTTCCCCGATTAGGAACATAACGCTCGAAATGTTAAATCGGCCCGGACAACGTATAAAGCGGATGGCCTCCGCGACGTCCTCACGGGTACGGTAGTCGATGGAGAACCAGGCAAAACCCGACCGACCGATGGGCTCAAAAAGTTGTGTCAAGTGAGTTCGCTTGTCGCCGTAACCTCCGTGAATAATAACTGCCGCCGGGCGCGGCGCCCCTTCCGGAGCATAAGCATCCAGGGTAACGCCACTATGGTAAGGGAGGCCACCGAGGACACCAGGGGTGATGTAGTTGCCGGCAGGTTGACTAACCTCTGGTGGTGAGCACGAGGGCCCGATGGCTAAAGTGACAGCTAGTATGGCAAGTGTGAGCATAGCGCGACGAAGTCGATTTATCAGCGAACGAAAGATTGCAGCCTGAGCATCCGGCGCCGCTGAGCACTTCTGAGACGGTCTCTAGAAGCGGAAATGCAAGCCCAACTGCATTTGCCGCATCGGGTTCGACGTAGAGGTGATCTGGCCGGCATTTGAAGTATCCACGAACACGCCGCTATTTACCCCTCCCCCGGCCGGCAATCCCAGGTTCACATGGTTGAACGCGTTGAAATTCTCCCATCGTAGCTCCATTGTCTTACCCTCCGTGATTAAGAATTCCTTGGCCAGAGAAAGATTGAACACTGTAAGGCGCGGACCGCGCAGGGTGCCCTTGCCGGCGTTACCGTTGCGGAATGGGGCTTGTGGCTGGATGTAAGCGGCTGGGTTGAACCAAAGCGCAGCGCTTGGATGAGAAACATGCGGATCACCTGCTACGTCGGGCCGAAAGTAATTGAAGTCGGCGTTGACCAATGGGGCATTGGAAAGTACTGGCGTTAAAGCGAGGCCCGAGTAGATGGTCGTGATGCCGCTCAGACGCCATCCTCCGGCCACCATATCGACGGCCTTGTTGGTTTTCGCCAGGTACCGCCGACCCTTGCCGAACGGAAGCTCCCAATTGTGAAGCAGCGTGAAGGCATGGGTACGATCGAACGAGGCTGGACCGTGGTCATTGCGGACGTTGTAGTTATCCGAGAAATTATAACCGCCTTCTCCGTTGCTCAACGCCTTGGACCACGTGTAGGTTGCGAGAAAATCCATACCCCGCGAGACTCGCTTCTGAACCTTCAACTGCAGGCTGTGGTAGCTCGAGTTGTCGCAGTTGCAGACGTCATAGATGGCCTGAGTCAGCCCGAATTTGGCGAACGGACGACGGAGATTAAAATCAGTGCCGGGACCCGGCACGGCCTGATTTTCATTGCGGTTGAGATACAGATGTCTGCCGACGTTGCCGACATACGCAGCCTCTACAGTGAGGGACGGCTGGATTTGATGCTGTACGGTGAAGTTCCAAAAGTCGGCGAGCGGAATGCGATAGGAACCCGGGGTGTCGAAATAGAAGAACACGCTGACCCCGTTCGGCAGCGGGTAACGGCCGGTAGTCCCGATGGGAGGGTTCGCAGGCGGCGCCGGACCAGTGGTGAGAAACGTCGGCACGGCGGTGGCGTACTGATTGGGAGAAGTCAAATTGTAGACGAACTGCACGGGTGGATCGAGTTCGGGGTTCTGCGCAAACACGGCCCCGTATCCAGCCCCATTGAAGCCACGTCCGTAACCCGCGCGCACCACAGTCTTTGAAAAGAGCTGGTACGTCAGGCCAAGCCGGGGAGCGAAGCCAAGATTGTATGGCCGGATACCCATATTGCTGGGCACCGATCCGATACCGGCCACCAGGACTTCACCAGTCGTTGGATCGAAAGTGCCAGCGCTACCAGGCTTGGTTCCGGTTTGCGGCAGATAGTTTTCGTAACGGAGACCGTACGTGAACAATAGCTTATGGGAGATGCGCCATTCGTCCTGGCCGAAGAAATAGAGACGCGTTTGGCGAAGACTGGGATAGAACCCGGAACCGGTGAACTGTTGATTGAAGTTGCTAGGCTGGCCGAGGAGGTAGGACGCAAGTGCGGCGCCCGTGGTAGCGTTACCGTTGGCGATGGCATCTACGGTAGAACTGCCAGTAGTTGAATCAGTGAAAGTGATTTCTCCCGCGCGGTGAGTGCTGCTGTCGATGCGTTTTTGCTGAGCACGGCGGATGTCGACGCCCCATTTGATGGTGTGATCACCGGACACCTTCGTCCAGTTGCTCACCGACTGAAACTGATTCTCGGTCTCGCCCAGCAGACAGTTACAACCGTTCACTCCGAGCGCATAACCGAAGTTGAAAGCATCGGTACCTTTGACGAAGAAAGCAGGCATGCCAACAGTGTCGGCAGTGCCCCGATTCAGCCCCTGCAGGCCTGCGTCCAGCGCAGGCGTGGTACCTGCGCCATTGGGGGTATTGTTTGTCCGAACGCGATAGAAACCGAAGCGGAATTCGGCGAACAACGTAGGCGAAAGCATATATGTGTAGCCGAGCGCGAGACTCTGGTTCCGGGCAAGTGACTGACCCGCGAAACCGTTCGGCGTTGGACCTCCGGCAACCTCGCCGTAGGCGCCTGGGGCGTGCAGCTTGAAATCGGATAGGCTGTAGCGGCCGAACAAGTGATGATTAGCGGCCAGTACGTAGTCCACGCGGCCGTTCCATAGACTGCTATCCGATTGTGCTCCCACGGCAGTGACATAGTTATTGAAGTCCGCCCCAAGGTTGGCATTTGGCTCGGGCAAATAGCCCAAGAGTTTCTTCATAGCGGGAGAAGGCGTCAAGACGTTGATCTTGCCGCCCGTGGAGAAAACCTGGCGGTTAGTGCCGTCGACATTTCCGGTGGAGGGATCAAACACCATGCCAGCCTGGGCGGGAACCAATGCACCTTCAGTGGTGGTAACCATCAATTGGTTGGCCGCGCCGCAACCGGAAGTTGAAGTCGAACCGTCAGCACAAACGAAGCTTCCAAGGAAACCGGAAAGATCGCCGGAACGCTCAGCGTCTGTCGGAACAGTGGCGACCTGCGAGCCGCTCGTGCGCAGCCGCCGGCCCTCGTAGCTAAAAAACGCGAACAACTTATCCTTCTTGATCGGTCCGCCGAGTGTGCCACCAAACTGATTCCAGCGGATGGGCGGATTAATGCCGCTGAAAGGGTCGGCGGCATTCATTACGTCGTTACGGAAATATTCGTATGCGGAACCATGAATGCTGTTGGTGCCAGACTTAGTGGTGGCCTGGAGCAACGCTCCGGAGACGTTTCCAAATTCTGCGTCGTAGTTGCTTGTAGTGAACTTGAACTCCTCGAGTGTGTCGGGATTCGGGTTCACGACGGCGATACCAAGAGTATTGCTGTGGTTTTCAGTGCCATCGAGCAGATAGCCGTTCGAGTAACCTTGCTGGCCGTTGACCGGTAGTTGTGGGTCGCCTTGTTGGTCCTCTGCGGACGAAACACCGCCAACCGTGTTTGGCCGGGCCGTGCCCGGCAACGCAATCATGAGATTGAATAGATTGCGGTCGAGGATGGGTAGCTTTCCGATCTCATTGGAAGTCAGCGTGGTGCTGACATCGGCGCGGTCAGTCTTCATGATTGGCGCCTCAACGTTGACTGTGATGCTAGCTACCGATGCCCCGATTTGAAGTTGAATGTCAACGCGCGTGGTGGCGTCCACCTGTACTACACCCATGGTCGTGAACTCCGCAAAGCCGGGTGCCGCTACATGCACTCTATAGCGTCCCGAAATAAGGTTCGTCTGCGTGAAATTGCCGCTCGCATTGGTCTTAGCTTCGTAACTGATGCCGTGCTCGGTGTCCTGAATAGAGACCGGGACGTTCGGGATGGCGGCTCCGCTCGGATCCGTGACGGTACCAGTGATGTTTCCAAAGACGGCTTGCGCTATAGCTGTGCCGGTCACCACAAGCAATAGAAAAAACAAGCCGCCCATCACATGCCCCAGCCTATTTTTCTCTACCATGTTCTCTATCCCTCCGCGTTTCGATTCCCTGGAAAATCAGAGCTGAATTAAGGGTCAATCTGCTGTGCCGTTGGCGCGCCTGCCGACGGAGCAAGCCTGGACGTTTCGGTTCGATCTAGTTTTTGGTAAGCATCCATTTCGGCCTGCGCTGCCACTGAGTCGCCCAGAGCTCTATACGCACTGGCTAGAAGTACGTGTGACACCTTGTTTTCCGCGTCGAGCCGTACAGCTTTCTTGAGGTGCAAAACAGCTTGAGCGGTTTGGCCTTGTTTGAGCAGCGTGCGTCCGAGGCCGATGCGAGCTTCGACAAAATCAGGCTGTTCCGCCACAGCTCGAGAAAAATGACCGAGCGCCAAGTTGTACTTTCCCTGTTCTCGATTGATCTCACCGAGCTCATATTCGGAGTCGGCGTTGTGCGAGTCATTCGCCAATTCTTGTTCAAACGCTCGGGTTGCTTCCCCGATTGATTCTGGAGTGCCCGGAGATCCTAGGAGTATCACCCGGCCTAGACGATAGTGAACACCAGGCATCGCCGGTTGCCGTTTCAATACGTTTTCGTACTCCCGTCTGGCGACGTCATACCTAGCAAGACTCTCTTGCACCTGGGCATTGGCGTAATGCACCCACGCCGAGTCGGGAGCCGAACGCATAAGTGTTGACATGAGCTCATAGGAGCGATCGGCATAGGCACGGGAGACGTGAAAAAGAATTTCCGCGTCATCCGGATAACGCTTCAGAAGTTGTTCGCCGGTGGCGATCGCCTTGTCGGGCTGCTTGAGCTTTGAATATGAGTGCTGGAGATGCAAACCAACGAGGCGCCCGATCTCCGGGTCGGATGGCTTGCGAAAAGCCGGCGCGAGGATAGCAATGGCTTCTATGTCCCGGCCTAGTTCAGCCTCGCAAATACCCACCATCACCTCGGCTTGCGATATCTCCGGCTTGATCTTAAGGGCCCGTTCAAAGGAAGCGAGTGCTTGGCTCGGCCGTCCTTCAAAGTAGTAGGCCAGGCCAAGGTTGGCATTAACTTCTGCAACCTGAGGGATGAATTTCGCAAGCTTTTCGAGAGCGGCCGCGGCTTCCGGCCACTGCCGGGCTTCGAGGGCCGCCTTTGCCTCCGCCGACAGCCGCTCTGTGTCCGCCGCGGAGATAGAACTTTGCTTAGGGCCAAAGCTGGCGGTGGCGCCTGGCGTATCAGCGTCCGGTCGATTCTGGGCGGCACTGCGTCCTGGGATTTGAGACAGCGCAATAGCGGGTAGGAATAGAATGGTG
>Ga0210409_10007872_pt1 | contig 10928 bp, 9 predicted proteins | sample IncBWH17MmetaG_FD_161649 | JGI IMG/M metagenome (GOLD analysis project Ga0210409, IMG submission 161649) | Forest soil microbial communities from Barre Woods Harvard Forest LTER site, Petersham, Massachusetts, United States - Inc-BW-H-17-M | ecosystem: Environmental > Terrestrial > Soil >...
GTCGTCGACATGCGCGAAGTTCAGTCCGGTGTCCACGAAGGCCGGGATCCTGCCGCGCGCCGCATCCAGAAGGATGCGTCCGGTCGGCGTCGGCCGAATATCGCGCGGACCGATGGGCGTCGTGGGATTGACGATGATGGCCGGCAGCTTGTCCCGCAGGATCATCGCCTCGATGGCTCGCTCCGCCAGGGTCTTGCTGCGCTTGTAGGTGCCGATGGCCTCGTCGGCCGCAAGGGGCGAGGTCTCATCGACCGGGCTCGTGGCGCCCGCGACCTTGAGCGCCGCGACGCTGCTCGTGTAGACGATCCGTTCGACGCCGGCCGACAGCGCTTCCCGCATCAGGCTGCACGTGCCGTCGACATTGACGCGCAGGATGACCGAAGGATCGCGCGCCCAAAAGCGATAATCCGCCGCGACATGGAACAGGTAGCGGACGTCGCGCAGGGCAGCCGCCAGGGACTTCCGATCGGTAAGGTCGCCGGTAACGATCTCGCAGCCCAGGCCCAGGAGATTGTCGGGCGGACTGCTCGACCGGACGATCGCCCGCACACGCGATCCGCGCGCAATCAAGGCGCGCACGACCGCCGACCCGAGAAATCCCGAGCCACCCGTCACGAGGACCAGATCGTCCGGCCGCAGGGCTACACTCATCGTTCAACCTTGTGGCGAGGATACGCCACAACATTGCTCAATTCTGTCAAGGGCGAACCCGCGTCGCGCGCAACAAGATAATACTTGCGCACCGTATGGAGCGCGCGGGACGCGCGACGGCGGCGCTGAGACACCACGGGTGGGGGCAACTCACCGGGCGATGCCAGCAAAATGCTGTCAGACGACCTTGTCGACATGTCGGCTCGCGCTGACCTAGTACCCGCTTTCGTAGAATGCTGATACGTCCCCAATCTCACCCTGAGGAGGCGCGCAGGGCCGTCTCGATTCGGGCGAAGTAATCTTCGCCCTGAGGTGGGATACACTATCGTTGTTGCCCATCCTTCGAGACGCCGCGCTGCGCGCGGCTCCTCAGGATGAGGTTGTCTGTGACTCAACATTCTAGGAAAGCGACTACTAGTCGCCACACGACCTATCGCTGCCTGCGGACACTGATCAGCTCGACGGGCGAAAATCACCGGCATCGATTTCATGACGGCAGTTATAGCGGCATCGCGGGCGGCCGCCCATGTCCCGATTCACGCAGGTACTCTGCCGAAAACCGCCAACCTCAGCTCTCGGTCTGAACCGACGGCGCTGCCTTTTTCCGTGTCCAGGGCTTCGTGACCAGGAGCGCAAACCTGACCAGCCTCGGCACCATCGTCGGGCGCAAGAGCCGCGGATCATATCCCGCGAAGCGGCGATCGTTCTCCTTCAGGCAAAGCGCCATGAGATCGCGAACATCGATCTCGACCGGGCTGAGTGCGTTGGCGCTGCTCGCGGTGAAGGTGCTGTCGAGGCGCGCTTTATTGCCGTTGTCATTCCCCTTGGCGTCCATGCTGCGCGCCAACACGATGCGTTCCCAGGCGATGACGGCCCAGACCGCCGCGACGCGAAGCTCGAAGTAAAGGCGCCGCCACCACGGCAGGTTCGCCCGCTGCCAGGCCATCAGATTTGCGAACAGCAGGATATGGCGGCATTCCTCCTGGATGACGGGCTCGAACGTCTCGACCAATTCGGTTGGAAAGAAGCCGGATCGACGGGCGAGCTCGAACAGGCCGAAGGCAAAGAAACTGTCGATGCATTCGCAGTATCCGGTGACCAGGAAGGCCCACAGCGGATCGCGGGGAGGCTGAAACGGCGGTTCGCTTGCCAGCTCGATCCCGTAAGCCTGGACGAGGTTGGCGAGCACTTCTTTGTGCCGGCCTTCTTCCCAGGCATTGAGCGCGACGGCCGCTCGCACCTCCGGGTCGTCGACAGAATTCGCATAGGTGGCGAAACGCAGACGCGCCCGGCTCTCGGTGTGCACGGCGACATCCCAGATCGGCAGCGACGTCACGCGCTGCAGGATCTCCGGACTGAGCTTTGGCCAGGCGATGATGGACGGTCGGTACGGATTGAATGTTTCATGGAACATCCTGCACACTTCACGCTTGTGGGCCTCGGAGCCCTGACGCAGCACGCCCGCATGCGTACTGGTCCAATAGCGCGAGATGCGGTCGGCCGCTGCCATGGCGGCGGCGCTGGGCGGATCCGCGGGCAGTTCAGGGCGGCTGAATCCCAGCGTGCGCATCTGGGATGTGAAGAGATCATCGTGATCAATCATGCCCTTTGGTTTCCGCCTCCTGGAGCATGGCCCAAGTGTGACCATTGACAGGCAAAACGTCTACAGCGGTCTTGGCGGCGCACGCATGCGCCTGAGACAAAGCGGCAATTGACCTCCATGCCACCACTGCCCAAGGTGCAGCGATGCGCGCGTTGATGTGCTTCCTCCCGGTTGTCGCCCTGCTATTGCCGCAATCGGCATTCGCCCAGATACAACCGTACCGCGCGGAGTATGCGCTGCGGCTGGGCGCGGCGGTCAACGCGGCGCGCGTCGGCAGCGCGGTGCAGGACCTCGCGCTCACCTGCGACGGCTGGCACCTCAAGCGCGACGTCACGGGCGAGGTCGCGCTGTCAGCGACGTGGAAAATGAACCTCGCGTCCAGGCTCGATAGCGAGGAGCCGCGCGCCGGCGATGCGTTTCGCTTCAGCACGCTGCAGGTTCAAAACGGCGCCGAACGCGAGACGCACGGCAAGGTGCAACGCGCCGGCAACGAGCTCAGGGCCGAGATCGTCTCGTCGACCGGGCCGGCGCAATTCGTGTTGCCGCAGCCCACCCTGATGCCGGTTGCCTTGATCGATCATGTTGTGGAACGGCTGCGGGGCGGCGCAGCGGGATTTCCGGCTCTCGTCTTCGATGCCGAAGGGACCGGTGAGACCTTCCTGATCGACGTCAGGCCGGCGGATCCCGCCACGATCCGCGGTCGGCGGCCGGCCGACAAACCGGTGGCCGTGCCCGGGAAGTCCTGGCCGGTGTTCATGAGCTTCACACAGGGCCACGACCAGCCGCACCAGCACAAACCTCTGTTCACGATCAGCGCGCGGCTCTTCGAATCGGGTGTCCTGGATAGTCTGACCGTCGAAACCCCGATGGCCACGCTAACGGCCGATCTGCTGACTCTCGAACTGCGCCAGCGGCCGACCTGTCCGCCATCCCCGGTTCCGACGAAGGGGTTCTAGCGGCATTTCGTTTGCCTCTCCCGTCATACGGGGGAGGTGGCCCGCAGGGCCGGAGGGGGGGAAAGCTCCCGTCGAGACGCCTGCAGATTTCAGATCATGGTCTTCAAGATCATCCCTGGGGCCTTCCTCCTCCGCCCCGTATGACGGGGCACCTCCCCCGTCGCGCCTCAGAAGGCACTGAGACGGGGACGGATGACTCAGCCATGCCATCACCGCCATGCGGTCGAACCGGCTTGTGGCCCCGCCCTGCTTGCCGGAGAATATCGTTCAGGCGACGCGGGCGGCCTGCCGCAACAGAACGTCGCCGGACACGATCTTCGTGATTCGGAGGAGAGCCAAATGATTTCAAGACGGCGCGATTTCCTGGCCGGCACCGCCGGCATGGCCGCGATGGCCGGCCTCCCGGCGGTGGCCTGGCCGCAGGCCAAGCCGCGCGTGACGTTCATTTCGCAGTGGTCGGCCGGCAGCGACGGGGCGGCGATCACCGGGCTCGGCAAGCGGCTCGAGGAGGAAGGCGGCATCTGGCAGCACAGCCCGGTGCCCGGCTTCACCACCGAAATGATGAACAAGCTGCGCGCCGACATCATCGCCGGCAATCCGCCGGCCGCCTCGCAGCTCAAGGGACCGGAGATCGCCGCGTGGTGCAAGATCGCGCCGACCGTCGACCTCGACGCGGTGGTTGCCGCCGCCGGTTACGAAAAGCTGATCCCCGGCGAACTGGTCGGCTTGCACAAGCCGCAGGGCCACTGGATCGCCCTGCCGATGCAGGTCTATCGCACCAACACGCTCTTCCTGTCGCGCCCGGCGATGGCCAAGGTCGGCGCGACCAAGGCGCCGGCGACATGGGCCGAGTTCAACGAGCTGGCCACGGCGATGAAAGCCGCCGGCATCATCCCGGTCGCCAACGGCGGCATCCGCTGGGATGACGGCATGAAGCTCGAGATCGCCTTGGCGGGCATCAGCGCCGACGCCTATCGCGCCGGCATCATGCAGCTCGACCCGAAGGTCCTGAAAGGGCCGGAAATGACCGCCGCCTTCGCGCAGCTGCGCAAGATCGCCGGCTGGATGGATCCGACGACGGCGGCGCAGCACTACTCGGTGCACCTGCCCAAGTTCATCAAGGGCGACGCCGGCATGCTCATGATGGGCGGTTGGGCCCAGGGCGTCATCAAGGGACTCGGCGGCAAGATCGACGATATCCTGATTTCCGCGGCGCCGCAGGACGAGGGCAAGCCCTGCTTCGTGCTGAACGCCGATTCGATGATCTTCTGGAAGCGCCCCGAAGCCGACCTGGTGGCCGGCCAGCTGCTGCTGGCCAAACTGATGATGCAGAAGGACGTGCAGGAGAAATACTCGCAGACCACCGGCTCGATCCCGGTACGCACCGACGTCGACCTGTCGGGCCAGGCGTGGTCGGACGGACAGCGCGACGCCGCCGCGGCGCTGATCGAGGCCTTCAAGAGCAAGCGCGTGCTGCTCAGCCTCGCCCACAACATGGCGCAGCCCAACCAGATCTCGGCCGCCATGATCGACGTCATCACCGAGTTCATCCACAACGACAAGGTGAATCCGGAGCAAGCCGTGGCACGGCTCGCCCAAGCCGTGGACAACGCGCGCGGATGAGCCGGGCGGGGCCGGCGCGCGGCCCTGGTTGGCGGGCGTGGCCGAGTTGGCGGACGTGGATCGGCAAGTCGCTGCCGCTTGCCGTCATCTGGGTGCCGTTGCTGATCAACGCCGCCCACGTGCTGGGCTTCACGATCTGGACGACGTGGCTCTCCTTCACCACGTCGGACCTGCTGCCCGAGTACAATTGGGCCGGGCTGCGCAGCTACCGGGCGGTGGTGCGTACCGAGAACATCGAGATCGCCTACATCAATCTCGTGCTCTATGGCGTGGGCTTCGTCGGCCTGGCGACGCTTGCGGGCTTCGTTCTGGCGGTGCTGCTCGACCAGCGCATTCGCAGCGAAAACCTCCTGCGCACGATCTTTCTCTATCCGCTCGCCGTGTCGTTCGTCGTCACCGGGACGGTGTGGAGCTGGCTGCTCAATCCCGGTCTCGGCGTCCAGAAGTTCGTGCGCAACCTCGGATGGACCGACTTCCGCTTCGACTGGATCATCGACCGCGACATGGCGATCTACACCATCGTCATTGCCGCCGCCTGGCACGCCGCGGGCTTCGCCATGGCGCTGTTCCTGGCGGGCCTGCGCTCGATCGATCCCGATCTTGCCAAGGCGGCGCAGATCGATGGCGCCAGCCCGCTGCGCTACTACCTGCGCATCGTCCTGCCGGGCATCGCGCCGATCGCCATCTCCGTTCTCGTCATCCTGCTGCAGTTCGCCATCAAGACGTTCGATCTCGTGCGGGCGCTGACCGGCGGCGGGCCGGGCATCGCCACCACGCTGCCGGCCCTCGTGGTCTACGATTTCATGTTCCAGCGCGGCCAGCTCGGACGCGGCTCGGCGGCGGCCGTGCTCCTGTTGCTGTCGCTGCTGCTGGTGCTGCTGCCCTACTATGCCTACGCCCAGTGGCGTGCCCGTCGCGAGCGCGCCCGTGTTTAGTGCCGACCGCTTCGTTCTCCGACCGGCCCGCTGGCTGATCTACGCCGCACTCACGGCGTCGGCGCTGTTTTTCCTCGCGCCGCTGGTCGTGGTGCTGCTGAATTCCGTGCGCACCGCGCAGGAGATCGGGCTTGGCTCGCTGATCGGCTGGCCCTCGGCTTTGGCGTGGGACAACTACGTCCAGGCCTGGAGCAGCTACTGCATCGCCCAGCGCTGCGACGGCATCCGGATGTACATGGGAAATTCGCTGGCGATGGTCATCCCCGCCACGATCGTCTCGACGGCGCTGGGGGCACTCGCCGGCTATTCGATATCGCTGTGGCGGTTCCGCGGCGACACCATCATCTTCGCCGTGGTGATCATGGGCGTCTTCCTGCCCGAGCAGATGAAGCTGATCCCGTGGGCGCTCGTGCTGCGCCAGCTCGGCCTCTCCAACACGGTGGGGGCGCTCATCCTCATTCACACCGTGCAGGGCCTGAGCTTCACCACGCTGTTCTGCCGCAACTACTTCGTCGGCATCCCGCAGGACCTCATGAAGGCCGCCCGCGTCGACGGCGCCGGCTACTTTCGCATCTTCTGGCGCATCGTCCTGCCGCTCTCGCCGCCGATCCTGGTCGTCACGGTGATCTGGCAGTTCACCGGCATCTGGAACGAATTCCTCTACGGCGTCACCTTCACCACCGGCACACAGCAGCCGGTGACGGCGGCGCTGATCGCCATCAGCGCCACTGCGCCGATCGACGTGCCGCAATACGGCATCCAGAGCGCCGCGGTCCTGCTGGCCGCCCTGCCGACCCTGCTGGTCTACTTCTTCGGCGGACAGTACTTCCTGCGCGGCCTGACGGCCGGCGCGATCAAGTAGGGGAACGACATGGCGGCGCTCAGCGTTCGCGGCGTGCACAAGCGCTTCGGCCCGGTCGAGGTGCTGAAAGGCATCGACCTCACTGTCGAGAACGGCGAGTTCGCCGTGCTGCTCGGCCCCTCGGGCTGCGGCAAGTCCACGCTGCTGGCTGTCATCGCCGGCCTCGAGCGGCCGAGCGCCGGCACGGTCGAGATCGGCGATCGCGTGGTCAACGACATCGAGCCCAAGGACCGCGACATCGCCATGGTCTTCCAGTCCTATGCGCTCTATCCGGCCATGACGGTGCGCCGCAACATCACCTTCGGCATGGAATGCCGCGGCGTGCCGAAGCAGGAGCAAAGCGAGGCGGTGGCGCGCGTCGCCGGGCTGCTGCAGATCGACGGGCTGCTCGAGCGCAGGCCAGCGCAACTTTCGGGCGGCCAGCGCCAACGCGTCGCCATGGGCCGGGCGCTGGTGCGCGATCCCCTGCTCTTCCTGTTCGACGAGCCGCTCAGCAACCTCGATGCCAAGCTGCGCGTCGACATGCGCACGGAGATCAAGCAGCTCCATCAGCGCATCGGCACCACGATCGTCTATGTCACCCACGACCAGATCGAGGCGATGACGATGGCGAGCCGCATCGCCGTCATGGATCGTGGCGAGATCCAGCAGTTCGACTCGCCGGAGACCGTCTACAACAGGCCGGCAAACCTGTTCGTCGCGCGTTTTCTCGGCACGCCGCCCATGAACACTGTGCCGGCGCGCCTGGCGCGCGACGGCGAGTCGCTGGTCGCGATCGTGGGCGCGGGCCAGCCGGGTCAGGCGACGCTGCCCCTGCCGCCACAGAGCGGCGCCGCCCGCGCCTACATCGATCGCGAGGTCGTCCTCGGCATCCGGCCGGAATGCATCTCCGACGGCGCCAAGCGCGCGGCCGACATCCCCGCCACCCGCATCGAGGCCGAGGTCGAGGTGAGCGAGCCGACCGGCGCGGAGACGATCGTTCTGATCCGGATCGCGGGCGTTCGCCTGCGCGCCCGCGTCGCGCCCGACATCAAGCTGCCGCTCGGCCGGGCCGCGAGCTTTTCCGTCGACACCAGGACGATCTGCCTGTTCGATCCGCAAACCGAGCGGCTGATCGCATGAGTTTCACGAATTGCCCAAGACTGGGCACCGCAATGGTCGCGGCGCTTCTGGCCCTGTTGGCGTCGCCTGGGACGATCGCGCAGGAAGAATTCCCGCCACCCTCAGGCAAGGGCCGCGTCGTGCTCGTGGCGTCGGGCGCGACCGGCACGCCAAATTATCGCGACGTCGCCCGCAGAATCGCCAACCTCGGTTACGATGCGGTGCTGTTCGATGCGAACAATTGGGCCGGGACGCAGGACCAGGGGTTGCGCGACGCCATCGTACAGGCACAGCGCATGCCGCACGCCCTGCCGGGCAAGGTCGGGCTGGTGGGCTTCTCGCTGGGCGGCGGCTACGTACTGGGCTACGGCACCCAGTGGAGCGACCAGGTCGCCGTCGTGGCCGCCTGGTATCCGTCCACGACCGCCTTCAAGGATTCGCCGGCCTGGGCCGGCCGCGTGCGCGTGCCGACGGTGATGTTCGCGGGCGAGAACGACACCTACCACAACTGCTGCCTGATCGACAAAGCGTGCGCGATCGGCCACGCGGCCCAGGCGGCGGGTGCGCCCTTCGAGCTCACGACCTATCCGAACACGCCGCACGGCTTCAACCTCCTCGGCGCCAACTACAAGGCGCAGGCCTCCAGCGATGCGTTCGCCAGGACGGAGGCGGCGTTGAAGAGGAACATGAACTGAAGCGACACTCCGTGAACGAAGAAACAGGGAAGACTGATGGCATGAGTTTCACGAAATACCAAAGCCTCGAGGACCGCGTCGTGCTGATCAGCGGCGGCGCCAGCGGCATCGGCGAGGAATTCGTGCGGGCTTTTGCCGACAACGGCGCGCGCGTGGCCTTCCTCGACCTGCAGGAGGAGGCAGGACAGGCCCTGGCGAAATCGCTGGCCGGATCGGCGCGGCACGCGCCGCTTTTCATCCGCTGCGACGTCACCCGCACCGACGAGCTTTTAGCAGCGATCGCCGAGGCGAGGCAGAAGCTCGGGCCTGCGTCGGCGCTGATCAACAACGCCGCCAACGATCAACGCCAGACTTTCGCCGACGTGACGCCGGAAGAGTTCGACAAGACAATCGCGGTCAATTTCCGTCACGTCTATTTTGCCTCCCAGGCTGTCGTGCCGCAGATGGTCGAGCGGGGCGGCGGGTCGATCGTCAACATGTCGTCGATCACCTGGCAGGTCGGCGTGCCCGAGCTGATGGGCTACGCCTCGGCCAAGGCCGCCGTGGTCGGCTTCACCCATTCGCTGGCGCGCCAGGTCGGTAAGCACCGCATCCGCGTCAATGCCATCGCCCCGGGGCTGGTGCTGACGGAGAAGCAGCAAAGGCTGTGGTATCCGACGGCGGAAAAGGTCGCCGCCGTGGTGAAAAGCCAGTTCCTGCCCGACACCATCATGCCGGCCGACATTGCCCGGCTGGCGCTGTTCCTCGCCGCCGACGACAGCCGCATGATCACCAAGCAGACCTTCAACGTGAACGGCGGACGCGCATGATCCCGCTCGAGCTCTAACCCCCGTGCAAGTGGTCGAACAAAAAGACGCGATCGTTGGGCGAGAGCCGTGTGGACAGCGAGACCACCTTGCCGTTCACCGCGGCGGCATAAACCTCATGCTCGGCTCCCATCTCGGCCACGAGGTCCTCGATCGTGGCGTCGTCGGCGACCTGCGTCACCGCCGAGCCGACGACGTGCGGCGCGAAGCGGCGCAAGTTTCCCCACAGCATCACGCTCACCTGCATCGATCGTCCTTTCCGGCCATGCGCAAGGCGATCTTCTCCGCCGTGATCGGCAACGACTGCACGCGTACGCCCGAGGCCGCGGCGATGGCATTGGCGATGGCCGCCGGCGGCTGAATGCAGGGCGGTTCGCCCACGCCCTTGGCGCCGTACGGACCATTGACGCTCGGTTTTTCGATCAGGATGCACTCGATGCGCGGCATGTCCATCGTGGTCGGCATCTTGTAGTCGGTGAGGTTGGCGTTCAAGACGCGGCCGCCGTCGTAGACGATCTCCTCGCTCAGGGTCTGGCCGATGCCCTGGGCCACGCCGCCCTCGATCTGGCCCTCGATGTAGGTGGGATTGATCGCGTAGCCGACGTCCTGGGCGACCACATAACGGTTGATCGAAACCTCGCCCGTCACCTGGTCGACCGAGAGCTCGACGGCATGGGCATGGAAAGAGTGGCTGGTCCAGGCGGGCAGCGGATGGTGCCGGACCCGGTTGGGATCGAACACCGGCATCGGCTGGATCGCCGTGCCGTGCGAGATCAGTCCGCCGCCCGAGCGCTGCGACAACGACGCGACCTCGGCGAGCGACATTCGCCTCTCGCCGCTCACCACGCTGCCCGCCTCGAGCCGGATGCTGTCGGCGGGCACGCCCCACTGCGCGGCCAGAAGCTCGCCGATCTGGCGCCTGAGGTCCCGGGCGGCCGCGATACAGGCATTGCCGACCGAGAAGGCCGTGCGGCTGCCCTGGGCGCCGTAATCGTAGGGCGAGACATGGGTGTCGACGTCGGTGGCGTTGATGTCGGCCAGGTCGACGCCGAGTTCCTCGGCAAGGATCTGCGCGGCCCCCGTGATCGCCCCGCTGCCGAGCTCTACCGCGCCGCTCACCAGAGTCACCGTGCCGTCGGGATTGATCCTGACATAGACGCCGGATGAGCCGCCGGTGGTCAACCACCACGAGCAGGCGATGCCCTTGCCGCGCCATTGGCCCCTGTCGCCGACGGGTTTCCGCTCGGTCCAGCCGATCGCGTCGGCCGCCTTGCGCAGGCACTCCTCGATGCTGACGCTCGCCAGCGTCTCGCCGGCCGGTCCCTTGTCGCCTTCGCGATAGATGTTGCGCAGACGGAATTCGAGCGGATCGATGCCGAGATCGTCGGCAATGAGGTCGATCTGCGATTCGACGGCGAAGTTGGCCATCGGCCCGGCGGGCGCGCGGAAGGAGCCCGTCGCGCCCTTGTTGGTGTAAACGGCGATGCCCTCGAAGGCGAGGTGCGGCGTGCGGTAGGGACCGGCCAGCACCTGCAGCGCGATCGCCGCCGTCGCCGGACCCGAGTTGGCGAAGGCGCCGCAGTCGAGGATCACCCGGCCCTGCCGCGCCAGCAGCCGGCCCTCGCGGGTGACGCCGGTTTTCAGCGTGACGATCGTGGGCTGGCGCGGATAGGCGTCGGTCAGCTCTTCCTTGCTG
>Ga0210409_10007873_pt1 | contig 10926 bp, 10 predicted proteins | sample IncBWH17MmetaG_FD_161649 | JGI IMG/M metagenome (GOLD analysis project Ga0210409, IMG submission 161649) | Forest soil microbial communities from Barre Woods Harvard Forest LTER site, Petersham, Massachusetts, United States - Inc-BW-H-17-M | ecosystem: Environmental > Terrestrial > Soil >...
CCATGGCGGCCGTTCTTGGCGGCACCCAGTCGCTGCATACGAATTCCTACGACGAGGCTCTGGCTCTGCCGACCGAGCAAGCGGCCCGCATCGCGCTGCGCACGCAGCAAGTCATCGCCTACGAGTCAGGTGCGCCTCAAACCATCGATCCGCTCGCCGGGTCCTACTACGTCGAAGCCCTGACCAATGAAATCGAACAGCGCGCTGCGGAGTATCTCGGCAAGATCGAGGTCTTCGGCGGGATGCTCAAGGCGATCGAGCGCGGATTTGTCCAGCAGGAAATTCAGAATGCCGCCTACGAGTATCAGCAGCAGGTCGACAATCAGGAAGCCATTGTCGTCGGCATGAATCGCTTCGAGGTCGAAGAAGAAAAGCCCATCCCCATCCAGCGCATCGATCCCGCCCTGGAACCGAAGCAGATCGAGCGTGTCCGTGCCCTTCGAGCGAAGCGCGACGCCGGTCCATGGAAATCAGCGCTAGCCGGCGTCGAAGAAGCTGCTCGTTTAGGTGCCAACGTGATGCCGCGAATTCTGGCAGCTGTCGAAGCCAATGCCACCGTCGGAGAAATTTCCGATGCGATGCGCAAAGTGTTTGGGGAATACAAAGAAGCGGTTGTGATTTGACCGAAGTTGAATTATCTGGGGACAGCCGCCTTCGGCTGTCCGGTCGCCGAAGGCAACTTTCTTGAGTCCTACGCCGGTTGCCCTTCCATCTCCGCCACCGCCGCATCAAGATGGGTCAGCGTCTCCTCCACCGTCAACGAATACATCTCCCGCCCCAAGCCTTCGCCCGATTCAAGAGCCGTCTTAAGAAAATGCCCCGCAATCTCTACCGCCAGTGAATCGGTGATGGTCCTTCCTGTGCGCTTCTTGTACTCCACCCACGCCGGATGCGGCAACGCCACCCATATTTTTTTCCCACCCGCCAGGAACTTGTAATCCACGGCATCGGCATGCCGCGTGGCGATCGCTACGATCTGGCACTGATACACACAATGCACCGGCTTCTTCGTCCAGCGGTCGGTTGCAGTAAAGTTCTCAAACATAGCTAAAACTATAGCGGAGCCAAAGCCACCGGGCAAACCGGCATTCTTGACCCAGCCGCGCGGACGCTGCTATACATACTTGCCCTTCGCCCATCAGGAGTCTCTGATCTTGACGAATCTACCTCGCGTCCTGGTATTCACCTTATTTCTGTGTGTTGCGGCGAATGCCGCCGATAAGCGAAATTCCCCTAAGCCCGCCAGCCCCCGATTCGAGATTTCTTTCGCTAAAGAGGTGAGCGCAACTCCTCTCGACGGGCATGTTCTGTTGGTGTTCGCCAACAACAACGACGACGAGCCGCGCTTCCAGATCAGCTTCATGACTCCCCACTCGCAGCAGATCTTTGGCGTCGACGTCGATGCGCTGGCTCCGGGGAATCCGGCCGTCATCGATGCATCGACGCTGGGCTATCCAGCCGAAAGTTTGAACGACATTCCCGCCGGAGACTACTGGGTGCAGGCAGTCTTCAACATCTACGAGACCTTTCACATGGGCAGCGGCCGCACGTTGAAATTCGCACCGGACAAGGGCGAGGGACAACACTGGCAAACAAAACCTGGGAACCTCTACAGCAAGGCCGAGAAAATACATTTTGATCCCAAGTCGCCGCAGACAGCCCACATCTCGCTAACCGAGAAAAATCCGACGGTGGAAGAGAATCCCAAGCTGGCGGACAAGATGGCGGGTTGGAGCGGCGCGAACGACGACCACACTATCGCCGATAACAAGTGGGTCAAGCACATCCGCATCCAGAGCGACTTGCTCACCAAGTTCTGGGGCAGGGCGACCTATTTGGGCGCGGTGATTTTGCTGCCCGACGGCTGGGAAGAACATCCTGATGCACACTACCCGGTGATCGTTTTGCAGGATCATTTTCACCGCGATCTGCCGACCGTCATTGCCTTCCGCACCACTCCGCCCAGTACGAATCTTAATGATGGTGATCTCAGGGCGGCGGAGTCGGGTTACAGGCTCTATCAGGATTGGACTGCCGGCCGTTTGCCGCGCGTGATCGTGATCTCGATCCAGCACGCTACGCCGTATTTTGACGACTCCTACGCGGTGAACTCCGAAAACGTCGGACCCTACGGCGACGCCATCACCCAGGAGTTGATTCCTCACGTCGAGAAACAATATCGCGGGATCGGCGAAGGATGGGCGCGCACCGTTTATGGCGGTTCCACCGGCGGGTGGGAGAGCCTCGCTTCCCAGGTTTTTTACCCGGATTTCTACAACGGCGCGTGGGTGTTCTGCCCCGATGTCGTCGACTTTCGGGCCTATATGACCATGAACCTTTATGAAGACAAAAGCGCGTTCTGGATCGAGAGTCCTCTCGCGCGTGTGCCCCGTCCATCGGTACGTCAGCCGGACGGACTCATCCTCTCCACCATGGAGCAGATGAACCGCTACGAACTCGTGCAGGGAACGCACAGCCGCTCCGGCGAGCAACTCGACACCTGGCAGGCCGTCTTCAGTTCAGTGGGAGATGACGGGTATCCGAAGCCTGTGTTCAACAAGCGCACGGGCGAGATCGACCATGAAGTCGCCAAGTACTGGAAGGAGCACTACGACTTGAGCGCTATCATGCAGCGCGACTGGAAGACGCTAGGCCCCAAGCTCGCGGGGAAGCTACATTTCTATGTGGGCGAGGCTGACACGTTCTATCTCGACCGCGCCGTCCACCTGCTGAAAGATTTTCTCGATACCACAACCGATCCCTATTACCGAGGCAGCTTCGAATTCGGGATGCGCAAACCGCACTGCTACGCGGGCGATCTCGACCCGGCGGTCGGCATCAATCAACATTACTGGCCTGAAATGGTCAAGCACATGGAGCAGACCGCCCCTCCAGGCGCCGATTTGAAGAGCTGGAAGTACTGACTCGACGACTATTGCACGCCGCGCGCATTCAGGAACGTGCTGTATTGCTCGTCCGTCGTGAGCACATGCTTCTTCAACCAACTCTGCAGAAAAAGCAGAAGCTGGACCGCTACCCCTGCATTCGCGCCCCGATGTCTGTCAAGAAGAGTCGCCATCTTCTGGCGAAACATCTCATGCTGAACCCTGTGCGTCGGTAATCCGGGAAAGCTGTGCCGCTCCATCAACGATTCTTCGGCGGCGAAGTGCAGCCCCGCGTAGGTCACTAACCGATCGAGAATCCCGGCGATCACAGCATTGCCTTCCCCTACCCGTAACGCCCGTTCAAGTTCATTCACGGTATCGAACAGACCCTGATGCTGCTGATCGAGAACGGCTACGTTAACTTTGTACATATCCGTCCAGCGGAATACGCACTTCGTATCGGACATCGTGTTGCCTCTCGGTCAGAATATTCCGCTCCGCGCCTGGGCCAAAGGCACGTAGGTATCGGGCGTCCTTTATGATGGATATGTGCTCACCGTTTCTTCCAAGACCGTCGGAATCGCGCCTCTGCGCGCGCATCAACTCGAACAACTGCCTTGGCTCGTACACGGATTCTCGACTCGCGTCGGCGGATCCTCCCACGTCTATGGCAAACGCGATCTCAACCTTGGCTTTACCAAAGACGATTCGCGCACTGCGGTGGAGCGCAATCGCCAGGCCTTCCTCAAGAAGCTTGGGGCAGTCACGCGCTCCCCAAAGGGCGCGTCGCTCTGGCCGCTGATCACGCTGCGCCAGATTCATTCTGACATCATCCGCCACATCGAATCGCCCGATTTAGCAGACAAAGAGCCGCTTACCGGCGACGGCATGATCACCGCAACTCCCGAGCTGTTGCTTGCGATCCAGACCGCCGATTGCTTGCCCGTGATCGTAGTGGACACGAAGCGCCATGCCGTCGGCGTATTCCACTCAGGCTGGCGCGGCACCGTCCAACGCATCGTTGAGAAAGGCGTTGGAGAAATGGTGCGCCGCTTCGGCAGCCGTCCCCGCGACCTCAAGGCCGCCATCGGTCCCGGAATTCAAGGCTGCTGCTACGAGGTGGGAGAAGACGTCCGCACCAGGTTTGAGTCGCAGTTCAGCTATGCGGCCAGTTTGTTCCATGAGTTTAAGGAATCCGATCCCGTGAGGGAGAAATATCCGCTGCTATTTCTGACCGCCCGCGCTCCCGGGCATGGCGAACTGCCGCCCAAAATCTTTCTCGATTTGGTGGAGGCCAATCGCCAGCAGCTACTCGCCGCGGGAGTACCGAAGAAGAGAATCGAGGCCTCGCCGCTCTGCACGAACTGCCATCCGGAATTGCTGTTTTCCTATCGCGCTGAGAAAGGAAAGACGGGAAGGATGATGGGCGTGGTAGGAATTCGCCCCTGACGAATCTTTTCGTGCTAGTATCGTTTCGCTCAATTCCGGCCCCAGTCCACCCGAAACGGAGTTGCCGATGTTCCCAGCCGATTGTGCCCCCACTCGCCGCCACTTCCTGATGACCGCCGCCGCTGTCACCACCGCGGCTTCTGGCCTTGCGTTCGTTCCTGAACTCGCAGTCTCAGAAGAGTCCGACGTAAACATCATTGGCCCGAAGAAAGGCTACTCCCCGCAGATCGGAACGCTGGTCTCGATGATGACCTGGATGCGCAAAGTCATGCTGATGTCGGTCAAGGGCATGTCGCAGAAAGATCTCGACTATCTTTTTGATCCCAATTCCAACACCATCGGCTCTCTGCTCATGCATCTCGCCGCTACGGACCGTATCTATCAGCTCAAGACCTTCGAGGGAAACAATCTCAAAGAATTACCCGCCTCATACAAAGACAAATGGGGCGTGGCGATGGAGCTTGGCGAGCCGGCGCGCAAACAGATCAAGGGACACGACCTTGACTACTATTTGAACCTGCTGGGCGAAACCCGCGAGCAGACTCTGGCGGAGTTCCGCAAGCGCGATGACGACTGGCTCCTGACCGTCGACAAAACCTGGGGATGGGGACCGACGAATAATTACTGCAAATGGTTCCACGTCTGCGAACACGAATCAAACCACAACGGCCAGATCAAGTTCCTGAGGAAACGCATTCCGGGAGCGAAGCCAGACAGCGAATAAGAGCTGAACGTGGCCCATAAATGGTTTTGAAAGGGGCGCGGCTTTCAGCCGCGCCGGAAAGAGCCCAGAAAACACGCGGGCTTCAGCTCCTGAGGGATAAGCTTCGGGCCAAGCGACCCTGTGTACCAGACCAGTAGTTGCCCCGGATCTGCACCTTGCGGGATGATGCAGGGTTCTCATCCAACCCATTCGACGGAGTTCCCTGTGAAAACGCGGCTCCCGCTCGCTTTCCTGGTTTCGTGTGTCATCCTTCTCGCCTCTGTTTGCGCCCAGGTTTCCAACAGCCAGGTAGACGCCGTATTCGACTCATTAAAATCCACGAACGCTCCCGGCGCCGCGGTTCTCGTCGTGAGCAACGGGAAGCCCGTGTTCCGCCGCGGCTACGGCGTCACCGATCTCCGCACACGGACTCTCATCAGTCCCGTGACCGACTTCCGGCTCGCCTCCTTCACCAAACAGTTCACAGCCACGTGCATCATGCTTCTGGTGCACGACGGCAAGCTCCATTACGAGGATCACCTTACCGACGTCTTCCCAGAATTTCCCGCTTACGGCAAATCGATCACGGTCCGCAATCTGCTCAACCACACGTCAGGTCTTCCCGACTACGAGGAGATTCTGATGAAGCAGTATCCCAACACACCCGACGACAAGATTCCGCAGATTCTTGACGCCGGCGTGCTGAAGTCACTCGAGCAGCAGACGGCAGGCCAGTTTCCACCGGGATCGAAGTGGCAGTACAGCAATTCCGGTTATGCAGTTTTGGCGATGATTGTGGAAAAAGCTTCCGGCGAGCCCTTCGGCCAGTTTCTGCACGACAGAATCTTTGCCCCTCTCAAGATGAACAGCACGCTCGCCTACGAGAAAGGGAAGAACGAAGTGCCGCACCGCGCGTACGGACATACAAAAGAAAAGGATGGGACCTGGCGCGAGACCGACCAGAGTCCAACCTCAGCCGTCCTTGGCGACGGTGGAATCTATACGTCGATCGACGATCTGGAAAAATGGGACCGCGCCCTTCGCGAGCACACGCTCTTGAGCGAAGCAGAAATGCAGCCCGCGCTTACTCCGGTTGAGCCCACAGGCGGTCCAGCAAAATTCCAAAGCGGTAAGACACTTAGCTACGGCTTCGGCTGGTTTCTCGATCCCTACCAGGGCCACCGCCGCATGTATCACGGCGGAGAGACGATTGGCTTCCTCACAACCATTCAGCGCTTCCCCGATGACAACCTGACCGTGATCGTTCTGGCCAATCGCACAGATGTTGATCCCGAAGCGCTAGCCCTAAAAGTAGCCGATCTGTACCTAACTAAAAAGCCATAAGCAAAACGAAGTATGTAGGGACAGCCGCCCCGGCTGTCCGGCGGCCCAGGTTTATCGGTCCGCAGCGCATTAAGCCTGATGGGAAAACGCGATCTATTTCCCCGGCAACCTGTTCGCCACGAAGTCCGACACCCGGCTCGCCGCCGGGGGATCCAGATTCGCCAGCACGGCAATCACATATCCCGTCCCCGGACAGATTTTAAGGTCGCCATTCATGCCCGGCGCCCCGCCCCCATGACCAAAGCATCGCGTGCTGTTAGACATGCGATCTTCAAACCCGTAAGCATAACTGCGATCCGGAGTCCCAGCTTTGCCGCTTGTCAGCATCTCGGTGTAAAGCGCATCCAGCAGTTTGTGGCCCTGCAGTGCTTCGGCAAATCGCACCAGATCCTCGACCGTCGAATACCCTCCACCAGCCGACGACCCGCGATAAGGCAACGTGTCAGTGTTCGGAGACCACGCGGCAGAGTCCATCTTTGTGTACCCCACGCTGCGGTCGCTGACAGTTTTGTCCTCCGGCTCCGACCCGGTCGAGGTCATGCCCGCCGGCACATAGACGTGCTCGCGAACGTAATCGTAGTAACTCTGCCCGCTGACCTTTTCGATGATCGCTCCCAGCAGAATGAAGCCGTAGTTGCTGTACTCCCAGCGCGAGCCCGGCTCGAACTTCGGAGCGCGGTTGCCGTAGAGGTTCACATAATCCTGCAACGTGCGCAGCTCCAGCCGGTGCGCGTCGAACTCAGGGCCGAAGATGTCGCCCGTTCCCCCAGTATGGGTCAATAATTGATGGATCGTCACCTTTGAGGCGATGTCTTTGTTGGGATACTGGGTCAGGTACTTTCCCACGGTATCGTGCAAGTCCAACTTCCGGGCCTGCGTCAGCTGAAGGATCGAGACGGCCGTAAACATCTTGTTCATCGACCCGATGCGGAAGCGCGTCGCGAGCGTGTTGGGCATCTTGCGTTCACGGTCCGCCAGACCGTAGGCCTCAGAGAAGACCGGTTTGCCATTCTTCACAATGAGCACCGCCCCGGCAAAACGATCCGCAGTCACTTCCGTCTCAATATTCTTTCGTGTCGCCGCGAGGAGGGCGCTCTCCGGCAAGTGTGGCAACACATATTCCGCCGGTCTCGGAATGGCGCTCAGCTCGATTCTAGTGATCTGATAAGGCTCTCCTGCCTGCACTTCCAGGCTCAGGCGAGCCATCTGATCCGACGAGCGCTCCTGCACCAGCGCGGACACCTTCGTCGCCGTGGATTCCTCAATTTTCTTGAGGTCGAAGCCTCCTGTCCTCTGCCGAAAGCTCATCTCGCGGTCCAAACTTGAGATTCGTGACGGGGAATTCCTTTGGAGGAATTCGCGGTGAAGGTTGACGTCGCCGCGGTTGAAGCTCTCGAGCCATGCAGCGAACTGATGGCCGGCGGGCGTATCTGGAAATTTCGTCTGCGCGGGGCAGACAACGCTGACGGAAACCAGCAGTGCAAAAACGAGATTAGGGAAGCGCATGCAACTCAGAGGTGAGTGTCTGTTTCTTGCTGAGAGGTTGTTGCAGCTGCTAAGCCGTTGGTGGAACAGGAGTAGCCGGTGCAGCTGGTGTTGGAGTGGCCCCCGCCGTGGCCGCATTGACCAGATCCTTCAACTCCTTGCTGGGCTTGAAGAAGGGAATCTTCTTGGCCGGCACGTCCACGCGATCACCGGTCTTGGGATTGCGTCCGACACGGGGTTTGCGCTGGCGAGTCCGGAAACTGCCAAAGCCGCGGATCTCGATCTTGTCGCCGGCCCGCAACGAGCGCACCACGCTGTCAAAAATCGTTTCCACGATCACTTCACTGTCTTTCCGCGTAAGTTCTGCCAAACGCGAGACTTCGTCAATCAGATCGGCCTTGGTCATAACGCCCCTCTTCTGCCCATACTGGCAAGTGAACAGTACATCACTTTTGTAGTTTTGACCCGATGGAACATCCCGCCGAAGGGGCAAGCCCCGCGCCGGCACCCATAACCTTCTCAAATTTCAGGGGTTGGATGCAAGTCACGGGTTAGAGACGGCCCATCCACAAGGACATCACGCGCCCGGTTCCGGGCAGTATGCGATTCAATCCGGGGACCAACGGCACAACTGCGGTCCGGCAGTTGTTGGGCTGGGTAGGAATGCTCAGCACAGGTGAGCCAACTCCTAAACCGGATCTATTTCCAGAGGTAGTAGAACCCGACCTGCTGCTCCAGCATCTTCTCGCGGCTTGGGATGTACTGCGAGACATCGCCCAGCAGCAGATCCATCAACGTGCGGCGGTCCTTCTCCGGATGCACCAGCGTCGGCTCGCCGGAAATCCCCACCGACTTCGCCGTATCCGCCACCGCCGCTTCGAAGTCGCCCACGCTGTCGATCAGCTTCATGTCCTTCGCCTGCTCGCCGGTCCACACCTTGCCGTCGGCGACGGCCTTCACATCGTCAAACTTCATGCCGCGCCCGTCGGCGACAGCTTTCACGAACTGCCCGAACATGTTGTTGATCAGCGACTGCATGTAGGCCTGCTCGGCCGGAGTCAGATCGCGCGCCGGATTTCCCGTATCCTTGAACTCACCGGTCTTGATGACTACGTCCTTCAACTTGGCCCATTTCAGCAGGTCGCCATAATTCACCCATTGCGCAATCACGCCGATCGACCCGACAATGCTGCCCTGGTCGGCATAAATCTTGTCGCAGGCTGAAGCCACGTAAAACGCCCCACTCGCGCCCACCGTCTCAATCGAAACCACAACCTTCTTCTTTTTCTCCGCGCGAACGCGCTTCACTTCGCGATAAATCTCTTCTGACGCGGCCACTCCTCCGCCCGGTGAATTCACATGCAGAATGATGGCTTTGATCGACGAGTCATCGCCAAATTTCTTGAGCTGTCCCACAACGGGCTGCGGCGAGAGAATCACGCCGTCGAGATCGACCACGCCAATGCGATCCCCAAACCCGCCGAGTCCGGCCTCTCCACCGGCAGCATGCAGCGTCAAATAAACCAACGTAAAGACGGCCAGTACGAAGAGGAAAAATGCTCCGCCGCCAATCAGAATCCAGAGCAGTGTGCGCGAACGCCTCTCAGACATGGAAAAAGTGTAGCACTTAGCCACACCCCACGTAGAGACAGCCGCCAATGCCTGTGTGGTGACGGACGCATTCGTCCGTCTCGCGAAGGCGGAGCCGAGCGGCACTCTGCCATCAAGCCGGCACGATAACTCTTAAAGCCCCCCGCTGCACCGACACCTCCACCGGAGTCCGGCACACATACTCCCCATCCGCATAAACATCCAGCGGATCTTCCGTCTCAACTCGCACAGCAGCGGCCTGAAAATACTCGACCTCTTTGATGCTAAGATGCCGCCCCGCATACACCGTAGGAAACATGCAGAAAAGCCTGAATGGATCCATTCCTGCGACCACGCACGCATCAAGAAGTCCATCGTCCATCTGCGCCCGGGGCGCAACCTTCATCCCTCCCCCATATAAAGGAGTGTTGGCGATCGCGACGATGAGAGTGGGCTGATCGCTGCGCGTAGTCCATTGCCCGGCGTCATGATCGCCGCCGCGAATCTGAACCTTAGCCGGAAATGGTGCAAACGTGAAGATGGCCGGAGCAAGGCTAAGGGCATATCCCCCGTGCCCGCGCAGCCATCGCGGCATGCGGCTGGCGCGTTCGGCCACCGCGCCATCAAGCCCAACCCCTGCCACACAACAGAAGTAGCGTGTACCAGGTGCGGTCGCGCCTGCGCTGTCCGCGGAAGAAATAGTCCCGAGATCGATGGCCCGCTGGTTCTTCTGCCCGTTACAGAACTTCCGCCATGCGGCCAGCGAATCGCGAACCCGCCGCAGCCCCAGCGAGCACGCAAAATCATTCCCGCTCCCCGCCGGCACAACCAGCACAGGCAGCCCTAGCTTGACCAATTGCCCCAGATGCCGGTGAATCGTCCCGTCCCCACCGAACAGCAGAATCACATCAGCCTCGCCCTCGCCCGGCATGCCCATACGCCACTCGACACCATCATCCGCCTGGAATGGTTTCAGATCTTTAGCAGAACACCCCAACCCGAGAATAGCCGCTGCCCGCATGTGCGCGGATGAGACTAGCAGAATTTTCGGTAGAGAGATTTATATGTGGTGAGGTTTATGTGGGGACAGCCGCCATCGGCTGTCCGCGGAGCGAAGCTCCGCTGGTTTTGATTCTAGGACTGCTACGGCTACGTATTTAGAGATTTTCGAGAAGTTGGAAAGAGCAATTCCAAGTTGGGAATTTCCTTGCTGGCGAGAAAGGCGAGCTTCGCTCGCCCGGACAGCCGATGGCGGCTGTCCCCACAAAATCATTCAGTGATGGAGAGCCTTTTAATCTTCTTTCCCAGTCGGACCACCTTCTCGGAGCCTAACTGAAGGGTCACTAGGTCTCGGATGACTGTCTTATCGTCAGCGCGAACCGCTTTCTCTTCAATCTTGCGGGACGCCTCACTACGCGACGTAGCCAGGCCGGCTTCTACCAACACCTTGCTAAACCACACTAGCCGAAT
>Ga0210409_10007874_pt1 | contig 10926 bp, 11 predicted proteins | sample IncBWH17MmetaG_FD_161649 | JGI IMG/M metagenome (GOLD analysis project Ga0210409, IMG submission 161649) | Forest soil microbial communities from Barre Woods Harvard Forest LTER site, Petersham, Massachusetts, United States - Inc-BW-H-17-M | ecosystem: Environmental > Terrestrial > Soil >...
GACCCTTGGTCTTCACGAGTAAGATACTCCCGCTGCGGGCAGAAGCGGAGGGCAGATTCTCGTGGGAGACCAACGGCCACCCCAAAGTCCTGCTGGGAAGTCCGGCCGGGTTCGCGCGCTGCGCAATTACTTTCATCGTGCTTTACATAGGGTGCCCCTATTCATCGATAAAGGATGGACGGTTCTTAGCGCTTTTGCGCGTGCCGCCATCATCCTCTTGTTTATTTCGGCGATCTATCTGACCATCGAGCAAGTTTTGCATGCCCGGCTGGTCATAGAACCCATCATCGTTCCCAAACAACTTGAAGACTCGGGCATCACAGCCGAAGTAATGTCCAACCGCATCCGGGATGCTCTCGACAGGATCGAAGCGACCGCCGGCACCAGCATCAGCGAAGCCTCGCCAGATTCTCGGCCGTCAATCCACCGACTTAATGTGCAGGTGGCCCATCCCAGTGCCCAATTTATTGTGCCGGCAGACCAGGCCCCTTATGCCAGTGTCGAAGTTCCCGGCACCAAGTTTGACTTAAACGGTCTTGTGCAGGTCATTCTGGCGGTCATTCAGGTACGTCAGCCGGACACCGTCAGCGGGGAAGTGACGCTCTCCCGCACCGCCAAGCCGGCCGGAGCCGGGCCTGCATCGCCACCGGTTGCCGCAAGCGGAGGCAGGATCACTCTGCGCATCAAGCGAGGCGCCAATGTAGTGCAGCAAGTCACCCTGCTGCCCGATTCGAATGATCTCGACGCCCCAATTGAGCAGGCTTCGGAGGAGTTGTTGAAGCAGGAAGATCCATACTCGCTGGGATTGTATCTGCTCAGCCAGGGAAAGCCGGACTCCGCCATCGAAATCGCTCAAGGCATGAATCTCGGCGGCAAGCTAGATAAGACGCATCAAATTGCGGCCCTCAATCTCTGGGGGACCGGACTCAATGTCAAGGGGCAACCTGAAGAAGCCATCAAGAAGTTTCAACAGATACTGGATGGTCTTGATCGTAATTCTGCTTCTGCGTACTCCGGATTGGGATACGCATATTTCGACGAAGGTCATGCGGACCAAGCGGTCGAAAAGTTTCAAAATGCCGTGGCCTTGAATCGGAAATCGCCGGAGGCGCACGTGAACCTGGCGAACGCCCTCAGCTCCACCGGACAGTTCGACAAAGCGAATGCCGAGTACGAATTGGCGAATCAGCTCGACTCCAGCAATGTGAAAACGTACACCGATTGGGCCGTCTCGCTCTCCGACCAGAAAGAATATTCACGAGCGGACGATAAATTTCAACAGGCCGAGCTGCTCGATCCGACCCAAGCGGAACTTTACTTTCGGTGGGGGATCTCGCTCTCCGATCGGAAAAAATTCGCGGATGCGAGCGCGCGATTTACGAGAGCGATTGAGCTCAACCCGGAAAATGACGAGGCCCACAACGACTTGGGCGTAGCGCTCTTTTACCAGCACAAATACCCCGAAGCTGTCGACCAGTACAAAAAAGCCATCGAAATCCTGAAGAGAAAACCCGTAGAAAATTATGTCGAACCATACCTTAACTGGGGGACATTGCTGCTCGACCAGCATCAGTATCCTGACGCCATTGCGAAGTTTATGGAGGCACTTCGACTCGCCCCGGAAAACGCCGACGCCAAAAATTACTGGGGCCGTGCCCTTTCCGGGCTTCATAAATACGAGGAAGCGATCGCCAAGTTCAAAGAGGTCAGCGATAAGGATTCAAAGAATTCAGATGCCTATAAGAACTGGGGCGACACGCTGGTGGCCGAGCAGAAGTTCGGTGAAGCCATTGCCAAGTATCAGCAGGCCCTCGCTGTGGACCCCGGCAACGAGGAAGTTCAAAAAGACTTGCAGCAGGCGCAGGAAAAAGTCAAGAACAGCTCGAAATCAACCCCCAAGAAATGAGGCAGAGGAAACTTTGGAATCGGGGCTGCTATCCGAAGAGCGAATCCTCCGTCTCAAATCTCGATATTGTATTCACGCGCCCAGAAAGAGCCTCGGTCTGCCCGCGCCCGGCGTGTTACAACACAGGCCGCCGGGATTCCGGTAGACATGACTGACCTTTCCCCCAATCAGATCGGCATTCTCGAGCGTCTGGTTTCCAAGGGCTTCAGCGTGGTCGCGTTTCCCCTTTATGCCAGCGCGGTCGGCGTCCGGAAGGGAAGTTGCGCCGCGCTGCTCGATCCAATCCCGGAAGGCGCATTCCGTCTCTACGGAGAGCCATGTTTCCTTCTGGAAGGAAATCTAACCGTGCGTATCGCGGAAAAAGGCAAGACCTGGTTCGTATGGAAAAAGCAGCGGCTGGAAGCGACCGCGGAGCGGGTTTTAGAATTGGAACGCTTTGTGGCGGAACTGAAGTTGCTCCTCGAACCACAACTAGCCTGAAAAGAGAAGTCGGATGCTAGTTGATCTTGACAGGCCCCATGGCTTCGCGCATGCCCTGGAACGCCTTGGTGTCCACGCGCGCTCCGTCAAAATGTCCCTGCGGATACTGCGCCTCGAGTTGTGCGGCCAGAAAACTGCCGCGCAGGACGCTGGAATCGTGATTGGACCACAATAAGCTGGTCGAGCGGTCGCCGTACCTCTCGATCAAAGTCCGCATCAGCTTCGTGGCTTCCCGCGGATCATACCCGCGGTCGATGATGGTTTGCAGCCCCAAGCGGTCGGCTTGATTTTCAAGCCCGCGCAGATGGCCGTTGGCGACCGCTGCCATTCCCACCTTGGATAAGTATATTGATAGGTCACCTATGTAGTAAGTTCCCGCGATGCCCACAATGAGCAAACCGACCTTGGCGGCGCGCGTCTCGTTCGCTTCCCGCCAGGTGTGTACCTGCAAGACGTGCGCAATCTCGTGGCTCATCGCAAAAGCCAGCTCTGCTTCATTTTCGACGACGCCGAGCAGGCCGGTATTGACCAGCACCGTGCCGTCCGGAAACGACTGCGCATTGATGCTCGAGTCCTCCACCACAAAGAATCGAAATTCCAGCGCCCGGGTCGTGCCCAGCTGCCCCGCGGGAAGTAATGAAGTCCCCAAATCGGCGACATACTGCTGCACTTCGGGCACAGGAAACAATTTCAGCCGGCCGTCCACTTTGCCGCCTCGCCGGAATTCCAGGAGTTCGATCCCGGTCTGCACATCCTTGCCCCGGACTACCTGGACGTCGTGAGGGTTGTTGTAAGCCTCGGGCGGCGCGGGGTCGCGAAGCTCGATCGATTGCGTGTCCACCCGGCCATCTTCGCGCCGTACGCCCGAGTAGTGGATTTGCCGCCCCGCGTATACGGCGACTGGCGCCCCGGTCGTCGCATCTTCCGTGCGGGCCTTACGCAGGCTCGCGGATTTCGCACTCCCATCGGCCGGCGGCCATTCCCGGTGAGTCTTTGGGCCAATCGTCAGCCATTCGCCATCCGCCTTCAGTTCCGCAGCCTCGCCGGCAGCAATCATGGGGCCCTCGGCGGGCTCTCCCTGCAGGTACACCGATTCATGGACAGACTTGTCCGACAGTCCCCCCTCAACGGTAATATGATCAGCAGAGAACAGGTGCTTTCCTTGCCAGGTTCCCTCGGCATCGACCAATTGCCCCGTTGCCAACCCCGCGAAGCTGAGCGCCGTTCCAGCGGAGCTATCGCGGCCTTCGACGTGGCCGCCCCTCGCGAGTTGAATGTGGTCGTCGAGAATTGCCACGGTGGAATCGTCGATGCGCGCCGTCAGGTATCCGCGCAACTTCAATTTCGTGGGGGCGGGGGAGGCGGCAAACGAAACCGGCGGGAAAGCATGCAACATCAGCGCGATCAAAAATGTACCAATATATTGTGCAGCGTGGTTCGTTCCGTGCGGGATGGCCAGTTCTTTCATAGGAATCATTGGAGTCTGAAACATTCCATCAAGAGCCTTCGCGCTCAAGCGAACTCTTGACATCGTTTGCGACCTGTTTGGCCGCTTCCACAGCCAGGATCTTCTCGTTCCAGCGCGGGTCGGCCTTGACTCGTATTGCGAGACTTCCGAGACTTTTTTTATCGCTCCGTCGGACGAGATTGACTTGCAGTTTCAAGCTGCGCTTCCCGGTGCCAAACCCGATGACCCTCGATTCCACCGCATTACCCTTCTTATATTCGGTAAGCGTGCCGGTAATCACGACCGAAGCAGGCGCATCCGCCTCCTCAACGACTTCTCCCTCGCCAATCACCTGGTCGAACAGTTTCGTTTTCACCAGTCGCGAGCGAAGCTCGGCATACAAGTAATCGGAAAACTCGGGCATAAGCTCCACGCCTTCGGCCCGGTCAAAATGCCTGGCTTCGACCGTCTTGTACTTCCCTTTGGAATCCTTGGCCCTTGCCGGGGCCGCGGCCAGCAAAATACCGGCCAGGGCGGCCAAAGCGATCACTGCAAAAGCACGCATAAATTTTTCTCCCGTCAGATCATTCGATCCGAAATTCAATTTCCCGCGGACGCCGGCGATGCAGTTGCGGACATCACGGCATCATGCAATGCCTGTCCGCGAAGCAGATTGCGAACGGCGTCGCTGAGAGCGCCGTTGAAATCCGTTTCCAGATCCTTCATTTCACTTTTCTTGCGAACGGCCACATGAGAAATGGACGTGCCGCTGGCCGAGATCTGCTGAGACTTCCCGCTTTTCGGGTCTTTCACCGCGACCGCCAATTCGATCTTTCCGAAAAAGTCGGCCATGCTCGGCGCCAGGCCAAAATGGAAAAGGTAGACGTTCAGGATCAGGTCGGCGGACGCCGCGTCGGGCGCTAGCATGTCCGCTGCTTTCAGCGAAGATTCCACAGCTTCGCGGACGATTTCCACCGGAAGCCGGTCGACGAAAATACCGCCGCGAGCGCTGGTCACCAGCATGGGCTGTGGGTTTCCCGCGCGATCGATCACGTCTCCAACGAAAAACTTCACCGGCCGTGAAAATTTCTGCGGTGTAACGGGCGTCGCGAGAGCGATGTGGATCGTGTTATCGGGTTTGGCCTTCGGGTCGTCCGCCTGCACGGATCCGACGGCCATGCCAAAAGTCAGAAGAAATATTGGAAACACCATGAACTTAGCCGCATGCCCGAGATTGCCGCGAGTGGGTGAGGGTCGAAGAGCGGGGGCCGGAAAGCCCATAGATAATCCTCTGTCGACTATCGTCTAGATCCAGATCAAAAAACGGTCAACTGAATGCGCTGATATTAGGTTGGCACCCTGAGGGAGTCAAACAGATTTTCCAGTTCCTGCGCCCAGTTCGGTAGGGTTGAATGGGTTGAAAATCCCAAATGCCTGAGGGAAGAAAGTGTTCTGCAGTTCGTCCACATTGACCGCAGAGCTGCCACCGCCAACTGCAGCATACGATCGTCCTGCACCGTGAACGAGGGCGCCTCGAAACCTGCCACGCATGAGGGCGTGAAATCCACGGCATCGAGTTTGGACTGCGCACCGGTCACGATCGCTCGAACATGCATTTACTTACGCCGACTTTTTCCCCGCTTTGATCGCGTTGTACTCCAGGATCGCCTGCTTCGTGCCTTCCACATCAATGTCCGGCGTCAGCGTTCCCTTAAATTCATCGTACAAACGGACGGTGTTCATCAAGAGCCGCTCCGGCCCCATCCAGTTGTCGTACTTGCCCATCTTGATGTCTGCGGCAGCCGCGCCCGCGCTCATCTTGGCGTCATAGCGCTTCTTGACTTCTGTCTTCAGGAAACGAAAATATTCGCCCGACTCCGCTAGGTCCTTTTTTCCGCCGACAGGACCATGCCCCGGAACGATCACGTCCACATCCATCTTCATCACTTTATCGATGGACTCCATCCACTTGGACACATGAGCGTTGTGGCAATAGGGGACCAGGTGGAAAAAGGCCAGGTCCGCGGCGAAAAGAATTTTGTGTTGCGGCAAGTAAGCCACCATATCGCCCCAGGTGTGCGCGGGGCCGACGAAACGGAACTCCACGGTGTTACCGCCCATGTTGTAGACCAGTTTGTCTTCAAACGTTACCGTCGGCGGCGCGAGTTTGCGCACCTCGGTTCCGTCCGCCTGCCCCTCGAACTTTGGCCAGGACGGCGGCGTATTCGGAATCGCTTTCATTACTTCTTGGCGGCAGTAAGGATGGCTGGCAATCTGCGCCGGGAGAAAGAATTGATTGCCGGCCACGTGATCGCCGTGATGATGGCTGTCGATTAAATTTGTGATGGGCCTTCCGCCGCCGGCCTTCTTGGCCGCGGCGATGAATGCTTTGCTCTGCAACGGATATCCCAGCGCGTCGAATACCAGCAGCGAATCCTCTCCCACGAATAGCCCCGCGTTGGAGATGCCCGCATTGATGTGGCCGGTGCCGCCTTCCTGCTGGTAGGCGTACACGTTCGGCGCAAGTTGCTTCAACTCGGTGCCCCAGCTGGGCATCAGCGGGTAGCGTTCATCTAACGGAGGAAGCTTCTCGACGGAAGCGCCGAAGATGCGAGGCGAGGATTCATCAACGCGCGGCTGCACTTCCCCCAAAAGTTTTTCCAGGCCGCCCGCACCGAGCAAACCGGCAGTCACGCCAAGCCCCGCCCAAGCGGTGCGCGCCATCACTTCGCGCCGGCTCAATCCAGCACCCGCAAGCTTTTTTTCTTCCGCCATAAATCCTCCCCGAATTTCCGCCCCTCAGACGGGATTACGTTTCGAGCTTTCCGATTGCAAAAGGGAATTTCGACTGTGCGCCACAGACCGGGGGCCATTGTACACCTGTTAAGCAAAAATGATTCCGTTAGTGCTCCGAACTTCGATTGGCGAGAACATCGAAGCAGCGAACTGCTCAACCGTTCGGCGCAAATGAGCCCTTGCTGCGGAAGCGCAGAAAGCGAACTTTCCCTGGGGGTAGTTACTAGTCCGGAATTCTTCCCAGACATTTAGATTCCGGCGTCCGCACATGAAACAATGACAGTGGTGGTCGCAGTTCCATAGCGCCGGCGTCCCGCCGGCATTTGTTTGCATTGTCTGATGATCAGAGAAATAGCCGGCGAGACGCCGGCGCTACGAAAACCTCGCCTCCCGTAGTGAGTCGCACAAGAAGGTGCCCTTTGATTTTTATCTTTTTTCTCGGCATCGGCGTCATGATCGTGGCGCCGCTGTTGCATCGTTACAACAAGGCATCCGCTGCGCTTGCCGCGGGCGCATTCGCTGTGATTGCGGTAGCGGTCGTTGGCCTTGTGCATGTTGACCCGAGGATCGGCCTGGCGGCGATCGAGTCGAATCGCCGGGAATACCTTTTTTGCTTGGCCAGCGAACTGCCGGTGTTCCTCCTCGCGCTGATTTCCTGGAAACGTTTCACGTGGGCGTTTTGGCTGGGGTGGGGAATCAACCTCGCATTTACTCTGATTGTCTTGGCAGTGGTCATAGAACTCACTTTTTTTTGGCATTGGTAAGTTTGCCCTGCGCCTTCCCGCCCAAAATACGGGATCGTTTTCCAATTGTTGGTTTTCTTCTTTTGCTATTCTTGCTGGTATGAAATCACTTCTAAGATTCTTATAACCATCGTAATTACCGGCGTAATTGCCCTCCGCGCCGCGCCCCAGGCAGGATCGGATGCGCGTGCGCGCGAGTTGATCCAAACTCTCCGCCTCACGGTTTTGCCCAAGGAATCCGGCTATCTTGGGATCATCGGCCGCTCGGCACAGACGGTCACCGTCGAAGGGCGCCCGCTCGCCGTGCAGAGCCAGAACTATTACCTGCTCACGCGCGACCGGCCGATTAACTATATCCACTGGCTCGTTCCCGACGACACGCACATCCTCATCGAGGGCGGCCCGGTGGACTATTTTATCTTTCATCCCGATGGCCGCGCGGAGAAAGTAACGCTAGGCCTTGACCTCGCCGCCGGGCAAAGGCCCGTGGTGGCCGTGCCGGGCGGTTGCTGGAAGGCGCTGCGGCTGCGCGATGGCGCGAGTTACGCGCTGATGGCCAACACGCTCTCGCCGGAGTTTACGCCGGACCGCGTGAAGATTGGCGCCGGCCCGGATTGGGTGAAGCGCTTCGCGAACTCCGCTCCCTGGGCGACCCCACAGGCGTTGCGCGAATTGATTGGCCCTAATTGGATGCCGAAATAGACCCGAACTTACCCGACCCAAGGGATGGCCGGGAAATTTGCGTGTCGATGCGCACATCATGCCGTGACCTGTATCACTGACGGTCATGCCTCGCCCAGGCAGCATTGGGCGAGTTCGGAGGTCCCCGTGACTGACACTTTCGCATCCGCAAGAACGCTTTGCCTGCTCAACGAAAACGCGCAGTGCAACCCCATCTGGATGGCCAAGCCTGGCGGGCTGAAGCTCGTGCACTTCCCGACACTTCAAGAGGAATTGACAGGCCGGGAACACATCCCGGTTGACGCCGCGTATGAAAAATGTGAGCGCCTCTGTCTGCGAGGCGGCCATTTGTGATCTAAGCGCAGAAATCGTGTCTCTAAGTGCAAGCATTGGCGCGCTCCAGGTGGAGGTTGCCATGAAGAGATTCATTACCGGGATGTTCCTTGCAGAGATGGTTTACACGGCCCAAGAGATTGCCGACGGTCTCACACCAGCAAACGGATTCACGCTGGCGGCGACTGCACGACGGTCCAGTAGGCTGCGCCCATAATCCCGCCAAGTTCGTAGCCGGCTGCCGCGCCCGCGCCGGGGACCTGCAAGCCAAGCCGGCGCAATGCGCGTATTAATTCTTCCGTTGCACCTCGAATCTGCGGTTGCCTCCGGCCCATCAAATCAGACTAAGATGAAGCAGTTGCTGGCTAAGGGCCCTGGTCAAAGACAGAGCCGGATCCTCAAATCTCGCATCAATTGAGCCGCCGAATGACGAGAATTGAAAAGTGCCGGATTGCGGATTGCAGCCAGGCCGTCGAAGCGACGCTCGACGGCGAAGTGTTTTGCCGGGAGCATTTCATCTTGGTGTGCTACACGAGGCTGGACCATTACGAAGAAATTCGGAAAGGGCCCGGCCTGAGTATCACGGATACGGAATCACTGCGCCGTCTTATCCACGAAAGCACGCGGCAAGCAGACGAAATAGAACACACGGCCATGGATCTCGACAACCTGGACCGCGCCAAGCTTCTCCACATCATCCTGTCGGCCAGCGAACTCGGACGTCATCTTCGGCGCAGCCCGCGGAAGGCGGCGGCGATTGCCGTGCGGCTCAGCTCGGAAAAAATTGGCGGCACCTGGGAGGAGCACACGGAGACGGTGCTAGTAAGCCGGTACGGCGCACTCGTGCGGTGCAAACATTCTACCAAGGCCGGCGAAACCCTGGAGGTCACGAGGGCTGATACCGGCGAAAAGGCTCTGGCCCGGGTCGCCTGGCAGCGTCCTGCGGGCAGCAGCGATATCCGAATCGGGGTCGAGTTTGTTTCCTGCGAAAACTTCTGGGGATTGGATTGGGGCGCCGTCGAAGAAACTCGATAAAGCCTTCCGGAGATCGCCTATTTAGTTGGGCAAGACCTCTAGACTTCCGCGCAAAAATCCAATTCGTCCTGAAATTCCTTACCGTTCATGCGTAAACATTGGCGTCTTTCATCTGGGGGTCCGCAGAGGCGGATTCCGGAAGCAATCCGCTCACAGCCAATTCTAAATCATGCTGACTGGTCGTCTGCTCGGGATAGCTGATCGCTTCGATTTTGAATGAAAAGCGATCGTTCGCTCCCGCCGCGTCGGATAATCCCTCCGCGATTCTGGCGGTAAATCGCTGGGCTCCGACCTTATCGACCCCAAGAAGAATCACGCCAAAATAGGCGGGCCTTAGAATGAAGATGGAGTCTTGCTCGCGCAGCTTCCTTGAAACTGCCTTGGCGGCATCGCCAAGAGCGGACATGCCCAGGCTGTGCTCCGAGAATGCGGTACGCAGTTTGATGGCCACCACCAGCACCGAAAATTTCATTTCCGCGGCGGCGGCCCGCCGGAACTCCATGGTCAACCGGTCTTCAAAGGTATTGTAGTTCGGCATGGCGGACAACAGATCGGCGCTGGCTTGCTTCAGAGCCTCGGTTGCCTTCATTCGATCCGCGGCCATCTGTTTTCGAAGACGGTGGATGGTAACCTGGCGGTCCACAATGTAGGCAACCAGAAGACAAGACAAGGCGCAGAACCCCAGAAAGGCAATCTGCGGAGTGCTGGTCGCGGAGTTTTCCCGGCTCGAAAAAACCGCCGGGTACATCAGCAGGGCAAGCCCCCCGGCTAATACGACGATGGCCGAGCACGCGAAAAGGCTTAATTGAAATTCTCGCCGTTCCAAATCCGCGGCCGTATGCTGCCGGTCACTTTTCATGAGTGTATTCCCATACTTGGAAAGTATACGCATAACCGTGGCGGCGTAACGGGCGAGTATTTCTCAAGATGCCCGAAAAGATATACAGCAATCTGGTGATTAGGGGGATGGAGCAGCACCGTCGTCCGGGCCTATATGGCGCCGAAGTCGAAAATGGGCACGCCTGACAGCGTCCAGGCTTCGTGAACATTTGGCCTGCCTGTCAAGCCCATTGGCGAGTTGCCAACCGGAGGCGTAACCACCGGTGAATGAATTCTTCACCTTGCCGGCCGGAGATCTCGCCTGCCGTGCAATTCAGGACAAACTCCATTCAAATATGCCGCGTAGCTTGCTTTGGCCCTCTTGCCTTCTCTGTGGACCGCAGGTAGCATGGTAAGTCCGCCTTTGCTTTGAACCCTCCTATTGAATCCGTGGATTTGGAGCGGCGCGGAGGCGTGTGGCCGAACCGGCGGTTTCAGCCGGCGACATTGTTTTTACTTACTTATTTTTCGGGAATGAGTATGCGAATGCCAGCGGGAGCAACTTGCCAATGAAGTCGATCGTAGTGGTAGGCGCACAATGGGGCGATGAAGGCAAGGGCAAGGTCGTGGACTACCTCGCTGCATCGTTCGATTTCATCGCGCGATGCGCGGGGGGCCATAACGCG
>Ga0210409_10007875_pt1 | contig 10926 bp, 12 predicted proteins | sample IncBWH17MmetaG_FD_161649 | JGI IMG/M metagenome (GOLD analysis project Ga0210409, IMG submission 161649) | Forest soil microbial communities from Barre Woods Harvard Forest LTER site, Petersham, Massachusetts, United States - Inc-BW-H-17-M | ecosystem: Environmental > Terrestrial > Soil >...
CACGCGCTGGTCTTTCGCGTCCGGCCATCGTTCGCGGATGCCGCGATTGATGAGCTGGCGCGCCACAATGCCGAGGCGCCGCGAATAGAAGTCGCGTAGGTCGATGACATCCATGGTACCAATCTAACACGGCGCTATGCCATCGAGCGTGCAGAATATTACATTGCTCCGGAAGCGTTAACGCCATATCTCTGACCGGGGCTGGGTTGGCTCACCACGCACAGATGATGGAGATATCATGGCCGCCGAAATCCGCCTCTTCACCTGCCTTACCGATAATTTCGGCGCCCTGATCCACGATCCCGCGACCAAAGCAACCGCCTCGATCGACGCGCCGGAGGCCGGCCCTATCGCAAAAGCTCTGGAACGCGAGGGCTGGCAGCTCACCGATATCCTGATCACCCACCACCACCATGACCACGTCGGCGGCGTCGCCGCGTTGAAGCAGAAATATGGCTGCCGCGTCGTCGCCCCGCACGACAGGTCGACCAAGATCGCCAATGTCGATTTGCGCGCCGGCCACGGCGATGTGGTGAAAGTCGGCGGCCTGTCGGCGCGGGTGCTGGAAACGCCGGGCCATACCCTTGACCACATCGCTTACGTTTTCGACGGCGAGAAAACCGTGTTTGCCGCCGATACGCTGTTCTCGATCGGCTGCGGGCGAGTGATCGAGGGCACTCATCCCATGATGTGGGATTCGCTGCTCAAGCTGCGCGTGCTACCCGACGATTTCAAACTCTATTGCGGCCATGAATATACCGCCGCCAACGTCAAATTCGCGCTTACGATCGAACCCGACAATGCCGCGCTGAAGGCGCGCGCCGAGGAGGTGGCACGGCTGCGCGCCGCGAACAAGCCGACAGTGCCGACGATGATGGGGGAAGAGAAGAAGGCCAATGTTTTCCTGCGCGCCGACGATCCCTCGGTCGCGGCAAAACTGCATATGAAGGGTTCGAACGCCGCCGACGTATTCGGCGAATTGCGCGAGCGCAAGAACAAGTTCTGATGATGCCATGCTGACTGCTTCCGACATCATTGCCCAACTTGAATTGAGACCGCACCCGGAAGGCGGGCATTATCGCGAGACGTTTCGCGATTCCTGCCCCGACACCCAGGGACGCGCGCGGTCGACCGCGATCTATTTCCTGCTGGCGCGCGGCGAGCGCTCGCACTGGCATCGCATCGATGCGGTTGAGGTCTGGCATTATTATGCCGGCAGCTCGCTCATTTTGCAGATCGCCAATGAGGGCTGCGCGGGACACGCGGTCAGGCTCGGACCCGACCTTGCCGCAGGCGAACGCCCGCAGGCGATCGTGCCGGCGCAAGCGTGGCAGGCGGCCGAAACCACCGGCGACTGGAGCTTGGTCGGATGCACGGTGTCGCCCGGGTTCGAATTTGCCAGCTTGGAATTGGCAGAGCCATACTGGTTCCCCTCCCGCTGAACCGGCGCGGTCGGGAATCGGGTGGGTTTTCCGCATCTGCGCAAATAGATTCCGCTTCGAGACGTCATAAGGAGCGGAAAATGCACGGCAGCTTCGGTCCTTCGAATATCCAGATCGAACCGGCGATACTTTATTTCGGGACGCCGGTCGTTCTGATCGGTTCGAACAACGACGATGGTTCGTACAACCTCGCGCCGATGTCGTCGGCCTGGTGGGTCGGCTGGCGCTGCATGCTGGGGCTGGCGCGCAACTCCAAGACCACCGAGAACCTGATTCGGTCAGGCGAATGCGTGCTCAACCTGCCGCCGGCGCATCTTGTCGGCGCGGTCGATCGTCTGGCCCGTACCACGGGATCCAATCCCGTGCCGGCCGGCAAGATCAGGCGCGGCTACCGGTACGAGAGAGACAAATTTGCCTTGAGCGGCCTGACGGCACTGCGGGGCGAAACGGTCGCAGCGCCGCGCGCCGCGGAATGCCCGGTGCAGATCGAGGCCAAGGTCGCGCATGTGCACGAGATGGCGCAGGAGGACGAGGTTTGGCGCGGCAATCTCGCGGCGATCGAGGTTCGCGTCACCCGCGTGCACGCGCATCCGGACGTGATGATGGCGGGTGAGCCCAACCGCATCGACCCCGACAAATGGCGGCCGCTGATCATGAGCTTCCAACAGTTCTATGGTCTCACGTCGGAAAAGCTGCAGCGCTCCGAGCTCGGTCAGATTCCGGAAACCGCCTACAAACCGCCGGGCTGGCGGCCGGCGGCTTGATTTATTCCCCGTCAATCCGGGATGCGCCTTTTGGCGCAGGCCCGGAATCCATACTCACGATCGTGGTTATGGATTCCGGGCTCGCTCGCGGAGCCTGTCATCGGGCCGGCCAACGGCCGGACCCGTTGGCTCGCGCCCCGGAATGACGGCTAGTGAAAGAGCGTCAGGACCGTTTCCAAATCATATCCCTTGCCGCGATCAGGCCGCCGCCGGCGATCAGGACCGCGGCGAAAGCGATGTTCGCACTCGCCTTCGCAAAGCCGGCCATGACGAGGAACGCCGTCGAGAGCAGGGGCGTGGCATAGGAGGCCGCACCGAGCACGCGGATGTCACCGCGCTTCACGCCGATATCCCAGGCGTAGAACGCCGCTCCCACCGGGCCGATGCCGAGCGCAATCACGGCAAGCCATTGCAACATCGTATCGGGCCAGACCGTGGCCTCGACTAGCTCATGCACGAGCGCGGCGAGCAGCGCGGTTGCCGCGCAAAAGCCGGCCACCGCATCGGTCGGCACCGATTTGAGTCTGCGCGAGGCGACCGAATAGGTCGCCCACACGAAGGCCGCGACGAACGCTGCGATCAGGCCGGGCACCTGGCCCGGGGTGACGCTGCCGGTGTTGCCCGCGAACAGAAGCACCGTGCCGGCAAGTCCAAGCACGGCGCCGATGATGTGATGCGGCGCCAGCCGCTCGCCCGGCAGCAACGATGAGAACAGCACGATCAGAAGCGGCCAGAGATAGTTCAACAGCCCCGCTTCGGCCGGCGGCGCGAAGCGCAGCGCCAGGAAATACAGCGCGTGATAGCCGAACAGCCCGCCGACGCCGACCGCCCAGGCGGCAAGCGGCTGGCGCAGGGCGCCGACCGCTTTGCTCCGCCCGATCCATGTCAACGATCCCACCAGCGCCCCGATCGCAAAGGTCATTGCCGCGAGCTGAAATGCGGGGACCCTGCCGGTCGCAACCGTCATGACCGATAGCAGCGACCACATCAGGATCGCGGTCAACCCGATCAACGTCGCGGTGCGGGGGGTCATTAGAGCTGTCATTCCGGGGCGCGAGGGAACCGAGCGAACCCGGAATCTCGAGATTCCGGGTCCACGCGAAGACGCGTGTCCCGGAATGACAAAGTCAAATCACACCTGATACTGCCCGCCATTCACGCTCAGCGTCGACCCCGTGATGAAGCCGGCGTCGTCGGCGGCGAGGAACACCACCGCGCGCGCGATTTCTTCCGGCTCGCCGAGGCGATTGACCGGAATCAGCGGCAGGATGCTTTTCTCCAGCACCTCCTTCGGCACCGCCTGCACCATTTCGGTGTTGATATAGCCGGGGCAGATCACGTTCACGGTGATGCCGCCCTTGGCATTCTCCAGCGCCAAGGCCTTGGTGAAGCCGATGTCGCCGGCCTTGGCCGCGGAGTAGTTGACCTGGCCGAACTGGCCCTTCTGGCCGTTGATCGAGGAAATGCTGATGATGCGGCCGAATTTGCGCGCGCGCATGCCCTCGATCACCTGCCGCGTCATGTTGAACAGCGAGCCGAGATTGGTGTTGATCACGGCCGTCCACTGTTCCAGCGTCATCTTGTGGAAAGCGGTATCCTTGGTGATGCCGGCATTGTTGACGAGCACGTCGACCGGCCCGAGGTCGGCCTCGACCTTCTTGACGCCGGCGGCGCAGGCATCGAACGAGGCGACGTCCCATTTATAGACGGGGATGCCGGTCTCGGCCTTGAATTTCTCGGCCGCGGCGTCATTGCCCGCATAGCTCGCCGCGACCTTGTAGCCCGCTGCCTTCAGCGCCTTGCTGATCGCCGCACCAATCCCCCGTGTGCCTCCCGTCACCAATGCAACGCGTGCCATGTCGATCTCCTCCTTGGTTGTTTTTTTATAAGCCGGAATTGCCCGGTCTTTTTGACAAACCTCAAATCCAGTATCCCGATGCGCCCTTTGCGCCGGCGCCTCGTCGCCGGAAGACGCGATCAAGATAAAAATGCCCGGCACGAGACCGGGCATTTTTTATCAGCTTGAGCTGCGATTGGCAGATGATCTTTTCATCATTCAACCCATCCCGCTGCCTGTTGTTCAGTCGCGTGCAATGCACATGGCAATCCCCATGCCACCGCCGATGCACAGCGTGGCGAGGCCCTTCTTGGCGTCACGCTTCGCCATCTCGTGCAACAGCGTCACCAGCACGCGCGCGCCGGAGGCGCCCACGGGATGGCCGATCGCGATCGCGCCGCCATTGACGTTGACCTTGGACGTATCCCAGCCGAGGTCCTTGTTGACGGCGCAGGCCTGCGCCGCGAACGCCTCATTGGCTTCGATCAGGTCAAGGTCGCCGATGCTCCAGCCGGCCTTCTTCAGCGCGGCGCGGGAGGCCGGGATCGGCCCGGTGCCCATGATCTTGGGATCGACGCCGGCCTGAGCCCAGGACACGATGCGGGCGAGCGGCTTCTTGCCTTCCTTGGCCGCCTGCTTGGCGGTCATCAGCACCACGGCGGCGGCGCCGTCATTGATGCCGGACGCGCTCCCAGCGGTCACGGTACCGTCCTTCTCGAAGGCCGGCTTCAACTTGGCCATCGCATCCAGCGTCGCGCCGTGACGCGGATACTCGTCGTCGCTGACGACAATGTCGCCCTTGCGGGTCTTGATCGTGACCGGGATGATCTCGTCCTTGAACTTGCCGGCCTTCTGCGCCGCCTCGGCCTTGTTCTGCGAAGCGACCGCGAACTCATCCTGCTGCGGACGGGTGATCTGATATTGCCGGGCGACGTTCTCGGCGGTGTTGCCCATGTGGTAGCCGTTGAAGGCGTCCCACAGGCCATCCTTGATCATGGTGTCGACGAGCTCGAAGTTGCCCATCTTGATGCCGCCGCGCAGATGCTGCGCATGCGGGGCCATGCTCATGGATTCCTGGCCGCCGGCGACAACGATCTCGGAATCGCCATTGACCAGTGCCTGATAACCCAACGCCACCGTGCGCAGGCCGCTACCGCAGAGCTGGTTGACACCCCAGGCCGGACTTTCCACCGGGATACCGGCTGATATCGAGGCCTGGCGGGCCGGGTTCTGGCCCTGCGCCGCGGTCAGGATCTGGCCCATGATGACTTCGGATACCCGCGCCGGCTCAACGCCGGCGCGCTGCAGGGCGGCCTTGATGGCGATGGCGCCGAGATCGTGGGCCGGCATGGTGGCGAACGCACCGTTGAAACTTCCGACCGGGGTGCGGGCGGCGCTGACGATGACGACATCGTCTGACATGGACATCTCCTGGGCTCGAGGGTTGTTGGATAGCAGGCGCCAGATCGGCAAGCCTTTCTCTCACCTCATCCTGTTAACGGAGTTGAGGCATGTCAATCGCTCAGGGGCCGAAATTGCGCCGCGACGCACTTTGGACTGACCGCGTTGGGGGTCTCTGGAGCAACCCTGTGCTTTGGAATTAACCGTCTCGCACAAAACGGTAGCCGAACCGCGTTGAAAATGCTTACCTTTGCCGCAAGGCGTTGCTTGTACCCCGCGGCGATGCCGTCGGGTTCCTTGTCTCGGGCGAACAAGTGTAAGCCATGGCGAAATCAGACCAACCCACCACGATCAAGAAATATGCGAACCGGCGGCTCTATAATACCGGTACCAGCACCTACGTAACGCTGGAGGATCTCGCGGCCATGGTGAAGGAAGGCGAGGATTTCCTCGTCTATGACGCCAAGACCGGCGACGACATCACCCGTTCGGTGCTCGCGCAAATCATCTTCGAACAGGAAAACAAGGCCGGCCAGAATCTGTTGCCGACCACTTTCCTACGGCAGCTGATTCGCTTCTACGGTGACAGCATGCAGATGGTGGTGCCGAAATATCTCGAACAATCGATCGACACGCTGACGCGCGAGCAGGAAAAATTCCGCAAGCAATTGACCAACACATTCTCAGGCACGCCGTTTGCGCCGCTGGAGGAACATGTCCGCCGCAACATGGAATTGTTCCAGCAGACCTTCTCGATGTTCAAGCCGTTTGCACCGTCGCGCGGTGGCACGTCGACGGAAGCGGAAATGGCGCCGGAGCCGGCGCCCGATGACGGCAATATCGACGACCTTCGCCGTCAAATGAAGGAAATGCAGGAGCGCCTCGATCGCATGTCGAAGGAGACGAAGAAGGACGAGTGACTTTCCTTCTGGTCTAACCCGCTGCCGGCAGAACGGCCTCGGCGCCCGCGCCCCACGGCCGCTGCGAGGACGCAAGCCCGATCAACCGGCCCTGGATATAGTCGCAGCCCCACTCGCGCAGCATCACGGCGGACTCCTCGTCCTGCACCCATTCGGCGACCGTCTTGATTTGCAGCCGGCGTGCAAGATCTATCAACGTCTGCACGAAGGCGCGGTCGTCGGCCGATTGGGCGATGTTCTGCACGAAGGCGCCGTCGATCTTCACGATATCGACACCGAGCTTGCGCAAGTTGCGGAACGAAGTGTAGCCGGCGCCGAAATCGTCGATCGCAATGTGGCTGCCGAAATTCTTCAGCCGCGTGACGAAGCCGCGCACGTCGTTGATATCCTGAATGGCGACGGTCTCGGTAATCTCGACGATCAGCCGCTCGCCGACCCCGGGATGGGCGCGCATCAGGCATTCGATCGAGGTCCACCAGTCCGGATCCATCGTCGTGTCGGGCGAGATGTTGAGGCTGAGCCGCACCGCCGGTGAATTTGCAAGCTCCGCGATCACGAGTTCAAGCACGCGGTGATCGACCAGACGGATCAAGCCGAGCCGCTCGGCCACCGGCACGATATCGGGCGCCAGCAGCACCTGCCCGTCATCCTGTTCCATCCGCACCAGGCACTCGTAGAATGCCGCCTCGCGCGAGCGCGCGGCCACCACGGGCTCGTAGGCCATCGCGATCCGCCGCTCGTTGAGGGCGGTGACGATCTCGTCGGTGACGCGGATATTGACGCGGCGCTGGGCGTCGCGCTCGACATTCGGCCGCCACACCGAAAACGATCCGGCGCGGCGTCGCTTTGCGCCATCGAGCGTCTCGTGGGCGCGGTTGATCACCTCATCGGTGTTGCGCGCATAGCGGGGCACGCTGACCGCGCCGATCGACGCGGTGACCGAGACCGGGCCGGATTTGGTCGGCACCACCTCGTCGCGAATGATGGCCAGGAACCGTTCGGCGGCGACGTTCATGTCGTCGACGGTGCTGTTCTTCAGGATCAAGCCGAACTTGTTGCCGGAGAAGCGGCCGAGCACGTCGCCAGCGCGCAGCCGGGAGCGGATACGGTTGGCGACTTCCGCGATCACGGCATCCGCCACATCGAAGCCGAACGCGTCATTGATTCGCGCCAGATGGTCGATGCCGATCAGCATGAAGGCGCAGGACGTACGGAAGCGCGTGGTTTCCTCGATCGTTGCGGCGAGCGCGGCAATCAAATGGGTGCGGTTAAGCTCGCCGGTCAACGGATCGTGCCGCGCCAGCTTCACGAGCTGTTGGTCGCGGGCGCGGCGCTCGTTGTCGATGCGGACGATGCCTTGCGCGCGCGCTGGCTTGCCGTCGGCGCCGGCCAGCCAGGACCCGGATTCCTCGATCCAGAGCAGGGGCGCGGACGTGCTCGCCCGCACGCCATATTCAATGCGGTACGGCGTGCCGTCGCCGCCATGCACCGGCGATTGGGAAAGCGCATCGAGGCGGATCGCACGCCCGGGCTCGATCAGTTTTGCGAATTCCGCCCCGCTCGACAGCGAGGCAGCCGGAATATCGGGGAATACCGCGCCGACATGGTCGCTCCAATGAAGTGCGTCGGTTGCGATGTCCCAGACAAAGGCGGCCTGGCCAAGCGAAGCCAGGATAGTCGAGGTTTGCGGCAGAGCGGATGTCACGGTCGCCTCGTTTCGGGACATGGCCGGGTGATTCCCGGCCTTCAGAATAGGGCCTGTTGCGCCACTGACCCTAAGTAAAGATCATAAATATTCTGGAAACCACGTTTTGCGCCGGCCGTGAACAAACAGGCGGGAAACGGCATAGGCTTTGCGAGGATCAAACCGTGAAGGGGCCGGGTGTCCCAAAATGTAACGGTTTGCGATGTCCTGCGTCAGCGATCAGGTACCAGAAGACGGCGTCTTCGAGGACGTGAGGCCCGCCTGTGTCGCGTTGGTGCCGGTTGCGCCGTCCTTGCAATTCTTGTCCAAACTGCCGCTGCCGCGGCCCGATCCGACCTTCGTCACCCATCTGATCGCAAGCGCCGAGCAGGTGCCGCAGGCCCGTCGCCTCCGGCGCGCCACATCGGCAGACGCGGACTTGGCCTATGCGGCACGGCCCAGTCAGCGCCAGGGTATCGGCTTCTGGACCCGGCAACTCATCTGACCAAGAGATTAATGCGACGGCGTCTCGGGCGAGGCATGCGGGCCATTGCCCGGCTGCAATTCCGGCGAGGGGATTTCCGGCGAGGATGCGTTCGAAGCGGCCGCCGGCTGGGCAGGGTTCGGTTCGGGCTGATCGGGCGGCACTGATTCCGCGACCGACGCTGCTGACGGCGCCGGCGCGGGCACCGGCACGGGCGCGGGATCTGGCTGAGGTTCGGCCGCAGGCGTCTCAGCCTCCTTTTGGCGGCGCTGTAGGGAGACCTCGGCGCGCCGAGGCACCGGCACGCCACGCCCCGCGCGCAACGCAACGCCCGACAGGAAATCGGTCAGCGCCAGCAACACCAGCAGGAAATAGGTCGAGGTGCCGAACTTCGGCCACAGCACGAATTCGGCGGCCGCCGCGCCGAAAAGGATCAGCGACAGCAGATGATCGGTAAGATATTTCGCGCCGGGACGCGCGCCCTTGAAGACCTCGAGCATCAGCATGAGGATGCCGAGCACCAGCAGCAGGTCGCTCAACGTCACCGACCACTCGGCGCCGGAGACCAGCGTCAGCCTGATCAAGGGATCGGCAAAGGAAGCGCCCGGCATCAGCAAGACGATGATGTTGTAGATCGCGAGCGGAATCAGAAGCAGTGGGAAACCGATCATGGCGGGGCCTTCTCTCAAGCGGGGCGTTAACCGGCGACGCGGCATCCGCTTCGCCACCGGGAATCGTCTCACCTCACTTGTTGGAGGAATTCGGGCAGCGATTGTCGCACCCTGCAACGCATCCGCAATCCAAAAGTATCCAGCCCGATCAAGATTCTTTCTTGGCCTTCAGGACCTGACGGCCCTTGTACATCCCGGTCTTGAGATCGAGGTGGTGCGGACGGCGCAACTCGCCGGAATCCTTGTCCTCGGCATAGGTCGGCCTCTTCAGCCCATCCGCTGAACGGCGCATGCCACGCCGCGACGGCGATGTTTTTCTTCTGGGAACGGCCATATCGGTATCCTCTAGGGGTTTTGCCGGGGCATCGTCCGCGGGACGCGGACGGCTCAGCGCCCTAAAAACGCGAACCGGGATGCCGATCAAGGCCGCGCTTATAGAGGATGGATTGGCGTAAAGCTAGGGTCGGCGGTAGCCAAAACGGCTGAAAAATCGGGTCAAAATCCTCAATCTTCGCTCCAGCAGTGCTGCAACGCCGGAGACTCCGCCCTGGCGGTATAGGTCCCGGCGAGGCGGCGCACGCCGGGGCCGGGATTGCGGGCGCTGCGCTTGACCGGATTGGGCAGGATTGCCGCCAGCAGGGCCGCCTCGCGTGGCCACAGGGTGGAGGCGGAGTGGCCGAAGGCGTAGACGCTTCCGGCCTCGGCGCCGAACTGGCCGGATGGGCCAAGCTCGGCGATATTGAGATAGATCTCGAGGATGCGCTGCTTCGGCAGCACCCGATCGATCCATAGCGCCAGCGGAAACTCCAGCACCTTGCGGATCAGGTCCGGAATCGGCGCCAGGAACAGGTTCTTGGCCACCTGCTGGGTGATGGTCGAGGCACCGCGAAGCCCCTCGCCTTCCTGGGCATCATCGATCGCCTCGCGCAGCGCTCCCCAATCGATGCCGTGATGCTTGCAGAAATGGGCGTCTTCCGCCGCCACCACCGCGCGCGGCAGATAAGGCGAAATCGCGTTGAAGTCGATCCAATGCCGCGTCACCGGAGCACCCCGCACCCAGCGCCAGGCCATCAAGGTCGAGACCGGATGCCCGATGCGGTACAGCGGCGTCAGCAGATAGGGCACAACGAGCAAGGCCAGCAGAACAAGCAGCAGGATTCTGACAATGCGCAAAATCTAATGTCCCGAATCCGAAGTTCGCATCACTTTGCGGCGTCCCGCGGAAAAGCCGGGCACGACGGCCCCGATCACGCAAATCGACCGGGCCTGCGCGATATCTGACGATAATTCATGGTTTTTCCAGTGCCATTGTGGCGCATGGCCCCCTCCCCGCGCGATTGACGAAGGCGATGGCATAAAGGATTGTCCGGCAAATTTGCCTTTGGATGCTTCTTGGAGCGCTATTTGATGATCGCCACCGCCGCACCCGATTTTGCGACGCGACTGGACCGGACCGCGGAGGAGACCGAGGCCCTGCTTGCGAAGCTGCTGGGCGATGCCACACCACCCGACGAGATCGTGCGGCCGAAGCGGCTGATGGACGCCATGCGCTATTCGAGCCTCGGCGGGGGAAAACGCTTAAGGCCGTTCCTGGTGGTCGAAAGCTCAGCCGTGTTCGGCGTTCCGCGCGAGGCTGCCCTGCTCGCCGGCGCCGCGCTCGAATGCATCCACTGCTATTCGCTGATCCATGACGATCTGCCGGCGATGGACAACAGCGATTTGC
>Ga0210409_10007877_pt1 | contig 10925 bp, 6 predicted proteins | sample IncBWH17MmetaG_FD_161649 | JGI IMG/M metagenome (GOLD analysis project Ga0210409, IMG submission 161649) | Forest soil microbial communities from Barre Woods Harvard Forest LTER site, Petersham, Massachusetts, United States - Inc-BW-H-17-M | ecosystem: Environmental > Terrestrial > Soil >...
ACTCCGGTTGCATCCGAACGAAAAAGCGTAGTTGAGTTCAAACTCCTGTGGGACGGACAGGATCCCTTCGCATCAGCGATAGATGTGCGATGGGGATTTGGGGCGACAGGGATGTTGTTGCATGCGTTTTATTGGACCGTACTGGTATTCGCTCTTGCTCCACTTGCGTATTACCTGCTCTCGTTGTATTGCGTTGCGGCCTATTTTCGTGAGCTGCGAAAATCGCATCCGAAAAGACCAACCTTTACGCCTCCCGTGAGCATCCTCAAGCCTGTCCGCGGATTGGACCACCAGGCCTACGAAAACTTTGCCAGCTACTGCTGCTTGGACTACCCGGAATACGAGATTATTTTTGCTTTGGCGGACGCGAATGACCCGGCTGTGCCGGTGATCGAAAAATTGCAGGCCGATTTTCCCCACCGGTCCATACGGCTCGTCAAAAATGTTGCACGCCTGGGAACCAACAGCAAAGTGAACAGTCTCTGCCGGCTCGTGGAGGAAGCGAAATACGAACTGCTAGTGATGAGCGACAGCGATGTGCGCGTGGAGCCTGGCTATTTGAGGGAAGCGGCCGCACCATTCGCCGATTCGGCAGTGGGTGCGGTCACCGCTTTCTGCCGGTGCCTGAGCGCGGGCAGCGGCATGGCAGCGCACTTGGATGCTCTTGGTATGTGCCTGGATTCTGTCCCGAGCGCGCTTGTAGCGCGAAAGTTGGAAGGGAAGATGCAATTCGCGTTTGGCTGGACAATGGCCACAACAAAAAGGCACCTGTTGGAGATTGGTGGTTGGGAAGGGATGGTGAATTACCACTCCGACGATTTCGAGCTGGGGAACCGCATCGCGCGGCACGGCTACCGTGTGGAGCTGATGTCCCAGCCCATTCAGATGGTGTTTCCACAAGAGACCACCGGGCAATACCTTCGTCATGAATTGCGGTGGTCCATCGGCTTGAAAAATGTGCGGCCAGCCGGATATCGGGGACTGCTTTTCACTCACGGGTTGCCTTGGGTACTAGTTGCAGCGGCGGTGGCGACAGCAGCTGGATGGCCTGTGCTAGCTGCGGCGTATCTTCTCGCGTACATTGCTTTGCGTTTCGGGTTGGCGTGGACCACCGGGGTATGGGGGTTGCGGGATTCCGAAACATGGCAGAGGCTTTGGCTCGTTCCCCTCCGTGACGCGATAAGTTTCACCGTATGGTTAGGTGGATTTTTTTCAGACACCATCACTTGGCGTGGCCTGGTTTACCGCGTGCAGAACCGCCAACTCTTCCCCATCCCTGGTGTGCTCCTCGGGAAGGAAAGTACCGTAGAAGGCGCTGGTGGGGCATCACAGGTTCCCGCGATATTGGAGAATAAAAGATAATCCTGAATTAGCGCATTTATGGGAATTCTCCTCGTGCAGTTCGCAAATACGTCTGCCAAGTCGAGAATTTCCCCTTCAGCGGAGACCTGTTAGAGTTGCAGGCAAGCAAGACTTCGTGGAGATGTGGCCGCGATGACGGGCAAACTTGCATGACGGTCTACGCATTAGGTTGGCGCGACGGCGTTCTCCTGCTAGCGGCGGTGCCGCTGGCGTATTACGTACTCGCCACATGGGCAGCACTACGCTTCTTTCGAAGAGAGCGCGCACGGAAATTTCCAGGATACACTCCTCCTGTCAGCCTGCTCAAACCGGTGCGCGGGGATGATTTTGGCTCGTACGAAAACTTTGCCAGCTTTTGCCGGCTGGATTATCCCCAGTACGAGATACTCTTCGCGGTGAATGATGATCGCGATCCCGCCGTGCCTGTGATTCAACGAATCATCGCGGAGTTTCCCGCGCGTCGAATTGGTTTGCTGGTGGGCGCCGAGCAGCTGGGAACAAATCGCAAAGTGAACAAGCTGGCGCGCCTCGCGCGGGAAGCCCAACATGATGTGCTGGTCTTGACGGACGGCGACGTGCGAGTTGGGCCAAACTATTTGCGCGAAGTCGTCGCACCGCTGGCGAATCGCACGACAGGCGCCGTAACTTCGTTCTACCGTGCGATTGCCGAAGGCAATCTCTGGGCGGAAATCGAGGCCGTCGGTGCAGCGAGCGATTTTTTTGCAGGAGTTCTGATGGCGGGCTGGACCGAAGGCATTCAGTTCGCGCTGGGAGCTTCCATCGCCACGACAAAAGGATGGCTGGGCAAGATGGGCGGCTTCGAGGCGATTGCAGACACGCTTGCCGATGACTATGAGCTGGGCTACCGGATCGCAAAAGCCGGCGGAGATGTGATTTTGTCGCGTGAACCGGTGTGGACGATGTATCCGGCCGAGGCCTTTCGTGGATTCTGGAACCACCAGATGCGCTGGGCGCGAACCATTCGGTTGTGCAGGCCATTGTCTTTTGTAGGATTGCTGTTTACGCAGGGACTGCCATGGGTTTTGCTCGCGACGCTGTTCGCGCCAGCTGCATGGATCGCAAGCGCATACGTTTGTGCCTACCTGATTCTGCGGTTTGCGATGGCTTGGACGGTCGGAATTTGGGGTGTGAAGGATGACGTTCTGCGCCGCAAGCTTTGGCTAGTCCCGCTGCGGGACGCAATGTACTTCGTCATCTGGCTGGCAAGCTTTGGCTCGAACCATATTCAATGGGGAAGTACCGAGTACGTCATCCGGAAGGGGCAAATGATCCGTGTCACTGAGACGCAAGAGGAGTAAGCAAACCGTGCGGCCAAGGCGGTTCTAGCTCGAAGCTGCGATCGCCTTTCCCGAGCCCCTTAGTTGACGGTTCTGGGAAACCCGATTAAATTAGATAGTAGAGATCGGAGAGATTTGAAGCCTGGGCAATGGGCTGCGATCTGCTTCTGTCTCTCTCCGGTGTTGCCCCAAGGGCCGCACCCCCGACTGCTGGGAGATCGTCCAACGGTAGGACTCCAGATTCTGGATCTGGCTATCCTGGTTCGAATCCAGGTCTCCCAGCCAATTCTCTTGAACAAGCCGAACTGCGCCTCATCCCTTCTTTCCGGGATCGATTGAACGATAGCTCCTCTCGGTCTGCGCAGAAAAGGCAACGAGTTCAGATCTGCTCGCACACAGGATTTCAAGATTTTGAGTGCCAAATTCGACCCGAATACCGCCCCGCACCCAGACGCGGTTTGTAACTTTTCGTAACCAACACCCTTTCCTCAAGTAAGCAGTTCCTTGCGTAAGTTTTTAATTCTAAACAGGTTAATGGAGAAATGGCGTTGGGCGCGAACGTGCTATTTCAAGGGTGCCCGGCAAAGGCATTCGGGCGTGAACTGTATCGGAGCAAATGATGAGAAAGCACCTGAGTGAGCCGCAGCGAGGTTTCTCCCTACTCGAGGGGCTCGTTGCAGTATCCCTGATCATGATCGTGATGGGCATGGCCATCATCAATTTTGGGTCCGTGATCCCGAACGCTAAGGCCAACTCGGCGATGGACCAGATGCTCTACCAGTTGCGTTCCGCGCGCGCGAGGGCCATTGCTCATCGCCGTGAAGTCCAGATCACGTTTGTGGGGAACAACCAGATGACCATCGCGGAACTCGCGACGGTCGGTGCACCGCCACCTCCAACCACGGTCTCTTTTGAGGGCGGTGCGCAGTACATGGTGTTCAACGGAGGGGCCACAGGTGGAACGGTTCCAGACATTCCTGCACCCTACAATTTTGGAAATGCTGCGCCCATTTATTTCGGCGGGGTCGGCGGCGGGCCGCCGGTCATGAAATTCACTACCAACGGCTCTTTTATCGATGGCGGAAACACGCTGTTGAACGGGACGGTGTTCATCGGTATTAACGGGAATCCCAGGACAGCGCGCGCCGTTTCTGTGCTAGGCGCCACGGGCCGCATTCGGGAATACCACTGGGACGGCACCCAGTGGCAGGAATAGGGAGAAAGCGATGACGCAGAACAGCAAGCGCACCAATCGGCAAAACGGGTTCACGCTGCTCGAAGCCATGATCGCCATCGTGATCCTTTCCTTCGGTATTTTGTCTCTGGCATCCGTATACGCCCAAGGCATCCAGGTAGCAAGCCTGACGCAGTTCGATTACATCGCGGAGAAGCAAGCCGAGGAGGCCGTGGAGACAATTTTCGCGGCGCGCGATTCCAAGCTGCTGGCTTGGACAAACATTCGCAACGTTACCGGTGCGGGCGGCGTGAATGACGGCGTCTTCATGGTTGGCCCACGGCCGCTACTGGCAGCCGGCCCGGACGGGCTCTACGGAACAGCAGACGACGACGCCGCGAATCCGACCGTGGTTATTGTGAACGCTGGTCCGGACAGGATTCTTGGCACCGCGGATGACGTGGTGATGTCGCTTACCAACATGACGAGGACGATCGCCATCGTAGATGTCGTCGGCTCAACGGGCCTTCGGCAGATCACCATCACCATGACTTACACCGTGGGCCGCATGACTCGGCAATACACGCTGGTCAGCTATATCGCGCAATTCTCGTAAGGGTGGAATGAGGAGCAGGCAATGAAGAAAAACTCTGGATTCACGTTGGTGGAAATCATGATCGCCATGGCGGTGAGCATGGTGGCCCTGGCGGCCGCGTTCTTGATGTTCCGCGATTCCACCAAGGCCAACAATAACGTGACACAGAGCTCGGATATGAGCGACAACATCCGGGCGGGACTTAACCTGGTTGTTCAGGATCTGATCCAGACGGGAACGGGAATCCCCACGGGCGGAATCTCCATCCCGAACACCATCAATGCCGCGGGCTGCAACGTGGGCTTGCCCGTCAATCGGCCTCCCGCCGCTTTGGGCCTGAAGTTCCAGGGTCCGAACGCCGCGAACCTGGGCTGCAACGTAATTCTCCCGGCCATCGAACCGGGCAATAGCCTTGGCCCCACCATTGTTAGCCCCGACGGGACCTCCAGTCCTCGCACGGACGTTATCACCATCATGTATGCGGACAACACGCTGGCGATGGTTCAAAAGCCAATTAACACCGCCGCGTGCCCCGCCGGAGTCATCTCGCCGACTGGATTGACGATAACCTTCGATGCCAGCCCCGGTTGCGTGACGCTCGGTGCGGCCGGCATTCCCATCAACCCCGGCGACTTGCTCATGATTTACAACAGCAACAATCCGAACGGCATTCTCCAGACGGTTACGGCTGTAGCCGGCCAGACACTGACCTTTTCCCCGGGTGACGCCTTCAATTTGAACGGTCGGACGGCCAGCGAAACCGCCGGCACCATCAAACAGTTGCAGAATCTCAACGCGGCGGGAGTCCCCAACGGAACTTACCCGCCAACCTCGGCAACGCGCGTCTGGATGATAACCTATTATCTTGACGCCACGGCGGATCCGAACCATCCCATGCTGATGCGCGGGGTGAACTTCAACGCTCCGCAGCCCGTCGCGGAGACTCTCGAAAACCTCCAGTTTGCTTTCAATTTCGCGGACGGGACAAACCCCGCCCCGGTCAACCAATTCGCCGTTCCAACAGTTCCTTTGCCCGCGGGCGACAACGAGAATCAGATTCGTTCCGTGAACGTGTACATGGGTGCGCGTTCCACCACGTATGCCGCCAACCCCGGGAAGTACGTCCGTACGAATCTGGCCACGCAGGTTGCCTTGCGCAGCATGGCCTACTTCAATACTTATAAGTAAGAGGAGCTCAGCGATGCGATCGTCAAAAACATTCTCGAAGAGACAAGCGGGCATTGCGCTCATCACCACGCTGCTGCTGCTCCTGCTCATGTCCGCCATGGTGGTTGGCTTCGTCCTGCTCGTGACGGAAGGCCAGCGGCTCTCCGGCATGAACAACGACCAAAGCCGCGCGTTCTACGGCGCGGAAGCCGGCATGGAAAAACTCACCGCGGACCTCGGCGCGCTCTTCGGCAACACCTATGCTCCGAGCGGTCCGCAAGTGAACGCTCTTACGACGGTACCTCCGGCTCTTCCCGCGACAGCACCCATCCAATTCGTGGACTCCCAAGGAAACAGCAGCTATCAGATTGCTTTCCCGGTGGACGGAAACGGCAATCCCAAGGCTTCCTTCGCACAGATCACTTCGGGCTCGAGCCCCTATCAGGGCATGACTGCTCTGGAAACGCCCTATACGCTAACCGTCGGAGCGCGCACGACAAACGGCGCCGAGGTCAAGCTGCAGAGAACCTTGCAGACGGTGGGCATTCCGCTCTTCCAATTCGGCATTTTCTCGCAATCGGATCTGGGATTCTTCCCCGGCCCGAACTTCAACTTCGGTGGACGCGTGCATAGTAACGGCAACCTATTTCTCGATAGCGGCGGTCCGGTCGGTGCCGGGCCCACAACGGCCGGCGCCAACCAATTGTGGCTTGCGAATCCAGTGACCGCTGCCGGAGAAATCCTCCGCGACTGCCTTTCGAACGCTAATCCGGAGGGTCCTGGACGACAGCATCCCGGCAGTGTCGAGATTACCAAGGGCGGCGGCGCGTTCCAGGCGCTAGGATTTGGACAGGGAAGCCAAGTCGCCTGCCTGGGCACCGGGAAAAACCCGGCCTGGCCCGGGATCTCGGCTTCTTACAATGGCAATCTCCGCAGCAACGTGAAGCCGCTCAATTTGACGATCTCGCTGCTCGGCAGTGTGCAACCGATTGACATCATTCGCCGCCCGACGATCAACGAAAGAGCGACCAATCCCGGTGTCCTCGGCGAGCGCTACTTTGCCGAGGCCAGTTTGAGAATCTTGCTCTCGGATAATCCGGCTGACATTACCGGCCTGGATTGCGTTAGCGCTGGCGCTCCGTTCAATCTGGCCGACATTGCGCTTCCTACCGGGGCCTGGGTCACTATCCCGGCTAACAACCTGAAAAACGCCATGATTGCAGCTGGCACTCCTGTATTGCCGCTTGCGGTATCTGGCGCCGTGGGTGGCGCAGCGTACACGCCAGGCGTTACTGCTGGTGTTCCCGGGGGAGATGGCTATTGGCAGCCAAACGGCACGAAGACGATCACCGGTTACATCAAGATTGATGCACAGACTGCCTACGGCAGCCCTTGCGGCACTTGGAGAGATGTGACTCTGGAAGTTCTCAGCCTGGGCTACGCAGGCAAGAACATCAATCCTGTGCCCCAATCGTACGACGGGACCAACCTTAACCCGAATTGGGGTGGCACGAACGGGCAGATGCAGGGCGCCTCTCTTGCAGCAATCCCACTCCCGTCCCTTCCAACTGTCCCCATGATTGACCCCAATACCGGCGGACAAGTCCAGATGGCATCGCAAGGCGGAACACCCTATGCCAACGGCGCCGCGGTCTTCACAGCGGCTTTGTTTAACAAAGGCACTTGTACGGACCCGCATCCCAACGCGGTGATTCGCCTTGAGCGCTTGCGAGACAATCCTTCTTCTGTGCAAGTTGCGAAAGGAGTTAAAGGCACGCCCGCAGCCAATAAGCCGTTACAGTCCACGGTCGCGCAGGTGTGCGGCGTGGACCCTGCGACCAAGGCGGTTCTTGCCACATCTCCGAGCGACTACTGGCCCAACGTGTTCTTTGACACGCGCGAAGGTTACAACCGCCAACCGACTCCAGCCGCCCCTTTCAACACACGAATCACGCTCGGTGGCACGATGCACTACCTCGAACTGGACGTGAAGAATCTGGCGAAATGGTTCTCTGGCACTCTTCCGGCGGCCGGCTCGTCCGGGCCTCTCACAAAGGACCCTGTCGTCGCGCCGAATAACTTCGTGGTGTATGTCTCAGATCGCCGCGGCAATTATGTTCCTACCGGCACTATCGCCGGCACCTGGCCGCCGGCCTCTCCTTCCGGGAATGAGACCGGAGAGTACGGGTACGGCGACTTCATCAACTCAGCGACCCTCGCAGGCTGCCCCAACAACGGGCTAGAGCCGGGCGAGGACCTGGACGGCAATGGTGTCCTCTTTACTTATGGAGAGATTTCTTTTCCTCCGCTCATGGTGGACAGCACCGGAGCTATAACCGCCAACACTCTGTTTCCCAACACTCTCACTGCCACCGTGGCGGATCCACAATGCGTCGGTCCGAACGGCGGGCTCCCCTGGCCCAGAACGTTCCTGCTCAACCCCAACGAGGCGCGCGAGAATCCGCCTGCGCTCTTCCGCCGGGCCTTGAAGATCGTGAATGGGAACCTCATCAACTTGCCTGTGTGCCCGGGCGCAATCACCTGCGGTTTGACCATCGCAACGGAGAATCCCGCCTACCTCCAGGGTGACTACAATGCCAATTCGGCGAACGGCGGTTTTGCGGATCCTAGCGTTGCTGCCTCCGTGGTGGCCGATGCATTCACGCTGCTCTCCAACGAGTGGAACGACATCAATACTTTCAACTCCCCGTTCAACACGGGCGGCCGCTCAGCGACCACGGCATTCTACCGCTTGGGTGTCGTTGCCGGGAAGGGCTTGTCGTTCCCCATCCCAGGTTGGGATACTGTCGGGCTCGACGGCAGCCAGGACTTTGGAACCGATGGCGGAGTCCACAACTTCATGCGGTATTTGGAAAGCTGGGGTGGAACCCTGAATTACACGGGGTCCATAGTGAGCATGTACTACAACCGCCAAGCCATCGGACTGTACAATTCCGGCGGCAACAACTACAGCCCGCCAAACCGCGGCTACCAGTTCGATGCGAACTTCCTGAATCCTTTGCTCCTGCCGCCGCGGACGCCGATGTTCCGCGATATCAATACGACAGGATTTACGCAGCTCCTTTTGCCAACCCAGTAACTCGCAGCTTTGTGCTGCACAACGCGGCCCCGCGTCCCCGGGGCCGCGTTTTTTCGGCGGGATGATTTAGAGTCGCAGCAACTGGTGATGGGGAATTTGCGCCATAGGTCTTGCGAGATTGGCGCCCTCGGGCAGCTACTAGGGAGAAGCAAGCTATGGCCGATAATTCATCGTCAGGGGAATCCTCCTCCTCTAAATCGCTGCTCTTCATGATGGCTGCGATGTTCTGCGGCTTCGGCATCCTCCTGGGCGGAGGGCTGCTGATGGCTTCGCGCGTGATTCATTCCCTGCAGATCCGCGCGGAAGGCGACAAAACCACTGTGCGCACTCCTCTTGGTGATTTCCGGGTCGAGAAGGCTGCGGAAGTTGGTCCCGGCCTGCCTGTATATCCCCAGTCTTCTCTCGTGATGCCGGGTGGACAAGCACATTCACTCCTCAACGACAATCAGCCACAAGTGCTTGCCAGCACCTATCACACGAACTCTTCCCGCGAATACGTCGTCAACTGGTATGTCGAGCACTTGAGCCCGGAATTTGTGCGCCAGGATGCGGGCCCCAAGAACTTGCCGGAAGTTTTCCACGAATCACACATTTCCGACGATGACATCATCTTCGTCGGTGAACGCGGCGACCAATTTCGCGCCGTTTCCCTGACTGCCGAAGACATGGGCACCAAGATCGTTCTCCTTCGTTCTGCCAAACCATCGGCTCAGCCTCCCACTCAGTCGCAAGCGCAGTCTCCAAGCGCCTCAACAACTCCGTAATCATCCTCGTTGTCATACCCTCGTGCCCCGCGAACGTACCGCAGCGGGCACGTTCCCGGAAGCTGTTGATGCCTCGGCCCCCGAAAAATGCGACCATAGGCGGAGTTTTATTCAGAGGATTGCCTAACCATGCCTCGCCTCCAGACCACGGAAGACCGCCGGCTTGAAGAAGCGCGCACTCGAAAAAAACACTGGAAACGCTGGGGGCCTTACCTTTCGGAACGGCAGTGGGGGACGGTCCGGGAAGATTACAGTCCGGGCGGGACCGCCTGGGAATTCTTTCCGCACGACCACGCGCGCTCGCGAGCCTATCGCTGGGGAGAAGACGGCATTGGAGGAATCTGCGATCGTCACCAGATGATGTGTTTCGGACTGGCGCTGTGGAACGGGCGCGATCCCATCCTCAAGGAGCGCATCTTTGGCCTTACAGGTAACCAGGGCAATCACGGCGAGGATCCCAAAGAGTATTACTTTTACCTCGATTCCACGCCGACGCACAGCTACATGCGCATGCTTTACAAATATCCGCAGGCAGAATTCCCTTACGAATCTCTGGTCGAAGAAAATCGCCGCCGCGACCGCGGCGATCCTGAATTCGAATTGCTCGACACGGGAGTTTTTGCCGAAAGCCGCTATTTCGATGTTTTTATCGAATATGCCAAGGCCGACGTTGAGGACATGCTCATCAAGATCACGGTTGTGAATCGCGGGCCGGAAGCGGCCGCGCTCCACGCACTGCCGCAATTTTGGTTCCGCAACACATGGTCCTGGGGCAAGGACCTGCGGCGTCCCCTCGCGCGCAAAGGGACCAGCGTGCCGGGAAGCGCTTGTGTCGAATTGCAGCATTGGCAATACGGCAAGCGCTGGCTGCTCTGCGCGGGGCAGCCCGAATTGCTCTTCACGGAAAACGAAACTAATAACGCACGTCTTTTCGGCAGCAGAAACCGCTCACCTTATGTGAAGGACGCATTTCACGAGTATTTTGTTAGCGGCAATAAGGCAGCAGTGAATCCGGAGCAGATGGGAACGAAGGTTGCCGCGTACTATCCATTGGAGCTCGGGCCCGGCGAATCCACCACGCTAAAACTGCGGCTTACTGATCTTGAGCCCCTTGGCGGCATGGATACGGCCGCGGGCACTGTGGGGGGATTCGTTTCGCCTGGCACGCAGGAGCGCTCCGAAGGTGTTCCCGGCACGAATGATTTTGCAGCCGGGTTCGACGGATTATTCGCCGTGCGCCAAAAAGAAGCCGAAGAGTTCTATGCTTCGCGCATTCCCAAAGAGCTCACCGATGATGCCAAAGCCGTGATGCGCCAATCGTTTTCCGGAATGCTTTGGTCCAAGCAGTTCTATCACTACGACGTGCACACCTGGCTAGAGGGTGATCCCGCCGGTCCCAAGCCTCCGGCAGAGCGCTGGAACGGCCGCAACAAGGATTGGACGCATCTCTACAACGACGACATCA
>Ga0210409_10007879_pt1 | contig 10924 bp, 6 predicted proteins | sample IncBWH17MmetaG_FD_161649 | JGI IMG/M metagenome (GOLD analysis project Ga0210409, IMG submission 161649) | Forest soil microbial communities from Barre Woods Harvard Forest LTER site, Petersham, Massachusetts, United States - Inc-BW-H-17-M | ecosystem: Environmental > Terrestrial > Soil >...
CAAGTCTCAGACCCCTTCGCGCGGACTCTACGGTCACAACAATGTAGCCCGAGTGTTCAAAGAGTCGCCTTTCGTATTCCAGGATCGAAGGGCTGTCGTCGATACAGAGAAGCATTTTCTGCGCGCTTCGATACTCTTGACTCACGGAACCTCCCCGCAGCGGGCAGTTCTACCAGTGGGGAAGGGTGATGGTTAGTATGAAGCAGGCAGAACTGCCCTTGGTTTTCTGCGACAAAGGGACCCAGCCAACATCCCCACACTCTTGGTAGTAAGTGTGAGCGCAGAAGTCGGACTTTGTCTGTTCAAAATTGCACATACTTGGCGAAGGGGGTTCTCCGAGTGTAACGGTTGGTAAAGGATAGGCCCTTGACTGCGCACTGTCCGATAATCGTTGGCAGCGTCATAAGTCGTCGTGGCAAAATAGCGCTACAACAAAAAAAGCCTGTGTGCCAGCGGAGTTTCTTATGCGATCTCGTCGCCGCGTACCGACACAGCGAGCCACCAACAAACAGATCAAGCTTTTCGATCCGAAAGCCTTTTTGAGGAGTACTGGCGTGGGCCGAACGATTCTTCGCTATGGCCCGAAGCAACCCGTTTTCTCCCAAGGAGAACGTGCCAACGCGGTCTTCTAGATTCAAGAGGGGAGGGTTAGGCTGAGTGTGATCTCCAAACAGCGTAAAGGAAGCGACCATCTCGCTGCTGGGCCCCGGCGATTTCGTGGGTGAAGGATGTCTCGCCTCGGATCATCCGGTTCGCTTGTCAACCGCTACTACGGTGACGGAGTGCTCTGTCCTGAAGATTGGGAAGAAAGAAATGGTCCGCACGCTGCACAACGAACACTCCTTGTCTGACGTGTTTGTTGCTTATGTGGTGGACCGTTACAACCGCACACAGGCCGATCTAGTGGATCAACTGTTTAACTCCAGTGAAAAGCGGCTGGCACGAGCACTTCTCATACTGGCCCGTTTCGGAAAAGAAGGCGCAAGAGACACTGTGGTCCCACAAGTGAGTCAGGAGACATTAGCCGAGATGGTTGGTACCACCAGGTCCCGTGTTAATTTCTTCATGAACAAATTCAGGAAGCTTGGCTTTATTGAGTATAACGGCGACCTTAAGGTGTACAGTTCGCTCCTTAGTGTCGTCCTGCACGAGTAACTGGAGCTAGCACGTCTCTGCACGCGATCGTCCTTTCATCCAGCAAACCCTGCGCGCACTATTCATCTCTGTTCAATTGTTGACAGACAAACTCCCCAGGGGCTATTACCGTCTTCTGATTGTCGCAGGGGTCTAGGATGACAGGGTCTCTTGCACCTTATTGCGAGCTTGCGCGGCGGAGGATTTGAACCTCCATTGGGCGAAGGTTTACGCGAACTACGTGGAGTGGGCCGGTACCGATTGAGCCGTCTACTTCCTGTACCGTCGCTGCTCCTTGGGGAATCACGCGGACTGGTTGCGGAGCCTCCGACCCGGCCTGATTGCTGTACAAGACTTCAAAGGCATCGCCTTCCGCACTCAGCATGACTTCCACGATTACGTCGAGCTGCTGCGCCTGCGTGGGATTTGTGTTCGCCGCGACGACGACCTCCTGATCGTTGAGAATGCGTGAGAAGGCGACGACTCCCTGAGGGAACCCGGAGACTCCGAAAGTGACGCCATCGCCAGTGAGCGGACGAAAGTAGAAGCGTCCGTAACGCAACGCAGACTGTTGCGCGCGCACGGCGGCGATCTGTTGAATGTGCTGGTAGAAGTCGCTCTGTTCGTCAAAACCAGGGCCGCCCCACAGCGCCTCGCGCACGGCAGGGTCGCTGCCGGCGCCGTGCAGTCCCTGCTCGGTGCCATAGTAAAGACATGGGATGCCCGGAAGGGAGTACAGGCAGGCGAGTCCCAGAGTCACCTGATCATCAAACTTCGTTGGGTTCGCGGGATCGACGTAGCGGATGCGCTCTTTCACGTCGTGATTGTCGAGGAACGTCACGAAGTAACGAGTGGCGTCGCCGTGAGAGCTGAGCACATTCGCTTCAACATTCTTGCGGTTCTGGTACATGCCGACTACGGCAGTGGGCGCAGCGAATCCTTTCACGACCGGCTTGAGAGTGTTGAACAACGGATAGTCGAGCGCCGCGTCTACGCCGACCAGATCGCTCTGATCGCTGGTGTTTCGTCCGATGAATCTGGCGATGTCTTGTTCGGCGTTGGAATCGAAGACTTCTCCGAAGGTGAAGAAATTCCTCTTGCCGATACTCAAGGCAAATTCGCGCATGGAATTGCCGAAGAGGCGGGGAAGATCGCCCTTGAGATAGCGGATGGTATCGATGCGGAAGCCGTCGATATCGAAGCGGGCGATCACATACTGGTAGGCGCGGATCAGGAAGCGCTGTGCATCGGGATCGGCCGTCACCAGTTGCTTGAGGACGCTGAAATCGCCAATGGTGTCGTCGCCATTGCCATCGGGAGTGCCTTGGCGACGGAAGAACTTATTTTGCTGCAGCTCCGAAGGCCACACGACTGCGTCCAGAGATGGGTTCGGAATGGTGGCGACGTCGGGGAAGTCGGGCCTCGCGGCGCCTGTTTGGTCGCGCCACTGAACCGGCTGGGGCGAAGCGTGAAAGCTGGACTGCGCTCCCTGGTTGTTGATGCAGAACTGGTCTGCAGGATCGCATTGGTAGGCAAAGGCGTTGCCCGTATGATTCAAGACGATATCAAAGATAACGAGCAGGTCTTGCTGGTGAGCTGCATCTACGAGCGCGCGGAGTTCGTTGTCAGCGGCGGCAGGATTGTCGGCGAAGCGGGGCTCTGCGCCGATGAAGTTGTGGATTCCGTAGCCGTGATATGTGTTGGGATCGAATTGAAAATTCTTTAGGACCGGACTGAGCCAGATGGCTCCGGCGCCGAGTTGTTTGATGTACGCGAGTTGTTGTTGCACGCCGGAGAATTTTCCGCCCTGGAATCCGAAGTAGTTTGGGTCGTCAAATGGCTGGTGGATTGGGGGCGTCGAAGCGTTATTGAAACGATCGAGCATCAGGAAATAAATCCAGCGGTCGCGCCAGTCTTCGGGCGAAGGGAAGGCAGCGACGGCGGGAGTGGGTGGATTGACGGCTTGGTCGAGAATCGCCTGAAAATCAGGAGCGAACAGCGAGGTCGGCACGACACACCTCCAGGAGGAGTTATTGATGAGGGGGGAAGTCGGAAGGGGCCCGTGGGGATACTAACTCGTTCTGAGCAAATGGCGCGGACTATTGCGTGATGTTCGGAAATTGGAACAGGGAGGTTTTTGCTGAAATTGCGGATTGCTTGCGGGGTCGAGCTTCGCTCGACGGATAGCCGAGGGCGGCTATCCCCACAAAAAGCAAGGCTCCCTGGTACGAGTTAGTCGCCGCTGGCGTGGTTCTGGTTGGGGATCAAGACCAAGCGCGGGCGGACGGGGATTGGTTCCGGCTGTGACGGATGGCGGAACGTGCCCAGTATGCCGAACACTGCGATGTAGGCGGCGAGGACGCCGAGGCTGACGGAAGCGATCACGGTGAAGCAGAGGATAAGGGGCATCAAGAGCGAAATCACGGTCTCAATCCTTCGGTTTAATGTCTGCTGCAGCTGGCCACTTCGTATCGGTGAGTCTCAACAGCGTTGTTGGTCGGCAGTCCCTTCGCTATGCTCAGGGCGGGCCAAAAACGATCGTTAGCAGGTCTTTCTCAGCTAACGACTAACGGCCAGCGACCGTCTTCAATCTACCTGCGTTGACGCTCCGCGCTGTTGACGATTAAGATACGGAGTAGAGCTGTGCATTCCTACTTTCGGACAATTCTGGTCACCTGTCGACATTACGGAAGGGACATCACCCTGGGCGAATGATGGCCATTACCAAGATCTCTGTCCGGGGCGCCCGGCAGCACAATCTGAAAAACATCAGCGTTGAGATCCCGCGGAACACGCTTACGGTCGTGACCGGGCTGAGCGGGTCAGGGAAGTCCTCGCTCGCCTTTGACACGATTTATGCCGAGGGCCAGCGGCGGTATGTGGAGACTTTATCGGCCTACGCGCGGCAGTTTCTGGACCAGATGGAACGCCCGGATGTGGATGCAATTGATGGACTTAGCCCGTCTATCTCGATTGAGCAGAAGACCACTAGCCGGAGCCCGCGGTCGACCGTTGGGACCATCACCGAGATCTACGATTATCTTCGCCTGCTGTTCGCTTCCATCGGGGTGCCGCACTGCCCCAAGTGCGGGCGGGCGATAAGCCGTCAGTCAGCGGACCAGATTGTCCAGAGGGTCATGGCCCTGACGCCGGAAGACCGTGTCATGGTCATGGCTCCAATTGTTCGCGGGCGCAAGGGTGAGTTCAAGAAGGAGATGGAAACGCTCGTCAAGCACGGGTATACGCGGGCGCGCATTGACGGCGAACTGGTCAATCTGGACGACGATGTCGCCATCAATCTTGACAAGCGGAAGAACCATACGATTGAGGTCGTGATCGACCGGTTGCTGGTGAAGCCGGGGATCGAACATCGGCTGGAAATGTCGATCGCCCTTGCCATGAAGTTGGCTGGCGGGCTGGTGCAGGTTGCAGTGGTGGGCGGTGACGAGCAGCTTTACTCGGAGAAACTCGCTTGTCCAGATTGCGGGATCAACGTACCTCAGTTGGAGCCGCGATCGTTTTCGTTCAACAGCATGTATGGGGCCTGTCCGGAATGTCATGGGCTGGGCAGCAAGTACGATTTCGATCCGGCGAAGGTGATCAACGACTGGTCGAAGCCGCTGCTGGATGGGGGACTTGGGCCGGGATCGGCGTCGCAGAATCTGATTCACCAGCTGCAGGTTGTGGCGTCGGCGTATGGCATCGATCTCAGCACGCCCTTTGAAAAGTTGCCGGAGAAGATTCAGGACTTCCTGCTCAATGGCGAGCAGGGGCGTGGGGGGAAAACTGGCTTCCATGGGATCTTTGGGTATTTGAAGCAGAATCTGGAGGAGTCGACTTCAGAAGGGTATCGCGATTGGCTGATGGATCATATGTCGGCGACGGACTGTCCGGCATGTCATGGGAAGCGGCTGCGACCGGAAAGCCTCGCAGTGAAAGTGAATGGGATGTCGATCGCCGACTTCACGGCGATGCCGGTGGCGCGTTCGTTGCAGACCGCGCAGGGGATCAAGCTGGCAGGACGGGAGGCGCTGATTGCGGGGCGCGTCATGCACGAAGTGATCGAACGGCTTCAGTTTCTGAATGCGGTGGGGCTTGAGTATATCTCGCTCGATCGTTCAGCGGCGACTTTGTCGGGTGGAGAAGGGCAGCGAATTCGGCTGGCGACGCAGATTGGATCGAAGCTGCGTGGAGTTCTGTACGTGCTGGATGAGCCGTCGATCGGGCTCCACCATCGCGACAATGGGCGGCTGCTGAATGCGCTGGAGAATCTGCGGGATCTTGGCAACACTGTGCTCGTTGTCGAGCATGATGAGGAAACGATCCGGCGGGCGGATTACGTGGTGGATCTCGGTCCGGGGGCGGGGCGGCATGGCGGCGCGCTCGTGGCGCATGGGACGCCGGAAGAAATCATGCGCGAGCCGAACTCGCTTACTGGAGCGTACATCTCGGGCAGGACGCAGATCGAGATGCGGCCGGAGCGGCGGCAGAAGAATGGCGCGGCGCTCGCGATTCTTGGCGCGAAAGAAAACAATCTCAAGAATCTGGATGTGACATTCCCGTTGGGCGTGATGACCGTGGTCACTGGTGTTTCGGGCCCGGGTAAATCGACGCTGGTCAATGACATCCTGTATCGCGCGCTGGCGCGGCAGCTTTACCGATCACGCGAAAAAGCAGGAGAGCATAAGGCGATCTCGGGCGCGGAGAATATCGACAAGGTTATACGCATTGATCAATCGCCGATCGGAAGGACACCGCGGTCGAATCCTGCGACGTATACCGGAGTGTTCACAGCGATTCGCGATCTGTACGCGATGTTGCCCGAGTCGAGGGAGCGTGGTTACAAAGCTGGACGATTCTCTTTCAACGTTTCGGGCGGACGCTGCGAGGCTTGCCAGGGCGAGGGGCAGCGGCGTATCGAGATGAATTTCCTGCCCGACGTCTATGTGTTGTGCGAAGTGTGCGGCGGGCGGCGCTATAACTCGGAAACGCTGGCGGTGAAATACAACGGCTACTCGATCGCAGACTTGCTGGAAATGCCGGTATCGGATGCGCTGCCGATTCTCGAAAACATTCCGCAGGTGAAGCCGAAGCTTCAGACACTGGTGGACGTAGGGCTGGGATACATTCATCTGGGACAGTCGGCCGTGACACTCTCTGGCGGAGAGGCCCAGCGCATCAAGCTCGCGCGCGAGTTGAGCAAGCGGCAGACAGGGAAGACGCTTTACCTGCTCGATGAACCGACTACGGGGTTGCATTTCGATGATGTTAAGAAGCTTCTGGACGTGTTGCATCGTCTAACGGACTTGGGAAATTCGATCATCATTATTGAGCACAATCTGGACGTGATTCGGAACGCCGATTGGATTATCGATCTGGGTCCGGAGGGCGGCGAGGACGGTGGCCGCTTGGTGGCGCAGGGTACTCCGGAGCAGGTGGCACGAGTGAAGAAGTCGTATACCGGGCAGGCGCTGGCGGCTTACTTTGGAAGGGCGGTTCCCAGTTCTCAGGTGTCAGCTACCAGTTAAAGGAATCTTACTTGGCGTCTCCCGACAATCCACAGCTTGAACGACAAGGTCCTGTTGAAGGCGAACTGCATTCTACGTTCGAGGACAACTCTTCTACGTTTGGCTTGAATAGGGATGGCCCCGCTGCTACTCAGGTGACCGTGCCAGCAAGCAGCGAAAAACCTGTTTGGAATGGGTGGGATGTCCTGCTGATCGCGGTTTTGACTTTTGTTGTGGTGGAGTTGCTCCAATTTGCGTTTGCCAAGGCTGCTCAGCTCCTGTGGTATCCGCGCCTCAACCTCGGTGAAGCTGCGCAAAGAGTCCAAGATCGGCCAATTCTACTGATCATTTTGCAGTTCATGGTCTACGTTCCGGTAGCAGCACTCATGATCGCATGGGTCGAAGGCAAATACCACGTATCCTTCTGGCAGTCGATACACTGGAACTGGCCGCGATCGGCATGGAAGCTGCTTGCCTTGGGAGGAATCCTTTTATTGGTGCTGAATGCATTGGAGAATGTGCTGCCAATGCCGAAGGCCACTCCCTTCGAGAAGCTTTTCGATCGACCTCTCGACTCTTATCTCCTCGCATTTATTGCGATCGCGCTGGCACCTCTGATGGAGGAATTGTTTTTCCGGGGCCTGTTGTATCCAGTGTTGGCACGGCGGCTGGGCGCGGCCTGGGCGGTCATTTTGAGCGCCTTGCCGTTCGCGCTGCTTCATCTCCCGCAATACGGATATGCGTGGGCGATAGTGTTGATGATCTTTATCGTTGGTGTGGTCTGCGGCGTTGTTCGAGCAACTACCCGGTCCGTGGCGGCCAGCGTGTTAGTCCATGTCGGATATAACGGTACCCAGATGCTGATCGCGATCTTTCTCACGCATGGCTTTACGCGTATGCCGAAGGGTGTATTGGAGTACTTCTCGGGCTGCTGAGAAACTCGCCTTGATCGTCGAAAGCGTCCCTCAGCGGCTAATGCCGCAATAATTTTGCGGCAGTTATGGCGCGGCTTGAAGCCGCGCCCTTTCAAAACGGATCCGAAACAGAAATGGATCCACAATGAGAACTTCTCTCTTTCGCCCCTTTTGGGGCTGGATCATTTCCCGCTTACACCCACGGCTTACGCCGTGGGCTGAACTCTTTCGCCGCTTCGCGGCTGGCAACCGCTGGCCTTGCTCTACCCTGAATCTGCAACATGAGATCTCACGCACACACTTGAAGCCGCGACCTTTCAAAACGGATCCCATCAAAACGGATCCGATCAAATCCTGGACCCCGTCAAAAAAGCGGATCCGATCAGAACGAATCCGGTCAAACGGATCTACAACCCGTATTTTTCCCAAAGCTGCTATTAGAAAGACACTGACCTGTGTTCACTTGCCTACTCAAATAGAGTTTTCGAGTATAGTAAGCGGAAACCTCCGCGTGGGGCGGAGAACCAACCATTGTTCGATCCAGGAAAGGACATGCAGTCAGACCCGAAGATTGTGGCCGAAACCCTGCTATCTGCTTCGATCCTGGAAGCAATCCCGGATGCTGTAGCCGCGGTAAACCAGCAAGGCGTCATTATTCAGGTTAATTCCCAAACGGAGACTCTGTTCGGTTACACGCGCGACGAGTTGATCGGCCAGAGTGTCGAGATGCTGGTGCCCGAGCGGCAGCGTCCGCAACACCATTTGCATCGCGAGAGTTTTCATTCAAGGCCGAAGATCCGAAGAATGGGATCAGGTCTGGATTTATATGGCAGGCGCCGGGATGGAACTGAATTCCCAGTAGAGATCAGCCTCAGTCCGGTGGCGACGGGGAACGGCGCCATCGTTCTGAGCGTCATCCGCGACATCAGTGATCGAAAGCGCATCGAGGAGGAATTGCGGGGGGCGAATGACGAACTGGAGCGGAGGAAGACCCGCGAGCTGCGCGATTCACAGAACCGGCTGGCGCTCATCGTCGATTCGTCGCAGGACGCAATTATCGGCAAGAATCTCGACGGTACTATTACGCAATGGAATAAGGGTGCGGAACAGATTTACGGTTACACGGCTGCGGAGATTATCGGCCGAAACGTTTCGGTGCTTTGTCCGGCTGAGCGGCCCGATGAGATTCCTGGGATTCTGGAAAAGACACGTCACGGCCAGCGGGTCGAATACTTCGAGTCTGTAAGAATGACCAAAGATGGCCGGAGATTGAATATGTCGATCGCCGTCTCTCCTATTTACGATCTGGAGGGACAAGTTGTCGGGGCGTCGGCGATCGGGCGCGATATCACCACGCAGAAAAAGATTGAGGATCAGCTGCGCCAGTCGCAGAAGATCGAGGCCGTGGGGCGTTTGGCGGGCGGCGTCGCTCATGATTTCAACAATCTGCTGGGGATCGTTACTGCCTGCACGGAATTATTGCGCGGACGCGTGGATATCGAGAGCCTGGAGTATATCGACAACATTCGCGAGGCCGCGAACCGGGGAGCATCGCTGACTCGCCAGTTGCTGGCGTTCAGCCGGCGGCAACCTGTGCAATCGCAGATGCTGGACTTAAATCACCGATTGAGGGAAGTCAGCAAGCTTTTAAAACCTCTCATGGGCGACGACGTTGAAATCGTGCTTCCGTCGCGCTCAACGGCTGCGGTAGTTGAGGCGGATCCGGGGCACCTCGATCAGATCGTGCTCAATCTTGCGGTGAACTCGCGCGATGCCATGCCGCGCGGGGGCAAACTCATTATTGAAACTGGAGTGTACGACCTCGACGAAGCCTTTGCGCGCGAGCATTCGATGACTCCGGGGCGCTACGTCATGATGGCTGTGAGCGACGACGGCATCGGCATGGATGAGGCCACAAGATCCCGCATTTTCGAACCATTCTTCACTACGAAAGAAAGCGGAAAGGGAAGTGGGCTGGGACTGGCCACCGTCTACAGCATCGTCAAGCAAGGCGGCGGGCACATATGGGTCTACAGCGAGCTCTCCCATGGCACCACGTTCAAGATTTACTTGCCGAGCGCGGAACACAAGTTGGGATCAGGCACCGAGGTGCAGGCCGAATCCTTGCCCGTCAGGCGTGAAGGGGCGACCCTTCTGCTGACGGAAGACGATGCCATCATGCGCAAGCTGACCCGCAAGATGCTCGAAGAGCACGGTTACAAGGTGCTGGAAGCGATCGATGGAGAGGCTGCGCTGCATGTGATCTCCCAGAATTCGACGCGGATCGATTTGATCCTGACTGACGTTGTGATGAAAGGGATGAACGGGCCGGAACTGGTGCTGCGATTGATGGATTCACATCCGGAGATGAAGGTCGTCTACATGTCGGGTTACACCGGTGAACTCGTGGCGCACCAGGGATTGCAGAGCGGCATTCCACTTCTGGAGAAGCCATTCACAAGGGCCGCGCTGTTGAGGATTATTGATGAGGCTCTGGGTTAGTGTGGGGCGGGCACTCCTGCCTGCGATGGTCTGGGCGAGCAGAAATAACGAGATTGTTAAACGTTCTCTCGGAAGCTGCGAAGAGTTATCGATAGGGCCTGGCTTTGTACTTCGTGGTTAGAGTTCGCGGGCAGGAGTGCCCGCGCCACACAAACCACCTGCGCCACACTAACCCACTTTTACTTGATCGTTACGGTCAGTAACTGGGCGCCGCTGACTACGTAGTCCAGCGAGGGGGTTGCGGTTTCGTCGACGTTCGATTCGCCGCTGACGATCATTTCCTGGTTGCCGCGCATGCCGTCCATTACGTTCATGACTGAGATGGGTAGCGTGGGCATGACCTTGTCGGCGACGCGCGCCTCGGGATCAGCTTCCAGCAGCGAGACGTAGAGGCGGTTGTTGGCGTGCTCTTTGTTCAGCAAGGCAATCGTCGAAGCGAGGTCCAGCTTACGGCCGAATGCCGGGTTCGTGCGGTTCACACGATCGAGTGTTTCACCGTCGCTGACTAAAATGCGCAGATTTCCCTTGCTGGCCGAGGTCGGAATCTTCACCGCAATCTGGCGGACGACGCGCTCGCCGCGATACGGAGCTAGCACGGTTTCCACGATGATCTGATCCCCGGGACGCGCCTCGGTCACATCGGTGCGGGCGCTCTCCAAACGCGCCCAGCGGCGTTCACGGACGAGATCGAAATCGAGCTTCACGCTGTTCACCGCGGGAGCACTGTAGGGGTTGTCGTAAATGCGTCCGAAACGTTCCCCCAGGGAGAGAGCTGCGGCCATGGCAGCGGGCTGGCCGTTTTCTCCGGGGGTGAACATGTTCCGCAAACCGACTTCAGGAAAGCCTTTCACGTTGATGCTGGCGTTC
>Ga0210409_10007880_pt1 | contig 10924 bp, 10 predicted proteins | sample IncBWH17MmetaG_FD_161649 | JGI IMG/M metagenome (GOLD analysis project Ga0210409, IMG submission 161649) | Forest soil microbial communities from Barre Woods Harvard Forest LTER site, Petersham, Massachusetts, United States - Inc-BW-H-17-M | ecosystem: Environmental > Terrestrial > Soil >...
CCCTGGGACCGGCGTCACAGGCCGGGCCTGGCCCAAGCTTGGGGACGCCCGCCTTCTCTTATTTAAGGCTCCTCGGCCCGACCTTTAAGGCTTCGGCTCGAGCCGAACCCTCGCGAAGCGCTTGGCCCCGAGCTGAAATACGTGCTCGGCACCGGCCTTGAATATGAGTGCCCGGTCGCTGATCTTCGTGCCGTCGATCTTGACCGCGCCCTCTTCGATCTTGCGGTTGGCCTCGGACGTGCTGGCGGCCAGCCCCGCCTCCTTGAGAAGGTTCGCGAGGCGCATCCCCGCCGCATCGACCGCGATCGCCTTCACCGGCAGGTCCTGCGGCACCGCCTTCTCACTCACGCGCGACATGAAATCCTTGCGCGCACGATCGGCGGCCACCCGGTCGTGGAAGCGCGTGGTGAGCTCGTGAGCCAGCTCGAGCTTGATGTCGCGCGGGTTGCGGCCTTCCCCGGCCTGGCGCTTGAGGCTCGCGATGTCGGTGAGCGGACGGAACGACAGCAGCTCGTAGTAGCGCCACATGAGCGTGTCGGAGATCGACATGAGCTTGCCGAACATGCTGTCCGGGTCCTCGGTGATGCCGATGTAGTTGCCGAGCGACTTCGACATCTTGTTGACGCCGTCGGTGCCTTCGAGCAGCGGCATCGTCATCACTACCTGCCGCTCCTGGCCGTAGGCCTCCTGCAGCGTGCGCCCGACGAGCAGGTTGAATTTCTGGTCGGTACCGCCGAGCTCGACGTCGGCGCGCATCGCCACCGAGTCGTAGCCCTGCGCGAGCGGGTAGAGAAATTCGTGGATCGAGATCGGCTGCCCGGCCTTGTAGCGCCTGGCGAAGTCGTCGCGCTCGAGCATGCGCGCCACGGTGTAGTGGGCGGCGAGCCGCACCACGTCCGCCGCCGAGAGCGGCGACAGCCAGCGCGAGTTGAAGTCGATGCGGGTGCGCTCGCGGTCGAGGATCTTGAAGACCTGGCCCTCGTAGGTGCGGGCGTTGGCCTCGATCTCGGCGAGGGTCAGCGCGGGGCGCGTGACGTTGCGCCCGCTCGGATCGCCGATCATCCCGGTGAAGTCGCCGATGAGGAAGGTGACCTCGTGGCCGAGCTGCTGGAACTGGCGCATCTTGTTGAGCAGCACCGTGTGCCCGAGATGCAGGTCCGGCGCGGTCGGATCGAACCCCGCCTTGACGCGCAGCGGTGTGCCACGCTTCAGCTTGTTCTCCAGCTCCGGCGCCGTCAGCACCTCGCTCGCGCCGCGCTCGAGCTCTGCGATCTGTTGCTCGAAATTCATCCTCAGTCCCGTGAAATCCGTTGCGGACCCGCCCCCGTCAGACAGGTAAGGTTCAGCCTCGAACACTTAACATACATTGACCCGGGCCTCCGGGCCCGGTACGGTGCGCCCCCATCAGAACTTCCGATAAGAGTTTCGCGTAAGTCTAGTCGATGCCACTACGTTTCCGTCTTCCCAGACCCTCGTTCGCTTTCTTGCTGCAGGCGGCTGCCTGCGGCGTCGTCGCGTGGTCGCTTTGGAATGGCGGCCTGAGCGCCCCGCGAAGCCTGGCCCGCACGGAGTCGATCGCGCCCGTCGCCGCAGCGCCGGAATCGTCCGCGGCCCGACCCGCCGTGACGAGTCCCACCCCCGCCGCCACGACTGCCGCGGCGGCGCAACCCGCCCCCGACGCAGCGACCGCCATGGCCGGCACCGCCGCAACCATGCCTGCACCCGCGCCGGTCACCGCGGCAGCGTCCGGGAGCCCCGTGCGGTTCGCGAGCGCCGCCGGCTTCGATACAGCGCAACTCGCGCTCTCCTCGATCGATGTGATCGTCAGCCGCAACGACACGCTCGACCAGATCTTCCGCCGCCTGAAGCTGAACCTCGCCGACCTCGCATCGCTGCGCGCTCTGCCGGGTCTCAAGGCGCATCTTGACAGCCTGCACCCGGGCGAACTGCTGCATTTCACGCACAAGGACGGCGAGCTCTTCGGGCTGCAGCGCCGCCTGAACGACGGGCAGACACTCCAGGTGACTCGTGCCGGCGACGCCCTGAAAGCCGACGTCCTCGACAATCCACTCGAGACCCTCACGCGCACCGTCGGCGGGCGCATCAACAGCTCGCTCTTCGAGGCGGTCGAGGCCGCGGGCGCGCACGATCAAACCGCGGTGGAGCTCGCCGACATTTTCGCTTGGGACATCGACTTCGTGCTCGACGTGCGGCCCGGTGATTCGTTCGTGGTCACCTACCAGGAGATCTGGCGCGACGGTCATTACCTGAAGGACGGGCCGGTGCTGGCCGCCTCGTTCGTCAACCAGGGGCACGAGTACCGCGCCGTGCGTTACGCCGACCCAAGCGGCGTGACCAGCTACTACACGCCCGACGGGCGCAGCATGCGCAAGGCGTTCCTGCGCGCGCCGCTCGAGTTCAGCCGCGTGAGCTCCGGATTCAACACCGCGCGCATGCACCCGATCCTCAACCGCATCCGCGCCCACAAGGGTGTCGACTACGCCGCCCCGACCGGCACGCCGGTGCGCGCGGCGGGCGATGGCGTCATCCGCTTCGCCGGTGTGATGAGCGGCTACGGCAACCTGGTCGAGATCCAGCACACCCACGCGATCACGACCGTCTATGGGCACCTGTCGCGCTTCGCCCATGGCACCCGGGCGGGCACCCACGTGACCCAGGGGACGGTCATCGCCTATGTCGGCATGACGGGCCTCGCGACCGGCCCGCATCTGCACTACGAATACCGGGTGAACGGGGTATTCAAGAACCCTCAGACCGTGCCGCTCCCGGCGGCAGCTCCGATCGATCCACGCTACGTCGCCGATTTCCGCGCCCACACCGCCCCGTTGCTGGCCTCGCTCGACCCCGCGGTGGGACCGATGCTGGTCTCCCGCTGACCGGGACGCGAAGCTGCCCGCGAGCGAGTCGGCCGCGGTCAGGTGTGGTCCCGTGACGCAGCACGCGGCTGCCAGGTCGATGGATGTGAGCCGACGCATGTTCCTCTCCTCCCTGCCACTGTGAATGAGGCTCGGGAACCTACACCCGGTCCGTCCATCTCCACCGGCGGAATTCGGACGCGCTAATTTTCCGCGCGCCGGATTGCTAGAATCCGCGCGGTTCGCACACCAATAACAACGGGACCTGGTCCCGGAGAGAGGGATACGCACATGAGAACCTTCGTATCGGTCGCGGCCGGCCTGCTGCTCGCAGGCAGCGCGTTCGCGCAGGATGTCCTCAAGGTCTCTCCGGCCACCAACAAGCTGCTCGTAGACAACCAGTACGTCCGGGTGCTCGAGTCGACCTTCAGGCCTGGGGCCAAGGAGCCGATGCATACGCATCCCGCCGGCTGGTACTACGTGACCCGCGCCGGCACGCTCAAGGTCACCTACGCCAGCGGCAAGGTCGAGATGTGGACCCCCAAGGTCGGCGAGCAGGCCTGGATGGAGGGCGAGGAAGCACACACCGCCGAGAACGTCGGCAAGACCACCCTGCAGTTCATCCTGGTGGAGGTGAAGGCGGCTCCGACCAAGACCCCGAACTGAGGCGGTCGGCTTCTTAACGGAAGCTTCGCGGACGGCTGGTATCCTTGGTCGATGGACGCGCCGGATCTCAAGGCCCCGCAGCAGTACATCAACCGGGAACTGTCGTTCCTCGAGTTCAACCAGCGCGTCCTCGACCAGGCGTTCGACGAGTCGGTGCCGCTGCTCGAGCGGCTGCGCTTCCTCTGCATCTCGTCCAGCAATCTCGATGAGTTCTTCGAGATCCGGGTCTCGGGACTCAAGCAGTTGCGGGAGCTCGGCGGCGGCCCGCTCGCGGCCGATGGCATGTCGATTTCCGAGCAGCTCGCGGCGATCCACGACCGCGCCACGCGTCTGGTGACCGACCAGTACTGCTGCCTGAACGAGCTGCTGCTGCCGGGCCTCGCCAGGGAGGGCGCGCCGCTGCTCGAGCGCCAGGACTGGAGCCCGGCCGCGTATCAGTGGCTCGAGCAGTACTTCGAGCGCGAGGTGGAGCCCGTGCTCTCGCCGCTCGGGCTTGATCCCGCGCGCCCCTTCCCGCGCATCCAGAACAAGAGCCTGAACTTCATCGTGCGCCTCGAGGGCAAGGACGCCTTCAACCGCAACAGCGAGCTCGCGATCGTGCAGGCGCCGCGCTCGCTGCCGCGCGTCGTGCCGCTGCCGCAGGAGAGCACGGGGCGCGCCTGCGTGCTGCTCTCGACCATCGTGCAGACCTTCGTGCCCAAGCTCTTCACCGGCATCCAGGTGATGGGCTGCTACCAGTTCCGCGTCACCCGCAACAGCGATCTGTTCGTCGACGAGGAGGAAATCGACGACCTGCGGCGCGCGCTCGAGGGTGAGCTCATGCACCGCCGCTACGGCGCCGCGGTGCGGCTCGAGGTGGCGAGCGAGTGCCCCGAGGACATGGTGAAGTTCCTGCACGCGCAGTTCGCCACGGGCGCCAACGGCCTCGACACTTATTACGTGCCAGGACCGGTGAACCTGAACCGGCTCACGGCCATGTACGACCTGGTGCAGCGGCCGGATCTCAAGTACCCGATCTTCACGCCGGGGCTGCCGAAGCGCCTGGCCGGCGCCACCGACATCTTCGCCGTCATCCGCCAGAAGGACGTGCTGCTGCACCACCCTTATCAGAGCTTCGCGCCGGTGATGGATTTCCTGAGACAGGCGGCGGCCGACCCCCAGGTGCTGGCGATCAAGCAGACGCTGTACCGCGCCGGCCACGACTCGCCGCTCGTCGATGGGCTGGTGGCGGCGGCGAATGCCGGCAAGGACGTGACGGTGATCGTCGAGCTGCGCGCGCGCTTCGACGAGGAAGCCAACATCGAGCTCTCCAACCGCCTGCAGGAGGCGGGCGCGCACGTCATGTACGGCGTCGTCGGCTACAAGACCCACGCCAAGCTCCTGCTCGTCGTGCGGCGCGAGTCGGGCGGCATCCGCCGTTACTGCCATCTCGGCACCGGCAACTACCACCCGCGCACTGCGCGCCAGTACACCGATTACGGCCTGTTCACCTGCGACGACGAGGTCGGCCAGGACGTGCACGAGCTGTTCCTGCAGCTCACGAGCCTGACGCAGACGCCGAAGCTCAGTCGGCTGACCCAGTCGCCATTCGGCATGCACGACATGGTGCTCAGCAAGATCGCGCGCGAGACCGAGCACGCGCGCGCCGGGCGCCCGGCGCGCATCGTCGTCAAGATGAACGCGCTGGTGGATCCCGGGTCGATCGAGGCGCTGTACCGCGCCTCCTGCGCCGGCGTGAAAGTCGATCTCATCGTGCGCGGCGTGTGCGCGCTGCGCCCCGGGGTGCCGGGCGTCTCCGAGAACATCGCGGTGCGCTCGATCGTCGGGCGCTTCCTCGAGCATTCACGCGTGTTCTATTACCAGAACGACGGCAAGCCGGAGATGTTCTGCGCCAGCGCCGACTGGATGGAACGCAACTTCTTCCGCCGCGTGGAGGTCGCCTTCCCGATCCGCCACAAGGCCCAGGAGGAGCGCATCCTGCGCGACCTCGATGTCTGTCTGAGCGACAACACCCAGGCCTGGATGCTGCGGCCGGACGGCACCTACGAGCGCATCAAGCGCGGCGAGGCGAAGGCGGTCAACGCGCAGATGGAGTTGCTGTCGGCCTACGCGGCCGGACCCGGCGTGGCCTGACCGCCGCCGTTAACGTCGCGGGGCTCAGCTACCGAACACCCGCAGCCGGTAGCCGCCGGCCCTGAGGTAATCGACTTCCTGCTGCAGATCCGCGGAGGTGAGCGGGTGGTCCTTGAGCCAGCGCGCGGGGAAGCGCACCTCGACGCTGCGTGGCGTGACCGAGAGCTGAATCGGCGGCAGCGCGGTGACGCTGCGTCCCCGGTGCAGCAGCACCGCGAGCCGCAGCAGCAGGATCAGATACACCACGCTCCGGTCCCAGGGCGGCACCAGCTCCTCGACGCCATCGAGCGCGAGCTTCCTTCTATGCGCGCCCACGAGCCGTGCCAGGATGCGCTGCTCCTCGCGCGGGAAGCCCGGCATGTCGGCATTCTCGAGCAGGTAGGCGCCGTGGCGATGGTAGCCCGAGTGGGATACGTCGAGACCGATCTCGTGCAGTCGCGCGGCCCACTTGAGCGCCAGGTGCGCGAGCGGCTCCTCGAGCCTCCAGGTCTCGCGCGTCTGCTCGAGGAAGTCGCGCACCGTCGCTTCGACCCGTTCGGCCTGGCTCGCGTCCACGTGATAGCGCTGCTGCATCGCCCGCACGGTGCGCTCGCGCGCGTCCTCGCGCCGGTAGCGGCCGAGCATGTCGTACAGGAGGCCCTCGCGCATCGCGCCTTCGGCGATCTTCATCTCCTTGATGTCGAGCACGCTGAAGACTTCGGCGAGGATCGCGAGCCCGCCCGGGAACACCGCGCGGCGATCCTCGGTGATCGGCTCGAGGGTCAGCTCGCGGATGTGGCCGGCGTCGACGCAGAATTCGATCGCGCGCTCGAGCCCGGCGGGCGTGATGGTGGCCGCGGCCGGCTCGAGCGCCCGGATCACTTCGCCGATGGCGCGCACCGTGCCCGAGCTCCCGGCGCAGGTGTCCCAGCCGCGGGTACGGAACGCGGCCTGCACCGGCTCGAGCTCGAGGCGCGCGGCCAGGCGCGCGCGCTCGAAGCGCTTGGCGGAGATCTTGCCGTCGCGGAAGAAACGCTCGCTGAGCGAGACGCAGCCCATCTGCAGGCTCTCGAGCTCGAGCGGAGTCAGCTCCTGGCCGATGATGAGCTCGGTGCTGCCGCCGCCGATGTCGACCACCAGGCGCCGGCCGGGCTCCTGCGGCATGGTGTGCGCGACGCCGGAATAGATGAGGCGCGCCTCTTCCATGCCGGCGATGATCTCGATCGGGTGGCCGAGTGCCTCACGGGCGCGCTCGAGGAAGGCCTGCTTGCGATGCGCCATGCGCAACGCGTTGGTGCCGACGACGCGGACGCTGTCGGCGTGCATGTCGCGCAGCCGCTGTCCGAAGCGCTCGAGGCACGCGAGCGCCCGCGCCGCCACGTCCTTGTCGATGCGGCCGCTCTCTTCCACTCCGGCCGCGAGCCGCACCATCTCGCGCAGGCGGTCGATGATGACCAGCTGGCCGTGCGAGTAGCGCGCCACGACCATGTGGAAACTGTTGGAGCCCAGATCAACCGCCGCCAGGACATCGGGCAGCGGGCGGAGGGCGGCACGGACGGCGGATTTTGCTTCGGCGAGTCGGGCGGTTACTGCCGTCGGTACTCGCACGCGTCAGGCCGCGAAGGAGGACCCACAACCGCAGGTGGTGCTGGCGTTCGGGTTGCGGATGACGAACTGCGCGCCATCGAGCCCTTCGCGATAGTCGATTTCGGCGCCGGTCAGATACTGCACACTCATCGGATCGACGATGAGTCTGACGCCGAGATTCTCGACGCAGGTATCGCCGTCCTGCAGCTGCTCGTCGAACTCGAAACCGTACTGCAGTCCCGAGCAGCCGCCGCCCTGCACGAACACGCGCAGCATGAGCTTGGGATTGCCTTCACCGCGAATCAGGTCGCCGACCTTGCGGGCCGCGGCGTCGGTGAAGAGGAGCGCGGGAGGTGCGTCCTGGAGCGTTTCGGTGGTGGTCATAATCTCCTTGAAGGAGGAGTCTAGAAGCGGGCGGCAACCGGGTCAAAGGCGCATTTCACGCTGTGGCGCTCGCGGGCCTCAAACCCCCTCCATTGGGCCTTGCGGCGCCATTCTCAACCCTTGGCCGAGGCCTCGGCGGGAGCCGCCGGAGCGAGCCGCACGAGTTTCCCCATGATCTGCGCGCCGAGCGTCATCTCTATGACACCGTAATAGACGTCGCCCTCGACGCGCGCCGTGGCTCCGAGCACCACGCGCTCGGCGGCGTGAATGTCGCCGCGCACCTGGCCCTGGAGGATCACGTTGGGCACTTCGACCGACCCCTCGATGGCGCCGGTCTCGCTCACCGACAGGGTCGAGCCGGGAGCCAGGTCCGAGCTCACGTTGCCCTCGATCGCGCCATCGAGATGCATGCCGCCCACGAAGGCGATGTCGCCCTGCACGCGCACACCCTTGCCGATCAGGGTGTCGATGTGCGGCGGGCGGGAATCACGGCTGAACATGGCTTCCTCCGATGGACCGATATTCTACGGCGCGGCCTCGACACTCCACAGGAAGGTCTGCGAGAGCGGCGTCACATCCTTGCGGTTCGAGTGCACCTCGACCACGAGGTGCGCGGGCTTGAAGCCGGCCGGCAGGGTCAGCTCCTGGTCGAAGTCCTGGAAGTAACGGAAGTCGTAGCGCAGGCTCTGCTGACGGCCGCCGGTGAGGGTCGGGAGGTCGAGGGTCTTGTCGCCGCCCGCGAACTCACCGTCGACGGTGAGCAGCAGCGTGCCCGCCGCCAGCGTCTCGGCGCGTCCCGAACGCACCAGCGCCATGTGCACCAGGTAGCCGTTCGGCTGCGACGATGCGGCGATGCGCAGGTCCTCGATCTTCACGCCGAGATTCGCCGCGCCCTGCGCCACCACGCCACGATAGAAGGCGAGCTCCTGCGACTGCTTGGCGACCTGCGCCTGCAGGTCCCCCATGGCGCGCGCCACCTCCGCCTGCTCGCGCGCGCGCCCGAGACGGATCGTGTCGAGCTCGGCGAGCTTGGTGCGCAGGCTGCGATTGTCGGCCTCCAGGTGCTCGATTTTCACCTCGAGCTCGGTGCGTTGCTGCGCGACCGCCTGGCGGTCATAGCCGGCGTTGTAGCGGCCGAGCTCGTAGACCACGTACAGGCCGAAGAGGCCGATCAGCAGCGTGGCGAGGGCGACCAGGATGCGGCGCGCCCGCGAGCCGCGGTGCACGACCTGCGGTGTCGCCTCGCCCTTGCCGAAGATCGCAGCGATGTAGCGGAGCGGACGCATCTACCGCGATGCGGACGCCGCGGCGCGCTCGCCACCTTTGCCGAGGACCTTGTCCCACCAGTCCGGGAGCGGTGGGCGCTGGCCCTCCGCAAAGGCGAGCGCGGCGAGCTCGGTGAGCGCGCTCGCGTACACCGGACGCTTGAAGAAGATCACCTCGCGTACCGGCTCCCACCACGGAGCCCACCGCCAGCGGTCGAACTCGGGTTCGGCGGTGCGCCTGAAGTCGAACTCGACCTCGTCGGTGGCGAGGCGCAGCAGGAACCAGCGCTGCCGCTGCCCGACGCACAGCGGCTGCTGCCTGCGGCGGATGTAGCGCGGCGGCAGCCGGTAGCGCAGCCACTCGGCGGTCGAGCCGACGAGCGCGACGCTGCCGCGCTCGACGCCGATCTCCTCGGCGAGCTCGCGGTATACCGCCTCCTCGGGTGTCTCGCCCACGCGCATGCCGCCCTGCGGAAATTGCCAGCCGCGGCCGCCGGTGCGGCGTCCGAGAAATACCTGGGCCCCATGCATGAGGACGATCCCGACGTTGGCGCGAAAACCGTCCGGATCGATGACGTCGGTCATGATTCAAGGGAGTCTGCCACAAGGCGCGCCCGCCGTGAGCCTCGGAGGATGTAGGCTAGCGCCCCTATGGCCGCGGACGCGCACGAGTCGAGGGTGTTGGCGCGGGCACGCCCCTCCGCGCGGGCGTCCCCGCGCAGCCTCGTGCTGCTCGCGGTGTTGGCGGCGGCCGTGTTCTGCGTGTCGCTGCTCGTCGGCAGCTCGGGCACCGGCCTGCGCGGCTCGCTCGCGGCGCTCGTGGGCTCGGGGGACGAGGCCACGCGTACCGTGCTGCTTGCCGTGCGGCTGCCGCGGGTGCTCGCGGCCTTCGGGGTCGGTAGCCTGCTCGCGCTCGCCGGTGTGCTGCTGCAGGCGCTGTTTCGCAACCCGCTCGCCGACCCTTATGTGCTCGGCGTGTCGGGTGGGGCGGCGGTTGGCGCGCTGCTCGCGATGATGGCCGGGGCCGCGGCGCTCGCGGTGCAGTCAGCCGCGGTCGGCGGGGCGCTCGCGGCCGTGGTCACGGTCTATCTGCTCGCGCGCAGCGGCGGCACACCGCGCCTGCTGCTCACGGGCGTGGTGCTGGCGAGTGCCTGCGGGGCATTGGTCAGCGTGCTGCTCGCGCTCGCCGACACCTCGCGGGTGCGCGGCATGGTGTTCTGGCTGGCGGGCGACCTCGAGTGGGCCGTGACGCCCTGGGCGAGCGCGGCGGCGGCGGTGCTCGCCGTGGTCGCGGCGGTGCTGATCGCGCGCCCTCTCAACGTGCTCGCGGCCGGTGAGCTGCGCTCGCGCAGCGTTGGACTCGCGCTCGAGGCCTGGCGCACGGTGCTGTTCATCGGCACGGCCGCACTCACCGCCATCGCGGTGGTGAGCGCCGGCACCGTCGGCTTCGTCGGGCTCATCACGCCCCATGCGGTGCGGCTCGCCTTCCGTACCAGCGATCATCGCATCGTGGCGCCGGCGGCGGCGCTCTCGGGCGGCATGCTGCTCGCCCTCGCCGACCTCGTGGCGCGCACCGTCGCCAGCCCGCGCCAGCTGCCGGTCGGGGCGATCATGGCGCTGGTCGGAGCGCCGCTGTTCGTGGCGATACTGAGGGGCCGCGCGCGCTAGGCGAGCGCGACGCGTCACTCGTCGCTCCGTGGGCTCTTCGCCGGCCGCCGGCCGCGGGACCTGACGCGCTGTGACTTGACGCGCGGCGCCAGTGCCGCGGCGGCAGGGGTCCCGGGGGGCAACGCCTCACTCGCCAGCAGGATCCGCCGCGGGTCGTTCAACACGCGCAGCATCCATTGCGGATCGAAGAAATCCGCGCGGCGGCGGGCCGAGGGGTACTTGAGCCCGATGAACGCCGCCGAGCCCTTCATCTCGGGCTTCATACCGAGGTCGTGCGCGGCCTCGAGGATCTCCTCGTCGGTGGCTGCGACGAGCTCGCTCTCGAGCGCCTCCAGCAGCCGCTCGAGTGACGTCTCGGGGAAAGCT
>Ga0210409_10007882_pt1 | contig 10923 bp, 10 predicted proteins | sample IncBWH17MmetaG_FD_161649 | JGI IMG/M metagenome (GOLD analysis project Ga0210409, IMG submission 161649) | Forest soil microbial communities from Barre Woods Harvard Forest LTER site, Petersham, Massachusetts, United States - Inc-BW-H-17-M | ecosystem: Environmental > Terrestrial > Soil >...
CCAGCTCCGCAGGTCAGGTCGAAGCTCGCAAACGGTTCGCCAACTGCGTCCGCGTCTTGACGTCGAGCTTGCGGAACACCTTGTGCAGGTGGTACTCGACGGTGCTCGGGCTGATGTAGATCTGCGCGGCAATCTCCCTATTGCTGTGCCCCTCAGCGACGAGACGGGAGATCTGGGCCTCCTGAGGTGTCAGGTCGCCGAGCGTGGCGATCGTCCGCTTGCGAGCATGCTCGCCTGTGGCAAGCACCTCGCGTTCCGCTCGGCGCGCGAATGCCCCGGCGCCCATGCCTGTGAACGCGTCGAACGCGCTACGCAGATGCTCTCGGGCGTCGAGGCGGCGACGCTCGCGCCGCAGCCATTCACCGTAAAGCAGGTGACTGCGCGCGAGCTCGAGTCGCACACGGGTACGCGAGAGGTGCGCGATCGACTCGCGATAGTGAGCGTCGGCGACGTCGCTCTCGCTCAGCAGCGCGCGGACGCGTGCGTCGATTCCGGTCAACCAACCCGAGCTGATCGCGCCCATCCGTTGCGAAAGCCACTCGAGGGCGAACTCGAGCCGGGTTCGGTCGCCGGTCCTCGCTGCCGCTTCTGCCAGCTCGGGCACGAGCAACGTGCAATAGCCGATCGGGTCGGGCTCGATCGCTCCCCAAGCTGCATCGAGTGCCTTCTGATGTCGACCGAGCCCGTTGTAGAGCACGCATCTCGCGTAGTTGTTGGACGTCCACCCACGCCGCGCCGCCTCCTCGGAACTGGCTTCGATCAGCTCAGACGCTTGCGACTCCTGGCCGCGCCAGGCGGAAAGAATCATGGGGGCGTTGACGAGTGCTGGGTTTCCGGTCGCGTCCGCGATCTCGCGCGCTTCGTCGATCAGCTGGCCCGACTCGGTCAGCTCGCCGGCGAGCATGTGGTTCCTCGCGTGGAAGCTGAGCGCAAACAGCAGGTGCCCGAGCGCGCCCGTGTCGCGTGCGGCCTGTACTTGACGAGCGGCGAGGACGTACATTGCGTCGTCGTCCCACATCTCCTCGGCGACGATGTTGCTGTCTCTGAGACCCGAGAGCGAGAGCCAGCGTCCGGCACTCGCGCTGGAGATGTCCATTGCGAGCAGATGCTCGAGAGCCTGGACGAGTGCCGGCGCTGCGGCCGCGAATCCGTCGGTGAGGCGAATCGCGAAGGCGTCGAGCATCACATCAACGCTCCGCGGCGGAACAGTGGCGGGTGGCCCCGCCCGGGCGGCGGCTGCGACCGCCGACGGGCCGCCCGCGACTTGGACGTCTTTGGCCATCTCGCCTCCGAGCGCGTCGAGATACGTCTCGCGCGCCAGCCCGGGGTCGAGTCGTTCGAGGCGGCGCGCCGCGGACATCAAGAGGCGGCCGGCGTCGTCGGCGCGCCACTGCTCCGACGCGATCTGCGCGCGCAGCAGATCGATCCTGACCTCCCCCAGCTCGTCCAGCGTCCCGGCCTCGACGCGCTCGAGCAGCCCAAGCGCCGCCTCGAGGTCGCCGGCGCCGCGCTTCGCCGCGGCGGCCGCGAGCAGGCGCCGCGCACGCTGCGTGGGCTCTGGCGTAAGTGCCGCGGCACGTTCGAGGAAGGCAGCGACCGCCGCCGATCCGCCGCGCGCCTGCGCGCGCGCTGCGGAACGCTCGAGCGCGGCGGCGACGTCCTCGTCGGGGCCGATCGCCGCCTGCGACCGGTGCCAAGCGCGCCGATCGGGGTCGAGCTTCGGATCCGTCGCTTGCGCCAGTGCCCGGTGGATCTCCCGCCGCTCATTCGGCTCGACCGCCGCATACACCGCCGAGCGCACGAGCGGATGGCGGAACGCCACCTGCGGACCTAGAAGCAACAACCCTTCAGATTCGACGAGATCCGCAGCCGACTCCGGAATTCCAAGCAGATCGGCGGCCCGCCACACGAGTGCCGGATCGCCCGTGGGCTCAGCCGCTGCCAGCAGCAGCAGCCGCCGTGCGTCGCGCGGCAGACGGGCCAACCGACGGTCGAAGCTCTGCTCGATCCGCGCCGAGAGCGGCAGCGCCCCGGGCAACCCGAAGCCCCCCGCGAGCTGCGCGGGCGTCAAGCCGCGAGGCAGCTCGAGTAGCGCGAGCGGGTTCCCGCCCGTCTCGGTGACGATCTGCTCCAGCACCCGCTCGTCAAGCCGCGCCGGCAGCACCGAGTCGAGCAGCGCCCGCGCGTCCCGACGGCCGAGCGGCCCGATCTGAACGGCAGCGAAGCCCTCGAGCGCCTCGAGCGGCTCCCGCGCGGCGAAGACCATCGCGACCCTCTCGGCCAGCAGGCGGCGCGCCACGAAGGCGAGCACTCGCGCTGACGCGTCGTCCAGCCATTGCGCGTCATCGACGAGACAGAGCAGGGGCTCGTGCTCGCCGGCCTCCGACAGCAGGCTGAGCACCGCGAGCCCGACGAGAAACGGATTCGGGGCTCGGCCGCCGCTCAGGCCGAGCGCGACCTCCATGGCCTCCCGCTGGTGCGGGGGCAGGTGCTCCACGGGATCTAAGCTCGGCGAGCACAGCTGCTGAAGCGCCGCGAACGCAAGCTCGATCTCTGCTTCGACCCCGCTCGTCCGCAAGATCCTGAAGTTCGGTCCGGCCTCGATCGCGTACTCGAGCAGTGCGGTCTTGCCGACGCCCGGCTCGCCGTACACGGCCAGCACGTCGCCGTGACCGTCGCGGGCCGCCTCCATCACGCGGTCGAGCACCTCGCACTCGCGTTGCCGGCCGAAGAGCTGCGCTGCGGGTGCTCTCGTAGCGATCTTGGCAGCATGCCACCCACGACGAACTAAGGGTTTCCTAGATGCGATTGCCGGGCCGGCGCGACCACAATCCTTGTCATGCCAACCGCAATCATCGGTATCGGCAACCTGGGAGGCACGGTTGCCAGGCACCTCGTCGGCGGCGGCGAGTCTGTCGTCTTGGCGGCGAAGGACGAGTTACACGCAAAGGCGCTGGCCGAGGAGCTAGGGCCGAACGCGAGCGCTGCGTCCGTAGACGACGCAGTTGCGGGGGCAGACGTCGTGGTGCTCGCCACCTGGCTCGACCAGACCAGGGAGCTCGTGCCCGCCCGAACCCGGCTGTTCGAGGACAAGGTCGTCATCGACCCCTCGAACCCGATCGGCTTCGACGAGAACGGTCAGATGCTACGGACGCTGCCGGAACGACAGTCGTCCGGCTCAGTGGTTGTCGGCCTTCTACCCACGAGTGCGCACTACGTCAAGGCGTTCGGGACTCTCGGCGCCGTCGAGCAGCTCGCGACCGGCGCGAACCACGAGCCGCGGATCGTTCTCTTCTACGTCACCGACGACGACGTTGCGGAGGCCACCGCCCAACGGCTGATCAGGGTTGCCGGCTTCGAGCCGTTGAGGGTCGGAGGCGTCTCCGACGCGGGTCGGATCGAGGGCCCCGACGGAGACCTCCAGGGCCGGATCCTCGATCTGGACGAGGCACGAGCCGCCATCGAAACCACGAGCCACCATTCGCGACCGAAGGAGTAAAGGCATGAGCACGATCGAAGCGACATTCGACACGTCCGACCTCCCCGACTACGCGCCGATCCCCAGCGCCGCGGTGGGGGCGACGCTGAACGAACAGGGCTACCACGTTGGACGAGTCGAGCGAAACCTCTACTGGATCACCGACGGCGTTTACCAGTGCGCGTTCCTCACCACGTCGGACGGCGTCGTCGTGCTCGACGCCCCGCCGACCATCGGGAACAACATCCAGCGCGCGATCGACGAGATCGCCGCCGCAAACGGCGTCAGCAACAAGGTGGAGTACCTCATCTACTCGCACCACCACGCGGACCACGTCGGCGCGGCGTCGCTGTTCGACAAGAACGTGACCCGGATCGGGCACGAGGAGACACGCAACCTGCTGCTACGCGACGACGACCCGGCACGCCAGCCGAACGAGGAGACCTTCCGGGACCGCCGCAGCCTCGAAATCGGCGGCGAGCGCATCGACCTCGCCTGGCACGGCGCCAACCACTCACCCGACAACATCCTCATCCACCTGCCCGACCACGACACGATGATGCTCATCGACATCGTCAACCCCGGTTGGGCGCCCTTCTACCACGCGAACCTCAGCGACGACATCCAGGGTTACATCGAGGCGCCCGCAAACGCACTCGCCTACTCGTGGAAGCACTTCATCGGCGGCCACAACGGCCGGCTAGGCACCCGCGACGACGTCACGTTGCACCAGGCGTACATGGCAGACATCGTGGAGAGCTCGCGGAAGGCGATCGACACCGTCGATCCGACCCGGTACTTCGTGAAGTACGGCGATAACACATGGGCCGCCGTGAGTCGTTACCTCGAGGAGATCTCGGCGACAGCCGCCGCCCCCGTGATCGAGAAGTACACGGGTGTACTCGCGGCCGCGGACGTGTGCACCGAGAACACCACATTCTGGGTGATGCAGTCGGTCCGGCTCGATCTCGGCTACGGATCGCAAGTCCACCCGTAAAAGTCGACTCGTAAAGGGGCCGGTCCGCCTAATGACTGAACCGACCGACCCCGCTCGGATCCGCGAGCTGCTGCTCGACAACCTCTTCGCAGTGTTCAACGTGCGCGACCACGAGCGTCGGCTGGAGGCGATCCAGCGCAACTACACACAGGACGTGACATGGACCGACCCCGACGCGACGTTCCACGGCCACGAGGCCATGAACGAGCAGGCGGAGAAGCTGCTCGATCGCATGCCGGACGTCGTGTACAGCGCCGCGGGACCGGTTCACATCAGCGGCGATCTCGGCCTCCTGGCTTTCAACCTGGGCGTGCCGGAGCAGTCGCCGGCGGTCAGCGGCATCGACGTGGCGCTGGTGCGCGACGGACGGATCGCCCGCCTGTACACGCTCCTGATCGCTGAGGGCTGAGGAGACCAAGGATCGAGATCCGCGCGTTGCGGGGAAGTCGGCGCCGCGGCCGAGAGGCTCGTAGCGGATCGACAGCAGGTCGCTCGGGACCGATGGCTTCCGTCCCAGCCGATCTCGAGGACGCTCTCGCTTCAACGGCTATTTGGTTCACGTCGGTGTGCTGGCCGTCTCGAGCCAGGGGGTCACGCGCAGGGCGCGGACCGCGTGGCCGCACTTGCTGCCGAGCAGCGACCTCTCGGCACGGTCCCAGGCAGCCGCAGGAGCGATGAAGGGGCACGGCCGCGGGTGCAGACGGCTTTCTTTCCCCCGTTCACTTTCGCTGGCGTGCGAGTTCCGACCTTCTAGCGGCGGAGCTCGGCCCTTAGCCGGGTAGCGAGCCGCACGGAGGCCTCGATCTCGACACTACGTATCGAGACGCTCTCGACGTTCAGCCCGAAGGGAAGGCCGACGCGCCGGCAAAAGGCGATCAGCTCGATCGCCGTTGCGACCGCTTGATCGTAGGATGCGTCGAGGGTGTCGTCAGCATGGCGCAGGTCGTTCGCGATCCAGCGCGGGACGTCGACGCCGAGCCACTGGAGGAACTCCAATGTCTTCATTGAGCCGCAGACGGAGAATGTGAAGACGATCGGCACCGGCTGTAGGTTCTGGGCGGCGCACTCGTAGCGATAGTCGGAGACCAGGTCCTTCGCAGCGTTGACGTCGTATACGACCTGGGTGACGAAGAAGGAGCAGCCTGCAGCCTGCTTTGCGATGAGCCGGAGGTGCTCATTGCTACCGCGCGCGTGCCGCTCGGGGATCGCGACTCCGCCTAGCGGCAGGTCCGGCCGGACTTCGGTTCGGAGCTCGTATGCCCGCGAGAGCGAGGTTGCAACCGCCTTCTCGCCGGATGAGGCCCCGACGAAGACTGACAGCGTTCGGGCCGGATCCTGGTCGCGCAGCCATAGACGGAGGCTGTCCTCGGCGTGCTTGCTGACCGCGCGGTAAACGATGGCAGGCACGTCCAAGCCCACGAGATCACGAGCGAGGTACTCGGCCGGGTCCATCGTGGGCAGGAACGGGAACGGGCGTTCGCTGGGATTACGGTCGCTCTCGTCATCGATGTCGTAAAGAACGAGGCCGTCTATCCCCACCGACCGGAGTCGCGCGAGTGTGACCTCAGCGATCTGCCTGGTCTGCTCCGGTTCGGTAGTCAGCCTCGGTGGCGTCACCGCGAAGATCAAGAACTCACCCCTCCGATCGGCGATGCGCTGGTGCAGCTCCATGCGCGGAACCGTAGCCAACCGTCGCCGCCTCGGACCAGCCCGTGGACACCGCCGGGCAGCTGAAAGCAGGTCCGCGCGCCAGTACACCGCGAGTCGCGCAATTCCGCACGTCCTCGCGCGAGATCGTCTACCCCCGTTCCTGGGCGAGGCGTTCGGCGGCAGCACGGGCCTCGTCGATGTCGTTGTAGTTCGTCATACGCACGATCTTGCCGTCCTCCCACACGCCGACGGCTGCATAGCGCAGCTGAACCTCGCCGCTGCTGCCGACTGGACGGCCCTTCTGAATGAGCACTCGAAAGCCGACTCCATTGCCGAGGTCGAGAGTCTCCTCCGCCTCGAACTCGCGCTCCTCGTAGGAGCCCCACCAGTCCTCGATGAAGCCACGAGCTGCCGCCTGCCCTTCAAAGACGCCCATACCGACCGGCGACATGTCATACACGCCATCCGGGGCGTAGAAGGCCATCATCGCATCCAGATCGCGGCGATTGGCGGCGTCGGTCAGTCGTTTCTGCCGCTCCACGAGGTCGGGGGTCGTGGACTCCTCGGACATTACGCAGGTGAGTATCCCGGACCGCTGCCTTTAGAGCTAAGCGCGGAAATCTCCGGGTGGACAGCCCATGCGACGATGGCACGCTGATCGCGGCCGACATTCCCATCCCCTAACTGCTGCCCCTGCAAGATCAAGTCACGGCCGGAGCCGGCGCACGGGCCACATCACTCTGAATCGGAGTGCGCCGCCGCCCGTGTCTCCTCCGCCAGTCCCCCGATTCGCCCCTAGCCGAACGTGAACACGTAGGCCTCGGCGGCGCGCTCGAGGAACGTGATCTCAACGGTCCGCTCGCGGACACCTTCGTGCGCACGCACGAGCTGGTACAGGCGGCCGTCCTTGAGCTCCCCGTTCCCCGCCTCGTCGACGTCCACTCCGTGCGACGGTCCCGGAGCCTCGCCGTCGAGCAGCACACGGAAGGGAATGGGCTCTAGCGCTCCGGAAGACAGCACGAGATGCGCGTCGCGAGCGCGGAACCGGTAGGCGATGCTCCCGCCGGCCTGCGCGAGCACGACGCTCTCACGCCCGATCGTCCACTCGCCCGCGAGAGCCCAATGGTTCAAGCGCAGGCGCTTCGGGAGCTCATAGGCGCGAGGTTCGTCGAACGCGCCGCCGCCCGGTGACGCGAAGTGCTCGGTACGGTCGTAGCCGAGATACGTCTCGGGCGTACGCAGGTGGCGCCAGTCGGCCTCCGCCTCCACGCCGACCCCTTCGACGGGGACGAGCTCGCGCTCGACGCCGAGCAGCCGCTGGATGACTCGCTCCGACTGCTCGTAGCGCCCCTCGCCGAAGTGCCGGTCGCGGATGATCCCCTCCTTGTCGACGAAATACAGCGCGGGCCAGTAGTGGTTGTCGAAGGCGCTCCAGATCGCGTAGTCGTTGTCGAGCGCAACCGGGTAGTCGATCCCCCGCTCGTTCGTCGCCTGCCGCACGCGATCGATCTCGTGCTCGAAGGAGAACTCGGGCGTGTGGGCGCCGATGACGACGAGCCCGTCGTCCCGGTAGGCCTGCGACCAGGCACGCACGTAAGGCTCCGTGCGCAGCCAGTTGATGCAGGTGAACGTCCAGAACTGGACAAGGACCGCATTTCCCCGCAGCGCCGTCGGCGTGAGCGGCTGTGAGTTCAGCCACGTGGTTGCACCGGCGAGTGACGGGAACCCGCCATGCAGCGACATGTCAGGCATCGCGGACATTCATCTCTCCAATCGCATAGCTGTGGCTCGGGTTTGGGGGGACGGCGACCTCGCGGGGCTCCGTCCCCCGATCACTGACGCAATGCTCTGAAGCCCGCGCGCATCTCCTCGCAGAAGAGTTGCGGCTGTTCCCAGGCGGCGAAGTGGCCGCCTCTGTCGAGCTTGTTGTAATGGATGAGGTTGTCGGGATACGCCCGCTCCGCCCAACTCCGAGGTGCTTGATACAGCTCGTCGGGAAAGACGCTTATGGCGAACGGGATGGAGATGTTCTTCGCCTCGAAGAAGCCTGCCTTGTTCTCCCAATACAGGCGAGCCGAAGAAACCCCCGTGTTGGTCAACCAGTAGAGCGTTATGTTGTCGAGGAGGTCGTCTCGCGTCACCTCGCCCGGGGGGTCGCCCTGAACGACCCTTTCTACGAGCCCGGGCTGCCCGGTACCGTCACCATGGTCGAGAATGAACGACGCCAGGTCGATGGGCGAGTCCGCCAGCCCGTACATGGTCTGCGGGCGTGTCGCCATGATGAGCGCGTAGGCGACGTGCTTCGCGTAGAAGCTCCTCAGCTGTTCGTACGCGCGTCTCTCCTCGTCTGAGAGATCGGCTGGCGGCGGCTCGTCGTGCAGAAATCCGTTCGCAAGATCGGATGGAGCGGTACCAGCCATGTTGGAGTGGATGCCGAGCAGCTCCGGAGCCGCCTGTTCACCCATCGCCTGTGTGACAGCCGCGCCCCAATCGCCACCCTGCGCCACGAACCGCGTGTATCCGAGGCGCTTCATCAGCTCTACCCAGGCGCGTGCGGTGCGAGCGGGATCCCAACCGGTCGTGGTCGGCTTGCCCGAGAACCCGTAGCCAGGCAGTGACGGAATCACCACATGGAAAGCGTCCGCTGCGCTCGCGCCATGCGCCGTGGGATTGGTGAGCGGCTCGATGATCTTCAGCTGCTCGATGACGGAGCCTGGCCAGCCGTGCGTGACGATCAGCGGCAACGCGTCCTCGTGCCGCGAGCGAACATGGATGAAATGAATATCCAGCCCATCGATCTCGGTGCTGAAGTGCGGCTTGGCGCTCAATCTCGCCTCGCATGCGGCCCAGTCGTAATCCGTCGCCCAGTAGCGTGCGAGCGCCTGAATCGTCGCGAGCGGCACACCTTGCGAGTCGTCGGTGACCGTCTCCCGCTCAGGCCATCGCGTCGCGCTCACACGCCGGCGCAGCTCGGTCAGCTCCGCCTCCGGAAAGCCCACCTCCAACGGACGAACCGCGGTCTGGTCGCTGCCCGTCTGTTTCGCAACTTCGGTAGCGGACATCCGCTCCTCCTCGGGTCGTGGTTACACCGGAGCCACGGTCGACTCGTCGTGTCGTATCTGCGAACCGTCCTCGCTCCCGCGGTCCGTCGCGCCCGTGAACTCCCTGGTCAACGCCCTGGTCGGCGGTCGTAGTCGGATCGTGGTGAGCGAAGAACGGCGCGATCCCGCTTGGGCCCGTGATCAGGACCAGTGACCCCACGGGCGCGACCGGCGAGAAGACGCGTGAACGTGATGCCAGAGCAATCAATGGAGGTCGAACATGGCCAGCACCGACGTAGGCGCCAACATCACGACGGACATTCCCGAGATGGGCGCCATCGACATGAAGCTCGAGGTCGTGACGTTGCCCGTCTCGGATGTCGATGGGGCAAAGCGCTTCTACCACAGCCTGGGATGGCGGCTGGACGCCGACATCGTCGTAGGCGACGGCTTTCGTGTCGTCCAGCTGACGCCCCCGCACTCGTCATGCTCGATCGCCTTCGGTCAGGGGCTCACCACGGCCGAGCCCGGTTCGGCTCAGCGCTTGGAGCTGGTCGTCCACGACATCGACGCGGCGCGTGAGGACCTGATCGGCCGCGGCGTCGAGGTCAGCGAGCCGTTCCACCTCGACCGGGGGCGTGTTCCGGGCCCGGACCCGCAGCGTCGCTCCTACCGAACGTATGCCTCGTTCAGCGACCCCGACGGCAACGGCTGGCTCCTCCAGGAGATCACGACGAGACTCCCCGGCCGGCAGTGGGAGGACTGACATGGACGTTGGCTCCCTGGCCGATCTGCTGCGCGAGACGTCCGAGCACCATGGCTCGTTCGAGGCAGTCGCCCCTCCGCACGACTGGTGGGACTGGTACGCGGCGTACATGGACGACCGGGAGCGCGGAGCCACCCCCGAGGAGGCCTCGGCGTCTGCCGGGCGCTACATGGCGGAGGTCAAGCACATCGTCGTGCCCTCCGCGTGAGCCCGTACTCGCCGTTGCCCTCGAAACGCTGTCCCGCCTCGGCGGGGCCTTGAACCCGACCCACAGCGAGGAGTTCCCGTGAGCACCGTCGACGCCAGCCCCCGCAACAACGGCCGGGGTTCCGAAGCGTGGTCCCGGTCCTGGACGCACCTGAACATAGACCGCCGTACCCCCAGCCATTGCCGTGTGACCTTCGACCACCCTCCCATCAACACGATCACCGCGATGACCGTCGCGGAGCTCGTTGAGCTCGTCGGCCTGATCGAGCAGGACCACGACCTCAACGTCGTCGTCTTCGACAGCGCCAACCCCTATTTCTACCTGGCCCACTACGACACCGAGCACGACCCGGGCAGGACTTCGGCACCGCCGGCAGGTCCGACGGGCAGGCACGCGTGGCTCGATCTCCTCGTGCGTCTATCGCGCACGCCGGTCGTCAGCATCGCCTCGATTCGCGGACGCGTCCGCGGTGCCGGAAGCGAGTTCGTGCTGGCCTGTGACCTACGGTTCGCCTCGCGCGAGAACGCGTTGCTCGGCCAGTTCGAGGTCGGAACGGGCGCGGTCCCCGGAGGTGGTCCGGTGGCCCGGCTCTCCCGCTTGGTCGGTCGCGGCCGCGCGCTCGAGATCCTGCTCGTCGCCGAAGATCTCGACGGCCCGCGCGCGGAGCAGTACGGGTACGTCAACCGAGTGATCGCCGACGCCCGGCTCGACGACGAGGTCGAGGGGATCGCATCACGACTCGCGCGCTTGCACCACGACGCGATCGCGCGCACGAAGTCCTAT
>Ga0210409_10007883_pt1 | contig 10923 bp, 7 predicted proteins | sample IncBWH17MmetaG_FD_161649 | JGI IMG/M metagenome (GOLD analysis project Ga0210409, IMG submission 161649) | Forest soil microbial communities from Barre Woods Harvard Forest LTER site, Petersham, Massachusetts, United States - Inc-BW-H-17-M | ecosystem: Environmental > Terrestrial > Soil >...
CCACAAGAGGCGCTCTTTCAACTCGTTCAGATCTTTTTCGAAGTGACGTTCCATGACAAATTTCCCTCAGTAGTGTACAGCCCCGGAAGAAAAAAAGCAGATTCCTCGCTTCGCTCGGAATGACAAACGACCGATACGATGCCTGCCACGGGATCAGCCAAAGCGGCCGGTAATGTACGCTTCCGTGCGCGGGTCGCTCGGCTTGGTGAAGAGCTGCGGCGTGGGACTGAATTCGATGAGCTGGCCGGTGAGCAGGAAGGCAGTAAAGTCGCTAATGCGGGCGGCTTGCTGCATGTTGTGGGTAACGGTGACGATGGTGCAGAGATCTTTCAATTGAACAAGGAGCTCTTCGATTTTGGCGGTGCTGATGGGATCGAGGGCCGAGCAAGGCTCGTCGAGGAGGAGTACTTCGGGCTCAACGGCCAGGGCGCGGGCGATGCAGAGGCGCTGCTGCTGGCCGCCGGAAAGTTCGTAAGCGGACTTGTGGAGGTGGTCTTTGACTTCGTCCCAGAGAGCTGCGTGGCGAAGACTTTTCTCGACGGCCTCGGCCATGGGCACCTTTGAACCGTTGATGCGGAGACCATAGGCGACGTTCTCAAAGATCGATTTCGGAAAAGGATTGGGGCGCTGGAATACCATGCCGACGCGGCGGCGGAGCAAGGTGACGTCCTGATCGAGAATGTCCTTGCCGTCGAGGAGGATTTCGCCTTCGAGGCGGGCGTTGCGGATGGTTTCGTGCATGCGGTCGAGAGTGCGCAAAAGAGTGGATTTGCCGCAGCCGGAAGGACCGATGAGAGCGGTGACTTTGCTGGTGGCGATGCCCAAACTGATATCGAACAGAGTCTGCTTGGGCCCGTACCAGAAATTAACCTTGGAGATGGACATGCGCATCTCCGCGGGCGCCGTGGTTTCGCGGTGCGCGCCGGTTGTTACAGGAGGAGTTATGTTTACGGACACTGCCGGCCTCACAGAAGCGTGCATAGATTAAGCCCTCGGAACCGAAACGCCCCGGGAAAGAATCGCCCGGGCAACAATATTGATGATCAAGATCAACGCGAGCAGGACCAGGCCCGCGGCCCAAGCCTGCCGGTGCCAGTCGTCGTAGGCCGAAATGGCATAGGTATAGATCATGACCGGAAGCGAAGCGGTAGGCTCATTTAACCCGTGACTCCAGTAGCGGTTGCCGAGAGCCGTAAATAGAAGCGGAGCCGTCTCGCCGGCAACACGGGCGAAGGCCAGAAGGATCGCCGTAAGGATACCTCGATAGGCAGCAGGGACGATGACCGTGACGATCGTCTTCCATTTACTGGCGCCCAGAGCCATGGCGCCTTCGCGCAGTGTGCGCGGTACAGCGAGAAGAAAATCTTCGGTGCTGCGCAGAGTGATAGGGATCATCATGAGGCCAAGAGCAAACCCCCCGGCGTACGTGGAGAAATGATTGAAGGGGTGGACGACGAGGGTGTACGCAAAGATGCCGATGACGATGGACGGGGTGCCATTCAACAAATCCGCAGCGTAACGCACGATAAATGCGATCTTGGCGCCGCTGAATTCGGCGAGGTACACGGCACCCAAAAATCCGACCGGCACGCCAAAAAGAGTGGCCAGAGCGAGCAGCTTGGCGCTGCCAAGGATGGCATTGGCCATGCCCCCACCGGTTTCTCCGACAGGAGCTGGCAGTTTCGTGAAGAAATTCCAACTGATCGAGGTGCCGCCATTGTAGACAAGGTAGCCGAGGATGAAGAAGAGAGCCGAGACGGCGACGACAGCGCACACGCCGGTCATGGTGAGCATGAAATTGCTGACAAATTTGCGCCAGCGAAGGCCGGAGTTCATGCGTTCCTCGTTCCGCTGCCGCGCTGCGAAGTCACGACAATCAGCAAACGAGCAAGGCCGTTAAGGATAAAGGTAAGAAGGAACAACACGAGACCGAGCTCGATGAGAGACTGCGTATAGAGATCGCCGGTGGCTTCCTTGAATTGGCTGGCGATAACCGAAGCAATGGAATCTCCCGGCGAAAACAGAGAAGCGCTGATGAGCGGCGTATTGCCGATGACCATAGTGACAGCCATGGTCTCGCCAAGAGCGCGAGCCAAAGCCAGAAAAATGGAACCCATAATGCCCGTGCGCGCGAAGGGCACGACAACTTTCCAAGTGGACTCCCACCGTGTGGCGCCCAGAGCGAGAGCAGCTTCACGCTGGTCGCGAGGAACAGAAAGCAGCACTTCGCGGGAAACGGAAATAATGTAGGGAATCACCATGATAGCGAGGACGATTCCGGCTGTAAATAATCCGATACCATAGCCGGGGCCTCTGAAGATCGGAAGAAATCCCAGTGTGCCTTTCAACGCCGGCTGAATGTGTTCCCGCATCAGAGGCACGACGATGAAAATTCCGAGAACGCCGTAGATTACGCTGGGAACGGCAGCCAGCAGGTCGATGAAGAATTCGAGAGTGTCAGACACGCGTGCGGGCGCAAGTTCTGCCAAGAAAATAGCAGCGCCTATGCCGAGCGGCACAGCAATGAACAATGCAACCACGGAAGTAACCAGGGTTCCGTAGATAAAAGGGAGAGCGCCGAACTGATCGAAGACGGGATCCCAAACCGAAGTGCGAAAGAACGCGAAACCAAACTTGTGACGCGGCAACGCAGAATCCTGCCAGAGTTCATAAACGATGAGCAAAGTAATGAGCACAACCGAGGCTGCAAACAGGAAGGTGACGAGGCGCGCGATTTCATCGCCGTCACGAAGGCGCGCAAGGAAGGAGCGCGAACCCACAGAGGGACCCGCGCTCGGAACAGTTGTGCTGGTGGCTGCCATGTGGTGGAGCTCGAGGCTACTGAATCCTGTCGAGTGCCTTCGTCTCCTTAGCGATTACTTCTTTGGGAAGCTTGGCGTACGAGAGAGACTCGACCAAGTTTTGTCCGTCGGCGAGAGCCCACTTTACGAAGCCTTTGATGGCGTCGCGCTTGCCGGCATCCGGAATCTTTGACGGGATGAGCAGCCACGTAAAGCTCGAGATGGGATAGGCGGTCTTGCCCGGGGCATCGGTAATGGAAACGCGGAAATCATCGGGCATGTCTTTGGCGGCTCCCGCAGCCGCTGCGGTGACGCTTGCGAGATCGGCTTTGACGAATTCGCCGGAGGAGTTTCTAACTCTGCCGTACGGCATTTTGTTCTGGATCGCGTAAATCAGTTCCACGTAGCCGAAGGAGTTCGGCGTCTGCTTAATGAGGCCTGACACGCCTTCATTGCCTTGGCCGCCGAGACCAACGGGCCACTTGACGGCAGTCGCTTTACCTACTTTGGTCTTCCACTCTTCGCTGATCTTGCTGAGATAGTCCGTCCAGATATATGTCGTGCCACTGCCTTCGGCGCGATGTACGACGAGGATGTCGTTTGCGGGAAGATTGACGCCCTTATTCGGGCCGGCGATGGCGGGGTCGTTCCATTTCGTAATCCTACCAAGAAAAATCCCCGCGAGAGCGTCCTGGGTAAAATTCAGCTCTTGGGTGACGCCCGGAATATTATAGGTCGGTACGTCGGCGCCGAGGACCGTGGGGAAATGCAGGATCGGAAAGCCATGCTTATCCTGGTAGGCCTTTAGCTGGTCGTCGTTCATAGGGCCGTCGGAAGCTCCGAAATCCACAGTACCCTCCGTGACTTGCTTAATTCCGCCGCCGGAGCCGATGGATTGGTAGTTGATTTCAATGTCAGAAGCTTTTTTATGGTACTCGTCGAACCACTTGGAATACATGGGGTAAGGAAACGTGGCGCCCGCTCCAGTAATGGAAAGAACGGCCCGTGCGAGGAAGAAAGCTGCCAAGCCGAAAGTCATCAGGAGGATTGCTGCGATTCGTTTCATCCGTCATCTCCACGCGTAGGATTTACATTTGCCGAGGGTGTGTATCAGTGTGCTTGTTCTGTGTTACAGCATTGTTACAATTCTTTGATTTGTCCGCCCAGCCCGGGCAGCCCCTAACACATGTGACCTAACGCATGAGAGGACAATGGCTTGTAGGGGGCAAGGAGGTATTGCTGCGGTGCGGGATCGGCATAGGGGAAGTGGTCGCCCACTCTCTCCTGCTGCTAGACCATCGACCGAAGTCGGCGTCGGAACCATTTCTCCAGATTGTCGAGCACGTCCGGTGTTTCGCATCGTCCGAAGTAGCCGATCCATCCGCGGAGATACTCCGCAAAGTCTTGGACCACTCGGACCAGGCTTATCCCCAAGTGCGGCTTGTGCGTTCCCGAACTGGCTCCTTGAACCGTACCACGGCTTTCGGCGCCAAGCGCCTCTTCAGTGCCTTGTGATTCGCGACGCTGAATCCAAATGGCAAAGAAAACCGTCATATCTGGCCCTGGCAAGAAGCAGGCGCGGAGCGGCAAATTTAGCGCCCCCAATCAATTGTTCGCAACCGAGGTCGAAAAAAAGAAAGGGGCAGCTTGGTGCGGAGCCGCCCCTTTTTCCGTCCACAGCGGGACGGTGGCTAAGCCTCCCGGTCTATGGGAAGTAGAAGCGGAAGGAGGTCCACGCCATGTTGTCGACTGCCTTGGGCGAAATGCCGATTCCTGTGGGAACGTTGTTGTTGCCGGACCATCCCGATTTGGTCACGTAGGAGTACTGAATACCCCACTGCATTCGACCCTTCGTACCCTGGTACATTTTGTACCAGAAGCCGAGTGTGCCTTCTTGGATGAAGCGAATATCGCCTGCGCAGGTACCGCCGCCGGATGGGGTGAGCTGGTTAGCGGGTGGATTTTCCGTGCTGCAACCGCTGTTGTTGGCGAACGGCGAGCCATAGCCGCCGATTTGGTTCAGTTTGAATGCCGTCGTTGTTGTAGCGGGAACCGCCGGCGTCGTAGCGGTGACGGGGATAGCCGGCGTTTTCGTAATCGTGATGCTGTTATAGCCCTGGTAGGCAGCGCGCCAGCCGTACTCGCCGCCGTAGTAAGCGTAAATGTCCAACTTCGGCGTGGCGTGGAATTCAGCGCGAACGAGCCCGTGCGCCGCGCGGATCAGAGCTTGTGTGCCGTCCGGACGAAGAGTCAGGTCGGCAATTTGTGCGGAGCCGTACCTGCCGATACCGTCGCCAGCTACCGCCTTGATGCCAAAATCCAGTTTCTTGTTAAAGACCGAAATGAGGGCACTGGCGCCAAAACCGCCGCCAACACGAGTGTCATTGAATGCTCCCGCCGAGCTGGGAGCAAGACTCGCTTGAAACGCGCACGTTAGTGTTGTCGTTGTCGCCGGAGGAGCGGTGTCAGTGGCGTTGGTTCCTACGACGCCGCACGGATATATACGGTTGCGGAACGTACTGACGATGCCGAACAACTCGTAATGTCCAAAGCCTGGATCGGCAGCGGCCTTGACGATGATGTCAGGCGCTTTGTTAACGCTGTAGCCGGTCGGGTCGAAGGCGTTATAGAGTCCACCGCTATTCCCCGGAGCGTTGAGGAAGGTGTTTCCTGTCGTGGCCACCGCTGCGGTTCCAACAGTGGTTGTAGTGGCCAGTGAGAAGCCGCGGCCGCCGATGGTCGCCTGTGGACCTTCCAAGGACACGGCCAAGGCAAGCTTGCCACCAAAATCCTTGACGATCCGGAAACCATACTGCCGCGCCCACGTGAAGCCCACGACGTAGTTCGGATCGATCATCAGTGGAAGATCTTCACGTAGGTTCTGGATTCCTTTTTTAGTTTCCGTTGCCAGCGTCCACATCTGACCGCCAGTGAACGACCAACCGTTTTCAAACGCAGCTTGCGCCCAGATTTGCCGCTGGCGAAAGACGTAGCTATTGGTCTGCCGGTTGTTGGAAGTGGTGCCGGCGCCGAGGAAATCCGCTTCGTAGTATCCGCTGGCCGTAGCACTGCCGACCTTGGTACTAGCCAGCAGCGTGAGGCGGGACTGCCGTGCAGAGAAGTTGTTCTCAGTCACCTTACTCAGCGCGTTTCCAGGATAGGGAATGCCGGTGAACTGGGTGTTGATGTCCGCGCTCTCTGCACGGTTGCGAAACACCGTTTCCGCCGCGACGAAGCCGCCCGGCGTGATGGTGATCCCCTTGTAGCGGATCGAGGCTGGACCTTCTTCCGAGGCCTTCTTTTCGTCGGCTTGCGCGGAAGCCACGGTGGTTTTGAGGGCTTCGTTGCTTGTCTTGAGATTTGCAACCGTGGTATTGAGGGTCTCAGCCGTGCTCTTCATTGCGGCGGTGGTGTTGACCGCTTCGATGGCTTTGGTGCTGGCTTCCGCCGCGCGCGCGTTGGCGGCGGCAGCCGCGTCGCGCGCAGCGTCGATTTGACGGTCGCGCTTGGCGAGCTCTTCCTTCAACAAGCTGAGTTGCTCTTGCTGGGCCTCGAGAGTCTGGCGAAGCTCTTCAATCTCGGCCGCGATGGCCGAGTCCGACTTGTCCGCTTTCTTGGCTGCTTTGGCCTTCGCCGGCGTAGCAGCTCTGGCAGGCTGCGCGTCGGCGTCCTTCGGCGTGTCTTTGGGTGTATCAGCGAAAGCGGTCCCATAGGTGAGGAACAGCGATAGTGTGAGTGCTGCTAGTTTTTTCATTTCCTCTCTCTTTTTTGGAGCAGAATTCAACCGTGAACCGATGACGATGCAAACCACCCCGCGCGAAAAGGTAAAGGCCGCGTCTTACAGTTACGTCAACTGAATGTAAATATCCTGTAACAATCTGAGATTAATGGACGTAAACCATTGAAATATCGAAGGTTACAGAAGGGACAGTAGGTCAATAACCACGCGAAGCAAGGGACGTTTTGCAGAACTCCGAAGCTTTCGGCAAAAGCCCATTCATCTGCCAGTGGCTTGAAAGACTGGCTCATTCACGCCTTCGAAACGCGGCCTTCCGGCCTCGACGCGGGGAAGGACCTACTTCGGCGCGGCTATGGTAAAGGCGAGGACAATTTGCGTCAAGCGATATTGGAATTTGGCATCCGTATCCTGAATGTCAGCGTCCGTTTTTTGCAGCTCCGCCTGGGTAAATTCGACAATGGAACCGAGACCCAGGTTGTAGCGAGCCTGCGCGAGGTCGAGAGCGAGGCTGGCTTGCTCGCGAAGCTGCTGGGTGACGGAGAGTCGCTCGAAAGACCGACGGGATTGCTGCCAGGCACTGCGAACATCTCGAGCGATGTTGTTACGAACGTCCAGTAAGCTCTGTCGTTGGACTTCCGTTTGAAGGTCAGCGGCTTTGGCGCGTGCATTGTAAAGAAAGCCGTTGAACACCGGAATGTTGATGTTCACGCCGACAGCGCCGTACCAGCTCGGAATATGGTCGTCGCGAACGGGAGCTTGCCCCACAACGCCAAGGGCATTGACGGTGGGCCTCCAGAGATCATGCTCGGCGCTCCCGAATTTCTGCGCGGATTCGACTTGAAATTCCAGAGCCTTGATTTCTGGACGCTGCTGCATGGCTTGTTGAATGAGAGGAGCGACGTCAGCGGCCGGGGGATTGGTTGCCGTGGTTTCTTCGACCAGCAAGAAATTCTGCTCGTCGGAATAGCCGAGGACTGCAGAGAGCGCCGCAAGAGCGGCCTCGGCGTTGTTTTGGGCTTCCAGCAAGAGAAGCTTGGCGCGCGCCAGTTCGACATTGGAAAAACTGAGATCGATTTCGGATTTAAGCTTCGCATTCGTCAAGGCTTGTACCTTGTCGACAAGCGTCTGCCGCGCATGTACTGTTTCTTCCGCCACAGTGACGAGAGCCTTGGTTTCCAGAGAGTTGTAAAAGGCCTGGTCCACGACGAGGAGAATGTCAGCGCGTGTGGCTGCGGCAGTTTGGTCTTCGGCGTTGGCGCCATACTCGGCGCTGCGGAGCAAACTGGTCGTACGGCCGAAATCAGTGACAAGTTGGCTTACGGCCACGCCGCCCGCCGCACGAGGGAAAACGATTGGGTTGTTAAGAGCACCGGCGGCGATACGGCTACCTGGATTGGCATCCACTCCGGTGAGGCTGAGATAGGCGTTTGGCATTAGAGCAGAACGCGTTTCGCGCACGTTTTGCTGTGCAACGAGCGCGCGCAATTTGCCGATGGTGATCTGCGGATTGCTCTTGAGAGCAATGGCTTCGGCTTGAGCAAGGGTGAGAGTTGTTCCTGTCGGCTGCGCTGGCATGGACATTTGAGGATTCGCCTGGGTGTTCCTTGCCTGCGCACTGAGCTGCGGACATGCGGCGCTAAAGACGACTGTGAGTATCAGCAACGGTCGCATCAAGGCTGCACCTCCTGGAGATGCTGTTCTCCCTTTCCGTGCACCAGGAGATAGGCTGCCGGCACGAGGTAGACCGTAACGACAACCGAAACCAGCAATCCGCCGATGATCGCTCGAGCCAGAGGAGCGTACTGTTCGCTGCCTGGCTCCGCTCCGATAGCCATGGGGATCATACCCAGGAGGGTCGCGAAAGAAGTCATCAGAATGGGGCGGAGACGCATCCGGGAGGCTAGCGAGACGGCTTGTTTTACCGGTTGGCCTTCGTGATGCAGATGGCGGGCAAACTCCACGATCAAGATGCTGTTCGAAACAACGATGCCGACCATCATGACCACGCCCATTAGGGACATGACGTTGAGAGTGGTTCGAGTAACGAGAAGAAACAAGAGCACTCCCGCAAGACCGGGGGGAATCGCCAGCAGAATGATGAAGGGGTCCTCCCAGGAAGCAAACTGCGCAACGAGGATCAAATAGACGAGCACGACGGAAAGAATGAGGCCGATCCCAAAGCTTTTGAACGAGGCGCGCATGCCCTGCACCGAACCGCGCAGATTTACGCGAACTCCTTCGGGTAGATTGGTCCTCTTCAAGATGTCTTCGATCTCGGAGGTGACTCCGCCGAGGTCTTGCGTCTTCGGAGAAACGTAGATGTCGATCACCCGGAACAACTGGTAGTGATCGACCTCGGTCGGGGAAGGAATCGTCTTGAGCCTGACGACGGTATCCAAAAAGGTCGGCTGCGTGCTTCTCACGCCGCGCAGCGGAATCTGCTTGAGATCGATCATGCTCTTGATCTGATCCTCGGGATACTGCACAGCCAGCATGTAGGGATTCCCGCTTTTCGGATCAATCCAGTAGTTTGGAGCGATCATGCCGTTGGATGTGAGCGCGGTGATGACGTTGTCGACGATCTCTTTCTGCGAAAGACCCAGGAGTCCAGCCTTTTCGCGGTCCACGTCCAGTTCGAGCGCGGGGTAATCAATATCCTGCGGAATGAGCACGTCGCTGACGGATTTCAGGCTGCGCACCGGCTCGGCGATCTTCGTAGCCAGGGCATAAACTCTGTCGAGATTGTTTCCGCTGACTTGAATGTCGATGGGGGCGGGCATTCCAAGATTGATCACCGCATCCACCAGACCTCCCGACTGAAAATAGGTACTCAGTTGCGGCAACTGCTGGCTCAGTTGCTCGCGCACGCGCCGCATGTATTCAAAGCTGCCAACCTTATGGCTTTCCTTGAGGCTCACCTGCACAAACGCGGTGTGGGAAGCGGAGTTCGGTGTGTAAATCGCGGAAAAGTCCGTGGTGATGCCGATGTTCGAAACGATGATCTGCAACTCATCTTTTGGCACGACCGTGCGAATGATCTGTTCCACGCGATCTACATAGTCCTCGGTCAACTCCACGCGCGTTCCCGAAGGCGCCTTGAGATTGATAACGAACTGGCCCGGATCAGTACGTGGGAAAAAAGAAACGCCCAGGAAGGGATAAAGCGCGAGAGCCAGCAAGGAAATCCCCACGAGTCCGGCCAACGTGGCCATGGGTTTTAGCAACGCGGTGCTCAACGTACGATCGTAGTTGCCAACCACGTTGTCGAAGTATTTGTTGAACAGCTTGCCGACGCTCCCCCAACGGAAGGTAAAGTCGTCGCCGAGTTCTTCGTCTGCCTGGCGCAGCTTGATGAGTTTGGCGCAGAAGAGCGGAACCACGGTCATGGCCACGAAGTAAGAGGCGAACAGAGAAAGAATTACCGCAAGGGCCAGAGCCACGAAGAGAAAACGGCTTACTCCGTAAAGAAATACAACGGGAAAGAACACGATGGAAGTTGTCAGCGTCGCCGACAGCACCGCCAATCCCACTTCCTGTCCACCCTTCTCCGCAGCTACTTCCGGCGATTCACCCATTTCGAGATGCCGGAAAATGTTTTCGAGGACGATGACGGAGTTATCGATCAGCCGCGAAAACGCCAGCGCCAGGCCGCCGAGCACCATGGTGTTGACCGAACCTCCGCCCGCGCTCAAAGCCAGAAAAGTGGCCAGCGCCGAGAGAGGGATGGATAGAAACACCGCCGCGGTGGCGCGCAAGCTGCCGAGAAACAAAAGAACCATCAATCCGGTGAGAACGAGGCCGATGCCACCTTCGCGAATCAGGTTCGAGATAGCCGTTTTGACGAAGATGGATTGATCGAACACCACCCTGGCGATGAGCTGCTTTGGAATATCGACGAGGTGCTGGAGCGCGTCCTTGATGCCCTGCACGACCGCGATGGTGTTCGTGTCGCCACCTTGCTTCAGAATGGGCAAGTAAACTGAGGGTTGGCCGTCCACGCGAACGATGTTGGTCTGAATGGCCTGAGCATCCACGGCTTTGCCGACGTCACCAACCAGCACGGAGGATTGCCCCACCGATTTCAGCGGCATGCTGTTGATGGACGCAGGGGTAGGAGCCTGGCTATTGGAATAAAGGTTGTAGTCGAAAGGTCCGATCTTCACATCGCCGGTCGGGAGAATCAGGTTGCTTTGGTTGAGCTCGCGGACCACGTCCATGGGACTCAACTGATGCGCTTGAAGCTTCAGCGGATCGACATAAACCATAATTTCGCGATACTTCCCGCCAAACGGCTGCGGAACGGAAGCACCGGGAACGTTGGCAATCTGGTTTCGGACGTTGTATTGCCCCAGGTCATGCAGTTGCGTTTCGTTGAGGCCTGCG
>Ga0210409_10007884_pt1 | contig 10921 bp, 8 predicted proteins | sample IncBWH17MmetaG_FD_161649 | JGI IMG/M metagenome (GOLD analysis project Ga0210409, IMG submission 161649) | Forest soil microbial communities from Barre Woods Harvard Forest LTER site, Petersham, Massachusetts, United States - Inc-BW-H-17-M | ecosystem: Environmental > Terrestrial > Soil >...
GTGGTCGAACAACCAGTATCTCGACCAGCTCCTGCCTAACAGCGAGATCCACCCTCTCGACGCCGGTCATTTCGCATGGGAGCAAGCAGCGGAGGAGTACGGCCGGCTGATCGCCGACTGGGTCAGCGAGGGGTACCGGCGCGTCATAGCCGGCTAACCCGCCGGTTCGACCTTTGGTCTTACCAGGACGTCCGCGACCATGCCTCAACCATCCTCGCGGTCCTACGGGCCGGGACCATGCCCTGTGACGGGAAGTGGCGCTCCGAAGACATAGACCTGTTCGAGCACTGGATCGCCGGCGGAATGGCGAAGTGACTATCAGCGCGCCAGCATCGAACGAACCCCCGCTCAGGCGCTCCTATGGTGGTGCTTCAAGAAGGGCCTCGTAGCGCTACCCAATTCGATTCCGAGTTCGCCTTGGAGGGCCAGATGGGCAACGACCGCTGGGCCGAGCGGGACGAGGACCAGATTGCCCGGTGGCGGGAGGAGAACTGGCTGGTGATAGAAAGGCATTGAATGCCAAGTTCAAACAGGGGCACCGCTTTAGGTGTTTTCGTCTGCCGGCGCGGGCACGCTTGCGCAGGCGATCACATCGCGTAGCTGGCGGCGGTCGGCGACTCCGAGCTTGGGGTAGGACCGGTACAGGTGCGAGCTGACCGTGCGTGGTGAGAGGAAGAGCCGGTCGCCGATCTGGCGGTTGGTGAGGCCGTCGCTGGCCAGGCGGACGATCTGGCGCTGCTGAGGGGTGAGCTCCCAGAGGGCATCGGGTTCGCCGGGCGCGCCGGTGACGGCGACTCCGCACGCTCTCAGCTCGGTTTCTGCCCGCTGCGCCCAGGACCGGGCCCTCAGCCGGCGGAAGGTTCCCAGCGCCTCGGTCAGGACGGGCTTGGCGTCGTTGATCCGGCGCTGCCGCCGCAGCCATTCGGCGTAGTCGAGGAGAAGCTGGGCCCGCTCGAAGGGCCACTGGTCCTCGGCCGGGTCGGACAGCGCCTTGTCGAAATCGGCTTCGGCCCCGCCCGGGCCGGCGAGGATGCCGCGGGCTCGGGCGATGAGCTGCTCGAGCCGGGGAGAAGCCGGTCGGTCGAGATGGCTGAGCGCCCGCTCGATGATGTCTTGTCCTTCCATCGCCCGGTCGGCGCGGACCGCGGCAGTGGCGAGATCGGCCACGCCGAGGTAGGAGAAGATGTTGTGGACGGGCACGCCTTCATCGCTGAACAGGCGGCGGAGCTGGGCAAAGGCCAGCAGATAGCTGCCGTCGGCGAGGGCGGCGATGCCGAGGGCCTGCCGGGCCCGGGCGGCTATGAGCCCGCATTCTGCCGGATCGACGGTGGCGAGCGCCCGGTCGGCATGCCGACGTGCCGCGCCGGAGTCGCCGCGCATGGCCAAGACCGTGGCGGCGATCAAGTCGGCGGCCGCGGCGATGAGGTCCATCTGCTTGGCCTCGGCCAGGTCGGCGGCTTCGGCGGCGGCTTCCTGGGCCTCGTCCCAGCGTCCCGTGTCGATGTAGGCCCACCCGAGGGCGGTCAGGCCCAGGCCGCTGGTGCCCTGCATGCCGGGAGCCCGGAGCCGCTGGATGGCATCGTGCAGCAAGGTCACCGCCACTGCGGATTCGTCCAGGAGCCACGCGGCGTAACCGACTCGCCGCATGGCGGGCTCGTCCAGGCGAGAGCCGCTGATCTGGCGGAGGTACCGGAGGAGCTCGCTTCTGCTGCCGAACGGGTCGGTGCAGGCCCGTATCCAGAGCCTGTGGGCGTTGACGTCGATGATCGGGTCAGTGCCGGGAGGCGGCGGGCCTTGGTGTTCCAGGAGTCCGAGAACGCGGCTTACGGCCTGGCAGCTGGCGGGCGTGCCTGCGTGGTAGGCGGCGATGGCGGCGTCCGAGAGGGCGTTCCAGGCGAGGGCCGGCTGATCGCGCGCTGCCTCTTCGGCGACGGACAGGAGCGCCGCCAGCGCGGCGGTGTGGTGGCCTGAGCAGCCCAGCGCCCATCCGGCATAGTGGCGGGCACCCAGCCGCAGTCGCGGGTCGGCGGTGACAGCGAGGGCGCGGGTGGTGAGATCTTGGATCCAGTCCGTCTGGCTGGTGGGGACAGCGGCCGATGCGGCGGCGACCAGCCTGCGTGCCTGGTCGGCGCGGTCGGGGCTGAGTTCGGCGGCGCGTTCCATGGCCAGCGCGGCGACGGCCGCGCCGCCGCGGTGTTGCGCCTGGGTGGCGGTGGCCTCCAGCAGCGAAGCGACGTGCTCGTCCGGTTGCAGGGCCGCGGCGGCCAGGTGCCAGGCCCGCCGGTCGGGCTGGTCGTGCAGGGCCTGGGCCAGCTGGCGGTGCGCTGCGGCCCGCCGCGCGAAGGGGGCGGAATGGTAGATGGCGGACCGGACCAGGGGATGGGAGAACCGCAAGCCGGTCCTGTCCACCGTGACCAGGCCTAGCTGCTCGGCCGGGGCGAGGGCGCGCGCATCTGGCCCGCCACCGTGGCTTGCTGCTGTGCTCAGGTCCGGGCCGTCGGCCACCGCGGCCAGCAGCAGCGCGTCCCGTGCCCGCTCGGGCAGGGCGGCGAACCGGGAGGTGATGACGGCGCTCAGCCGGTCCGTCAGCGGGAGTGGCTCGGCGGCCCAGCGGCGGCTGGCGGCGGGATCATCGGCGATCACCTTGGCCAGCTCGATCAGCGCCATGGGGTTACCCTCCGCCTGGGCCAGCACCTGCGCGCGGGCCCGTCCGCGAGGCGGGACAGGCTGGGCGTCCAGCAGGAGGCTGGCGTCGGCCGCGGACAGCGGCTCCAGATGGAGTTCCGGGAAGCCCCGGTCAAAACCGAAGGGGGGGGCCTGGTCACGGGCACCCACCAGCACCGCGACCGGCTCGGCGTCCAGTCGGCTGGCGGCGAAAGCCAGGGCATTCAGCGAGCTGCGGTCCAGCCAGTGCGCGTCGTCGGCGACCACCAGGACCGGGGTCCGTTCGGATAGATCCGACAGCAGCGTCAGGACGGCCACGCCGGTCAGCAGCGGGTCGGCAGCAACGGGATCCGCAGCCAGACCGAGCGCCCCCAGCAAGGCCTGGGCCTGACGGCCGGGAAGCCCGGCCGCGGCCCGCAGGACCGGCCGCAGGAGCTGATGCAGCCCGGCGAACGCGAGTTTGGACTCCGATTCCCGGCCAGTAACGGACAGTACCCGCATGCCCGCCAGCCGGGCCCGGTCGGTGGCATCCGCCAGGAGTACGGTCTTGCCCATGCCCGCCTCACCGGTGACGACCAGGATCCGGCTGGCCTGCGGGCCTGGGTCCACCAGCCCGCGTAGCCGGGCCAGGCCTGCTTCCCGGCCGATGATGGGTGCGGGCTGCTGTGATGAGAGTTCACCGGAGCCTGGCACGTGCCTGTCCTCTCGGCCATTGCGTTTTCGTCGACACCGTCCCCAGGCTCAACAGCGACCGTGGCCCGGGCATGCCCGCCGCGCGAAGTGCAGTCACCCGGCGGATACCGCCTATGCCTGCCCGGGAGGCACAGTGAAGCCTGGGTCAGGCGTTACCGCTGCGAGCACCGAACGATGAGGATCGCGATGCCTTTTGTCACGGCCGGGCGGGAGAACTCAGCCGCCATCCGGATCTACTACGAGGATCACGGGTCCGGTTCCCCTGTCGTGCTGGTGCACGGCTACGCGCAGAACGGGCACTCATGGGAAAAGCAGGAGGCAGCCTTGCTGGCTGCCGGGTACCGGGTGATCACCTATGACCGGCGGGGCTTCGGCGCCTCGAGCCGGCCCAGCACCGGATATGACTTCGGCACGCTGGCCGGCGATCTTCATGTCCTGCTCAGCAGGCTCGACCTGCGCGACGTGGTGCTGGCCGGGTTTGCCATGGGCACCGGTGAGGTGACCCGCTACCTGGCCGTGCACGGTCCGGGGCGGGTCACGGCGGCCGTGCTGGTGGCGCCGCTGTTGCCGTTCCTGCTCAAGACGCATGACAATCCTGACGGCGTTGACCGGAGCGTTTTCGACGCTCTGACGGCGCGTATCGCCGCGGACCGGCCGGCCGCGATGAAAGATTTCATGGACCGCTCCTACAGCGTCGATCTTCTGGGCGGGGACCGGGTCAGCGACCAGGCGTGGCAGAACAGCTTCTACGTGGCTATCTCGGCGTCGGCGCACGCCGCCCTCGGCTGTGTCACCGCCTGCCTGGAAGACTTCCGGGCCGATCTGGCCGCGATCAGCGTCCCCGTCCTGGTGATCCAGGGCGACCAGGACCGCGTCCTGCCCTACGAAGCCACCGGCAGCAGGCTTCCCGCGCTGCTGACCAACGCCCGCTGCGTCGTCATCGCGGGCGGGCCGCACGCGATCATCTGGACCCACGCCGACGAGGTCAACCAGGCACTGCTCGACTTCATCGGCCACCCGGGCCGGGTCGGCAGACGGCACAGCGGACCGGAAAACCCGCCGCAGAGCGGACGCGTCGGCTGACTCTTCGGCGACCATGTGAGCGGCCCGCCTCCGCTTCTGTGTCGCCCGCACGGGTGGGTAGGACTTCGGTCACGGCCGCGGGAGCCTACCTGGCGATCAGGTCGAACTCGTTGCCTTCGATGTCAGCGAAGGTCGTCCATCGGGACTTGTCTCGCTGGACGTCGCGGAGCCTCTCGGCGCCCAAGCTCAGCAGGCGCTCGGTCTCGGCGTCGAAGGTATCGCTGACGACGTCAAGGTGCAGGCGGTTCTTGACGGTCTTCGGCTCCGGCACCTTGTTGAACACGATGCGTGGTCCGCTGGTGTCGCCGGGGAGCAGGACCGCCTGCTCGGAGGTCGGGTCGTCGGCAACCGGGCGCCCGAGGACATCGGCCCAGAACCCGGCCAGGGTAGCGGCATCGGCACAGTCGAAGGTGACTGCGAGCAGCGAAGTGGTCAAGGCTGGCATTTCCTTTCGGGAAGCGTCGGCGATGCGAGCGTACGCCAGGATGCGGCGCGGACTACGTGGCGGCTCACGTACCGGACGAAATGGCGGCCGCGATCCTGCGCCGTTCCCGCTGGGCCGCCGGGCTCAGATGGCGGTGCGGCCGCCGTCGGCGGCGATGACCGCGCCGGTGACGTAGCTGGCCTTCGAGGACGCGAGGAAGGCGATGACCTCGGCGATCTCGGCGGGCCGGGCGGCACGGGAGAGCAAGGTCGTGGCGCCGAGGGCCTCGATACGGTCGGTGGCGGCCCCGGCGGTCAGCACCGGCCCGGCGGCGATGGCATTGACCCGGACCCCTGCGGGGCTGAACTCGGCGGCCCAGGACCGGGTCATCGACGCCAGGGTGGCCTTGGTAGCGCCGTAGGCGGCGCCGCCGGCCAGGCCGATCTGTCCGGCCATGCTGGCGATGTTGATGATGCTGCCGCTGCCCCGGGCGGCCATCTTCGGGGCCAGCGCGGCGACCAGGAAATACGGCGCCCGGACATTCGCGGCGAACAGCCGGTCGAAGGTCGCCACGTCGAGGTCCGCGGTCGGCCCGAACCAGGAGAACCCGGCGTTGTTGACCAGCACGTCGACCGCGTCCGCGTGCCCGGCCAGGTCATCCAGCTGGGCCGGGTCGCTGAGGTCGGCGGCCACGAACCGGGCCGTGCCTCCCTCCGCGGTGATCGTGGCGGCCACCGCCGTTCCGCGGACTGGGTCCCGGCCGTGCACCACGACCTCGGCACCACGCCGGCCAAGCTCCTCGGCCGCCGCCCTGCCGATACCCGACGTGGCCCCGGTCACCAGGGCACTGAGGCCCTCAAGATCTCGCTGCTCGCTCATCTCTCGTCCTTCCATTTACGGGACCTATTTCGGCGGAGGTGTTGTTCTGCCGCTGCGAACGACCGGAAATTATCTGAGTACCTCAACCATGGACGGCGCCAGGCCTGCCCGGGTATCCGCAGCATGACTGCACGTTGCGGCGGCACGTTGCGCGGCCGCAGTAGCGATGCCGCACGTCTTGCCTGCCGGGAAGATTCGCGTGGCGGCACGGCACCAGTGCAGTCACGTTTCGGATACCGTCCGGCCCGTCCGGCGGGGAACTCTGGCGTCATGACCAGGTTCGTGCAGGACACGCTCCCACGAGCAAGCCGCGATGACCATCCCCCGCGCCAGCGCCGGCCGCGAGCGCGCGGGAAGCGGCGCCGGACCAGATCGCCGGACGGCGATCAGGGACGGCATCGCCTTCGGCTGGGCGGCCTGGATCATCTACCCAGCAACGAACACCCTCGGCATCCTCCAAACATCGGCGGGGGAGTGGCGGCGATGAGCCTAAGCGCGCGGGAACAACAGGCCCTGGAATCCATTGAGGACGGGCTCGCTGAGTCTGATCCCGGACTAGCCTCCCGGCTAGGCATATTCAGTCGGCTGGCATCGGGCGAGGAGATGCCGGAGCGCGATGAAATCCAGCCGATCCGGCCGTCGGCTACTGACCGCCTGGACCGTAACCGGAGCCCGCGCCGGATCGTAGTGCTCGGAGCCCGCGCAGGTTGTGCCGACGGCTGGGCTGGCATCGGGCCGCGGTGCTGCTGTGGCTTCTCATCTCCGTCGGGCTGATCGCAGTCGCGCTGGCGCTAAGCAACCACGGTCCTGCAGAATGCGCGCAATCGTGGGGAACAGCATGTATAGGGCCGGCGCCCGCCCACGTTGCGCAGCCGGCCGGCAGGTAGAGCGGCAGCGGGCCGTCTAAAGCCGCGGTCATCCGTGCGGCAGGTGGTCAAGATCCATGCCACGGCGCACCGCGTCCAGATGGCGCTCGTCGTTTGTGGCGGCTGGGAGCCGTGCCAGTAGGCGGAGACGTCTTCGGTCCCGTGGGCGAAGTCGGAAAACCACGCCTCGCGCAGGTCGGGGCGTTGCCGCAAATGGTCCCCCAGCCCAAGTCGGCGCGCTATCAGGCCACGACCGGCCGCTTGCACTGCGTACTGGCAGAATGCGAGTCCGGCCCGCACGGACGACACTCGGCGCGATGGATCCTCCGAACGGGAATCTCCACGGCCGGTGGGAGCCGTTCGGCGGGGTCGAGTCACCAGACAGAAACAGAAGGCGGAAATGACCGATGTGCTTGAAACGGTCATCGAGGCCCATGGTGGCCTCGAGCGCTGGAATCAGCTGGATGCTGTCACGGCGTGGCTCGTGCGGGGCGAGCCCTCTGGGGCATCAAGGGCCATGCGGAGGTCCTCGATGACGTCTTCGTCGGGGCAAGCCTGCACTAGGAGCAGGTGTCGCACCATCTGTTCGGCGCTCCCGACCCGCGAAGCGCGTTCACCGCGGAGCGAGTCGCAATCAGGGCCACCAAGAGGAACGTCGTCGAATCGCCCGTGGGCGTGGCCCGGAACAGCCGTCAGATGCCAGCCAGACGGCCATGCGGGTTGCGCAGCGCCTCGGCGTGCTGGACGTCGCGCGGGTAACGGCCGCAGTTCAGGGCATGCCGGCCCGTCACGGTAAGGCAGGGCGCGTAGCCGATGTCGTGCAGCCATGCGGCTGCTTCCAGGAGATCGGCCGCAGAGACGCGGCCACCCACGGTGAGGTTTGCGTGTTGATGCGCCACGGGCCAGGTATTGAAGGTGTCTGTGGTGTCGACACGGCCGTCACGCTGAGCGTGAACCTTTTCACAGCCCACATCCGGGCATTGTCGACCGCACAATAGTGCGGCCTAGGGGAATCAGGCGCATTCCGGCGTACCGCACGCTGAGTCGCCGGGTCTCGTGGTCAGCGTGCGGTATAGCGACCTGACTGCGCCCGGCCTCTGCGGGCGGCAGGTGCAGTCATCATACGGATACCCCCGCTTGTAGTACCGGATGAGGATGGTCCGCGACGGCCATTCACTGCGGGAGGGCTCAGGGGAGATCATGGGTATCGAGGTCACGCTCCGGGTGGACGGTGCGGAGCACCGCCTGGCCGTGGACACCCGGACCACGCCGCTGGATGCGTTGCGGGAGCGGCTGGGCATGACCAGGGTGAAGAAGGGCTGCGATCACGGGCAGTGCGGCGCCCGCACGATCTTGCTGGAGGGGCGCCGCGCGCTCAGCTGGCTGGCACCGGCGGTCGCACATCAGGACGTGGAGATCATCACCGCCGAGGGGCTTGGCGACGGAGACCTCCATCTGCTGCAGCGGGCGTTCATCACGCATGACACCGTCCGGTGCGGCTGCTGTAGGCAAGGTCTTCGCCAAGTTCGGCATCAGCTGGCGCAGCCAGCTGCCCCACGTCTTGCTCGCCGCCCCGGCCGGCTTCCCGCAGCGCCGCTAGCCTGCGGGATCCACCCCTGCGGCTGCACGCTTGCACCGTGCACTGGCGTATGCAAGCGCTGTCGGCCCGGCATGACGCTTAAGGCTCACCAGCCGACAGTTCGATCCATGCCTGGCGTGGGCGGTCACAGCCGGGCCAGCGCCAAGAGCCGGCGAGGAGACATGATGCCATGCTGAAGACGATGCGCGGGTCTTCCGCGGAGGTCGACCTCACGTTGCGGGTCAACGGCAGCGCGCAGCGGTTGCGGTTGGACAGCCGGGTGACGTTGCTCGACGCGCTGCGCGATCGGCTCGACCTGACCGGCACCAAGAAGGGCTGCGACCAGGGGGCGTGCGGGGCGTGCACGGTGCTGGTCGATGACAAGCGGGTTCTGTCGTGCCTGACGCTGGCGGCGCAGTGCGACGGCCGCGAGGTGACGACGATCGAGGGCCTGTCGCGTGAGGGCGGCCTGCACCCGGTGCAGGAGGCGTTCATCCGCCACGATGGGTTCCAGTGCGGCTATTGCACGCCGGGCCAGATCATGTCGGCGGTCGCGCTGCTGGCGGAGGGACGGGCGGGCTCTGATGAGGAGATCCGCGAGTTCATGAGCGGCAACATCTGCCGCTGCGGCGCCTATCCGAACATCGTCGCCGCCATCCGAGAGGCCGCGGGGCAGTGATGCAGGCGTTTGAGTACATCCGCCCCGGCGACATGGCGTCGGCCGTGGCGTTGGTGAGCGGCGATCCTACGGCCCAGTACCTGGCCGGCGGGACGACCCAGATCGACCTGATGCTCAAGGACGGCGTGCTCGAGCCCGAGCGATTGGTGGACATCACACGCCTGCCGCTGCGCGGGATCACCCGCGACGGTGACGTGCTGCGCGTCGGAGCGCTGGCAACGATGGAAGAACTGGCCGCCGACGCCACCGTCGCCGAGCGCCTGCCGTTCGTCCGCGAGGCGCTGCTGGCGGGCGCCTCGCCGCAACTGCGCAACATGGCCACGATCGGCGGGAACATCCTGCAGCGCACCCGCTGCCGGTACTTCCGCGACCCGGCGGTGGCGTCGTGCAACAAACGCGTGCCCGGGTCAGGGTGCGCCGCCGTCGGCGGGGCGGCTCGCATGCACGCGATCCTCGGCGCGAGCGAGCACTGTATCGCGCTGCATGCCTCCGACCTGTGCGTGCCGCTCGTCGCGCTCGACGCCGTCGCGCACATCCAGGGTGCGGGCGCGCAGCGCAGCGTTCCGTTGACCGAGTTCTACCTTCCCCCCTGCGATCGCCCGGACGTCGAGAACGTGCTCGAGCACGGCGAGCTGGTCACCGGGATCGAGATCCCGCTGCTGCCAGCGGGCACACGGTCGGGCTACCTGAAGGTTCGCGATCGCGCCTCCTACGAGTTCGCGCTGACCTCCGCCGCCGTCGCCCTGGCGATCGGCGGCGGCGTGATCACCCGCGCACGGGTGGCGCTCGGCGGGGTCGGCACGATCCCCTGGCGCGCGCCGCAGGCCGAAGCGGTGCTGCGCGGCGCGCCGGTCGATGCCCAGACGTTCCGGGCGGCGGCCGACGCGGCGATCCACGACCCGTTCACGGTCGCCGGCACCGCGTTCAAGGTCGAGCTCGCCAAGCGCACGCTCGTGCGGATTCTTCAGACCGTCGCGGGTGGTGGCAGCTCGTGACGACTACCGTAGCCGCGGCCCTGCTCCTGGGTCCTGGTGTCGACCGCGTCGACGGGCGCCTGAAGGTCACGGGCGCCGCGCACTACCCCTCTGACGTCAGCTGGCCGGACATGGCACACGCGGCCCTGGTGCGCAGCACGATCGCCGCGGGCACAATCGCGCGCCTGGATACCGCCCGCGCCGCGGCCGCACCCGGCGTGCTCGCGGTGATCACCCACCAGAACGCCGGCCGACTGCACAAGGCCAAGCGCACCCTGCAGCAGATTCTGTACCCGCCCCCTCCGCCGCCGCTTCAGGACGCAAAGATCAGTCATCACGGCCAGTACGTCGCGATGGTCGTCGCCGAGACGCCACAGCAGGCCGCTGCGGCGGCACGGCTGGTCGAGGTCAGCTACGACCGCGGCCAGCCGGTGCTCACCCTCGAGGACGCAGCCGCCAAGCCCGGGTCGAACCCGTACCTGACCGACATGAAGCGCGGCAACGTCACGGCGGCCATGGAGGCCGCCGAGGTGACGGTGGAGGGCACGTTCACGACGCCGGCGCAGACGCACAACCCGCTCGGCCCGTTCACCACGGTCGCCCGCTGGGACGGCGGCACGCTGACCGTCTATGACTCGACCCAGAACCCATTCAACGTGCGCGCCGTGCTGGCGGCATCGTTCGGGCTCGCCGAAGAGAACGTGCGGGTGCTATCGCCCTACGTCGGCGGCGGTTTCGGCGCCGGGCTGCGGAGCTGGCCGCACTCGATCCTCGCCGCGCTGGCCGCCCGCACCGTCAAACGGCCGGTCCGGCTCAGCCTCACCCGGCCGCAGATGTTCACCGGAATCGGGCAACGGCCCAGCACCGTGCAGCACCTCAAGATCGCCGCCACGCGCGACGGCAAGCTGGTCGCGATCGACCACGAGGGCACCTCGACCGCCTCGATGGCTGCCGCGCCGCCGGCTCGCAAGGCGCCGCTGCAATCGCTGCCGCCCGCGCCCGGCGACCCCTACTTCCCGCTGACTATCGGCACGACCGCGGCGTATGCCTGCCCGAACGTTACCGCCCGCGACAAGAGGG
>Ga0210409_10007885_pt1 | contig 10920 bp, 8 predicted proteins | sample IncBWH17MmetaG_FD_161649 | JGI IMG/M metagenome (GOLD analysis project Ga0210409, IMG submission 161649) | Forest soil microbial communities from Barre Woods Harvard Forest LTER site, Petersham, Massachusetts, United States - Inc-BW-H-17-M | ecosystem: Environmental > Terrestrial > Soil >...
AGGTGCCGCTGCCGCTGATAGGCATGCCGGGCGGGTTCTTCCAGGTGGATGCATCGAGAGGCGATGCGCCCAGGGGACCTCGGGGCGTGTCGCCGTCGGTTTTTGGCGCGAGGTAGAACTCCCAGACGATCTTGCCGGTCTTCGCCTCGAGCGCGAACATATGTCCCTTCCCGCCCTTGAAGTCGCCGCCCGAATTGCCGACGTAGACGAGGCCGTCAGAAGCAATCGGGGCCGAGGGCACCGACTCGTTCAAGGTCGCGTCCGAAATCGTGGTCGCCCAGATTCGCTTGCCGGTTTTGAAGTCGTACGCCAGCACTCTCCCGTCCTGCGTGCCTCGAAACAGCATGCCGTCCAGGTATGCCGCGCCCCGGTTGGACGGCAGGAGACTTGGCGGATAGTCCTCATGCGTTCGCCAATTCTCGGCGCAGGTTTGAGGATCAAGCGAAAAAATATCGAACTGGGTGGTGCCGATCAGCGCGTTGTCGACCATGATCAGCCCGGACTCAAAGGATGAGAATTTACCTAGATCGTAAGTGCACAGAATCTTCAACCCCCCGACGTTTTGCTTATTGATTTGGCGCAGCTGCGAGTAACGCTGCGATTTCACGGTTCTGTTGTAGCTCGGCCAGTCCTCGGTCGCGGCTGGGGCCTCGGCAGCGGCCGGGGAACCCGCCACGGATCGATACGCCGGATTTTGTTCCGTGGTGGCCGTGCCTGGCGGGGCATTCAAGGACAGGATATAGGAGCGCACCAGCCCCAGGACCGTGGACATCTGCACAGGGACCGCGAGATACAAGGCCCCGCCTAGCGCCGGAATTGCGACCAGCACCCCCAAGGCGATCAGGATTTTCTTCTTCATCACGCGCAAATCTATCATGCGCGGGTCCGCAGAGGTCCGGCCGCATCGTCTCAACCCGAAGCGATGGCTCCCGGCAAACCGGGTTTACGCAGTTCCATCGCGCTTAGGTGTAGGCCTGTTGGCGTCCTTGCCGCCGGCCTTGACGACCAGCAGGTGCGCGCCGCCCGCCGTCTCTTCGCGTTTGCTGAGATCTTTGAGAAGCCCTTCGTCCGACAGATCGAGCTTGTGGGAATTCTCCCAGTCCGTGGCTGCGGTCTTGGCCAGCCGCTTCACCACGTGATGCGCGTCCGTTTCGATGGCGAGTTCCCGTCGTCCGTCGAAGCTTCCCGGCGACAGATTGATTGACCCCACGATGGCGCGCTTGTCGTCGGCCAGGATCATTTTGGCGTGCAGCTTGAGTCCCTTGAGCGTATGAATCTTGGCACCCACGTCATGCATGATGCGCAAGCCTCCGACCCCTTCCACCAGCTTGGCCTTCTTCAGCGTATGCGGTGGGCGGGCCAGGATGTGCAGCTTGACCCCGCGCGCGCATGCGCGAACCAGCCGTTCAATGATCACCGTATCCTGGTAGCGTTCGTTTTGCAGCCATAAAGTGTGCTTCGCCGAATCGATGAAATTGGCAATGCGTTCGCGGCCGTTGTTCGGGCACCAGATAAGCTGCGAATACTGTCCGGGATTGAACTTCTTTCGCGTCCAGTCGGCCTCGAAGCACGTGACCATTTCCTCGACCTCGACCTTGTGGGTGGTGACCACCGCATAGTCGCGGGTTACGGTCAGGTCGCGCGTTTCCCAATTGAAGGACTCGACGAATCCAGTGGCTGCGTCGATGACCATGGATTTCTGATGGGTCAGTTCGAATTCGGGATTGCTGTCCTTCACGTCGATCCCGGCATGCTGCAATTTCTCCTTGGTGTCGTCGTTTTCGCTTTCGCCGCCGCGCCGCGCAGGATTCAGCATCACGCGCACCTTGACGCCGCGCTTCTTGGCGGCAATGACCGCCTTGAGAAGGCCTGGGTCGGTGAACAAGAACATGCGGATTTGCAGCGACTTCTTCGCGGTCGACACTGCCTCGAGGATCGGCTGCACGGTGTCGTCGGGAAGTACGATTAGGGAGTGGCTCATGGTGCCTTCGATTGGATGGTGAGGTACTTTGGGTGCTCAGGTACTAGGGCGGTGCACCTGACGGCGTGTTTTCATATTGGATCCGATGCAGTTCGCTGTAAATGCCTTTGAGCGCCAGCAATTCGTCGTGGGTACCCTGCTCCGCCACGACACCACGGTCGAGAACGATGATCTTGTTGGAATCTCGGATCGTGCTGAGCCGGTGCGCAATGGTGATCACCGTGCGGCCCTTCATCAGCTTGGAGAGACCTTCCATGACAAGGCGCTCGGATTCCGTGTCCAGGGCCGCGGTCGGCTCATCCAGGATCAAGATTGGGGAGTTGCGAATGATGGCGCGGGCGATTCCGATGCGCTGCCGCTGGCCGCCCGACACGGTCAAGCCGCGTTCGCCGACCATCGTGTCGTATCCATGCGGCATGGCACTGATGAAGTCATGCGCGTTGGCGAGCTTCGCCGCCTCGACGATTTCCGCGTCAGTGGCCCCGGTTCGACCATAGGCGATGTTGGACTTTATGGTGCCGTGGAACAGCACGGTGTCCTGCAGGACAAATCCTATTTGCTTGCGCAGCGATTCCTTGGTGTACTCCGTCACGTCGACGCCGTCGATCGTCACGCGACCCGCATCGACATCGTAAAAGCGCGGAATAAGGCTCACCACCGTCGACTTGCCCCCGCCGGTGGTGCCGACCACGCCGAGTTTTTGACCGGCTTCGACGGCGAAACATACGTCTTTGAGCACCGGCGCCGCTGGATCGTAACCAAAGGCGACGTTCTCGAAGCTGATGGTACCTTTCGCCGTCTCGAGAGTTTTGGCGCCGGCGCGATCCTTGATGACGGTATCCGTTTCTAGAATGCGCTGGATGCGCTCCAGCGCAACCGTGGCTTGCGCAATGGCATTGGTGTTTTTCGCCAGATCCTGGACAGGCTTGAAAAATTTGTTGAGGTACGCGAGAAAGACCGTCAATGCGCCTACTGTCATGACATCCTTGAGGATCAGCGCCGCGCCGCGCCAGAGCACCAGCGCGGTACAGAGCGCCACAACGATGGAAACGATGGGCGAGAGTAAGGATTTGACACGTCGCGCGGCGAGCGCGGCGTCCACCGCCTCGCGGCTCACTTCGCTCAGGCGCGTATCCTCGAGGGTTTCACGGCCGTATGCCTTGACGACACGCACCGATTCGAGACCCTCCTGTACGACGCTCACGATATCGGCTTGATGAAGACGAACCTCATGAGTCGCTTTCTTCACCATTTTCTTGAAGCGGCTGACGAACATCAGCAGGAACGGCGTCACCGCCACCGCGATCAGCGCAAAATCCCAGTTGAGCCAGAACATCAGGCCGAGGACGCCAATGATGGTCAGCACATCGACCAGCAGACTCAACGTATTTGCGGAGGCGAAATTCTGGATTGTCGCCACGTCGCTGGTAATGGTGGACAACAGCGTTCCGGTCTGTTGCTTGTCAAAATACGACAGCGACAGGCGGTGCAAATGGTCGTAGATGCGAATACGCAAGTCATTGGCGACCCATTGCCCCACGCTCTCGGTGTAGTAGTTATCGATATAGCCGGCGATGGCGCCCACTGCCGCGATCAAAACCACGCCGAGACCGGCTAGCAAGGCCAGTCCCATTTTGCTGTCGCCGACCGAGAAATCCTTCAAGCCGCGCAACAAATCCGGCAGCGGGTGCGAGCCAAGCACGCTGTCGATCACCACTTTGAGCGGCCATGGAGCCGCGAGACTCATGGCCGTTTCGATGACCATCGCAACGAAGACGATGATCAGCCATCCCGTATAGGGCCGCACCAGTTCCCTTATCAGCGAGAACATTTCGCGGGACCCGATGTCCGGTAGGGCTGCCCCTACCAGGGGTTTAGCCTTTTTTCCGGTCGCCGCAGCCGCCGCGGCGGGGGCATCAATCGTGGGATTAGTGGCCAATTTGTGGAGCCTTGGGCCGGAACAGCGCAGTACCCTTGTAGTGGGTCTTGAGTGTATTGCAAGAATTGGCGCCTGAACCTAGGACCAAAGGCGAATGGCAGGTCGATTTCGAGCCGCTTTCCCGATGGCCATTGATTTGCCCGGGTAATGCCCGCAGCATTGATATTCCACGGAAATTCAGGAATCGGCCATGGCAGCGACCGTCAGCATAGATCAACTCAAAATCGATAAGGCCCTGTACGACTTCGTCAACGACGAAGCCATTCCGGGCAGCGGCATTGAGCCGGGAAGTTTTTGGCGCGGATTCGCAGGCTTGGTACGTTCAATGGCGCCGCGCAACGCCGCCTTGCTGCAGAGGCGGAATGAGCTGCAGGCGAAAATCGATGCCTGGCATCGCATGAATCCAAGGCCCGGTTTCGATGCAGCGAAGTACAAGGCTTTCTTGCAGGAGATCGGCTACCTGGTCGCCGAGCGGCAGCCGTTCTCGGTGAGCACCGCGAATGTCGACGCTGAAATCGCCCACATCGCAGGCCCGCAGTTGGTGGTGCCGGTCAGCAACGCCCGCTATGCGCTGAACGCTGCCAACGCCCGTTGGGGCAGCCTATACGATGCGCTGTACGGCACCGACGCGATCCCGGAGGATGGCGCGGCGCGCGGCGGCAAGTACAATCCGCAGCGCGGCGCCAAGGTCATCGCCTACGTGCGCGACTTCTTGGATGCGCACTTCGCGCTCGCCGCGGGCTCGCATCACGAAGCGGTGAATTACCGGCCCGCGGCCACCGGTCTCGAGGTTGAGCTCAAAAGCGGCCAAGTGACGCCCCTTAAGAACGCTGCCGCCTACCGCGGCTTCCAGGGCGATGAGCGCTCGCCCACCACACTCCTGCTTGAGCATCACGGCTTGCACGTGGAACTGCACATCGATCGACAGCACTACATCGGCCGCGACGATCCCGCCGGAATCAGCGATGTGGTGCTCGAATCCGCGATCACCACGATCCAGGATTGCGAGGATTCGGTTGCCGCCGTCGATGCCGCAGATAAGGTTCACGTATACCGCAACTGGCTGGGCCTGATGAAGGGCGGCCTCGAGGCGCGCCTCGAGAAAGGCACCAAAAGCGTGGTGCGCCGCTTGAACGCGGATCGCCGCTATCAATGCCCGAACGGCAAACAGCTGGTGTTGCCAGGGCGCAGTCTCATGCTGGTGCGCAACGTCGGCCACCACATGCTGTCGGACATCGTGACTCTCAACGCTGCTGCCATCCCGGAAACCTTCATCGACGCGGCGGTCACGGTTTTGATTGCGCTTCACGATCTTCGCGGCGCTGGCGCGCGGCGCAATTCGCGCTCAGGATCGGTGTATGTCGTCAAGCCAAAAATGCACGGGCCGGACGAAGTCGCATTCGCGGATGACTTGTTCGGCGCCGTCGAGGAGATCCTCGGCTTGGCGCGAAACACGGTGAAAATAGGCATCATGGATGAAGAACGGCGCACCAGCGTCAATCTGATGGAATGCATTCGGGCGGCGCGCCAGCGCGTGGCATTCATCAACACCGGCTTTCTCGATCGCACCGGCGATGACATTCACACCTCGATGGAGGCGGGAATCGTGCCGCGCAAGGGTGAGCTCAAGAAGGCCGGATGGCTGGACGCCTATGAACGGCAGAACGTGGACATCGGCCTGGCATGCGGCCTGCGGGGAATTGCACAGATCGGCAAGGGAATGTGGGCGATGCCGGACCTGATGGCCGATATGCTGAAGAGTAAAATCGCCCATCCCCAGGCTGGCGCCAACACCGCCTGGGTGCCCTCGCCCACGGCCGCGACCCTGCATGCGCTGCACTATCACCAGGTGGATGTCGCCGCCGTGCAGGCGCGGCTGGCAACCCGCGCCCGCGCCTCATTGGATGAGATCCTGGTGCCGGCGCTGGTGCCCACCCCGACATGGAGCAAGGCGGATATCGAGGAGGAGCTCAATAACAATGCGCAGAGCATCCTGGGCTATGTGGTCCGCTGGATTGATTCCGGCGTCGGCTGCTCGAAAGTGCCGGACTATTTCAATGTCGCGTTGATGGAGGATCGCGCCACCTTGCGCATCTCGAGTCAGCACGTCGCGAACTGGCTGCGCCACGGCATTTGCACAAGTGCGCAGGTGCTGCGGGCGCTGCAGGACATGGCGCGGGTCGTGGATCAGCAAAATGCCGGCGATCCGAACTATCGGCGGCTCGCGGGTGACCCGGACAACAATGTGGCCTTCAAAGCCGCGTGCGACCTCATATTCAAGGGTCGAGAGCAGCCCAATGGCTATACCGAGGGCATTCTCACCGCACGCAGAATCGAGAGAAAGGCGCTGTCAGAAGCGCCGGCGTAAATAAATCGTCGCCCGGGTTTATCGGGCCGTATTCCAATCCTTGCTGCGCGCTGCCGATTCGGCGGCCGGATCGAGCGGCTCGCCTGCGTTCTGCTCCTCGACTGCCTTGAGAATCGCCGGCGGCATTTCCGAGGTGGCGGTGCGGTATGGAGCAGTGGCGTTGCCAGTACCTGCAGATTGGGTCAGGGTCTGGATCTGCCATTCCTGGCCATGGTGGCATGCAAGGCCCGCCGGCGATACCGCGCCCGCTAACACAAAGGTGCGGCAATAGTCGCCGGATCGCGCCAGGAAACTGATGCCGATTTGCACGGCTGCGGCCGGCGATCGATCGGCCGAGAGCTGTTGGGACAAAGCCTCCGCGAGTGGGCCGCTCGCCACCAACGCGCCGCCGCCGTTTCGAGTGAGCGGCGCCGAGGATTGGTGCCACACTCCATAGCCGAGACCAAGGCCGATCATCAGACTGGCGGCGATCGATCCGACCGGCTGCCACCAGGTCTTGCGCGGCCGTGCTCGTGCCGCATTGCGCACCATTGCCTCGCGTGCGTCTTGGAGATTCACCACGTTGGTGCCCGACGGATCCACCTTACCCCTCGCCGCCGACAACAAACGCTCGGGTACCGGCTCGGACAGTTCGGACGAATAGGCCGCTTGGATCCGCTGGCGCAGAGCGCGATGCTCGGCCACGCGTTTTTGAAGTTGCGGATCGGCGCGCAAAGCCGATTCCACCGCAGAGCGCGCGGCATCATCCAACTCGCCATCCGCGAAGGCCATCAATGTTTCGTCGGAAATCGTCATGTGGCTTAGCCTTCGACCTCGAGCAGCGCTTGCAGTGCCTCGCGTCCGCGCGCCAGTCGGCTGGTAAGGGTACCTATGGGCACTTCGAGCACCTCCGCGGCTTCCCTGTAGGGCAGTCCTTCGATCAGCACCAGACTGACCGCGACGCGTTGATCTTCGGGCAGTCGCGCCATCGCAGCCTGCACGGAAATGCGGATGGTTTCGCCCTCGATCGGCTCGATGCCGACATTCTCTCCCGCCTCCTCGGCGGCAAATATCTTATCCCGGCGCCCTCGCGAACGCAGTTCGTCGATCCACGCATTTCTGACAATCTTGAACATCCAGCTATCCAGGCGCGCGTCGCGGCGCCATTGATCCACTCGCACCAGCGCCCGCTCCACCGCGATTTGCACCACATCGTCCGCATCGTGCGGATTATGGGTCAAATTGCGCGCGAAGCGCCGCAATCGCGGCAGCAGCGCGACGATTTGCTCATGGAAGTTTTGTGGCTTCTCGCTCGTATTCATATAGTAGACGATCGAGAGACGATGTTTCTTCCACGTATTGTACGCGAGAATGGCTCATGCAAAAGTTCAGCCGCAGCGCGTTGGCAATGACACTGTTGGCCACGGTGGCCAGCGCGCAGATTCGTCTGCCGCCGCTGCCGCTGCAATTGCCGCCTTCGCCGCTGCAAAGCACGGCTCAAAACCTTGACCCGATCGATGCACGTTCCCTGCAGCGCTTGAGCGCGGTTCGACATCTTGAAATCAACCGCCTGGTTCGTGGCAATCGCCGCCTACTGGATCTCGACGCAAACGGCGAGCCGATCATACGCAACGAGATACTCGCGCTGTCACCCGGCGAAACGCCGGCAGCTCGCGCCCGCTCCTTGAACTTCGTCGTCGCGCGGGAACACAGCATCGAATCCATGAATATTCATTTGGTGGTGCTGCGCGCGCCTGACTCAATGTCGACGAAGCAGGCACTGCGCTTGATTCGCGAATCCGACCCCGATGGAATCTACGACTACAATCACCTCTATATGGGCAGCGGCACATGGCCGGGCGATGCGGGTCCGATTGCGTGGAATGCGCCGTTGCCAGCGCCCGCCGCTGCAGGTTCGCAGGTCAGCGGATTGCGGGTGGGCCTGCTGGACACGGGAGTTGATACGGCTCACCCGGCTTTTCATGAATCTACCGTGCACACCTGGGGCTGCGAAAATAAGCGGGTACCGGCCGCTCACGGCACTGCCGTCGCATCCCTATTGATTGGGCACGCTCAAGACTTTCGCGGAGTGCAGCCCGATGCCGCCTTATATGCGGCGGACGTGTATTGCGGGCAACCAACGGGCGGTGCGGTTGATGCGCTGGTCGCCGCTATCGGTTGGATGGTGCAGGAGCAAGTACCCGTGATCAACATCAGTCTGGTTGGTGCGAAGAACTCACTGCTGGAACAGGCGATCACCCGCGCAATCGCCCGTGGTTCCATCATTGTGGCGGCAGTCGGCAACGACGGGCCCGCGGCGCCACCCCTCTATCCTGCCTCTTATCCCAATGTGGTCGGCGTCACGGCGGTGGACGCGCATGGTCATGTACTGATCGAAGCGGCGCACGGGCCGCAAGTCATGTTTGCATCTCCTGGCGCCGATCTGGCCGCGGCCAGCGGCGCGCACGGCTATGCCGCAATGCGTGGGACTTCGTTTGCCGCCCCGATAGTTGCCGGATTGTTGGCGGCTGCCATCACAACGCCCAGCCCCGCGGATGCCAATGCAGCCATTGAAACACTCATCCATACGGCGAGGCACATCGGATCCCCGGGCCGGGATTTGACATATGGCTATGGCCTGGTGGGGGCCGAATACCGCAATGATCCAACGCCCCTGCTGCATAAATGAATGTGATGGAAGAAATGCCGGGGCTGCGTCGTATCCATAGTGAAGGCCGCGGGATGGCTGCGGCCACACAGGAGTACGAGATGAATACCAAACTGATTTTTGCAGGTATTAGTGCGGCCATGGTGTTGGCATTGGCCTCCCCGGCGCATGCGGGCCTTCTGGGCGGCGGCGCGGGCGGCAATGTCGGCGGCGGCTTGGCGGGAAACCTCGGCGGCTTTGGCGGTCGCGGCATCGGCGGCGCAGGCAACTTTGCGGCACAGGGCCAAATGGACCCGGCGCTGAAGACGAAGCCGGTTACCAATGCGGCCAAGAAGGCCGATCACAAGGCCGACAACGCGGCCAGCTCGACAGTGCAGTCAGCCGGCAGCGCGAGTGCCGCCACCGAGGCGGGGGCGCTGAAGGACGCATCGGGCGCAAATGCTTCCGCGATGGCCACCAGTGCCACGCCGGCGGCAGCCGCCGCGTCGCCATCCCGGTCAGCGCCGGCGGCGCGAACGCCGGACAAGCCTACGGCGCATGCGCAACCCAGCCCATCGGCGGACCTCATGGGCAGCACAAATCAGACCGTGAACGCCGGTGGCCATAGTGTTGCGGGCAGCGGCTCGCTCGATGCACAGCATTCGAAGGGATCAAACTCCGTGGCTGCTGGGGGCAATGATTCGCTGAATTGATGGTGGTGATTGCGATGCGAGAACGGCGTACTTCACATACCGTGGGGTACGCCTTTCTCTTTGGGGAACACATGCTCGCGACGCCCTTACCCGCCCTCGTGTTGCTTCCAGGCCTCGACGGAACCGGCAAATTGTTTGCTGAGTTCGTCAAAGCCCTCGACCCCGGCATCCATACCGTCGTTGTGGCATACCCGCCAGATCAAGCATTGGGCTATGAGGAACTTTATGCATTGGTCATCGGCGTGTTGGACAAACTGCCGCGGGAGCAGCGCTTTGTCTTATTGGGCGAGTCCTTCTCCGGTCCGCTCGCGATTCGGATCGCGGCGCGCGCACCGCCAGGTCTCGACGGGCTCATCCTCAGCGCTTCTTTCGCAGCGAATCCCTTCCCATGGTTGGCTTGGGCGCGGCCGCTTGCCGCTTACCTGCCCGTAAAGTCGCTGCCCCGATGGCTGCGTGCTCCGTTGATGTGGGGGTCCCTGTCGCCGGACCGCGCGCCATCGCAAATGGAACGCGCCATGTCGGGCGTCTCTGCCGCCGCGGTCCGGCGGCGCATCGCGGCCCTGCTCGCCGTGGACGAAACCAGCGCCCTTGAGCGCGTTGCGACGCCGATGCTGTTGCTGCGGGCGCGGGACGACCGCGTGATACCGAAAGGCGCGACGCGCCGCATACTCAAGATTCTGCCGCAGGCTGAGTTGATCGAGATCGACGGCCCGCACCTATTACTGCAAACCCGTCCTCGGGAATGCGCCGCAGCCGTGCTACGGTTTTTGAACCGCGCGCTCAAGCGCTAGCAGCCTTCATTCCCAGATGCTGGAAACTTTCTCGCCTCTGACGAGCTGCTTGACGGCGCGATACGAGTTTCTGAATATGGGCGGCATCAGCGTTCGAACCACCGAACGATAAACGCGGGAAGGCCTGACACGCACCTTGTTGTCCTGGGAGATGTGAAAAAGAGTCGAGTGCTCCTTTTCCTCAGGATTCCAAGTGTTTGTATAGTAATACAGGGCGATCGACATGCGCTCAATCCCCTCCGGCGTCGCGAGCGGCACCGGATGACCGTGCAGCGATTGGTCGGTCGTGGAGAATACGACACAGCGGTTGAATACTGGCGGGACGGCGGCTACCCGCGCCATCGATGACCGATCCCAAAGTTCCAGGTTGCCGTTGTAGGAGGGCTGCCAGTCCTTGTTGAGATACAGCAGGAGGTTCAGGCGCCGCTCCAGATCGTAGCGCTTCAAATGATTGAAATCGGTGTGCACCTCAAGATAGCCACCCGCCTGAATCTTGTGCAGA
>Ga0210409_10007887_pt1 | contig 10917 bp, 8 predicted proteins | sample IncBWH17MmetaG_FD_161649 | JGI IMG/M metagenome (GOLD analysis project Ga0210409, IMG submission 161649) | Forest soil microbial communities from Barre Woods Harvard Forest LTER site, Petersham, Massachusetts, United States - Inc-BW-H-17-M | ecosystem: Environmental > Terrestrial > Soil >...
CTCGGGCACGGCTACGATCACAACTTCGTTTTGAACCGCAAGGGCGCTGGGCTCAGTTTGGCTGCGCGTGTCTATGAACCCACAACCGGGCGTGTGCTTGAGGTCTCAACCACTCAACCGGCGGTTCAGTTCTATACAGGCAACTTTCTCGACGGCTCGGTCACCGGCAAGGAGGGGCACGTCTACAAGCGACGCTATGGCCTCTGCCTGGAGACGCAGCACTATCCGGATTCGCCGAACCATCCTGATTTTCCGAGCACGATCCTGAAACCCGGGGAGAAGTTTCATCAGACGACGGTATTCAAGTTTTCGGCGAAGTGATTTCTGATGGAATGGAAGCCCGCTACCATTGAGGAAGTAAAAGACATCGTCCAGCGCGACCTCGCAGAGTGTGACGTCGAGCAACAGGAAACATTTCGGCGGTATGCAGTAGAGCCCTACTTCACGTCCATTGAGAGATGCGGAAACTTAGACACAGTTGTCGTGGCTCGCAAGGAAAATGAGGTCATATATTGGGAGGATGTTGAGGAAGGATTCAATGTCTCACCCTTAACCGAAGATGGGCGAATCCTGGAGCATTGGTGCAATCAAGACGAACTCCGTTTCGCCCTCAACACCTGGATCGACGACAGGAAGGGCCCGCCGAAGTTGGGCCCTGCTGTCTCAGTTGAATAAATCGTCTGCCCTCACTCGCTCTTGAGCTCTGCCACGAGCGCCTTCTCCACCTGCTTCTGGTGCTCCGGCTTGAGCTTTCCTCCACCCGAGGTCAGATAGAACGTGTCGATCGCCATCTGTCCTTCAGTGTCGATCAGGGCGATTTCGATATTGCACTTCTGGTCAGATAAACACGAGGCGATCCGGTGTAAGAGCCGCGGCCGGTCCTGGGCGATCACCTGAACCAGCGTTGTCGTTGCCGAGGACGAATCGTCGAACTCAATCTTCGTCTCCACCTTCACTTTCGCGATCACGCCCTTCTCGGAGCGTTGCCGGTCCCGCAGCATCTTCTCGAGATCAGCCTCACCCAGCATCACGCTGACAACGCTGTTCTTGAATCGCGCCCATTCGGATAGGTTCAGCTCCAGGGTGCGGAAACGGTCGGTGAAGTGAAACGTGTCGACCACGACGCCGGCTGCATTCGAGAAGGCGTTGGCTTTGACGATGTTCATCCCCCAGGCGGCTAGAACACCCGAAAGAGTCGCGAAGAGAAACGGGCGATCCTTCGTGACCAGCGTCAGGTCATACCAGTGCCGGCCGCGTTTCAGGTCCACGAGCACCGGATCATTTCCGAGTTCCTCCGCCATCTGCATGTGGCGCATCACCTCTTCTGCCGTATGCACAAGGAGATACCTTTGCGGAAATCCTTCGAGGAACGCCTTGAATTTGCTGCCGGTAACGGGCGCCAGTGAACGCAGTCGCGCCAGCTTTTCGTCGTTCACTTCGGTGTGCACCCGCTGATCGGCGCTGCGGTTCAGGTAATTGTCCGCAGCCATGTAGAGTTGCCAGACGTTTTCCGCCTTCCACGGAGTGAGCGCCTCGGGATTCACCGCCTTGATATCCGCATAGGTGAGCAGCGCGAGCATTTTCAGGCGCTCGGGGGTTCCCACTTTCTCTGCGAAGGCAGCAACCGTTCCAGGATCAAAAATGTCCCGTCGCAGCGTTGCCGACAACTCCAGATGATTCCCGATCAGAAACACCACCTCAGCGCGTTCTTTCGGATCAACATCGAGGCGATCCATGGCCTGATTGGCAATGTCCAAACTCGTCTGGACGTGATTCCCGTTCGGTACTCCTTTTCCCGTGTCGTGGAGTAACAGAGCGAGGTAGAGAAGTTCTGGATCCTCGAGTTCACCCAACAACTCGCCATAACGCTTGTCCCACTCCGATTGCGATTGCTTCAGCCGATGCAGGGACTCGATGGCGAGAAACGAATGCTCATCCACCGTGAAGCGATGATAGAAATCGCGCACCACCAGCGAGTCGATCACCTTCAACTCGGGAAGGAGCAGCGTCAGCAGGCGCAGGGAGTGCATCGCCCGCAGAGCATCCGCGGCATAAGGCTGCAACAATGTCTCCTGCAAATAGAGCCATAGTTCCGCACCGCGCGGTGGGGTCGCGGCAAGCGCTGGAAGCGCTTGTTCGATGCGGTACTCCGTAGTGGCGCTCAGCTTCAAGCCATGATGCGCCATAAAGTGAAACAGTCGGAGCAACACCTCGGGATCCTGCAGGGCAGATGGCTGTTGCAGGAAGATGAGCCCGTCAACGACGGAGAAGTCCGCCGTCGTAAGCCTGGATCGCCAACTTTGCACCTGGCGATAGAGCGCCGACCAGGCATCAGGAATCTCCTCCAACAATTGCGTGACTGTACGTTGCACAGAGCGGGCATGGCCAAAGTAGATTCGCATCCAATCGGCGGCCGAAAGTTCCTCGGCGCCAGGCGCTCCGATTTTGCGTGCGGCCGCTTCATCCTGCGCTTCCCAGCTCAGGGCGTTGTCGTCGCGTCCGTGGCGGAAGTGAAGAAAACATCGTGCAGACATCAAAAAATCGAGCGCTGCATCGAGTTGCTTGCGAACTGGCGGGCGGAGCGAACTGGCTTCGGGCCAGTCCCGCAGCTTGTCCATGGCGGAAATCAGGGCGAGCCAGCTGGCAACATTGCAGTCGCGCAGCCCGCCAGGAGCATCTTTCAGATTCGGTTCCAGGTGGTAAAGAGTCATCCCATATTTCGAGTGACGCTCGCGCGTCACCTCGGCCAGGCCTTGAAGCAGAATCTTCGATTCCTTCATGATCAGCTTGGGAATCACTTTGTCGTGGAGCTTGCGGAACAGGTCGCGATCCCCCGCTAAGTAGCGGCAATCGAGCAGGGAGATTGTGAACTCAGTATTGTTAGGATCGTAGCGCTCGCACTCCGAGAGCATGCGCGAAGCCGGACTCAATTTCAGCCGAAGATCCCACAACTCCTGCGAGAAGCGCCGGACCGGATCTTTGAAAGCTTGCTCCGCATCTCGATCATTGAAAAGGAACAAGAGATCGATATCGGAAAAGGGAAACAGCCAGCCCCGGCCAAAACCTCCCGTAGCGACGAGAGTGAAATTCGCGGGGCGAGATTCGTCGGACGAAACGATGTCGCGCCACAGCTTGGCAAGAATCTCTTCCACCATGCGTGTGCGTTGGGACACGCAGGCCCGCCCGTCTCCGCCGGTCTCAAACTCTCGCTGGATGCGTGCCGATTCGTCGCTGATAGAGCCCCGAAGTTCGCCGATCAATGAGGACGCTGCCACCATGAAAGATTCACCCCGCAGCGCCTGCCGCCGGGTGCGTTGCCTTTGAATCTCATCCCGGCAAGATTCCGTTCAAGCCGACGCGAAGTCTACAGCGCCCCTTCCCCGCGCTCGTCATTGCGGATGCGGATGGCCTCATCGACGCGCGACAAAAAGATTTTGCCATCTCCGATCTTGCCAGTGCGTGCCGCTCCCAGAATGGCCTGCACCGCCTTCTCGACTAGCGCGTCAGGCAGGACCATCTCGAGTTTGGTCTTGGGGATAAGATCGACGCTGTACTCGCGCCCACGATAGACCTCGGTATGCCCCTTCTGGCGGCCGTGACCGCGCACTTCGAGCACGGTCATACCTTCAACACCGATTTCCTGCAACGCAGTTTTGACTGCGTCCAGCTTGGAGTTTTGAATCACCGCTTCGACCTTTGTCATGATATTGGCAAGTCCTATCTTCGAATCTGCTCGCCGACTTCAGTTCCGGGTTGTGAGACTGTGACCAACCCTCAAGCGGGCGTTTCCCAATAGTAACCCTCTTCTCCGTGCTGAGAGAGATCCAGCCCTTGCAGTTCTTCCTCCTCAGAGACTCGCAAACCAATGGTCAAATCCACCAATTTCAAGATCGCGAGCGTGCCTACGATGGCGATGCCCCACGCAATCCCGACGCCGATCGCCTGATTCAACAACTGGGCCGGATTTCCTTCAAGCAACCCCGACGGAAGAGGATGGGCCTGCGCATCTTTAAAGATTGGATTAACGGCGCTGACAGCGAAAACTCCTGTCAAGAGCGCTCCAAGCGTGCCGCCCGCGCCGTGAACACCGAACGCATCGAGCGAATCGTCATAGCCGAATTTCGCCTTGACCATTGCCACCATCCAATAGCAGAACACACCGGCGATGAGACCAATGATCAATGCGGGCATGGGCTTCACGAATCCCGCCGCGGGAGTGATGGCCACAAGTCCTGCCACCGCGCCCGAAATTCCGCCCAGCACACTAGGTTTGCCAGCACGGATCCATTCCGCCCCGGCCCAACCCAAAGCCGCAGTGGCGGCGGCGAAATGCGTAGCTACGAATGCGCTCGTGGCGAGGCTGCCTGCTCCCAGAGCGCTTCCGGCATTGAACCCGAACCATCCCACCCACAGCAGGCACGCGCCGATAAAGCTGAGCACCACGCTGTGCGGCGGCATGGCTTGCTTGGGATACCCCAGCCGCTTTCCCAAATAGAGCGCGCAGACAAGCGCCGAGACTCCCGACGTGATGTGAACGACGGTGCCGCCCGCAAAATCCAGGGTCGGGAAACGCCCGCCCAGCGAGGCATTCAACAGGCCTCCCTTGCCCCAGACCATGTGCGCCATCGGGTCATACACGATGATGGACCACAAGATCATGAACACCAGCATCGCGCTGAACTTCATGCGCTCTGCAAACGCGCCTGCGATCAAGCCTGGCGTAATGATCGCGAACATCAGCTGATATACCATGAAAGTCTGCGCCGGGATTGTGGCGGCGTAGTCGGGGTCGGGCGCAGATCCGACACCTTTCAGGAAGAGGTTCTGAAAGCCTCCGATGAAGCTGTTGCCGGAACCGAACGACAGGCTATAGCTGAACAGACCCCATAAAACCGTAATGACCGCCATCAGAGCAAAACTCTGCATCATGGTGCCGAGCACGTTCTTTTTGCGCACGAGGCCGCTGTAAAACAGGGCCAATCCCGGGCCAGTCATCATAAGAACCAGAGCTGCACTGGTCAGCATCCACGCGTTGTCGGCAGAACTCTTGGCTTCGGCTGTCTGTTGCTCGAGCTTAGCAAGCCGCGCAGCGGTATCGGTGGACGGGCTTGGATGTACTCCGCTGGTTTGTGCGCACATCACTTGCGCGAACGTCAGGATCAAGACAGCTGTCACCGCAATGGCGATCAGCTTTTCTCGCATGGACACTGTAGGAATGTTCTCCCGTAGACGGAGTCGCGTCGTTGCATACTCATTCGACGACGCCTCACTGTAACGTCCGCCATCCCTTCCCGGAAATCGAAACTATTTATCGTCCCTATCAGGTTTTGTTATTGAATTTTGCGCTCGGAGAACGCATTCAACCCTTAGAACTTGAATTGCACATCGAGTTGCATGCGGCGGGGAGGCTGGGCGGCGACCGGCTTTCCGAATAGCGAAGACGATACAGCCCCGATATAGGTCACATAATTCGGATGGTTGAGGACATTGAAGGAGTTCAGCGACAGCGAGATCACTTTGGTTTCCTTCTTTGCCTTGGAAAGAGGAAAGTCATGCGACACATTTAGATCGAGATCAATCATTCCCGGGCCCGGCATCGTGTTTCGGGAGATTCCTGCAGGGCGATCGTTCACAATGCCATCATGATTGTCATCACCGCCGGTTGTAATGTTGACCGGCTTTCCGGAATAGACCGACAACGCAACGCCCAGAGTAAAGAACTTGATCGCCTGGGTCGATGCGAGCAGGTCGAACTTGTGCAGCCGGTCGTTGTCTGATCGCCCCCAATCGGCCGCGGCGTTATAGCTGCTGGCGGGAAAGAAAGTGATGCCGCTGGTGTTATTGTCGGTGCGGTCGGTTGTGTATTGCACCTGCCCGGAGAAATACTGGTTGAGCTTGCCGCGGAAGGTAAGTTCCAGAGCATTCCCTTTTAGATAGCCATCCGACTGCATTTCCCTGACCTGTCCCACGGTCGGATTAGGACGGACCATGCTACCGGGAAGCGGCGCATTGGCATCGATGGATCGAAAAACATCGATCCCCCGGTTGCCGATGTAGACAGCGCTAAACGTCGTTTTCGCGGTGATCTGCCGCTCGACGCCGATGCTGTATTGCAGGGCATAGGGAATGCGCGTTCGCGGATCAAGCGTCACGACACTCGTCGGGACGCCGGAAAGGTCGCCCGGTTGTACGGGGAAGTGGGCGGGAGAATCGAGAATAAACCGAAGCAGGTTGACGCCATTAAAGTGAAGCAGGTCACCGATTGGACCGGGACCGGTTCGGTCGTAAAAGATTCCGGCACCGCCTCGGATCACCGTCTTGCTTTTCGCACTAGGCGCATAGGCGAAACTGATACGCGGCGCAAAGTTGTCGGGATCGTCATGAAAATAATTCTGCCAGTAGTAACGGACTCCCATGTACAGCGAGAAATTTGGCGTCACGCGAATGTTGTCTTCCACGAATCCACATAACACTTTCTCGAGAAAGGCAACGTGGCCCTGGCCGGTCTGCACGAGATACGTGGCTGGTGCCGCTATCGAGTAGTCGGCGGCGCTGGCGAAGGTGTAGGTGCCGCCGCGGTTGGTGAAATCATCCAAGCCGCGTCGGCTGATGTCGGGAATGTCAATGCCGAAGCTGAGCTGGTGCTTGCCGTTAGCGTATGTGGCAAAATCGGTTCCGTCAAAGTGATACTCGGTACGCCGCGAATCCGCTTGCGCTCCGCCGGCGGTGAATAGGCCTGAAACTGCGATCTGGGCATCAGCATTGACGCTCTGAACAGAATTGTCGTAGTGCCCTACCAGGAATCGAAGCTGGTTCAGCCAGTGTGACGAGATCTGGTGCAAGTAGCTGACGTTGATCTCGTGCTCCAGAAAATGTGTGTTCGTTGCCGCGCTGGGAAGCGTATTGCCACCGACGTTCTGGTTCTCAGAGGATCGATGTTCGTAGGAGTAGCCGATCCAGAACTGGTCACCGTTAGCCAAATCGTGAAAGACGCGTCCGGAGCCGAAGAAATGATGGGTGGGATTGGGAACAGTCTGCTCGGTAGGTCCGAATCCCAAACGCTCCGCCTCCGCGATGGCACTGGGCGCGATGATGGCTTGTTGATCATTCAGATCTTCATCGAGAGACAGCAGGAAACTGGTGCGCTTGCTGTGCCTGATAGGGCCGGTCACGGAGCCTTCGTAGTACTGCCTCCGCTCCGGAGGTTTCAAGACTGCAAACGCGTTGCTCGCATCGAAGACGGAGTCTCGGAACAGGAAGTTCAAGGAACCGTGATAGTCCGAGGATCCGCCCTTGGTGATGATTTCGAGCCGGGCGCGTCCGGGACGGGAGAAACGTGCCGAATACGGATTGTTGTTGATTCTGACTTCTTGCACCGCTGACGGCGTTACACCGGGTCCATTGGCTTCGATTCCGTTCACCACCAGGGTTACGCCGTTCGTCCCAGAGGCATTGTCGTCCAGAAACCGTGACATTGCGGTGATGTAGTCCTGGTCGAACACGGGGATGCGATCGAGCGCATTCCGGTCGATGGAATTCGTATTCTGATTGCTTTGGGTGTCTGTGCTGACGAGCGGAACGTTCTCGCCAGTGGCAACTGTCACGTTTTCGGTCTGGACCAGGATCGGCAGCACGACTCGGAAAGCCGATGTTCGCCGGGCAGTGATCGTCGCCTGCACGTGGATAGTGCGAAAACCCTCGGCTTCCACCTCGAGGTCGTACTTTCCGGTGCGAACATTGTCGAGGCGAAATGCACCAGTTGCGTCCGTCTTGGTTTCAAGGGCGGCACTGGCCTCAGTCGTTCGAAGTACTACGTGTGCTCCTGCAATAGAAGCACCGGAAGGGTCCAGGACGACACCAGCCAAAGAACGCGCGACGGCGGACTCAGCTCCCGAAGCGGCCGGCAACTGGTCTCCTTGAGCCCTGAGCAGGCCAGGATGCACGGATCCCGCCAGCATCAGCAAAGTTGGAAGCAGATGGCGCAAGATGAAGTCCGATGAAGCTTTACGAGTCGATGACAGATCCCTAGGAGCATATCGAATCAATATCAAAATCTCCTGAAAGGCGATTTCGACGCCATGCCCCTACAGGATTCTACTTATGGCACATACAGCCAAAATAGGAGATCCTTAGCGTTCCACTCGTCTGAATAGATCCCAGAATTCCCCGCTTTGCGGGTTCCCCAAGGGAGGGCCAGGTGTCAAAGGGTAAAGCAAAAGCGGCTACTACACTTCCCGGTCGGGTCGAAAAAGTCATACGTCCTCACCCACAAAGCGGGGAGCCTGAAAAGGCGCAGATTTCCGTCGAGGGTGCGGATCACTTGTACAAAGAGATCCGAGTCCCCAATCGACTGGTCGACGACAACGGACAGAAAGTAAAGCTAAAGCCGGGAGCCGAAGTCGACATAACCATTGAGGCCGAGCCGGCAAAAGACACTGTTGCCACGACGGACGAGGGCAGCTAGGCCGATTCCGTGACTGAAGTAGTTTCTCTGCGCTGTTGCGTTTCCTCTATTTTGCTGTGTTTTTGGGCGGCTCTGGAGCAGCAGGCGGCTTGGCGAATTTGGCATCGTCCACCGGGACGTTCTGCGTCAATTCGTTCACCTGAATTGTGAACCGTCCACTTGGCCGGGCCAGCGTCCAGCGGTAAGGGACCTTCACTCCATCCACATCGCGGTAGTCAGCATAGTCGATCTCAGTGGGGAGCCATCCCAGCGCCGTTTCGCCGAATCGCACCAACCGGACGAGCAGCCCGTTCTGCTTATCGAAATACAGGCGGATCGGCGGCTTGCCCTCCCGTTGTCCTGCTACGACATAAGCGTCATGATCGCCGATTTTCTCAGTCCCCTCGGTCCGTGATTCGCCAAACATCTGCTTCAAGTGTGTGGCTAGATGCAGATCGGCATCGATCGCCGCGCCATCGAGATCGCTGCCGTGCATCTCCCGCAAAGGGTGCCCGGACATCCCCAGCCAGCCATCCCGGCCGTCAAATGCAGTGATATTGTCGCCCTCGGCCATGTGAGTGAACGAGATGCGTTTGAGTGGATCTTTCGCATAAATGTCGATCGGCAGTGACATACCGCCGAAGTCGATCGTACCCTTCATGACGCGGCTGTTGACGTTTTGGATCGCGGCCTCGCCGCCTGCGGCTTGCACATATTTGTCGAGCAACTGCGCACCGGTTGGGCCCTCATTGCTTTTCGTCTCTTCCGGCTTTGGCCCCGATTCCATCCCATGCGGCCCTCCCGGTTTGCGGGGAGGTTCGTCAGCCATTACGGCTGGAATGGCGGCCGGATGGGCATTCCCACCATGACAGGAATAGCAGGTAACTTCGCGATGGCCGTCGAAATTATTCTTGTTGATCGCGTACATCATCTCCATCATTTTCCGCGCCGTCTGCTTTGGCTTCTTGTCGTCTTTGTCGAAAGCGTTCTTGACGTGGCAGAACTCGCACTCAACCCCCAACGAAGCCGTGATGAACTGCATGGTTGGGAATACCTGCTCGGCTGGAATACCCTTGAGCACCTGTATGTTCTTGAATTGCTCCTCGGCCTTCTTCGGGACAGTGGCCCCGGCCTGGCGCTCCGGAGCGGGGATGAGCAGCCGTGATTTCCCTATACCGATAACGGGCGCGCACAACGCCATCATCAGCGCGACTACGGACAGATGCATTGGTTTCAGATTCATCTCGGTTATTTGTCTCCTGCAGAGACTTCAGATTCTACGCGAATGTGCATTACGGTCTGTTGCTGTATACGTACTTTCCAGATTCCTCTGCCACCACAATGCGGTTAGGCAGTAGAGAATCGACTTTCGCCTTCAGATGCGCCGGCACAAAGAGGAAAATCCGGCTGGCGCCGCTCCAATCCCGCTGCAGATCAGTATTGGTCAGATAAATGTGAGGAGCATCCGGGAAGGTCGAACCGAACCACATCGACGTCGTGCGTCCTTCGACCAGCTTTATGGGCGTGTCCAGATAGAACAAGAGCGACGAGCCGAATGCCTGATCGCCATAGATCATCACGGAATCCCCCGGACGCTCTTGAGCAGCGATCTTTTGCGCGAGACCTCTCGACGAAAGATACGGTCCGAATCGCCCTAAAGCGATGTGCGCGGCCACAAGAAACAGTGTCATGGCCAGTGCCGTCGCAAAGGTTGCGGCGTAATACCGGCGACGAATTCTCAGCAGGAAGGAATAAGCGGGCACGATCAGCAACGTCAAAGCTGCAAGCGCGGCCGGCAGCCTAAGCGCCGCGAAAGATTCGTAGCTTAGATCGAGTATGTGAGAAGTAGACAGCGTATCGGAACTCATATCGTGCTTCGCTAGCACGTTACCGATATCCGGCTCAAAAGGAAGGTGTCGCGACTGCCATAAAAGAGTCAGCAGCACCACCGCGGCCGCGAGTCCCACGACGGCCAGGACTCCGGAAGAAATTCGAAGCCATCCTTTTCGAACCCCGCTCTGGTATTCACTCCATTCACTGCGCGCCACACCTTCTGCGATCAGCATCATCAAGGGAAGGTAGGCGGGGAAAGTGTAGTACTCCTGATTCGTAGAGATCGCGAAGAAGACGAGAACGAGGCCTGCCAGTATCCAGCAAAGCAGTCGCGTGCGGGCAGAGAAGTCGCGCCGGGGGGCTTTCCGGACATCGATTATGGTTCGAACAGCCGCGGGCAGGTACAGACTCCAAGGGAACAGCCAAACCAGGTGCAGAGACCAGTAAAGCGCCCAAGGAAGCTTGTTGTAGTCGCGCGGATAGCGCTTTCCGAGAAATCTGAGGAAATGCTCGTTCACAAAGTAGAACCAGAAAAAGCCGTGACCACCCTGTCCCCCGCTATTGCGAAGGCCAGCCAGGATGTGCCAGGGAGCCGCAATCAACAAAAACAGCGCAAGACCTGAGCCCAGGCGAAATTCGCG
>Ga0210409_10007888_pt1 | contig 10915 bp, 7 predicted proteins | sample IncBWH17MmetaG_FD_161649 | JGI IMG/M metagenome (GOLD analysis project Ga0210409, IMG submission 161649) | Forest soil microbial communities from Barre Woods Harvard Forest LTER site, Petersham, Massachusetts, United States - Inc-BW-H-17-M | ecosystem: Environmental > Terrestrial > Soil >...
CAATCCGAGCCCCGTCCCGCGACCTGGATCCTTGGTCGTGAAGAACGGCTCGAACACGCGCGACCGGGTCGCCTCATCCATCCCAACGCCCGTATCCCGAACGACGAGACCGACGAACGCCGCCGGCATCGTCCGCGTCTCGATGCGGAGCACGCCGCCAGTCGGCATCGCGTCTCTGGCGTTGACCGCGAGGTTGAGCAGCACTTGCTCGATCTGTCCGGGATCGATCCGCACCGGCGCGATCGAGGCGTCGAGCGCGAGCACGATCTCGATATCCTCGCCAATGAGGCGCTTGAGCATCGGTTCGACGTCGGCGATCACGATATTGATATCGAGCACCTTGGGCTGGAGCAGCTGCTTGCGGCTGAACGCCAGCAACTGTCGCGTCAACGTCGCCGCGCGACGAGCCGCCGCCGAGATCTCTTTCAGCTCGCCGGTGGCGTCGCCGCCCGATTCCATCAAGATGCCGCTATAGGCCGTGATGACGGTCAGCAGGTTATTGAAGTCGTGCGCGATGCCACCCGCGAGCTGACCGACTGCCTCCATCTTCGACGCCTGGCGCAGTTGCTCTTCGATCTGCAGGCGACCCGTGACGTCGCGAACCATGACCGTCGCGATCTGCTCGCTACCGACGTCGACGCGAGACACCGACACCTCGGCGGTGAATTCGCGGCCGTCGGCCCGGCGAACCGAGAGGCGACCCGACGTCGCGGGGAGGTACGGTATGTAGCGATGAATCGGCAGACCCGTCGCCTCGCCCGCCGTGACGCAGAACATCGATTCCGCGGCGTGATTGAAGACCACGATGCGCCCGTCACTGTCGATGCAGATGATCGCGTCCATGGCCGAGGCGATGATGCCTTCGAGCCGCGCCTCGTGGCGGCGGCGCTCCCGAATATCCCGGGCGACCATGGCGACCGCGGTGCGCGGACCGCCCGGCGTCTCGCGCACGGCGAACGCGTTGGCCTCGGTCTCGACCGACTCGCCCGATGTCCAATGGCGCAGCGTGAGCTCGCCGGTCCAGCGGTCGGCGTTGGCGAGGGCGGCGCCCATGCCGTCGCCGACAATGAAATCGCACAACGGGCGATTGAGGACGGCGCCGGCGTCAGTGAGCCCGATCAACGACAGGCCGGCCGGGTTGATATGTAGGACGCGCATCGCGTCGTCAGCCAACACCACGAAATCGGCGCTCGCTTCGACGGTGGCCGCGAGCACGTTTTGTCGCTCGGCCGCGGTGCGACGCAGCGTCACGTCTTCGACTGTCCCGACAAATCCGGTCGGCGCGGAGCTGGCCAACCGCAGGCGGTGAACCTGCCCACGGACCCAGCGGAGCTCGCCCGTGGAACGCGAAAATCGATAGAGGTGATCCAGGAGCCGAATGTCGCCCTTCCGAAAGGCGTTCCACTCCGACCCGACGCGCGGGGCGTCATCGGGATGCACCCATTGGACCCAATCGCGCCCGATCAGCTCGGCGTCCGAGCGGCCGAGCACCTCGCGGAGAAACGGGTTGACGTACATGATCTGTCCGCGCGGATCGGTCAGAAACACGCCGACGGGAGCGGACTCGGTGACCAATCGGAATCGCGCCTCGCTCTCGCGGCGGGATTGGTCGGCGCGCACGCGATTCGTTACATCGCGCGACTGCACGGCAACGCCGCCGTTCACCGGCACCACGGTTACGTCGTAACTGCGACCGGACGGCGTCAGCAGCCCCTCGACGACTTCGGGACTGTTCTGGTGCGCCACGCGCTTGAGTACGGCACCGAGTGGCGCGGAATAGAATTCGCTGACTGGTCGGCCGATGAGGGACTCGGGTTTTCGCCCGAGTGCTTCGGCGGCGGCCCTGTTGGAATAAACGAAGCGCCCGGCATCATCAATGATCATGATCCCGTCGCTCGTCGCGTCGAGCAGTGGCGCGAGGGATGCGGTCGTCTTGTCCACGGTGTCACTACACAGATGACTCCAACGGTGTGCAGGCAACCGCTTTTCGGCAAGCGGGCTCTTTAGAACTGTTTAGGTGTAGTTGACACCAATGCATCTCGTCCGGCGGTATCGCCGATTGCTCAGTCTCCTGACGGTGGCCCTCTTGGGCGTCGCCTTGGGACCGCGCATAGGCATCGCTTGCCCGACCAATACGCATGAGCACCATCGATGCGATGAGCCTGCTCATCGGTTACCGCCCGCGACTCCGCCGTGCTGCGATCTCGTGGCGCCCTGTACTGGGGTTACGGCGCTGCCGGCTCCTGCACAGGCCGCTCCAGTCGCGCGCGGCAACCTGACTATTGGCGCGACAGATGACGCCGCGCCCGCCACACTGACTTTTTCGCCAGAGCCGCCGCCTCCGAAGTCTTGAACGCTTCGACTCCTCTCCTGCGTTCACTACTTCTTTTTTTGTGAGGCATTTCAATCGTGCGGTTTTTTGCGTGCGCGATGCTGTGTGCATCACGGCTCATCGCGCAAGACATGGCCCATATGGCGGGCATGATGCCATCGTACCCACTCGACATTCCGATGACCCGCTTGGGGTCGGGTACCTCGTGGCTGCCCGATGCAGCGGCGATGCATGCGCATCATCTGGCGACCGGCGACTGGGTCGTGATGTTGCACTATCAGGCGTTCGTCGATTACGACCGCCAGCAGAGCAGCCGGTCCATCGACGGATTCGGGCAAGTGAACAGCATCAACTGGTTCATGGGTATGGCGTCGCATCCCATCGGCGAGGGACGACTTACGCTGCGGGCCATGATGAGCGCGGAGCCCTTGACCGTGGGCAAGGCCGGGTATCCCTTGTTGCTCCAGTCCGGGGAATCATATCGCGGTGAGCCGCTGCACGATCGGCAGCATCCGCATGATCTCTTCATGGAGCTCGCCGCGATTTACGATATCGCGGTGGTTCATGACATCGGGCTCGAGATATATGGCGGGCCAGTCGGAGAACCCGCGCTGGGGCCACCGTCGTATCCGCATCGTCCCTCCGCCGCCGGGGATCCGTTCGCGGTCCTCGGGCACCATTGGCAGGACGCGACGCATATCACGTTTGGCGTGGCCACGGTTGGGCTCTACACCAAGGACGTGAAGCTCGAAGGGTCGATATTCAACGGGCGGGAGCCCGATGAGACTCGGACTAACTTCGATCTGCGACCATTGGATTCCTACTCAGGACGAGTGACAGTGAATCCAGGAGCCGAGTGGAGTGCGAGTGCATCGTATGGATATCTCAAGAGTCCCGAGGGACTGACGCCGAATCTCTCGCAGCACCGCATGACCGCGGCGGTGCTGTTCGACAATGGCGACCTTTCGGCGGCCGCTATATACGGCGCCAATTTGGATTCCAATGATCCGCGATTGTCCAACAGCTTCGATTTGGAATCGACGTGGGGGGCCGTTTTCGGACGAGTCGAATATGTGCAAAAGACTGGCACCGATCTCGCGTTGCCGATCAACGGGCATTTTGATGTAGAGGCTGTAAGCGCGGGGTACACTTGGGACTTCGCCCGACCGGCTCACGTCGCCATCGGCCTGGGTGGCGTGGCGACGGTCGACGTCGTGCCGGACAGACTCAACGCGTATTACGGCACTCGCACGCCGGTCGGGGTCTCTTTGTTCTTGCGCTTCCGACCGGCTACATAGCGGGCGCTTTCAGGTACTGGTCGAACCACCGGATCGTGCGATCCTGCAGGTCGCGCACGTGCGCGGGATTCCGGATGCCGTGCCCTTCGTCGGGGTAGACGACGAGCTGCGTCGTCACGCCGTTGCGCTCGAGCCCACGCCAGAACTCGTACGACTGCGGCGCCGGACATTCGACGTCGCGCTCTCCGACGACGACGAGCGTGGGTGTGTGGGCCTTCCGGATATAATTGATCGGCGAGCTCTTGGCGTAGACGGCCGGATCGTCATACGCGGTGGCGCCGAAGTACGGCAGCATCCATTCGTCGATGCCGTTCTCACCGGTGTAGCTCAGCCAGTTGGAGATGCCGGCGCCCGCGACCGCGGCCTTGAAGCGGTTCGTCTGTGTCACCCCCCACATCGTCATGTACCCACCGTAGCTCCATCCGGTGAGACCCATGCGCGTGCTGTCGACGGGGAAACGACGCAACACCGTGTCGACGCCTGCCATGACGTCGCGCAAATCGCCGTAGCCGAAATCCTTCACGTTGGCCCTGGTGAACGCCTCGCCTTGCCCGTAGCTGCCGCGCGGATTCGGCATGAACACGAAGTAGCCGTCGCGCGAGAACACGGCGGGCGTCGACTGCTCGGCCATCCACCGCGCCGGTACCGCGGCGGCCGGACCGCCGTGGACCTGCACGATCATGGGATAGCGAGTCCCGGGCTTGAAGTCAGCGGGATAGATGAGCCAGCCCTGCACGGTGAAGGCGTCGCTCTTCCACTCGACGCTCTCCGAGCGACCATACGCCGGCGTCACGCCCGCGTTCGCGTGCGTCAGCTGCTCGAGCCGCGCCGGCGGGCCCGCCCACACTTCCGGAGGCTCACTCAGCGACTCGCGCGCGGCGGCCACGGTCTGTCCATCGCGCGACACGCTGAGCGAGGGGACGAACGCTCCGCCAGTCACGTGGGCGTTGACGTGGGCTAGCACGCGCGCGTCACTCGTCCGGGTGTCGAGCGAGACGATATCCGATGCGCCGCTCGCCCAAGCCGCGACAACGAGCTGGTGCGGCGAGGCGGTCCATGCCAGATCTGACGGGGAGACCGTGGCCGACGCCGTGAGATCCCGCGGCGTGCCACCGGTCGCCGCGACGACCCATACGTCCCCGCCCGTCGCGCCCTGGTCGCTCATGATGCCGCCGATATAGGCGATCTCGGAGCCATCGGTCGACCAGCGCGGAACGGCGATTTGAGTGGTCGGCCGGGCAATCTCCGTCGGGGCGCCGGAATCGGCCGGGACCGCGTAGAGGCGCGCAGTCCACCAATTGTTGTTGCCCGAGCCGGTGGCGGCACTGATCACGAGGCGCCTGGAGTCGGGCGACCAATCGTATTCATACACATAGAGATCGGCCGACGTCACCACCCGCAGGTGGCCGGTCGCGAGGTCGATCACACCCAGGTGCTGGCGATCGACTTGATCCCCGATGACTCCGGTGTCGCGAGGGGCGGCCTGGGTTGGGCCGAATGCGATCTCTTCTGGCCTGGAATAGAGCACCGCGATGCTCTTTCCATCCGGCGAGAAGCGGAGGTCGTGCATCTCGCCCGGGATCGTCGCGACGACCCGGGATTGGCCGTCCGCTACGGTAGCCAGCGTCAACGCGCCCTCAGCGCCCAAGAATGCGAGCGAGCGACTGTCGGGCGACCAGGCAAGATCGGCTCCCGTGCCGAACGTGTGGAGAGCCGCGCCAGGGCGTCGACGGTCGACGACAACCACGCCGGGTTTGCCGGTCCCGGACGTGTCGGACGGGCTGGGGCCAACCCAGGCAACGAGGTGTCCATCCGGGGAAATCGAGACGTTGGCAAACCGCCGCGCCGCGTGCGACGGCGGTACCAGCGCTACCAGCGCTGCGAGAAGCGGGAAGAGGGGCATAGCCCCAATTTATCGAATGACGGCCGGTTCCGATAACAGTGGAGACCGGTAACGACTATCTTATTAGGGTCTCACCCGTCACATGTGGCGGGAACGTTCTCGATGTTTGGGGGTTTTCAAAGCCGTGCGCCGTCCACGATCGATTTATCTGATCACGATCGTTTTCGCTGCTGCTCTGGCCACGCTCATCGAGTGTGGACCGACCCGGCAATCCGTCGTGGCTCAGACGGCATGGGTCAACGCCGCGCCCGTTGGCGATACCGCGGCGCTGTCGATGACTCTCACCAACCACGACGCGCACCCCGTCGACATTGTCGATGTCCTGTCATCGTCGGCGAAGTCCGTCGCGATCTTTCAGCACTTCCGCGACGGTGACACGATTCGAACCGCGCTTCTCCGGCGTCTGGCGATTCCGGGTGGCGCGAGCAGCACATTCGCGCCACCTGGGCCGCATGTCATGTTAGCCGGTCTCCAGCGCGAGTTGCGCCTGGGGGATCACGTGCGAGTGACCGTGATCCTTGCCGATGGGCAGCCAGTTGATGTCGACGCCGTGGTGCGGCCGGGCTCGCAAATCATGGCCACGCACGCCGCGGCGCAGCCGCTAGCGACTCGCTAAGCCGCCGGCGGTCTCGCCGCCGTCGATCACGTACGCCTGCCCCGTCACAAATCCCGCGTCGTCCGAGGCGAGGAACGCGAACAGCGCCGCGACCTCGGCGGGGCGTCCTTGGCGCCGCATCGGGATCTTGGCTTCCAGTTCGCGCATCATGGCCGGCGTGTACTCGGCTTCCTGCATCGGCGTCAGGATATAGCCGGGGCAGACGATGTTGACTCGCACAGTCGGCGCGAGCTCGAGCGCCATGGTTTTCGTCAGTTCAATGAGCGCGGCTTTGGACGAGTTGTAGTGCGCATACCCACGGTAGCCGACGATGCCGTTCGTCGAGCCCATATTCAAGATCACACCGCTCCCCTGGGAGAGCATCCGGCGCGCGGCATGTTGGGCGACCACCACGGCGCCGGTGAGATTGACATCAAGTACTCGGCGCCACTCGTCGAGCGGCATCTCGACGAACTCGTGACGAACACTCACGCCCGCGTTGTTGATCAACACGTCGATCCCGCCCGCCTCGGCGTCCATGCGCTCGAATGCCCGCGCGACCGCAGTCGCGTCGGCTACATCCGCGACGATCGAGCGAGGCGCCTTCGCGTCGGCGGTGCGGCCAAGGACCCAGACACTCGCGCCTTCCTCGGCGAACCGCTCGGCGGTCGCCGCGCCGATGCCGCTCGTTCCGCCGGTGACGAGGACACGCTTGCCGGCTAACCCGCGCATGTGTGTACGAGCACCGCGACGGTCGAACCCACGACAATCGTGCCCAGCATCCGCTGAGCGATACGCCGCATGCGTGTCGTCTCGGCGTACGCCGAGCCGTCATCGGGCGGGTCGGGTGGCAGCGTAGCTGCGGCGAGGGCCGTGCGCGGGGGTATCGGCGGCGGTTCCAGCACGCCATGTGGCGCGGTCGGTGGGGCGACGACCGTTACATCTACATCGGGTTCGGGGCGCGGCAGGACGTGGGTCTCGACCGCGACGAGCAGGGACAACGCGAGGAGGATCATGGCGTCTCGCAGATGATTTTTCGGAGCGTGCTAAACCCTATGTTACCACCGCACAACACAATCCCCACTGAGCCCCCAGCGTACCGGGCAGCGGTCTTCCGATAGGCCGCGACGGCGACACCAGCGGCTCCTTCGATGATTATTTGGTGCTCGGCCACCATGAAACGTATCGCATCGGCGATCTCGGCCTCGCTCACCAGTACGCAGTCGTCGATCAACGAGCGACAAAGATCCAAGGTGATCGCTCCTGGCTCCACGCTTCCCGCCGTCGCGTCGGATAACGTTGGCCGTTCGGGTGGCGCTACGATCGTCCCCGCGCGCATGCTCTCGTACATGGCAATGGAGTTCTCCGGCCAGCAGGCGACGATGCGGGTCCGGGGCTTCATTGCCGTGGCGACGCCCGAGATGAGGCCTCCGCCACCGACGGCGACGAACACGGCATCGAGGGATGGGCATTGAGCGGCGAATTCCAAGCCCAGCGTGCCCTGGCCCGCGATCACGTTTCGGTCGTTATAGGGCGAGATGTACGGACGGCGTTCGCGTTCGGCGACTGAGCGGGCGTAGAGCTCGGTCGCGCCGCCTTCGTCGCCATGGAATTCGACGTTGATTCCTGGAAAGCGACGGAGCGCTTGAACTTTCATCGCGGGTGCGATGTGAGGCAGATAGACGGTGCCGTGCGCGCCGATGGCGGTCAGGGCCGTCGCCACGGCACGACCGTGATTGCCAGTGGATGCCGTCACCACGCCGCGCGCGATAGCGTCCGGGGGCAGCGAGAGGATACTGTTCAGCGCGCCGCGTATCTTGAAGGAGCCAGATCGCTGCATCTGCTCGCACTTGAGCCACACGGACTCCCCGAGGGCATAACCCTGTTCGACCGGGGTCTCGCGGATATAGGGGCGGATCCGCGCCGCCGCGGCCTCGATCGACTCAAGCGATATCGTCATGCGTATTCGAATTCACAACCGGGTCGACGGCCTCGCGGTTCTCCGCTGTGAACGCGCGGATGGGTCGGTGACGTGGCAACGGCATCCGGAAAAAAATAGTCGCTTCCGCTCGAATTCACTCCGCACGAAGAGCACTGATCGGCGTCTCGGCGAACACATCGCGTCCGCCGAGCAGGCCGATCAGAATCGCGAGCGTGGCGCAGATGAGCGCGATGCCGAGGGCGGGAATCACTGCCGGCGTGAACGAGCTCTCGAACGCGAATCGCAAGAGGGCCCACGCACCGGCGAACGAGAGCAGAACGCCCGTGAGCGCGCCCACGAGGCCCAGGGCGGCGTACTCGGCCAGCATGATGGCGCGGATTTGCGCGCGGCTCGCGCCGAGGGTTTTCAGGAGGACGCCCTCGCGCACGCGATCGCGTCGACTCGTTGAGACTGAGCTGAAGAGAACAGGAATTGCCAAGGCCAAGCTGAACAAAGCCAAAAACCGAATTGCCAGCGTCACCTTTCGCACGATCCGCCCGATCGTGTCGCGCACGAGGGTGAGATCGACACTCGACACGTTCGGGTACCGGCCGACGACCGCGCGCTGCAGTCCGGACAACGCCGCGGGATCGGACACGTTGGCGAGCACGACAACCTGGTGCGGCGCGTGCTCGAGAACGCCGTTCGGGAATACGGCGAAGAAGTTCGGCTCGAACCGCGCCCAGTCGACATCGCGCAGGCTCGTGAGTCGCGTAGGCACCGGGACGCCCTGAACATCCCACGTGATGCGGCTGCCGATCTTGACCCCCAACTCACGCGCGACATCGGCTTCGAGGGAGAGCTCGGCCGTGTCGCCCGGTGGATCCTTGCGGAACCATCGCCCGGCCACGACGTGTTCCGATGAGACCAGGGTGTCGCGATACGTCGAGCGATACTCGCGTCGCAGAGCCCATGCGGCGCCTTTTTTGTCGCGTTGGAGCTCGCCGACTGACACGCCGTTGATCGATGCGATCCGCATCGTAACGAGCGGCGCCGTCTCGACGACGGCTCGACCGGCCATGCTGTCGAGTCCCGGAGCTTGGTCGGATTGGACATCGAAGAACAGCACGTTCCCACGCGAGGCATCGGTGGCGACGTTCAGCTCCCGGAGAACGTTGGTCTGGACCAGGTACAGCGTGGCAATGAGAAAGGCGCCGAATCCGAGCGATAACACAACCGCGCGGGTTTGATTCGCGGGGCGATAGAGATTCGCGACACCCTGGCGAATCACATACGGCCAGCCGGAGCGCGTCACGCGCCGGGCCAACCAGGAGAGCGCCACCGCGCCAGCCCAAAGCGCGAGCAGCACGACGCCGATTCCCGCGGCTATGCCGACGCCCAGCCGCGGGCGGGGCGCGCGGGCGATCGAGAGAGCAAGAACGGTGGCGCCGAGAACCACAGCGGGAATTGCCGCGCGGCCCTCGCGCAGCTTTTCGTCGCCATACTCGCGCCGCAACGCCGCGAGCGGTGAGATGGACCCGAGCGCGAGCAATGGTCGCAGAGCGAACCACAGGGCGACCCAGAGGCCGAGCACGAGCCCGAACCCGATCGCGCCGGGCACGAGGTGTGGATCGACGTCGACGGGAAGAAAGTCGCGAATCGCGAGCGGCAGCCCGAATTGCAGTCCGACGCCGAGGAGCGCGCCGGCAGCGGCGCCGATGAGTCCCATCGCGGCCGCCTGGCCAACGTAGATCAACAGGATCTGTCGCGACGTCGCGCCGAGGCAGCGGAGAATCGCGACCGTCTCGACCTTGCGTCGCACGAATGCGCGGACGCCGGATGCGACGCCGATCCCACCGAGGAGGAGCGAGACGAGCGCGACGACGCCCAGAAAGTTGCGGAGGCGTTTGACCGCATCCGTCAGACCCGTGTCGGTGTCCGTGGCGCTCTGGACGCGGACGTGCAGCGTGTCGAGACGGTTCTTGAGGCGCGTTTCGAGAGCCGGCGACAAGTTGATGCCGAGCACGGTCTTATACTCGGCGCGGCTGCCGAACGTCAGGAGTTGGGTGACGGCCAGATCAGCTTCGGGGATGAATACTCGCGGGCCAATTGCCGCCGCTATGGCCGCGTCACCCGGGACCGTGCGCAACGTTCCCGCGATGACAAATCTCCCGTACCCGAGCGCCAGCGTGTCACCGACCCGACCATCGAGGGCCACGAGGAGCGCGGGGTCTACGACCACCGCTTCCTGGGTCCGAAGGGTGGTCCATGCACGCGAGGGGTCGGTGAGTACGGCGCCATATAACGGGAAGTCCTGACTGACCGCTCGGACTTGGACCAAGCGCGTGAGACCGGTTCGGCGGTCGACCGCCATCGACGCGAAGCTGGTCACGCGCGCTTCGCGCGCCCCCTTTGCGTGGAGGGAGTCGATAATGGTGTGGGCCAGGGGCGGCAGCGGGCCGCGAGCGGTGAGTGAGAGGTCGCCGCCGAGCAGAGACCGTGACTGTTCACGGACCGACTGGGTGACGTTGGCGGCGAACGAGTCGATGGCGACGAGCGCGGCGACACCGAACGCGATCGATCCCATGTACAGGAAAAGACGGCGACGGGTGGTCCGACTTTCTCGCCAGGCAATTCTGGCGAGGCTCACGGGACGATGCGTCCGTCGGCGAGCCGGATCATCTGTTGCGCGCGACCCGCCAGGCCGAGATCGTGCGTCACGAGCACGATCGTCGAACCCGACTCGCCGTTCAGTGACTCGAGGAGCTCGACGATCCGGAGCCCCGTGGCGGCGTCGAGGTTACCGGTCGGCTCGTCGGCGAACAGGATGCGCGGCTGGTTGGCGAACGCGCGCGCAATCGCGACG
>Ga0210409_10007889_pt1 | contig 10915 bp, 12 predicted proteins | sample IncBWH17MmetaG_FD_161649 | JGI IMG/M metagenome (GOLD analysis project Ga0210409, IMG submission 161649) | Forest soil microbial communities from Barre Woods Harvard Forest LTER site, Petersham, Massachusetts, United States - Inc-BW-H-17-M | ecosystem: Environmental > Terrestrial > Soil >...
GGCTTCATCGAGGATTTCCTGGAAGTGGAAATCGGCATGATCTCCACCGGCCCAGAGCGCGACGCAACGATAGTGCCGCAAGGCACCCAGCTAGCAGGCTGGCTGTAGGGGCGCAATATGTTGCGCCCCTAGTCCGCAAGATGTAGTGAGTCGAAGATGTTTTGATTCAAAAACGCTGACGACCATGCTCCCCTACGAGCAAGCCCGCCGCACCGTAATCGAAAACGTGGAAAAGGGAAAAGGTCCGCGCGTCACCGCAGACATCAGCGTATGGAACGCCCTCGGCTTCATTCTCGCCGAAGAAATAAAAACCGATCGCGAGTACCCCCCATTCCATCGCTCCACTCGCGACGGCTATGCCGTCCGCGCCGCCGCAGTCACCTCCGGCGCAACATTACGGTGCGTAGCCGAAATCAAAGCAGGCGACACCGTAGCGCAGCCGCTGGCTCCCGCCTCCTGCGTGCAAATCATGACCGGAGCCGCGGTGCCGGAAGGCGCCGATGCCGTAGTAATGATCGAGCACACCACCCGCAACGGCGATTCCGTGCGCTTCGATCGCACCGCACAAGCGGGGCAGAACATCGTGCCGCGCGGCAGCGAAGCCCAGCGCAACCAAACCATACTTCGCCCCGGCGCGCGCCTCGGCTATGCCGAACTCGCGCTCTCCGCGCAAGTCGGCGCCACACAACTACGCTGCGCGGCAAAGCCCCGCATCGCCATTCTCTCCACCGGCGACGAAGTGGTGGCCGTCGATCAGCAACCTGGCGCGTTTCAAATTCGCAACAGCAACAGCGTTTCACTCGCCGCGCAAGTGCGACTAGCCGGCGGCGAACCCGTTCTGCTGGGCAACGCCGCCGACCGCGTCGACGACCTTCGCGAGAAAATCTCCCGCGGCTTGCGCGAAGACGTGCTGGTTCTTTCTGGCGGCGTTTCGATGGGGAAGTACGACCTGGTCGAAACCGTGCTGAAAGATTTAGGCGCGGGGTTCTATTTCGATGCGGTAGCCATCCGCCCCGGCAAGCCGGCCGTCTTCGGAAAATGCCAGAATACTTTCGTATTCGGCCTGCCCGGCAACCCGGTCTCCACCATGGTAACCTTCGAGTTGTTCGTGGTGCCCGCGATCGACTTGCTAAGTGGCGCAGCGGCACGCGATTTGCCCTTAGTCGAAGCGCGTCTCGCCGCGGGGCTGAACGAAAAGCCGGGCCTGACGCATTTTCTCCCCGCGCGAGTCGAGTGGCGCGGCACAACGCCCGAAGTAAAATCAGTGCCGTGGCAAGGTTCCGGCGACATCGCTGCACTAGCCAGCGCAAATTGTTTCCTGGTGGTCGCCGCAGACCGCGGACAAGTCAACGTCGGAGAAACCATGCCAATCCTGCTCCGCAAGGACATCATTTGACTTCTTCTTTTCCTCTCTCTCTGCGAAACTCAGCGTCCTCTGCGTCTCAGCGTTATCTTTTTCGTGCTCTTCTCTCCTAACGTAAACTACCGCAATGCCAAAACTCTCCCACTACACCAACCGCGGCAAAGTACAAATGGTCGACGTCTCCGGCAAGCTGGTAACCACGCGCACCGCCAAAGCCCACGCCTTCATAAACATGAAACCCCGCGTAGTGACCGCGGTGCGCCGTCTAAAAAACCCCAAAGGCAATCCCTTGGAAGTAGCCCGTATAGCCGGAATCGCCGCCGCTAAACGCACTGCGGAGTGGATACCTCTTTGTCATCCTCTCCCACTGACGCGCATTGATGTGACTGCTACGCTGTGTGAAAATGGCGTAGAACTTGGCTCCACAGTAATGGCCACCGCGCAAACCGGGGTGGAAATGGAAGCTCTGGTGGCGGTTAGCGCCGCAGCCCTCACGGTCTACGACATGTGCAAAGCCCTGGACAAAGGGATGGAAATCACTGACATCTACCTGGTTGAGAAAACCGGCGGAAAGAGCGGGGATTTTCGTCGTGACCAACGGCCACGGAAAACGCCCCGGAGCGGCAAGCGATGACCGCGGCAGCAGGGAAGACCACCGTCAAGCTGCTGTTGGTGGAAGACAATCCGCTGGTGCTGGAGCTGGTTTTTCGCGGGATCGAACACATCTGTGACGTGATGGTCGCGCACGATGGCGGCGACGCGCTGCTGAAGACCGTTGATGATCCTCCCGACGTGATCCTCTGCGACTATAAAATGCCAGGCCTCGACGGTCGCCAGCTCTTTGACAAGCTGCGCTCCCGCGAAAAGACTCGCCACATTCCTTTCTTGTTCATGGCCAGCCGCGGCGATATCGAAGAGCGCCTGCGCCCCCTGGTCGACGGCGTGGAAGAATTCATCGCCAAGCCATTTTTGGTGAAAGATCTCGTGCGCGTCACCAAAAAAGTGGTCGATCGCCTGCACCTCGAAAAAATGCAGAAGCACGCCGCGCGCCCCGGCATCATTCAAGGCCGCCTGGAAGAAATGAGCATGACCGACCTACTGCAATCGCTCGAAATGGGCCAGAAATCCTGCCGCCTGGTCGTGCGCAAAGGCAATGAGCAGGGCGAACTCTACTTCACTTCCGGCCAATGCCACGACGCGAAGATGGGCAAAATCGAAGGCGACGACGCCGTCTACAAAGTGATTTTGTGGACCGAAGGCGAGTTCGAGATCGATTTCAATGCCGCCAACGGTTCCACGCGTAACACCACCACCAAGAACACCACCGGCCTGCTCATGGAAGCCATGCGGTTGATGGACGAGTCCAGCCGCGACGCGGTCGAGACGCAATAATTCTGCCCATGCGCGTAGCAGTCCTGACCATCAGTGATACGGTGTCGCGAGGTGAACGCGAGGATCTTTCCGGCCCCGCGGTGGTTGCCTTTTGCCGCGGCCTGCAATGGGAAATCGAGGCTACCCTGCGAGTCTCCGACGATCCCGACGCGATTCGGAAGCAATTGTGCGAACTGGCCGATTCAAGGCGTCTCGATTTAATCCTGACGACCGGCGGAACGGGAATCGGCCCGCGCGACAACACGCCGGAAGCGACGCAAGCAACAGCCGATCGCGTAATTCCCGGAATCGGGGAAGAGATGCGCCGCAAAGGTTTAGAGAAAACGCCGACGGCAGTTCTATCGCGAGCAGTAGCCGTCAGCCGCGGGAAAACCCTAATCGTAAATCTGCCAGGAAGCCCCAGGGGCGCGGTGGAATCGCTCGAAGCAGTAGCCCACTTGCTGCCGCACGCCGTCCACGTTCTCCACGGCGCCCGCCACGACTAGGCTTTGAAGGGCTGCATTTCGGCGCACCTGTCCTTTCGTACAGCTGCAACTCAGTATGGGGATGATATGCTTTGGCCAATTCGAGGCAAAACAATGGGCATCGCGTCCGACATTCTCGCCTTACGAGAGCACCACTTCAGTAGTGTGGCTGAACTTCTGGCCGCACTCGAACAGGTCTGTGAGGCGCCCGTAGACAAAATATCGGCCCGAGTATTCTTGGCTGGCGCAGCCGCAGATTTGGTTCTGACCAATGTGGCGGCTCATGCTGCCGAAGCGATGAGTGAGCTGGCCACGAATCGCAAAACCCGGCGAGCTTCTTCACCTTCACGTCGCAAGAACCGCCGTTCCGTTCAACCCACACCGCCGCGCCAACGTATATTGTTCGCGATAATCTGAGAGCAAAGTACCTTCTAACTGCGCGGTAAGTTGGATTTGCCGAACCATTGAAATCGCTGACAGGAGAGTTGACCGGACTACAGGAAACCTGACCCTTACCGGGTTCCTAGAGTATGTCTTCGACGGCGATGAGATCGTGCTCGTCTTGAGTCGAAAGGTGGTGAGCCCGAGTGCGTGTCATCTTGTAGTGAAGCCGAATAATGGAGAGCCCCAGGAAGAACACGGTGTGGTCGGTGCGCAGCACCTCTTCCGCATCCACGTATACGTGGAAGAGTTCCCGCAGCGAGCGAACATGCCGCACGATGTAGTGATCCGGCCCCCCATCAATCAAGCGGTAAAAACCGGTCCGCCCAAACGCCGAACCAGATGAAACCAAACCGAACGAGCCATCCAGATGCGCCACCGGAGTGAGATAAACAGTCGCGCTGCCGCGGCAAGGAAACGTCACCTTGACACATGGGCCGGCTTCGTCCGGCATTTGCGTCGCCGAGTACAACCCGGCATAAATCACGCGCCCCGAAGATTTCAGGCGCCGCAGCCAGCCGGTGTTCACGATGCGGCCGGAATCCGGCTCTACCAGCTGCACCACTTCGCTGGTCATCCCCTTGGCCACTTCCAGCGAAGAAATCGGAAAATTCAGTTGATCCATGCGCCGGCTGATGAACTCCACCAGCAGCCACAGAAAAAAACGCCCCGTCAGCGAGACTTCGCTCCACACATCCAGCTGATACTCCGCGGCGTGCTCGTAAAAATGCCGTATGTCCGGATGAACCGCCTCGGGATTGAAATTGGGCCCGCGCAGGACATTGAAATGTTCCAGGAGTCCAGCGTTCGGCGGCGTCCGGATTTGCAGGCCTTCCGTCTTCGCTACGCGCTCGTAAATGCCGGTGCCAATGCGCTCTCGGCCGCCCAGCGGGCTGGCCAGCCAGGGCGCTTCGCTTTTGCGCACCAGTTTTCCGGTGAGCCGTACCCACAGATGAATTCCGCCTTCCAGGCAAAACGAAACCAATCCGTGCAAGAAGCCGGACAAGCCGGACGGAGGTGTCGGGCAGCCTTCACCCGCAGACGAATTGGAGAGCTGGGCCATTTCGCTCAGCCTCTATTGTGTCATCGTGAACGCTCACCTGCGCCACGCACGATTGCGCTTGTTTCGCCCGCAGCAACCGGTTTCGTCACGATTTCAGCGGGGAATTATGGGCAGCTCGATGTGCGAGGGATGGTCGGGCTCGTGGTAAATCCGCACGCGTGCCGGACACATGCGCGACGAAACCGCTTCCGATTCGCCGCTTTGCAGATTGCGCGAGAAGTGCGGGAAGAAAGCGCCGGAAATTTGAACGCGAATTTGGTGCCCGGCGCGAAAGACGTTGCTGGTCAGCATGCGGTCGAGATTCAGCCGGTAAATCTCCCCCGGTTTGAGCAGTTCCGGTTGCGGCTTTTCATTGCGATAGCTCGCCCGTACGACGTCCAAGCCGGGGCTCATTAGATTGAATGCAGTGCCATCGGGCGCGACATCGAGCAACCGAACCCACACGTCGACGTCCGGCACGTCCGCGGAAATGAAGATTTCCGCGTGAATCGGTCCGCTCACTTCGGTGTCGGCCAGCAGCGGGTCGCTGTCGTACACCAGGACGTCTTTGCGTCCGGCGAGCGAGCGATAGTCGTGCGCGCCGTAAGCGCTGTGGGGATCCGTGAGGGGATGCGCGGGGTCGGAGGTAAATTCGTTGTATCGGCCGGCGCGGTCTGGCGGTGCTTGGTTTAGCCGGGCGAAACGAGCGGCGTTCGATTCGCTGCGCAGATAATACGTGCGCATACCGGCTCGTGCGAGCGGCCAGGCGTCCTCATCGCGCCACACATTTTTCCCCATCACAAACAGGCGCACCGGCTTTTCGCGGTCGACGCCGTTCTGTATGCCGCGCACGTAGCGATCCATCCAGCGCAAGATGAGTTCGTCATAATCGATGGCCGCGCTCGGGCCGAATTCGCGCTCGCCCGAGCGTGTCTTTTCTTGCCCGCCATGTGTCCATGGACCGATGATGGTGCGCGTGCGCGCATCCTTTTCTCCGCGTTCCTTCAGCAGGCCGTTGAAATTGGTGGTCGCGCCGTCCGGGCCGTACGCTTCGTCATACCACCCCGAAAGATTCAGCACCGCGGCGTGTACCTTGCCGTACCTGTTGCGTAGTTCCGCCCAGTCCCACCACGAATCGGCAGCGGAATGCGCCAGCCACTCATAATAAAACGGCGCGACGTCTTTCAAATCAGGCAAGTCGCGCAGTGGCAGAAACACTTCCATACGCTGGTGCTCGCGCTTCCAGCTCTCTCCCGCTTCTTCGTAGGTCCGCGGCCCGGCAAGATTCTTGCGCTTCCGGAGGTCCGGCGCGATATTCATCCAGATCCATTCAAGCCACGAGCCATCGAACACGCCGCCGGAATAAAAGAAATTGCGCGGAGTGGAAAACGTCATGGCCGGAACCATGGCTTTCAGGTGTGGCGGATTTTCGACCGCAGCCAGCCATTGCACCGCGCCAGGGTAAGAGAGTCCGAAGGTGCCCACGTTGCCATCGCACCACGGCTGTTTCGCGGTCCATTCGATGGTGTCGAAGCCGTCGCGGCCTTCGTTTTGGTAGGCGACGAAATCGCCGTCGGAAGCGTAGCGTCCGCGCACGTCTTGTACGACTACCGCGTAGCCGCGCGCGACCGCCTTCTCGAAAGTCGTGTACTCCTTCAATGCGAAATGCTTGCCGTATGGTGTGCGATAGATCAGCGCCGGGAATTTACCCTGGGTGCTCGGCAGTAGGAGGTTTGCGCGCAGCACCACGCCGTCGCGCATCGGCACGGCAACGTCGGCGTTTCGATTGGCGACGGTGGCAGGCTCTTGTTTCGCGTGCGAGATCACGCCTGCCGCTAAGAGGGCTGCGGCGCAAGAGAGTAGAACGAAGCGAGTGCGTTGCATGCGCAAAGCATTGTACTGGAAGCGGGGAGTAAACGGAGATTGACGCGCAGCCGCGCGTCGTCAACAATGCTGTGACCATGAAAGACAAGCTCGCGGAGAAGAAACTAGCGGTCCTGGGTACCGGAAAGCTCGGCGGTATTCTGCTGCGCGCGTACCTGAAACAAGGTCTGTTCAACGCCAAACGGGTCAGCGCCACGGTCAAGCACCCTGAAAAAGCAGCAGCGCTGGCGAAAGAACTTGAAGTCTCGGTGACCACAGAAAACCGCAGGGCGGTACACGGCGCGGATATTGTGCTGCTGGGTGTGAAGCCGCAAGTGGTCGGCGAAGTGTTGAAGGAAATCGCGCCGGAGCTGAGCGAAAAGACGCTGGTAATTTCCGTGGCGGCGTCAGTGCCGACCAGCTACATCGAGCAGCACATCGGCGACAAGGTTCCGGTAATTCGCGCGATGCCGAACACACCGTGCGCGGTGAATTGCGGCATGACCGGAATCTGCCGCGGCTCGCACGCAACGGCGCAGCACTTGGAGATCGCGCGCACGATGTTCGACGCCGTCGGGCGCACGGTCGTGGTCGATGAAAAAAATATGGACGCGGTGACGGGTCTCTCCGCCAGCGGCCCGGCGTTCGCCTACATCATTCTCGAATCGCTAGCCGAAGCCGGCGTAAAGGTAGGCCTGCCGCGCGATGTCTCGACGCTGCTAGCCGCGCAAACTATGAAAGGCGCAGCCAGCGTAGTGCTGGAGACGGGCGATCATCCTGCCCTACTGAAGGACGCAGTGACCACTCCAGCAGGCTGCACCATCGACGGCATCCTCGAACTCGAAGAAGGCAAGCTCCGCGTCACGCTAATTAAGGCCGTTGTGAAAGCCACCCATCGCGCCGGCGAGCTCCTCTTCGAGAAGTAATCCACTCCTGAGGCATCATATCCGTATGGCATTGGACGACACGCCGAATAGCAACCAGCCGAAATCGCCGGAGATTGCGAAGGTCAAGAAATATTCGTCGCAAACGGCGCTGGCCATGGAGTTGCCGTTTACCATCGTGGGCGCCGTGCTGCTCGGCGGCGTGCTGGGATATTTTCTCGATCATTGGCTGCACACGAAATTGATTTTCACGCTGGTCCTGGGTGGCTTGGGTTTTGCCGGAGGCCTGAAAGAAGTACTCCGCCGCCTATCTCAAAGCGACCAATGACTCCATCCTTAAAAGCCGCGATTCAGCCCCGACCCTTACAAACCGCAATTCATCAGCCCCGTAGGGGCGACTGAAATTAGCCCAGCACGGTTCGGTGCTTTTCCGAACCGTGCTGGGTAGAATGTCAACGAGACCCTGAGTCCCGGAGAGACGACTGAACCTTTTACGCCATCTCATACTTTCCGGAGAAACTACTGATCCCTTCGCCCAATTCCAAATCAGCAACCGCCGACCCTGCCCTGCCTACCGAGCGCCGCATCGGATGGCTTACGCTTGTATTTGGTTCGGCGGCGAGCGCCGCGGCTGCTGTTGCGCGAAACCGAGTGTGGGCAGCAGGGTTGCTGATCGGCGCTGTGCTGGCGTGGCTCAATTTTCGCTGGCTGCGTCGCGGAATGGATGCGTTGGTGGCAGCGTCCGCGGCGCAGGCTGGGATGGAGAAACCGCGCGTGCCGCTGGGCGCGTACTTTGCGGCGGTATTCCGCTACGGCTTGATAGCCCTCATCGTGTATGTTATTTTTAAACTTCTTCAGGTTCCCCTTGCTAGCATGGTAGTGGGAATGTGCGCTTTAGCAGCCGCGGCGATTGCCGCAAGTGTGTACGAAGTCTGGACTTCGGAGCGATAGGAGCAGGCCCGCAGGCGTCGAATGGGAGAACAAGCCACCTGGATCACGCGGTTTGTGAATCACTACCTCGGCGGAGCCGCGCTAGCTCTGCTGTCTGCTTTGCATATTCGGCCGAGCAATCCCGACCTGCCAATTCCGGAACACGTTGTGATGGGCCTGATGGTGTTGCTAGTGGGCACAGTGCTGGCGCTTTTTGTGCGCTCGCGATTGTCAGTGGAAAAGCCGGGAGCTTCCCAGCAGGTCGCCGAGCTGCTGCTGACCAATCCGCTGGGATTCGGCATCACAGACGTGCTGGAAGAAAACGCGGGACATGATTGGGAGCGCTACGTTCCGGTGGTAGGCAGCGTTTCAATCTTTGTTTTGCTCTCCAATTTGCTTGGCGCGTTCCCATTTCTGAAGGCGCCAACCTCCGTCGTCGGCGTGCCGTTGGCCTGTGCGACGATCACATTTTTGTACTTCAACTGGCAGGGCATTCGCCATCATGGGCTCGGCGGTTATCTGGGGACCTTCGCGGGCTCGCCGAAGCGAGTGGCGGATTGGGCGCTGGCGATTCTCCTGTTTCCAGTGGAATTGATCAGCACGGCGGCCCGCCTGTTGTCGCTGACAGTCCGCTTGTGGGCGAACATTTTTGCGAGCGACATGATCTACGGAATTTTCGTGAGCCTGCTGGCTGGTCCAGCGATCTGGGGCTGGACTAAGTCCCCAGTGTTGGGCGTTTTGCTGGGAATTTTTCCGGCGCTGATTCCTATCGCTTTCATTGGGTTGCATGTGTTCGTTTCTGTGGTGCAGGCGTACGTCTTCACGATTTTGCCTGCCGCGTACATCGGAATCGCGACAGCGGACGAACACTAATAGAGCTTGCAGTAGCCGTTCCAGTGTGAGCCCGGCTGCACGGTGTCCGGGAACCACCTCCTGGCGGCAATTCTGAAGGAGGAACTCGAATGAAGAAAGCAGCAGTTGTTTTACTGGTGCTCGTGGCGGTGATGATTATCGCCCCGACCGCGTTTGCGCAAGGCGACACGGCCGGACCGAAGGCGCCCTTGAACCCGACCACGCTGGCGCTAGGGGCCGGTTTTGGCGTCGCCATAGCGGCAGTTGGCGGCGGACTGGGGCAGGGACGCATCGCTGCCGCAGCGTGCGAAGGCATCGCACGCAATCCCGGAGCGGCTGGAGGCGTTCGCGCCGCCATGCTACTGGGTCTGGTATTCGTGGAGACACTAACGCTCTTTACGTTCGTTGTGGGCATCCTCCTGTATTTAAAACTGTAGTAACGCCAGCTTTACGAACAAGCTTGGAAGGACGGCCCGGAGCGACTGGCTTCCGGGCTTTTTCTTTGCGCACCGGAGGGATCTGCCGTTTTCTGGCTTGCATGGTCGGCTGGTTTACAACTGCGAAGGCGGCGAGGCTCGGGGTAAACGAGACCGCCGCACTCCAACAGACACCCCCTCCCCCCGGGGTTTCCCACAAGTGTTGATTCTACAACGGTTAAGGGCATTTTTGTGCGTAAGTGTTCATTCTAAAGAGTTTAGCCTCGGCGTATTGGGGACAGTTGGGCAAAAACAAAAAAGCGGCTGCTTGGTTGCCAAGCTAGCCGCCGGACTTCCGGGCGCGTTTTTCTACGGGACTGATGATACACAAGTGGTTATCGGTTGTCAAGAGTAAAATATGTCCTTTGTTTACTGCAGGTTAGGCCGAGATTTTCCGTTTTGAGGATCGCATCTCCGGCTAAGGCCCTTGCGCTTGGCCCGCTCTGGCGGTCGTGTCGGTTGTATCAGCGCGTTGGCGGGACGAGGACCGCCCTTGTGGCGGAGCCTAAAAGCTTCTTTACGCTTGCGACGAGAGTGGTCATGGACTGCTCGAAGTTCTTGTCGCGATTGCTGAGTCGCTGCGCCACGGGTACCCGTTGTGAATCCCCACAATACAATACGTGTTTTGGGATCCAAGATTAACAGGCGAAATTGAGCGTCAGTCGCTGACCGCCTTGCGTCAGGGAAAAGCTCGCAAGTCAAATTGATTTCAAAGGCCAGGTCGGCTTCGGTCGGCGTGCTGGCGAATTCGTAGCGCCCCCCAGTTCTTCATCGCCGCATAAAACTCATCGTAGGGGCGGTCCGGGCTGCCGCTGAAAGTAGTGTCGCCGAACGATGGGCACTGGCCGCCAAGGTTGGAGATGAATACCTTTCTGGCGGTATCGATTTGGGTTGGGACAGGGGCCGAGGGCGGGCGAGAGCTTTGCGCCTGCAGGACTCCGGCGGACGGCACTCCGACTATGAAAGCCAGACACGCAATACTCAGTTTGCTGTTCCTCGACATGCGCACCTCCCAGAGCCCACTCGTATCCATGTAACGTGTGGAAAAAGCGTGACGTTACAGTCCCGCCGCACTTCAACGGGAAATGAGGTTCGATTGGAGGACGAAATCTAGGATGCGGTTGGGGGCTAGGCCGAAGTAGATGGTGCCGAGGACGGTTATGGCGAGAACCAGGGTTACGGTGAGCGGGAAGCGGACGACTACGGGC
>Ga0210409_10007891_pt1 | contig 10914 bp, 7 predicted proteins | sample IncBWH17MmetaG_FD_161649 | JGI IMG/M metagenome (GOLD analysis project Ga0210409, IMG submission 161649) | Forest soil microbial communities from Barre Woods Harvard Forest LTER site, Petersham, Massachusetts, United States - Inc-BW-H-17-M | ecosystem: Environmental > Terrestrial > Soil >...
TCTACCGCTTGAAGCCGATTCTGAAGGAGGAGTCCGCTGGAGAGGAAAAAACGGCGGAAGCGATTCGCCAAGAGGTGGCACCGGAACTAGAGCACCTCTTACAGGTCATTTTCCAGGCCCAGCGCAGGATCGGGCGTCTCGATCTGGAAGACATCGAGATGGCCGCGCGCTCAGCGCCAATTGTCGAACTCTACGACGTGCGCCAACATCTTTGGGAGGCGGCGCGCAAGCTGTATCCGAATTCCGAAGGAGAACAGAAGCCTGGATGAAAGATCCACCGAAGCGCCTGCTGGATCGGGGGAAAATCGAAAAGCTGGTTGGTGCACTCCGCTCGATCGAATCCGATAACCCCGAGGTAACGTAGAAGATTCGCACCGAGACAGACTATTTTGAACGGAATGTACAGCGCATGCGATACCCCAAGTTTCGCGGACAACACCCATTTGTTGGCTCGGCCTCATTGAAGCCGGATGCAACTCGAAAGAGCAATTGTGCTGATGACGCCGCCGTTCTGTTAATCAGTCGCGACTTCCGAGTCGGGTACGATTTTGGCCAGCGCCGCATCCCCAGTTTCTATGGCCAGGGCGGACGCGACTTCTGGCATAATGATTGCGGTCAATCCCACAAGATAGCAAACCGCTGCGGCTCCCATCACAAATCTGAAGCCGAATGCCATTCCGAGAATTACCGCAGCGACGGAGCCAATCACGGTGAAAAATCCGTTAACGCCCCAAGCCCAGGGGACGAGTGCCGGCGATACTACGCCGACGGCTCGCAGTCCTTTCGGAAAGGGCATTCCGAGGACGAATCCTAAGGGCGCGATTAACAACAGTGAAATCAGAACTCGCCATGGCAGCCCGAGACCGAGTGCGGCCGACAACACGTACGGCGTCAAGAGCGCCATGACGCCCAGGGCCCCAAGGACCGCGGCAATAATAGGAACGAATGACCATTTTGAGCTATCCCGCAAGCCGCCGGTCACATACGAACCAGTTCCCGTGGAGATCAAGAGTCCGGCCAGGACAACGGCGAGCGTATAGATAGGTTGGCCGAGAAAGAGCGTGAAGCGCTGCAGAAGCACCATCTCGACCATAATGAAACCCAGTCCGAGAGCCGCAAAGTATACGAGGAAGGACCACCGGCCCGCCTCTCGAAGGCCGGCACGCGAAGAGCGCACCAATGGCAGCAGGATAAAAATCGCGCCGATCACTACAGACTGAGCGAAGAGCAATAGGAGGTAAACTTCGGCAATCGGCTGGTAACCGTCGTTGTTGCCACCCTTGGGGAAGAGTACATCAAGGAAAACATGCGGACGCCACGTAAGAGCCCTCCACCGCAGCCGCTGATTGAAAAATGGTTGATCGTCGGTAGCCGGGGTCAAAGCCTCGATTTCTCCGCGATATATTGCCTGAAGATCCGGCGCTTCGGCGTACTCATGGAGCCGCTTGGTAAAGAATGTCTTTTGCCCGGCGGCTTCGTATGGCGAATAAAAGATTTCCGGGCTCTCCTCGCCAGGTGGCCGCGGCTCGCCGATTCCCAGGTGCTTTTTCAACGCTGCGATTTGCTCGGGAGTCCATGCGGACTTCTTCATCAAAAAACAATTAAGGAAGCGCGCGTGTCCGTAGGGTAGCACGGGTCCTCGAGCGGCAAAAATATGGAAGGCAACGTCTCGTAGGCCGTGCTGCTCAAACATCTCGCGGGTGGTTGTGATCAGCTTGGGAATTTGATATTTCGGCCGCGTCATCATCAAGACGCCGTCGGGCGCGAGGTGATCGTAAAAGTCCCCGAAGGCTTCGCGCGTGAGGATGTATGTCTCGGAAAGGTTCAAAGCACCCGACAAAAGAGCGGCGTCGCTCATCGTTTGTACCGAAATGATGGCGTCGTAGGTTTCATGCGATCGCCGCACAAAACTTCGGCCGTCCTCGGTGACCAGATGAACTTCAGGTTGCTCGAAGAGCCCTCCCCAGTAAGACCGCAAAGACTGCGTTACGATCTTGTTGATTACCGGATTGATCTCAACGGCAGTAATCGAAGATGCCCCAAAGTTCAAACCTTCGAGGACCTCGCGGCCGGCTCCCGACCCGATAATTAGAACCTTTAGCTGGGGTTTACCGGCATACACTAGGCCCGCGTTTTGAAAATCATCAGTATGAGAAAGATAGTTCCGTGCGCCGCCGCTTAAGTCAGGAACCTCGGTTCCCGCAAAGCCCCCATCTACGATAATGCTAAACCCCGCCTCCGGCCTCCCCAGATCGGGAGCAGCGGGGAGTTTGAACACATCGACCCTGGATAGGGCACTCCATGCCGTGTAAACCGGCTTGGCGTTGGCTGGCTGCAAGGGATGTTGTTTTGTCGCGGCGATGGAGATGGGGATTAGGCGATCACCTAGAAATGAGATCGGGAGCATGCACAAAGCTAGCACGGCGGCGGTTGCCGCGAATTGGCGTTCCTGCCGCCAACCGAACACCGTCGCCGCCAAGAATCCCAACAACGCGGCCAACAAGACCGAACCCGAGCCCCCGAATACGGGCATCACCAGCGTGATAACAGCGCATCCAATCCCGGCGCCAACAAGGTCCGCGGCATATAAACGGTTCACTTCGCTCGAACGATGCGAAAAAAGCAAAGCAATGACGAGACCGGAAAAAAAGAAAGGCACGACAAGATTCAGAAAGTACAGTGGCATAAAAAGAAACTGAGACCAGTGAAAGATCTGGCCGAAGGGATCAAACGGAATGCGCTGCATCAGCCAATAGCTCAGAATCGTAGTTAGGCCAAATGCGAGTGAGAGAACTGCTAGCGCCTTGTCGAGGTGTGCGCGTTCACGCAAGCCGGTCCAGAGCGAAAGGGTAACACCGGATACTCCGAAGCCCAGCAATGCGGTTGAGATCACCAGAAAGCTAAAGTGGTACCACAGTGCGACTGCTAGCGCGCGCGTGAGGGCAAGCTCGAGCAGTAGGGTTGCGGCCGATACAAGAAAAATGCCAGCAAAATACCTCCGATTCAATTTAACCTCCGATACTCGAATGGAACGGACGAAACCAAGATAAGAAAACTCGAACCTAATTCAGTCAAGGGTCAGAACGAGCTGATTAACGACAATCTTACCTGAATATCTGTTGTGCCGGCGAATCTTCTCCAGGGCGGCAAATCCCGAGTTCGTTCTGGACATGAGACGAAGGGCCTGATCCGCGGGTCCCCGGAATAAGATTCAACGAGCAGATTGCCTTCCAAACCCGAGGAGAGTCAAAGGGGTTTTTTTCTTTGACTTAGAGGCATAGTACGCGGAGGGAACAAACGGCAGAGGAATTTATATGGCATAAATGCCCAGGCTCTTCCTTATTTAGGCACACGCGACAATTCGTTCCCCGCAACCATGGAGTTTGCCTAACGAGTGGACAAGTTGGCGCAAAGTTGGCATTCTTCCCTAACTGCTCTCCGATGGCTCCCCGTGCAGAGTTTTAGTCAGCATAGTGCCAATTAGGCTAACGTGGTCGCCCAGAGGAGTCATTTGTTGAATCCGGATTCTCGCAGGAACAAGATAGGGCTGCTGGGACCTTTCAGTTTTGGAAACCTCGGGAATGCGGCGTTGCAGCAGACGCTCGTTGCCTACTTGAACAAACGCTTCCCCGACGCTAAATTCTATGGTTGCTACATTGATCCCAACGAGCCTGGCGATAGGCGGCAAATTCTTCCATTTCCCATTAATCGTCACGTTCCGGGGCCTTGGAATCCTGGATCTTCCGTACCCAATCGAGGAAAGGAGGATGAGTATCCTGGTGAACGCCGCGGGATCCGCGAGTGGCTTGAGAGAAAGCCTCCGCTTGCGGGTGCATGGCAAAGGGCGGGAACAGTTTGGTCCAAACTAAAGGAAGTCCTGGAGGAAGTGGAGTTCTGTTACGAGGCGTATCGATTTGCGAAGGAATTTCGGTTGCTTGTAGTTGGACTCGGAGGCGTGTTCGACGAGGTCTGGGGAGGTAAATGGGGAGATCTTTACTCCTATTTCCGGTGGGCCGTGCTCGCGCGGCTGGCCGGAACTCCAATGGTATGCCTAAGCGTCGGTGTGGAAGAAATCAATTCTCGACTAGCCAAGTTTTTCTGCAGAACTGCGCTCCGGCTGGCGGCGTACCGCTCGTTTCGCGACGTGGAATCCAAAGATAAAGTAGAAGCCATTGGTGTCACAGGGGAGAACCATGTGTTTCCCGACCTGGCTTTCGCTCTGGAGGACGGGGGTTGCAGCGGGACTGTGCCCGACCACCATAAACCAAAAACCGTGGGCGTCAGCCCAATGGCATACTGTGATCCCCGCTTTTGGCCAATCAAGGATTTCTCCATGTACCAAAACTATTTGAAGAAACTCTCTTCCTTCGTGTCCTGGCTGCTGCGCGACGGATACGAAGTCGTGCTTTTCCCAACTCAAGTTAGCATGGACAGCATCGCCATTACCGAACTTCGGGCATTGGTTTTCGAAGAGCTCCCCCCGAACTTGCACACAGGACTCAGTGTTGCAAGAATGCGCACCGTAGAGGAGTGTGTCGCTCTGCTTTCGCAGCTCCGGGCAGTTGTGACGTCCCGACTTCACGGAGTCATCCTAGCTTCACTTGTGAGCACGCCTGTGCTGGCCATTTCACCCGCGAGCAAGGTCGACCGGTTGATGGAAGATATGGAACTAACGGACTATCTCTTGAAAATCCAACGGATCGAATTGCCACTGTTGATCAGCCGGTTCCAAGGTTTAGAAGCCAATCATGAAATCGTCGGGCGCAAAATGCAGCACGCCGTTGCCAGATACAGGCTGGCCATTGAGACACAATTCGAACAGCTCTTTCGGTGAGGACTGCTGAATCTGAAACCTCCTCTGACCTCGGAACGTCGAAGGGCCGCGAGACGAGACAAGGACTAAACGTAAGAGAATCGCAAACTTGTGAGAGTCCCCGGGATCTTGTAGTCTGAATGCACCGATGAAATCTTCCGCAGAACTGCTCTTAAGACCGCATACCGGGTGGCAACCTATTGATCTTCGAGAAATCTATCAGAGTAGAGAATTGTTCGGGTTTCTGGTTTGGCGCGATATCAAAATTCGCTACAAACAAACAATCCTGGGCGGGTTATGGGCCGTGTTTCAACCCCTTACGGCCATGTTGGTTTTTACACTTTTTTTTAATCGGTTGGCCGGCATCCAAACAGATGGCCCGCCGTACCCGCTGTTCGCGTTTTCAGGACTGGTTCTTTGGACCTTTTTCGCAAACTCGGTCTCCCTCTCGAGCAACAGTCTGGTAGGGAACCAGGGCCTTGTATCCAAGATCTACTTTCCCCGTGTCTTCATACCACTGGCGAGCATCGGCGCCCTCATGCTCGACCTCGTAATTGGCATCCTTCTGGTGTTTGCGATGATGATTTACTACCGCTGGCCTGTGGTGCCCGGTGCTCTGTTAATTCCCGTCTACGTGCTCGGAACGCTGCTTGCCGCGAGCGGCCTAGGCCTGATCCTATCTGCTCTCAATGTGAGCTTTCGCGATGTCAAGTATGCCGTTCCCTTCTTCATCCAGATGGGCCTCTTCGTAAGCCCGGTCATTTATCCTCTGAACTACATTCCGGCCCGCTATAAGCTTCTGCTAGGATTCAATCCCATGTCGGGCATGATCGTGGGATTCCGGCATTCGATGCTGGGCGGCTCGACGGACTGGGCATTGGTTATGGCTTCGCTAGCCACCAGCGTTTTTCTATTCGTGTCAGGGTTGTTTATCTTTCGGCGCATGGAACGGCGCTTCGCGGACATAATCTGAATGGCCCCGGTCATCGAAGCCCATCACCTCTCGAAAAAGTATCAGCTTGGCGCGTCTCGGCCTCGCGAGGACAGCCTTCGCGATGTGTTGATGCACGGTCTTCGCACTTCGTTGCAGACACTTCGCCGCGGAGCCTCTGCCGGCCAGAATTCCTCTGGACCACGATGGATGTGGGCTCTTCGAGATGTAAATTTCAGCTTCGAGCCGGGCGACGTCGTTGGAATCATTGGTGTGAACGGTGCGGGCAAGAGTACTTTGCTGAAGATTCTCTCTCGAATCACGGATCCTACGGAAGGCTATGTGCGGTTGCGAGGTCGAGTGGCCAGTTTGCTGGAAGTTGGGACCGGATTTCATCCCGACTTGACTGGCCGAGAGAACATTTTTCTAAATGGTGTGATCTTGGGTATGACGAAGGCAGAGGTGCAGTCGAAGTTTGACGAAATCGTTGCTTTCTCTGAGCTGGAGAAATTCTTGGACACCCCGGTCAAGCATTATTCGAGTGGCATGTATGTCCGGTTGGGATTTGCCGTGGCGGCTCATCTGGATCCGGAGATACTGATTGTGGACGAGGTTCTCGCCGTCGGGGACATGGCCTTTCAGAAAAAGTGCCTTGGGAAGATGGGTGAGTTCGGAGAGAGCGGCCGGACCATCTTATTCGTTTCGCACAATATTACTGCTGTGGTAAACCTATGCCAGAGGGGAATAGTCTTGCAACAAGGGCAGCTCACGTTCCAGGGCGACGCAAAAAGCGCCGCTGATTACTACGTGGGTGAGGTCTCCGGCAAGGAAAAGAAGAGTGGTTCACATATGGCAGATTTGTGGAACGCTCGCGGAAGACTCCCGCAATATCATCCCTGGTTGTCTAAACTTGAGCTCTATAACGGAGAGGGAAACCCCCTCGAAGAAGAAATGGCGATCGGCAGTTCAATCCGGGCGCACGTACATTTCCGTCTCCAGGAATCGTCGGCGAATTTTGAAGCACGAGTTAATTTCGTCGATCTGTACGGCCAGGTAATCTTCGCTGCGAGAAGTAACTATGAGCGAGACCGAAACTGGGGTGAACGATCGGGCCAACAGGAGATAATTTGCGAGATCCCCAACCTTCCTTTGACTCCCGGCGAGTATCGTGTCGAGGCTGCGCTCGTAATCGACGAAAAGTGCGTGGATTACGTGGAAGACGCTTGCCGCCTGAAAATCGCGGGTTCTGACTTCTACGGGACCGGCAAGATACCTTCGCTGGGGTTCTTTGTACACAAGCAATCCTGGCAGTTAAAGTGACTCGCTCTGGCTTGTACCTATGGAAAAACGGAGCCAATTTGTTTGCGAATCGACGGTCTCGCGAGAGACTTTGGCTTTTTCGATGTCAGACAACACGAGAAGGGGACTCAGCCCAAAGAAGCTCCATCTTTAAAACACTCGAGCAGCGAAGAAGAGCAGGCCCTGCCCTTGTGCAAATCGTGCACGCGCGAGGTGACAAGAAACCGCGGAAGATCGAGGTCGGGCACGATCTGGCTGTTCGCTCGCCCGCAGGATACACGATTTGCGCTGGATCAGATTCTGCGCTCCTGAATCCGCGGTCTAACTTCTGTGATTCGGGCAATACAAACATTGCAGTGTTCCGTTATGTGCACTCAAGATTGGCGGTTGAAGTAAGTCATATTCTGTGGAGAGACGAGGCGCCTTTAGAAGCGCACGTAGGTCACTTTCTATGCGCTTAAGCGTTGTGATCTGTACGTGGAATAGAGCCGAAAGCCTGCAGAAAACTCTTGAAAGCATCGAGAACTGCAGGGTTCCTAGCGGGATCGATTGGGAAGTCCTCATTGTGGACAATAATTCCACAGATGCTACTTCTGCTGTTTGTCAATTCTTCTTGCAAAAGAACCCCAAGCGCTATCGCTGCTTACTCGAGAAGAGACAAGGGAAATCATTCGCTCTAAACACAGCCATTGAGAATGCTAGGGGAGATATCATTGCGTTTACCGACGACGACGTATTGGTAGAGCCAGATTGGTTGTTTGCCGTGCTCGTAGCTTTCGACGCCTATGATTGTCTTGGTGTCGCGGGGAAGATAGTTCCGGTTTGGAACTCGCCGAAGCCCGCGTGGTTCTCCGTCGACGGGCCGTATCGCTTAATGATGGCGATCGTGGAATACGATTTAGGAAATCAAAATCAACCTTGTCGAATCGAGAATCCTCCCTATGGGGCAAATTTAGCACTTCGGAAAGCTGCATTTGATAGGTACGGGCCTTTCCGAACCGATCTAGGTCCAGTTGCAGGGACCACATTCCGTGGTGAAGATACTGAATATTGCCGAAAGCTGATGAGCCAAGGAGAAAAACTAATCTATGTGCCTGGGGCTGTGGTCTATCACCCGGTGCCAGAGGAGCGTACCAAGAAGAGATACTTTGAATCGTGGTACTTCGATTACGGACGAATGCTTGTGCGAACCTCTAGCCCCTCAAGCACAAAAACCAGCTACTTTGGCGTCCCTCGTTACATGCTGCGAAAGCTCATGGCGTGCGTCTGGCAGTGGAACACGAGCTTTGAGCGAAAGCAGCGCTTTTTCCTTAGATTACAGGTTTGGCAAGCGCTTGGAGAGATTACCGAATTTAGGCGTGCCTTCAAGGAGAGATGCGCTTCAGAGAAAAGTATCGAAACACAAGCAAGAGAGAAAAACCGCCAATGAGCCACGAAACTGGTCGCGTTGCCCCCCTGTACGTCGCGCGAAAGAAGACAACGGGCCAACGGGCCAACGGGCGTAGTGTCATCGCAACGCCTGTCTCGGGAAAGATTGGTGTCCATAAACCAGGCTTTTTCGTTTGGCTGGCGCAACATCGCGAGATCCGAAAGCGGGACGCGCACCTATGTTCTGCTTTCCCGCGGCTGCTGGTTCCGGTCCTGCCACATCCTCCTCTCTTCCATCATTTGGCCTTTTGTGGCGCAAAACTGAAGTTTGTAATAAAGCCTCCGCTTGGGAGTCAAGCTGGTTACCCAGAGCATAAAATCCCGAAGATACCATCGCAACATATACCTCGGAAACCCGAAGTAGCGCACGGCAGCCTCCGGCGCTCGTTCGATACGCGGTCGTGATTGTCCCATTCCATAATACCAAGCCTGAAAATACCGCTTATCGATTCTTCGCATATCGACCGGATGAAAGACAATTGCCTTGGGTGCATACATGAGTCGTTCACCAGCGTGCAGCAAGCGCCAGCAGAGTTCATTATCCTCGCCGCGAATCTCGCTTCCAGCCGTTGGACCTAGGTCAGTCCGAAACAATCCGTATTTCTCAAAAGCTTCCTTCTTAACAGAAAGGTTGGCACCCAGAGCAGGGGCTTTTATTTCGCAGGGATGCTCGCCGAGATCGTAGCTAACAATGGCTGGAAGAAGTTTGTAGGGGCCCTCGGTCGTCAGCCAAGCTGGTTTCTTGGAGTTCCAAAGGGGGACGATCCTGCCGCCAACGCCGATGCACGGAGATGACTCAAACATTTGAACTGTCTCAGCTAACCAAGCAGGACCCACAATCACATCGTCGTCGGTGAACGAAAGGATTCTGCCTCTTGCATTGTCGATCCCCGTGTTCAATGCGAAAGACTTGCCCTGCCGTTTTTCGACCATGTACCGGTAGCGTTGAGGATTCTGCCGAAGAAACTCTTGACACACGCCTGCGGTTTCATCGGTAGAATTGTTATCAACGATTATAAGCTCCCACTCAGTATCGTTGGGGAGCGCTGATTTTGCCAAGCTATTAAGAGTGTGATAGAGAAGCTCCGCACGGTTCCAAGTGCAAATGATTACGCTCAATCGCATGGACTAGTCCGAGTTAACGCCGTTCGCCTAAGGGCCAACTCAATCACCAAAACCCTGGGACGCGCACGCCCAGCTGAGATTTTCGTTCGTGAAGGAAGGTACGCAAAACGTCGATTCCGGATAATTGCATCGCTGCCGACGCTGCCTTGAACACCTCAGAAAGAGTGCCCTTTCGCAAAAAAGTGTTCCTGGCATCCCAATACAGACACCGAATTAATTCACCGCGGATGGCGGAGCCCACTGGCCCGCGACACGCGGATCGGATTCTTCGCAGCACGTCTTTCTCCCAAAAGCGCGGATCAATTATAGAATTAAATAATTCGCGGAGCAGATCGCGTTCTTTAGGTGCCAGCGTTGAGAAATCGGCCGAATTCTCTTGCGCCGTAAACCTCAAATCCTCGATCATCTCGTCGTACAGTCGCTTTCTGGCCATAATGCCCATGCGTCTAAGATAAGCGTAACGCAAATCCGAAGTTCCGCCAGCCGGTGGTTGGCCTCCCGGAAGGTATTCACTCAAGGGCAACTCCTTGCGTAGTTCCCGAATGAAATCCTGCATGTACTCCAGCCACTTTTCCTGGATTTGTCCGGCTTCGAAAGTGTCCCGCGCACTGCCGCGTGCCCCCCCATGCATGCGGTAGTAAATCGTCGGGCCGGCGACCCTGGCACTAGGAAATCGGCGTGCTAACCGCACGGCCATTTCATAGTCCTGACAACGCACCAAAGCAGGATCGAATGGTCCCACCTCTCGATAGCACGAGGCTCGCACGAGAATCGTAGGATGGATCAGAAAACACTGTTCCATCAAGCGCACCAGAAACTCTTGGTCAGAAAAATTAGGCAGTATTTTCTCCCGTTGAGGGGCAATTCGTAAAGTCGTTTGGTTCGTCACCGATTCGATATAACTACTATAGGTCCAGCCCACTTCAGGACGGCTCTCAAGAATGGCAAGGTGGCGTTCCAGAGCATCACTCGTTGCAACATCGTCGTCGTCCATGATCCATACGTATTCACCCGTCACTCTAGCCATGCCAAGATTTAGCGCCGATGGCTTGCCACGGTTTTCCGATTCTAGGTATTCAATGCGGGACCTGAACGGTTCAAGCGCGGCTTTGGTATGGTCAGTCGATCCATCGTTAATGACAATGACTTGGCTCGGCGGAAGCGTTTGGCCAAGTACGCTCTCAAGAGACTCGGCGATGAAGCTCTCCCGATTATAGGTGGGGAGGAGAACCGAGACATTCGGGCCTGTCATTGTGAACCCCTTCCCCGGCAGGAGTTACGCACGGAAATGGAAACGTGAACGCACGACATACCGAAG
>Ga0210409_10007895_pt1 | contig 10912 bp, 13 predicted proteins | sample IncBWH17MmetaG_FD_161649 | JGI IMG/M metagenome (GOLD analysis project Ga0210409, IMG submission 161649) | Forest soil microbial communities from Barre Woods Harvard Forest LTER site, Petersham, Massachusetts, United States - Inc-BW-H-17-M | ecosystem: Environmental > Terrestrial > Soil >...
CTGGATCACCGGAAAGTTGTTTCAGGTCAATGCAGGCCAAATTAGATACGTCACTTCAACGACGCAGGCACGGTTCGTGCGCGCCGATGACGGTCTATGGACCGCAGACGCACTAGCAGAACAGATCCCGCGTCTAATCGCCGATCCCGATCGAGCGAAGGTTTGAGACATGATTGGACCCGTACCGCCGACACCTCGGAGGGCGCCAGTGTTAACCGGAGCCGAATCCAGCTGGGAGACACCGGATGTTGGCGTTCTTACCAGGCATTTTGCATCAACTGGGCACATCTCGCCTCACATGGTGGGCAGCGTCGGCCTCTTCGGCACCAGCCGGAGGGCATCAATGAGCGGCGCTGAGATCGACTCAGTGCCAGCCACTTACGAGGATGTCCGAGATCGAGCATATCGAGAGGGTGTGGGATGAATATCCGAGTTGAGCGCTGGTGCATCTACAGCGGACCGGCGTTTGTAGTTCTGTTTGGGATAGGTTACTGGGCGATCGCGCATCTTGTGCCGCCACCGTCACCGCTCAAGACTCCCGCCGAGATGGCGAACTTTTACTCGCACCGGACCAACTATCTACGCCTGGGTTTGTTGGTTGGCCTAGCTGGCGTGCCCCTTGAGCTGCCATTCATTACAGCAATATCACGACAGCTGCGCAGGATTGGAAGAGAAGTCGCAACGCTATCGGTGATTCAGCTGGCCGCCGGGGCGTTGGGAGTCTTGATCCTCACCTTCCCCTTCATACTCATGGAAGCAACGGCGTTCCGGCCTGAGCGAAACCCAGATGTGACCCAGGGGCTCAATGATGTTGCGTGGTTGGCCCTCCTCGGCGTATTCTTCCCAGCCGTACTGCAGAACATGGTGATCGCGATCGGAATATTTTTGGACCGCAGACCGGAGCCAATTCTCGCGCGCTGGCTCGCGTACTTCAACATTTTTATCGCATTATCGTTCGTTCCGGCCGGCCTGCTCTTCTTTTTTAAGTCCGGACCCTTCGCGTGGCCCGGAATCTTCGTGTGGTGGATACCCGCAATAACGTTCTTCGTGTGGTATCTGGTCATGGCCTTTGCCCTACTGGGTGCGCTGAAGCGTGAAGTCGCGGAGACCATAGGGCGCGATCAGAGCGCCGCTCGTCTCAATCTTGGAGACGATTCCCAAGGAGTTGATGCTGCGGCGGCACGAGCCACCTGATTTCCGACGGCGGAGGGTCTGGCCACTGCCGTGTTGGCGAACCCGCAGCGCGCCGTCGGCGAGGACTTCGACGATAGCGGTACTGGCTGGCAGCCGAGATATGCCCGACTTGGACTGCCGGCGCCTTCATCCCGCCACGGGAGTCCCGTCTAACCGCGGCGGGGCTACGGGCAGCGTGGGTGAGACCCCTGCTTGGTGACGGAGCGCGATGTGCCCTAAAGCGGCCCGCTGCGCTATCGCATCAGTGACTTGACTCTTCCCCAAGGGGAGACATCACGCTTTCCGTATGAAGCGCGATAACAACGCACCAGGCGGGAGGGTGTGATGTCCGATCGCATTTCACATCGATTTGGAGAAGGGAATCGAAATGTCCGCATATCTCGTCTATCTCTGTCGGAGCGTCAGCGATCGCGACGAGTTGGAGACCTACTGGAATAGATTTCATGAAACCGTTGACGGCTACGACGTCAAGCTGCTATCCGTCTACGCGGCCCAGGACCTGCTCGAAGGCGAAGGCGAAGGACCGGTTGAGGGCGTGGTCATTGCCGAGTTTGAATCCATGGATGTTGCCAGGGAGTGGTACAACAGCGCTGCCTACACCGAGGTCAGGCAGCATCGACTCCGTGGCGCCAAGTACATCGGACTCCTCGTGGACGGCGATGTCAAACTCAATATAGACGACAGGATGCCCCAGACTCGTGGCAACCGACCCCGTGCTGGCGCCGAAAGCTAGTGCTGCGGAATGTGATTCACCGTGACCACGCTTCAGGCGGGCTTGCGCGGGCGATCCAATATCCCGACACGGGCAGTCGGATACAGGCGAGTTTGGCGTTGTCCTAGTCACGGCGCGGGGAAGTATCACGGCGTTGGCTTTGGAGAGCCGCAGATTCGACTATGAGAAAGGGAATTACATGGCAGGTCGAGTCGAGGGCAAGGTCGCGTTGGTCACCGGCGCGGCGCGAGGGCAGGGGCGCGCGCATGCTCTTCGGCTGGCTAGTGAAGGCGCCGACATCATCGCGATCGACAATTGCAAGGACGTCGACACGATTCCATACGGCGGCGCGACTTCCGATGAGCTGAATGAAACCGCTGCAGGCGTAGAGGCATCGGGCAGACGAATTGTGACGCACGAAGTTGACGTCCGTGACCTCGCCGGGCTGGAGTCTGCGGTCAAGGATGCGGTGGGTCGGCTCGGTCGGCTTGACATCGTCGCTGCCAACGCTGGTGTCAGCAGTTTCGCGGCAACGCTGGATATGACCGAGGATCAATGGGACACATTGGTTGGTATCAACCTCACGGGTGTGTGGAAGACGTGCAAAGCGGCACTTCCACATCTTCTCGACGGAGGCGTCGGCGGCTCGATAATCTTCACTGGTTCAGGCGCCGGGGTGAAGGGATTCGCGAACATTGGCCACTACGCGGCGGCCAAGTCCGGTCTGTTGGGCTTGATGCGCACCCTCACCAACGAGTTGGGCCCGCACATGATTCGCGTCAATTGCATACTTCCGACCACGGTCAGCACTCCAATGATTCACAACGACGCGACGTACCGACTATTCGCGCCGGGGATCGAGCACCCAACTCGCGACGACTTCGTCGCTGTGATGTGCGGGCTGCACGCCCTCCCGATTCCCTGGGTCGAGACCAGCGATATCGCTAATGCGTTGCTTTTCTTGGCTTCTGATGACGCGCGCTACGTGACTGGCGTGGCACTGCCTGTCGATGCGGGCATTCTCGTTCGATAACCGTGACGCAACTCCTGGAAGGAAACGGCAATGGATAGTGAGCACTCTACGACGCACCTTAGCGGCGGCCGGTCAGCAGCTGGCGCCGGCGCGACCGTCGGGAACGATAGAACGAATGGTCAGCCGAGAAATCCAGTCGAGGCCGCGTGTGCGTGGGCCGGGTTCGTTACCATGGGGTTCTTTGGTCTGGCTTTGATATCGGCGTCATTCATCCCTCCCACGTCGCCAGCGTTACCTGCGGAAAAGCTCAAAGAGTTCGTCCTTGAGCACCAGGTGGGGATCAAGTTCGCGGGCGTCTTGATGCTGGCTGCGTTGACGGGATTCCTGACTCTTTACACCGGCATCTCCATGCAGATCCGGCGGATGGGCGGTCCGAACGCCCAGCGGCTCAGTCTGCTACAGCTTTCGCTAGGTGCTATGAGCCTGGTGCCGATCTACCCGACGGCGCTGAACTGGGCGCTGGCCGCGTACCGCCCTGAGCGCAGCGCGGAGTCGATTCAGTTGATCAGCGACATGGCGTGGTTCAACTTGGTGATGCCGGTGACGCCCGCGTTGGTGCAGATGTTCGCCATTGGATTCGCGACGTTGAGCGATACCCGCGCGGATCCCATCTACCCGCGGTGGTATGGATACGCCGCATTTTGGGTGGGCGGGTTACTGATGGCCGGCTTGACCGTCCCTTTCTTCTTCACCGGCCCGCTGGCGTGGAACGGTGTGGTCGCGTTCTGGATGCCGGCGTTCGTGTTGGGCACGTTCGTGATCGTCACGGCCGTGCTTATGCTACGTGCCGCCAAGAAGCCATAACGCCGGGTAAAGGCATTCCGAGCGAGCCGATGCTACTCGCCGGTTCTGTGTGGGTCACTACTACGACAATCCCCGATTACATATGAAGGATGCAACATGACCGACTATTGGCCAGGGCGTTTTGACGGACAAGTCGCTCTAGTCACCGGCGCCGGTGCCGGAATGGGTGAAGCGACCGCCCGCAGATTCCACCAGGAGGGCGCGTCGGTGGTTCTCGTTGATATATCCGGGCGGCAAAAGGACGTCGCTGCTGAATTGGGAAAGCGCGCCGTTCCGGTTCAGGGTGATATCGCTTCCAGCGCCGATGCGGCCAACGCGGTTCGAACGGCTGTTGAGGAGTTCGGCGGACTGCACATCATCGCGAATGTGGCTGGTCTACAGGAGATGCCGACCCCACTGGACCAGCTCGCAGAGGAGGAATTCGACCGAATGGTCGACATCAACCTCAAGGGCGCTTTCCTGTTCATGAAGTACGGCATCCCCCCGATCATCGAGTCGGGGGGTGGCGCGGTCGTCAATGTCGCCTCGGTCGGCGCTCTAATGGGGTTCACTGGTCTTCCCGCCTACTCCGGCGCCAAGGGTGGCATTATCTCGCTCACGCGCGCAGCTGCGGTCGAGTATGGACAGCGGGGTGTGCGTATCAACAGCATCTGCCCGGGCACGACGTTGACCCCGCGATTGCGGTTCTTCTTCAAGGACCATCCCCCAGAGGTTCTGGAGGCGATCGTCAAGGGATCGATCCTTCAGCGCGGCGCCGACCCCGCGGAACTGGCGTCGACGATTGTGTTCATGGCCAGTCGGGAAGCATCGTTCATCACTGGTGCCAATCTGGTGGTGGACGGTGGCCAGACGGTGCTGGCACCGACCTTCTTCCAGAGCGGATAGGACTATGACGTCATTGGATCACCCGGCGTCATCCGTTTGGCCGCTTGACTTTTGAGAGATAGGAACGTGCAAGACTTGCGAGTAAGCGATGGGGGAACCTGGCTGCGCAGAAGCTTCAGCCAGGCACATCGAGGGGGTGGCCGTTAATGGCCGATGTGATCAGCCTGGGTCTCAGAGACGGAGACGCGCTCACCCTGGCCCCGCGCTCCAGGCATGTGCCCGGCGAGCCTGGCATGTGGGTATTGCTCTTCGGGGACATGACGGTGTTTGCTGTGCTGTTCATCGTGTATCTGCACGCTCGCGGCCACAATCGCGAACTGTTTGCACAGTCGCAGTCCGCCCTCAACAAGAACTTCGGCGCCATCAACACGTTGGTGCTGCTCAGCAGTTCGCTGCTGATCGTCATGGCCGGACGCGCGATGCACAGTACGCGATGGGTCCATCTCGCTCAGCGGTTGACGCTCGCCGGCGCGGCCGTGGGCGCTTGCTTCGTAGTTGTCAAAGTGTTGGAGTACCACGAAAAGGTCGCCGCGGGCATCACCCCGGCCACAAACGAGTTCTTTACCTACTATTTCGTGCTTACCGGCCTGCACCTGGCTCATGTCCTGGCCGGCCTGGCCATACTGTTGGCGCTGTCTCGTCTTGCCCGCACAGCTCAACCGAACGCAACGCGCTTCGCGTTCTTTGAAGGCGGGAGCTGTTTCTGGCACATGGTCGATCTGTTGTGGATTGTCATATTCCCGCTCGTGTTTCTTGTGAGGTAATTATGGGTGCGCTAGTACGCACGAGCGCGACAGCTGTCTGGCTAATTCTGTGCGGGTTGACAGTCACTTCCTGGGCGCTCGGAACACGCCATGTATTCGGCGTCAATGCTCACGCCTGGGCCAGCGTGGTGATCATTGTCGTGGCGGTCTTCAAGGTCCGACTGGTAGGGCTGTACTTCATGGAGCTGAAGTATGCGCCCCGGTCGCTACGTGGCCTTTTCGAGCTGTACTGCGCGGTCTTGCTGGTCGTGCTTAACGGCATGCTGCTGTTGAACTGACAGTGCCAATCTGGTGTTCGTTGCGGGCCTATTTCAAGTGGCCTCGGCAACTCGGCGCGCTCCCACTGCCGCGCAGTGGGCGATGGGCGTAGTCAACGGAGTTGGCAACCGCCTTCGACGCTTCGGGCCACTGACTCTTTCACCGCCTGGAGTGAATCGCGAGACCTTGTTCAGGTTGATAGGCCCGAGACAAGGTTGAGCGAGTATGGGACTGCCCGCGAGAGGCAGACATTTTCCTGCCCGCGAGTGTCGCGGGCGGTGAAGTCTGGTGAAAGTGCCGCTGATGTGGATCGAGCAGGGCCAGACGGAAAGGCGGGACAACGCCCATCGCGCAACCCATTTCCTTTCACCGCGGCTGTCGCTCGCGGCATGCGCCGATGCGCCGGATGACCACGGCAGCCGATCACAAAGGGACCCGGTAGCCGGCGTCGAGCCGGGGAGTGGCGGCGTTGAAGAAGCCGTTCTCGACGATGTGGGCTGCCAGCGCTGCGAACTCCCCCGATCTGCCCAGTCGGCGAGGATTGGCGAAAAACTGGATCTGCCCGGCGGCGGCCTCGCGTCCGGTCACGTCCAGGATCGGCGTGTCGAAGCCGCCCGCGACGATCGTGTTGACACGGATGCCGCGACCGGCAAACTCGCGCGCCGCCGGCAGCGTCATGCCGATGAGAGCCGCCTTGGTGGCGGCGTAGCCGAGCATGCCGGCGGTGCCGTCCTCACCGGCGACCGAAGAAGTGTTGATAATGACCCCTCGTTACCAACGTCCCCGGCCCGGAACACGCGCTCTACAGACAAACCGCCAACCCGGCGCGCATAGGTACCAACCTCGGGCTGGCGAACCGCCCACGTGATTGGTTTAGCCGGTTGCCAGCGGGCGGGTTTCGGTCCAATCGACCAGGACTTGGCGTTGGCGGATAAACCACTTGCCGTCCTTTTTAACAAACGAGTCCAGGTAGCGAAGCGCCGCGATCATCAGGGTGTGCGCCGTCTCATCGACTGTGAGTTCGTGCACCAGACAGTAAGTCACCCCCGAGGCCCGAGCGCCGTCGACCCTCGTGGTGCTTTGACCATTGAAGTGCATGGTCGCCCGACAGCTGTCGAGCTCGTGGAATACCGGCGCCAGCGCCGCGCGTCCCCGAAATCTCTGGGTCGGATCAGGATTTCGGCCGTCCGCGAAAACGACAAGCTCGGTGTCCTCGGTAAACAGCGCCATCTGACCGGCAACATCGCGGCGATCTGCGCAGTAGGCGTACGCGTCGACCAATTCACGAATCGCCAACCTGTCAGCCGCCTCCGGCACGGACAGATCAACGTGATCGCACCCTTGACGCATTCCAGTCACCACTGTGCACTCCTTCCAGTCGGATCGGCCCGCAGGGTTCGCGATCACCAAGGACCGGACCGGCCCAACCATTTTCTGGACCATGCGGGTCTATCACCTCTGCCGTTGAGCCAAATTGGGGCGCATCGCGCTCCGTTTAGAAACGCTTGCCGACGATCTAATGGTCACCGTGCCTGCCATCGCCGTCGAGGTGCTGCGCAACACTTCCAATGCTTCGACGGTGTAGCCGTGCACATCAAGGCATTCCGGTCAACCGAGTGTCCCTGCGTTGCAAGAAATGACTTGGTGCACTGATGCCCGTCGGGACGAATCCTACGAGCGGGTCGAAGGCTCTGGTGTCGTTGTCTTCTCCCGTGCGCGGGTGCGGGGTGACGCACCGACACCGGCCTAGATAGTTCGCGGTGGTGCAAGCAGGACTGTCGTGGGTAGCGGTTCCCAGGTAAGTGGCTCGGTGCCGCCGCCGGTCACTCTCCCGAAGGGCTGATCTCCGAAATGAACCGCGAATCCGACGGTGTTGGCAGCGCCGAGTTCGGAGAGGACGCGCCGACGCGCGCCGAAGACGGCGGACGAATCGACATCCGGAGCTGAAGTCCAATCTGGGTGGCGTAATTGCGCGGGGGTGTGGAAGCAGTCGCCAAACGCGACGAGTTGGTTCCCGCTTGAGGTGGTCACGACATAGGACGTGTGTCCTGGACTGTGGCCGGGTGTCACGACCGCGTTGACCCCAGGCACCACCTCGTCGCCGTCGTTGATCAGCTGCATGTTCGTGTGTTCACTCATCGGTTGGATGAACTCGGCTTCGCCGGGAACCCCGAGTGGCCGTTCGCCTCGTCGGAGTGGCTCCCACTCCAGCGCCGCAACGACGTAGGGCGCATTCGGGAAGGTCGGTTCACGGCGACCCGATGCCGACTCGACGAAGGCCCACCCTGTGTGGTCCACGTGCAGGTGGGTCAGTGCGAACACATCGATGTCTGTGCCCTGTAGTCCCAGGTGCATCAACACATCTAACAAAGCACCAGAATTGATCTGACCATACGGGGTTGATTCTGTGCCGGGGCCCAAGCCGGCGTCAATCAGCAGGCGATGGTGGCCGCGCTCGACCAGCAGGCCTCCCGCCGACATGGCGACCTGCCCATGCCGATCCAGCTCGTCGGGATGCTCGTCCCAGTAGGCGGTCGGGATGGTTTTCAAGAACATCTGCGGAGCCATGGACATTGCGCCGTCGGCGACGAAAGTAAAAGTCACGTCATCTATTTGGAAGCGCCGAACCGACGCCTGCTCGTTGAGCTGGCCGATCATTCCCTTAGTCATGCACGCGCCTTCCTGCGACTGCTACGGTGTGCAGCCCACTTCACGATTGTTGTTTGAGATGACGACCAACGAGGATGTCGCTGTCTCACCCCGACAATCGTTGTCGCAACATAGCCCGGATTGTCCTCGTTTAGTTTGCCTACCGCGGCGAGGTATTCCTGCTCACTGACCTCCTAGCCGCTTACCAGCGATGGCTGTCCGCGGCGCCTCGAGGGGCCGCGTGTCGTGGTAGAAAACCCTTAGGCGCCAGAGTTTGTCGTCACGCACGACCCAGTGTTCGGCGATCCAGAGTTCATCGCCACCGGCGGAGCGGGCAGTCAGCAGCGCGGCAACGTGGTCACCATCGGCCGAAATGCTGACCAGGCGCATGCTGGCGAAGTCGACGGCCGCCGCCAACTGCGGCAGCACGTTGGTCAGGAACGCCTCGGGTCCATGCTGCACCCCACCCCATGGCAGCACGGGAGGTACATGCGCTTCGAAATCTTCGAGCATGGCATCTGAGAACGCGTTAACGTCGCCGGAGAATGATGCCTCGTAGAGCGCCCGCACTAGGTCGCGGTTGCGTTGGGCTTGCTCGATGTCACTCACGGCAGTTGTCCTGTCCCGAATGTGGATAATCGTTCAAAGCGTCGGCCTCGTTTCGAAACCCTCGCGCCGGCCCTCTCATCGTCGCGATCTGTTCGCTGGCCGTCGATGTCAAAGCGAACACTGCCAGCGCTCGGTCGGTGTCGCCGCCAACATGCTGGTGGGCCGCTGACCCAACACCGGTGACGGCATTGCTGGATTTCTTCTTGGTTGGCGCACCGTTTGGCCTCGGGCCCGTTACCCACTGATCGCTTGAACGCGTTACCGAACGCGAACCGCGAGCCGTATGCCCGACGTATGGGATCTCGCCGATATGCGGGTCGACGAGGTCGCGCGGTTGTTCGCCGCCAGCGGCGCCGAATGGACCGAACCCGCGCAGCCTGCCGACGCGCGCCGCGGCCCAGTCAGGCGGCTTTCCGTGACGGATCCGACGGTGTGATTCGGCCGCGTGGTCAAGGGTTGGCGAATTCCCGCGATTGACGTTGATGCCAAGTTCAATTACAACTGTCGATGCGACGCCTTTAACCTCAGCAGGGGCGACGGTTGGAGACCTTCATGGGTGAGCCAGATCCGAGATAAGGTGCGGCGATGAAGCAGCCGTCCGCTGTCGGTTTGCCGTCCACGAAGTGGTCGGTGTCCTCGCAACCGGCTACCGCCGTGGTGAATGCACTCACCGAGCGAGCCGACGAGTTGGTGGATCATCTGGTGAAGGTCACTATGGATGCCCCCAAACAGTCGGATTCGGCCTGGGTGCCGCTTCCGATCAGCGGGCACAAGACGGCCGTCGCCACTGTGCGGTCGGTGGTGGCGGCGACGGCGGCCCCGACAATGTTCGACCCGGAAGCTGCGATCCAGCTCGGAGCCGAGCAGGCTCGGCAACAGTTGGCGGTGTCGGCGGTGATCGAGGCCGATCGCATTGGGTTCCGTGGACTGTGGCAGGTGTTGGCCGCCGAGGCGACCCGCCATCCCGACCTCGACGCTCAAACCCTGCAGCAGATGACGGCGAATCTGCATGCGGCCGAGGATCTGCTCGCGACCGCGAAGTTCACCGGTTACCGTGACCAGCAGCGCCGGCAGGCCCTCGAGGAGATGTCGCAGCACTCGGTGATGATCGACTCGCTGCTGCACGGCCAACACCACGACGCCTGGACCCTGTGGGAGATCGCCAACTATCTGCGGCTGCCCACCGAAGGCCCGTTCGTGGTCATTGCCGCCGAAGTCCGCGACGTGGGATATGAGGCCCTGCCCGAAATCGAGTCCAAGCTGCGCAGCCTGGACGTGTACTCGGCCTGGCGGCTGCTGCCCGATCTCCAGGTGGGCATCGCCCACGTCGCCTCCGAGCACCATCTGGACAGGATCATCGCGTTGTTGACGCGGATGGCCACCCACCGGGTGGGTGTCAGCGCCCGCTTTCACGACCTGCGCAACACCCCCCTGGGGCTGCATTTCGCGAAGGTGTCGCTGCGCGGCCCGGCCACGGCCCCGGCGAAGGTGGCGGTGTTCGACGGCTCGATGCTGGCCACCGCCGCCGTCAGCGCCCCCGCTGTCATGGTGAAGTCGGCGGCCGCCGCCCTAGACGGTTTCAACGACCTGCCCGACGAGGAGCGCGAAATACTCTTCGAAACGTTTCGGGTGTGGCTGGACAACGACGCATCGGTGCGCGCGAGCGCCGAGGTGCTCTTCGTTCATCCCAACACGGTGCGCAAACGGCTACACCGTATCGAACGACGCACCGGCCGAACGCTCTCGCGCCCGCGCGATTTCATCGAACTGAGCCTGGCCTTGGAAGTACACAGCCGCCTGATGTAGCGGTGTCTTCACACGGGCAACGTCGTATTTATTCGGTTAATTGCTCGGAGATCTGCCAGAGCCTGTCGGCGTTGTCAGGGTCAAGCACGTAAGGGGCGACGCCGCCGGTGTGGCCTTCGCGCTCCTGCACCACTGGCGCCTCCGCGCAGTCCTCGTAGTAGCGGCCGGTGACCCCTTCGACGTCGGGACTGGCCGCCA
>Ga0210409_10007897_pt1 | contig 10908 bp, 12 predicted proteins | sample IncBWH17MmetaG_FD_161649 | JGI IMG/M metagenome (GOLD analysis project Ga0210409, IMG submission 161649) | Forest soil microbial communities from Barre Woods Harvard Forest LTER site, Petersham, Massachusetts, United States - Inc-BW-H-17-M | ecosystem: Environmental > Terrestrial > Soil >...
GCGGTGATTGAGAAGTTCGGCCTCGAGCCGAAGACCATGCCGATGAAACCGATGAGCGTCGAGCAGTGCGTATCTGAGGGACTCAGCGGTCTGCTCAAAAACCGCTCCAGGGTCGTTCCAGGCCGGCTGAACCGCATATTGAACGCCCTCGTGCCCGCTTCTCTTGCGCGGAAGATGGAGGCGGACTTGCTTGGTAAAGGGCTTGCCAACAAGTCCGCTCCTGCAAACGCACGGGCAGAGGCCTGATCACTGACGGGCGACTGGTCGAGCCGCTCGAACCATGCAAGAGCGAATCAGTCTTCTTAGCTTAGGAGAGCCGAATGTCATAACGCTCCGCATTCAGCCGATGATGGCATTTGCCTTCAGTTCGGAGTCAAGCCCCCGGGACTGACCGCGGGCCTTTCCAAGGTCGCCATGCGGTTCAGCTACGAAGCTGCATTTGGCAAATCGGCCGCAAACGGCTACGAGCGGCTGCTTCTCGACGCCATGTTGGGCGACGCGACTCTTTTCTCGCATCGCGACGGGGTTGAAGCAGCGTGCGCTTTTCACTCCGGTCCTTGAGGAGTCGGCAAAGGAGACGGACCTGAGTTTTCCTAACTATCCGGCGGGGCATGGGCGACTTGTGCCTCTTTCCGCGGGCGCTGGGGTCAGGCAGCGCCGATCATCGGGTTATAGGGCCCGGTTCACGATGAGCTGTGAACGGGACAAGTGCATTAAGCCGGCAGTTGGGTGAGAAACTCGCCCAGCTTCGCTGTCGCCTTGAACTGCGGGACTGGATCGAGCTTCTTGAATGCGCTGGTGAACGCATTCGATAGGCTCCACATGGTTCGTGACAAGAACTCCGGGTATTCCGGCTCGAAGTACAGACGATGGACCTCGGGCAATAGGCCCTTGGGAGCATCAAGTTTGCCCTCCACAAATGCCGAGTAGAAGATCAGCTTCGCCTGGGCATCGGTGATCTGGGTCTGTCGCCACGACTCGACCTGGCGCTGCATCGGCTCAAAGTTCCGCTGGATGCGGTCCACCCCGACCGAGAGCGTATCGACCAGGTTAATTAAAGCTCTTGGTGTGCTTGGCCAATACCGGAGTGAAGCCGCCGTCGACAGACAACTCGATTCCAGTAATGAAGCTGCTGTCTTTCGACGCTAGGAACACGGCAGCCGCGTTGGCAAAGACGAATATTCGACGTTCTGGGGATCATTGCGGTTTTTCTTGGCCGAACCGATGCATGAAAAAGGTAAGAAAAGGGCAACGGCAGAATGATAGTGCCGATCTCAGCAGGGAACGCGATCCAAATGATTGTTAGCTCAATAGTTCGTGATGAGCCGTCGCAGCAGGGCCTGCTTCGAGCCACTCGTCAAAACCAGGGATTAGTCGAGGCGCAAATCCCTTGTGGGTCGGCAACGGCACGATCCAGATGTGTCTGGAGAATACAAGGTTACGTACGAACAGAAAAGGGTGCGATGGGAGGAGGAAGGTTTTGTTGGATCTGGGAGCCCCTGGTTTCTACCACCCCAAGGCCTCCTAGGGAATTCCGTAAGTCATTGATTCTAAAGTGGTCGGGGCGAGTGGATTCGAACCACCGGCCTCCTGGTCCCGAACCAGGCGCTCTAGCCAGGCTGAGCCACGCCCCGAACAACTTCAGTGTAAACTGCCGAACGCTACCGAGCAACTGCGAGAGCAACCGTATCTTCGAGGATAGGAGGGTCTATCCAAAAAGATAGTTCGCAGGGACTTGTAGAAAACGTACGCCGTGCGCGTTCAAAGGTTTACCCTCACGATACCGAGTGGCCGCCGGCTTGCTTGCCAAACGGCGTGGCGGCCACTTTGTTACTCGATCCTCATGATGAACTGCTCAGGCGCATCGGCGAAATATCTACGATGTGTGAGGAACTGGAGCGCGCTATTAAATCGCTGATTGAACTTCAGGGAGAGCAGAGCGAATCGCTGGAGTCTGCAAGGGAACTCGAGGCCACGGCCTGCTCGCTGAAACGGCAACTGCTCCAACACTATCTGGAATGCCGCATCGGCGAAGCCGCCCTGCAAGTTGCGGCGCGCGAAAACTGATCTATAAGTTGCGGATATGAAAACCGCCAGCGACGTCGATGACCTGCCCGGTGGAGTAGTCCAGCAGGCCGCCCGCGATCGCGCGGACCGCTCGCGCCACGTCCTCCGGCTCCCCAATCCGGCCCTGCGGTATTAGCCCGCCGGCAATTCTCTCTTGGTACGTCTTTTCGACGGCAGCAATCATTTCCGTCCGGATTATGCCCGGGCGGATTTCAAAAACACGAATTCGTTCGGTGGCTAGCCGCTGCGCCCAAACCGCCGCCGACATGCTGAGCCCTGCCTTGGAGATGCAGTAGTCGGCTCGGTTCGACGAGACCGTATAGGCGGAGATCGATGTGACGAAAACGATTCGTCCCGTACGATGTTCCGCGTTGAGCATCCAGCGGGCGGCTTCGCGGGTCAGGAAATGAGGACCTTTCAAGTTGGTCGCCATCAGTTCGTCGAAACTCTCCTCCGCGGCATCCAGCACATCGCGGCGTTCGCGCGGGGCCATGCCTGCATTGTTCACCAGCAGATCCAGATACGAAAATCTGGAGCGGGCGAACTCGATGAGCGCCGCTCGATTGGCCGGAGATGAGACGTCGCATTGGAAAATCTCGACGCCGGTTTCTGCCCGCAGGCTTTCGGCTGCCTCGCGTCGGCTTTTGTAGGTTGCGATGACGTGGTGGGTCTGGGCCAGTTCGCGGGCGATGGCGCGGCCGATGCCCCGGCTTCCACCGGTCACAATTGCAGTGGGACGCGGCATTACCGGCCGTCGAGAGCGTCGTCAATGGCTTGCGAGATTTCTTCCGCAGAGAAGCTCTCGATGAATGCCTTTCCGCTCACGAACACAGTGGGTGTTTTGGCAACGCCGCGCGCCACGCCATCCTGAAAGTCTCTCTCCACCAGCGCGGCCAAATGCGGGTCGTCGAGCGAGGCCAGAGCCGACTTCGGGTCTGTTCCGTTGTCGCGCGCGAATTGCGAGAGCCGTTCATTGAAATTGTCCAACGTGGTCTGCTGAATGGCAGCCAAAATGTTCCGGCGATACGTCAGCCCCAATTCGGGTTTGATTCCCGCGAAGTAACGAGCCGCAATAGCGGCCTTTCGCGCCCATACATGCTTCGCCAGCGGAAAATCTCGATGTACGAAGGCAACTCTGGCCAAATAGCGTGGCAACAGGTTCTCGTCCATCATGCGGCGGAAGACCGCGCAATCCGCACATTGCAGATCTTCGTAGATCAGGACGCGCACCTTGCTTTCCGTGGGCCCTTCAACCAGTGCCTGCTGCGCGGACAGGCCCACGGCTGCGAGCGCCAGGAGCAGGTGCCCGCTCATATCCGGACTGGATATTCCAGCGTAAACGTGAGACGCGCCTCAGAAGGGATGTGAACGCGCTGGCCTTTGGTGGCAACCTCGGCTGCAGTGCCGACGCCGGCGCCGCTCACCGCACCGATGGCCGCGCCCCTGCCGCCACCGGCGATCGCGCCGAGAATCGTTCCGAGCACGGCGGTCCCGCCAATTACCTTCTCACTACGGCCTGTCCGTGAACTGCTCGCGCGCGTCACTGCCTGCGTATTCACATCGATTGTCCGCCCGTTGACGGTCACGGTAACCAGGTCGAGGGTTAGTTCGGTTTTTCCGCTGATCTTGCCGGATTGCTTGTCGTCTACCAGTTTGACCACCACATCGGAGCCGCGTGGAATCACCTGGTTGCTGCCCACCACCACGGGCTCATCGATGCTCGCGCGGAAAGTCTCACCGATGCGGTTGACTTGCGAATCTACCGGATCGATCATTCGCACGGTGAACACGGTGCCCTGCGGAAGCTCAATCCCCGATGGAGCAGGCGCCGCGTCGGCTGAGCTATTCGGCCCGGCACCGTTGTCATGATCGCGATTGTCGCGATCGCGTCGCGGAGAGGGAGCCGGCTCCGCTACCGGAGCATCCGAAGAAGGCGAGCTCGAACCGAACTGGATTGCCGACACGCGATCGATTTCGAACGTCTGAATGCTGTTGTCTACTTCCATGCGAATCTGCCGGGCGCTCCCGCCGAGATAGGTTCCGTTCAGGACACGGCCATCCTTTAGTGTCAGGGTGTCCCCAAAACATACGCTCAGCACGCCAGACGATAGAAGAACACACCACACCAGCTGCCGGAATTGCATACAGTCCTCCATGCTTCTAAGATTATTTTACGAGCAATTACGTTTCAGTAAATTCCCATTCTCCTCAGGCGGCGTTGCCCTTTTTCATGCCGCGCAACACCACCTCTACGATGCCTTTACCTCGCTCGAACGCGGCCTGATAGGAGTCGCGCCGCTCCGTAGTGGACAAACCGTATCCCAGACGGTGAAAGCGGTCGAGCCCCAGACCCACCACGTAGGTTCCGGCAAATGCGATGGCCCCTTTAGGAATGAGACCGGCGCCGAAAGGAATTTTCCCAACCAGTTCGCGCGCTAGAGCCCGCCATCCGAAAGCGCCGGTGATGATCGTCGCAATTTCGCCTTTCTGCAGCGAGTAGCCTACCGGTTTGTCGCTAGCGCCGGCGATCAGGAATGCCATGCGTATCTGATTCATGGAGATGAACGCGGTGTCGCTGGCAAACTCGCCAAGCGACCACGGCAGTTCGAGGAGGCTTGGAATCACGTCGGGCAGAGCGGTAACCACCGCAAATAATGCGTTATCGCGAGCAATCGTGAAAATAGCGCGATCGACCACCGGCTGGCGGAATGGATAGAAATTGCGGGCCAGCGCCAGCCCGAGTTCATCCCGCTCCTTTAGAATCTCGTGGATGGTTCGGTGCGGATCATCGGGGTAAAACGTGAACGCGTTCTTTGGACAGCCGAGTCCGTCTTCGTAGAGAACCACATCAAAGCGTTGGGGCAACTCGGGATTGGTAGAGCGGTATATCAGCGCCGAGGCCTCCTCCCGCTTTTGCTGCGAAACTTTCTCCGAGGGCAACAAAAACTCCTCCATGGCCTCGAATCCGGCATCGCCCGAAGCCACCAGGCCGATGGTCAACGGGCGGTCGGCGGCTGCCTGAACTTCATGCGGATTCAGCTTCCCCACCGCTGTTCGAATTTCCTTCAGCACCTGCATGGACATACATCGTAATTTTAGCTGCGAATGCGCTTGAATGCACGTAGAGTTGGTACAGACGAATCCGGATCAGCCGGGCCGCTCGCAGCCGCGAAGCCGGAACATCACATCCAGATCGCGGCGCCAATTGATTCCAAGGCCGATGCGCTCGACTTCAATTGTGGGCGAAAAGTAACTGAGAACGCTTTCGGTCGTCGGATGAAAATCGAGTGCGGGGGCAACAAGTAGCAGCCGAGGCGGCTCCTTGGTGAGCGGGACGCCAGGAAAATAGCCGTGCTGGCCGAATTCATCGCGCATGAGGTGCCAGTGGACGCGCATCCAGTAATCGAGGGCCTGCAAAGGCAGGTGAAGATCGGCCGATGCTTTCAGTTCGATCACCGCCAGCCTGCCGGTGCGGCCGGACGCCAACAGATCGATAATGCCGCGATCTCCGGCGGCAAATGCCGGCACCTGGCCGTAGACCGGACTCGGGAAGAGTGAGGGATCGATCTTTTCCAAATTTCGGCGCACTTGTGATTCCAGCCAGGCCTCGGGCTTGCGGAGATAGAGATCGCCTGCTTTCGCCCCTGGGTCGCGGAGGCGTGCCAACTCGCGGGCCAGGCGCTCGCATTCGGGCAGATTTGCCGGCGCCAAAGGAACGCGTTCGCCCAAGCCAAATAGCATTTCGGAACCCGCTGTTCGCGCGAACTCGAGGCCTCGAACACGCAAGCTGATTTCGCCATTGCCGGCTGGGATTTCCTCGACGCCGGCTATAGTGAGCAGGTTCTGGAACGTATTCAGGGAAGCGACCGGTCTTTGCCGGCAGATGTCTAGTTTCGTTTCGAGATTACCAGCGTCGCGAAGATCGATCCGCGCTGCTTGACCGGATTCAGAATAGGCGACTACCTCGAATCGTGCCCGCGCGGCATCCAGAAAATTCAGCCGCAGTGTGGTATTTCTTTCCTGGTTGGCTGGCACGACCAGCACCAGGCCTTCAATCACGGTGCGCCGCTCGCGTTTTCGCAAGTAATCCAGCCAGATCAACCCGAAGCTCAGTACACCTGAAGAAGTGAATCCATCGGAAGGGCTGCCGATGGCCGCGAGAGCGGCCGCGCCTCGCTTGAGCAGCGCCCGCGGATAAGCCGGCGAGAGACTGTGCTCAAGGTCTCGTTCCGTCGAAAGTTCAGCGATTTGCCAGGCAGGGTACTCGCGCGAAAGAAACTGCCGGAACTTCTCACGGAACACCAGGCGCGTGCCGCGGCGTTCCCAATCGGCGCCAGCCGGACGCGCGAGATCGATCAAGTAGAGCACTCCGCGTTTTCCCGCGAACCGTTCCGCCACCAGTTCCAGGCGCCCGCGCGTCTCTTCCTGGATGTCGAGGACGCGCCGGACTACGTTGCGTTGGTCGTCCCACGCCTGCACGGTGAAACGCGCGTTGCGCACGTCGAGCAAACAGTTAGTGCCGGTGATAGGAATGATTGGCTCGCCGGGTTCGAGCAGTGCGGGTTTTCGGGAGGCCTTGAGAAAACGCTCAACTGCCGCCTGGAGCTCCTCGGCACTGCGGCCGGAAGCCCGCCGGGTGGCGGTCTTACTCACTATCCTTATTGTAGCTTGCGCACGGCAATGCCGGCTGCTATTTTGACTGGCATGCGACGCTTTGCTCTTCCTGTGCTGTTTCTGTCGATCCTGGTCCAGCGCGGCCTCGGCAGCGACGCCATTCGAGGTGATTTTGTAGGAACCTGGAGCGGCTCTTCGGGCGCGGGCGGCAAGTTCAGGCTGTCTGTTGGCGAGCAGGAGGGCAAGACCAAATGCACCGTGAGCTTCGACTATGCGGGCGAAGAGGTGAAAACCAACGTTACGCTCTGCAAGATCGACAACGCAAAGATTGAAGTGCAATATGACTACGACTTCAGCGGTAATCGGCTGCAATCCACGATTCACGGGGGCCGCAAGGGAACTGGCATGGAGGGCACATATCACGCCATAGCGCTGGCCAACGGCGCGGCCGTAGACGACGGGGATTGGAAGGCCGCGCCCGTCCAGTGACGAAGTGAGCGTTCGCGAACGATTACCGGATGTGCGCGGCCGCATCGAACGCGCCGCCGCACGGGCCGGCCGCGATTCCCGCTCCATCACGCTCGTCGCGGTGACCAAGGTTTTTCCCGCGAGCGCGATCCGCGAAGCGTACGACGAGGGCATCATGGATTTCGGGGAAAACTACGTGCAGGAATTCGAATCCAAGGAGCCTGATGTCCGAGACCTCACCGGCGCCCGGTTCCACTTGATCGGACATCTGCAATCCAACAAAGCCAAAAGAGCCTTCGAGTTGTTCCATGTGATCGAAACGGTGGATTCCGCAAAGCTGGCCAGGCGCCTGAATGAAGCCGCCCATTCGCTCGATATCATGATCGAGGTAAAGCTGTCGCTGGAGGAAGCCAAAACCGGGGCCGATCCCGCGGAGCTACCGGCGCTTATCGACTCCGTGCGCGCGGCGAGGAACCTGCGACTGCTCGGTTTGATGACCGTGCCGCCTTGGACGGAAGACGGAGAGCAGTCCCGGCCGTATTTCCGGCGGCTGCGCGAACTCGGTTCGCAGTACGGGCTGCAGCACCTTTCCATGGGCATGTCGCATGACTTCGAAGTAGCCATTGAGGAGGGGGCAACCTTCATCCGGCTTGGAACGGCGCTGTTCGGGAAACGAAAGAAACCATGACAGTCGGCTTCGAGGCGCCGCTTTCCCCGGCGCGCACGGGCGTGGCGGATTACGCGGCCTCGCTCGCCGCCGCACTCGGCCGGCACGGAACTGTCGAAGTGAACGCCCGCCGCGCCGATGTATGGCTTTACCACCTGGGCAACAATCAGTTTCACCGTGAGATTTACCAGCGTGCACTAGCGCGCCCTGGTGTGGTCGTCCTCCACGATGCTGTTCTGCAGCACTTTTTTCTCGGCTGGCTCGACGAGCAGGAGTACGTCGAGGAGTTCGTCTTCAACTACGGTGAATGGCATCGCGAACTGGCGCACGAGCTTTGGCGCGGCCGGGCGAATTCAGCATTGAGCCAGCGCTACTACGCATTTCCCATGCTTCGTCGCATCGCGGAGGTCTCACAGGCCGTAGTGGTGCACAATCCCGCAGCGGCGCACATGGTGCGCCAGCAGGCTCCAGCCGCGCGGGTAGTAGAGATCCCACACCTGTTTGCGCCAGTAGACTTGCCTTCTCAGGTGGAAGTCCGGCGCTACCGCCAGATGCTCGGACTCTCATCTCGCCAGTTTGTTTTCGGCGTGTTCGGATACTTGCGGGAGTCCAAGCGCATTATGACCATACTCCGCGCGTTCGATCGGATTCAGCGCGCCGCGCCCCATAGCTTTCTGCTGCTGGCGGGAGACTTCGTATCGCAGGATCTGGCGCGCGCGGCGGAACCGCTGCTCGGTGTTCCGGGCGTCTTGCGCCTTCACCACCTGCCCGAGCGCGAGTTCTGGCTGGCTGCGTCCGCTGTGGATGCCTGCATCAATCTGCGGTATCCCGGGGCAGGGGAGACCTCCGGGATTTCGGTTCGCCTGATGGGAATCGCGAAACCTGTGATGGTTACCTTAGGGGAAGAAACCGAGCGATATGCCGACACCGCCTGTTTCCGCATCCCGCCCGGAGTTGCCGAAAAGGCCAGTTTGACGGAACATAGTATCTTAGCTGCGTCACTTCCGCAGACCGCGCAGGAAATCGGCAAACGGGGAGCCGGGCATATCCACTCCTTCCACTCGTTGGAGCGCGTAGCGGAACTCTATTGGGAAACGCTGTGCGCTCATCGCTGCTAGTTCTGTTGGCGTGGTTTACCCTCACGGTTTCTGCGTCTGCGCCCGAAATGGTGAGGCGCCTGCATGTGAGGGTTCCCATGCGGGACGGCGTGCAACTTGCGGCCAACATTTTTCTGCCTACCGAAGCGGGCCGCTTTCCCATTCTCCTGGTGCGTACGCCTTATAGCAAAGGCGACGATCTGACTCCCAATTTCAGGTTCTTCGTCGAGAACGGCTACGGCATGGTGGTGGAAGACGTGCGCGGCCGCTACGAGTCGGATGGCACGTTTGATCCTTTCACTCAGGAGCCCAAAGACGGCGACGACACGCTGAACTGGATTGCCCGGCAATCGTGGTCTGACGGCAAGATTGGGATGTTAGGCGGCTCGTATTTGGGGATCGTACAGTGGAAAGCCGCATGGCTGCGCAATCCCCATCTAAAGGCGATCGCGCCGGTGGTTTCCGGCTACGATGATTACCGCGATCGTTTCTATTCTACCGGCGGTGCATTCCAGGTCGGCCACCGGCTGTTGTGGATGGCGGAAAACCTCCGCGTGCCGGATTTCCCGATGCCCAGCTTCGACAGTTTCGTGCGTGTTATGCCGCTGCGCCAGGCGGACGTCGCGGCCACCGGACAACGCTGCGAGACCTTTCAGAAAGCCCTGAATCACCCCAGCGACGATGCATTCTGGCAGAACACCAGTACGCGCGCGCACATCGATCAGGTTTCCGTGCCCGTTTTTTCCGTCGGCGGCTGGTACGACAATTTCGTTGAAAGTGATCTGGAGGCGTTCAGCGCCCTGCGCCGAAATTCCAGCGTGCATCGAATCATGATTGGGCCGTGGGCGCACAACATGTCGATCAAGTTTGGCAACGCCGACTTCGGCAAAGAGTCGGGGGCGCCGGTACGCCGCATGCAACTCCAGTGGTTCGACCAGTGGCTGAAGTCGAAAGACACGCCGATCATGTCGCAACCCCCAGTCCACATTTTCGTCATGGGCGCCAACCGCTGGCGGGACGAACACGAGTGGCCGCTCGCGCGCGCCAGATTGACGCCGCTGTATCTAGCGGGAAAGGGCCGGGCCAACACGCTTAATGGGGATGGCGTGCTGGACGCCCGTCCGCCTCGAAAGGCAGCGGCCGATCGATTTGAGTTCGATCCGCGAAATCCAGTGCCGACCGCGGGCGGAGCAGTGTGCTGTAATCCAAAAATCTTCCCCTGGGGACCGATGGACCAGCGGGCTGTCGAACTGCGCCCGGATGTTCTGGTATTCACCTCTTCTCCCCTCACCGAAGATCTCGAAGTGACTGGACCGGTTCGCGTGGAGCTCTACGCCGCAACCTCGGCGCCCGACACGGACTTTACCGCCAAGCTGGTGGACGTGTTTCCCAGCGGCGAGGCGCGCATCCTGACAGACGGCATCCTGAGAATGCGCTATCGCACTTCGCTTGAAAAAGCCGAGCTGGCAAAGCCCGGAGAGATTTACAAACTCACCATTGACGCAGGCGTTACCAGCAACGTGTTCCTGCCGGGCCACCGCGTGCGGGTCGAAATTTCAAGCAGCAATTTTCCGCGCTTCGACCGCAACCCGAATACCGGCCGCCCCATCGCCGACGAAATTACGCTGCATAGGGCGCTCCAGACCCTTTACCACGACAAGGCTCATCCCTCTCGGGTGTTGTTGCCCGTGATTCCGAATTGACTTCGAGCGCTTGGGCGCGTTATGTTCCAAATAGAACCTCCACCGGGCGCGGTAGCCAAGTGGTAAGGCCAAGGTCTGCAAAACCTTTATTCGTCGGTTCAATTCCGACCCGCGCCTCCAACTGAATTTGGACAACTTCGGAAAGTGAGGCGAAGCAGCCTCCCGATTTGTTCAAATAAACAGCTCAGCGGACACGTGGAACCGGCCAGCCAACGCCTTAGCTCGTTCTTTACTGATGCCGCGTTTCCCTTGGAGCACCTCGGACGTAATACCCTTTGAGCCGAACAACTGC
>Ga0210409_10007898_pt1 | contig 10907 bp, 7 predicted proteins | sample IncBWH17MmetaG_FD_161649 | JGI IMG/M metagenome (GOLD analysis project Ga0210409, IMG submission 161649) | Forest soil microbial communities from Barre Woods Harvard Forest LTER site, Petersham, Massachusetts, United States - Inc-BW-H-17-M | ecosystem: Environmental > Terrestrial > Soil >...
CCATCCTTGCCGTCGCGCCAGATATACCAATCGCGTTTGGAATTGGTCTTCGACGACCGCGACTCCAGGAACCATGGGTTCTGGTCCGAAGTGTGGTTCATCACCATGTCCATGATGACCCGGATGCCCTGCTGCTTCGCCGCCTTCATCAGGTTGTCGAAGTCCCCCATGGTGCCATACTGCGGATCGATCGCCTCATAGTCGGCGATGTCGTAGCCGAAGTCGACCTGGGGTGAGGGGTACATTGGCGTGATCCAGATCGCGTCGATGCCCAGGGACTTGAGATAGCTCAGGCGCTGCGTGATGCCCTTGATGTCGCCCAGCCCGTCGCCGTTCGTGTCCTGGAAGCTGCGCGGATACACCTCGTAGATGACTGCATGCTTCCACCACACGTCGCCGTTCGTCTTCAGCGGCTCTGCCTGCGTCTGCGCCACAGCCGAACCGCACGCCATCACCACCAGACAGAGCCAGATCCACAGTCGCCGCATGCCATACCCTCCCAAGCAAGTGACAGCATACGTGAGGGTTGCAGAGGTGTACACGCAAAGCACTCGCCGCCCATGGCGTCCGCGCAAAAGGATGGACGTCGCTCCCTAATCGAACCAGGAGTGGCGTTCCAGCGGGGGTTGACCGCGATAAGTTTCGCCCTACACAATGGCAGCCGTGCACCCGCTGCTGGACCAGATCCGCGAGCTGCTCTCCGCCCCGCTGGCCGGTCGCTCCGCCGAGCAAACCGCGCGCCACCCGGCCAATGACCCCACGCGCTGGAGCGCCCATCAGGTCATCGAGCATCTCTCAGCCACCTGGCGTTCCACCGCTAAAGGCATCGAGGACCGTCTGCAAAAGGACAGGCCGCTGCGCACGCGCCCGACATTCGCGCAGCGCTGCATGCGGTTGGCCGTCTGTGAATGCGGATTCTTTCCCAAAGGCCGCAAAGCACCACTGCCGGTTCAACCTGGTGAGCCAGAGGGTGAGCCCCTGAGCGGCGATGAACTGATTGCCCGCTTCAGCGCAACGCTTGCCGGCATGGACCTGATGCTCAGCCGCATCGAGCCGCAAGCGAAGAACGCGCCGGTGCTGACCCACTTCCTGTTGGGGCCACTGAATGTGCAGCAATGGCGGCGTTTTCACCGTGTGCACGCGCGGCACCACGTCGCGCAGATTGAACGCGCCATTCGCGGCGACTGATGCCGAACAGGGACCTGTCCGCTATTTGACCTGGCTCAGAAGCAGTTTGCCGATGGTCTGCAACTGCATGTTGGAGGTGCCTTCGTAGATCTTGCCGATCTTCGCATCGCGGTATAGCTTTTCGACCGGATAGTCTTTGACGAAGCCATAGCCGCCGAAGATTTCGACCGCCTTGCTGGCCGCACGCTCGGCTACCTGTGAAGCGAAGTACTTGGCCATCGCCGCCTCTTTCACGAAGTCCAGACCAGCATCCTTCAACCTCGCAGCGTTGTAAACCATCAGCCGCGTCGCCTCGATCTCCGTCGCGATCTCCGCAAGTTGAAAGAGCACACCCTGGAACTCCGCGATCGGTTTGCCGAATTGTTTGCGTTCCTTCGCATAGCGCGCAGCATGGTTCCACGCTCCCTGCGCCAACCCAAGCATTTGCGCGCCGATACCGATGCGCCCCTCATTCAGCGTCTCAATCGCGATCTGATATCCCTTGCCAACTTCGCCCAGTACATTGGCAGCCGGTACCTTGCAGTCGTCAAAGATCAGCTCGCAGGTGGACGAAGCGCGGATGCCAAGCTTGTCCTCCTTCTTCCCGATTGAGAAGCCAGGGAAATGCTTCTCCACCAGAAATGCAGTAATGCCCTTGTAGCCTGCACCGCGGTCAACCGTAGCGAAGACGATGAACAGTCCGGCCTCCTTCGCATTGGTGATCCACAACTTCTGGCCGTTCAATACGTAGTGGTCTCCCTTGCGTTCTGCTCGCGTCTCCAGCGCGAAAGCGTCACTTCCGGAACCGGCCTCACTCAATGCGTAGGCGCCAACCATCTCCGTTGCCAGCTTTGGCAAGTAGTGCCTCTTTTGCGCCTCGGTTCCCCTGCGGAGCAGTGCATTGATGGAGAGCGTGTTCTGCACATCCACCATCACGCCGACTGAAGGATCAACCGCAGAGATCTCTTCCACCGCCAGGATTGCCTCAAAAAACGTGCCTCCGGCGCCCTCGTATTCTGTGGGTATCTCAATCCCCATAAGGCCCAGATTGAACAACTGAGGCAACAACGAAGGATGGAAATGCTGCTCCTCATCCATCTTGCGCACAAGCGGTCCAATAATTTCACCGGCAAATTGGCGTACAGTGTCTCGAAACATCTGCTCATCTTCAGAGAGCCGGCTCAGCGGTACAGCGTGTGGAGATTCCAGCGCTACAGCGGACATGGTACGAACACCTCGCTTCTACGAATTGACGTGGGGAGAGGCCATGCGGTCTCCGGTCAAACGGGAAAGTGTAGCAGGATGCAATGAATGCACGCACCAGCCCGTCGTGCCTGCCAGGCGACGGAACACCCCCTTAAGTCGTGCAGCGTCCGCCGGCGTACCAGGCGTTCTTGTAGGCCTGTCAGCGTCAGGACTCGGCGGAAGAATTTCCTAGAGCCGCTTTCTTGCAGCGTTAGAGACTTGCAACTCAGGCAGGCAGGCCGGGTCCTCGCTCAGCGGTGGCCTGTGGCGTACATGATTCTGAGCGTCGCCGCGAGACCCAGGGTGAGCGATGCACAATCATCAGCTTTTCCCGGGACAGAATCTTTCTCGACTGTATGCGGGCATGGTTCGCCCATGGCCCGACCGGATCGAGCTTGAGATAGACCATCCAATGTCGCAGAGCGCGGCGGCGTTCGCCGGTGCGCTCGTATGCCAGCGCCAGGTTGTAGTGGGCATCAGCGTACTTCGGCACCAGCCGTATCGCCTTGCGGTAGGCTTCGATCGCATCGGGCAGGCGCTCCAACTCGTCGAGCACGTTGCCCAGATCAAAAAACGCCAGCGCATATCCCGGATCGGAGATGGTGGCGCGGCGGTAAAGCTCCTCCGCCCGGCGAAAGACGCGGCGGTTGTAGCAGATCGTCCCGAGATTGATTGAAGACGGCGCATGGTGCGGATCCAGGCGCAACACGCTTTCGTAGACTTCGGCTGCCTCTTCCAGCCGGCCACTCTCCTCGAGCTGTACCGCCTGCAGGAACAGAGCGGAGACACGCGATTCCAGAGCTACTGGATTGGCGCTGGTGTTGGGAACAGCGCTCAATGCGCCGGGAGCGGGTGCTTCGAAGTCGAAGACGAACTGGCGCGCGATCGGCTCCATCACCGCGCCGGAATGGCGAAAGAGCACCCGTGAACCGCGCCGTGTCGCGGTTGCCTCAAGCAGAGGGTTGCTCATACCGGAGACGGCCTGCATAGCGTCCACGGAAGCGCGTATGTTTGCTACGGAGACCCGGTTGGCACGCAGGTCGCGAAGTTTTCGTAGCTTGACGAGATCCTGAAAGCTGTACGAGTCGCCCGTCTCGATCAGGCCCGCACGCTCCCATGCCGCAATTTGCTTGGCATGAAGGCGCAGAATGCGAAGAACGTCCTGACGGCTATATCTGCTCACAGCGCCACGCTCGTCGAGGGGAACAAGCCCCATCTGCTACCAGACTGCTAGCGCGATTATGCGGAGTTGCCAGGGGCGGTGCAAGCCGTAAAGCTGAAATAAGGGAGGAAAAAGAGGTACGAAACCCGAAAGGAACCGAACTTGGTTCCACCTTGTCTGGAGCCGACGACCGGACTTGAACCGGTGACCTGCCGATTACGAATCGGCTGCTCTACCAACTGAGCTACGTCGGCGTTCCTAGTGGATTGTAGCGTCGCTCGCCCTGAACGGTAAAGCTGACCGGGCCCCTCTTGTAGTGAGCACCAGGCTGCTGTTTCTGCATCAAGTTCATGCGGCATCGGCAACGCATGAAGCGCAATGTGCCGATGAACGCACTACGACTCGTAGAAGTGCTGCTGGCTGCGCATAATGGCGGCGTGTCCGTCACCCTGGAGCTCGGACCAAACGATGTCGTGGTGCTACGGTTGTGTCGCTCCAAAGGGTTGTCGGGCTACAGGCAACGACAGCGGGCTGCTGTGGCCTTCCATTCGCCCCTCGTTGGTCTGAGCTGTCATACGCAAGAGAAATTCATCCAGCATGCCAACGAAGTCTTCGATCTCGGCGCCAAAGAGACCCAATATGGGACAGATCCGGACTTCGACGCTCGTGTCTTTGGGCGAGATCGGGTGGCGATTCGTCTGCTGCAAACCGCGCGCTCGCGTCCTGCTCGAACGCGAAAAAGCCACCCGGCAACAGGGTGGCTTTTTCTCTAGGGAGAATAGTTCCAACGGAGGCAAGGCCATCAGAACTTTCTTGGCGTCATAGTATGGGCGGCCTATTGGGGTGTCAAGGCCAAATCATTTTTGCTATAAGTTGCAGATTTTATTGGTTTTGTTGCACGAGTGCCATTCATGCATTGAAACCAATGCATTCGCCTTATGTTCGCCACAGGCCAAAGTCTAGCACGGATAAATCAAGCGGTTTGTTGGTTTTACTCTGGCGTCTGCACCACCAATGGTTCAATCACGTAGGCGGACAAACGTAGCGCCCCGGCCACAAGAGGTCGCGATTCCGCAACACTCGCCCCTGATTTATCGCAGGTTGAGCTTGATGAACTCCATCTCTTCCACGGAGGACGCCGGTTTCCCCCGCGCGATCCGGTAGAGCGCACGACCGCCGCCCAGGAAAATTCCCAACAGAAACGTCGCCCCGCAGGTGATGAGGCAGAAAGTCACGACGCTGACCAGCAGCCGCGCTGCCTTAGTGGTCTCCGGCACGTAGCCCGCCGGGTTGTTCCACGTCACGGAGGCTTCGTAGTTCACCTTGTCCAGCAGCTTGCGCGCGTCTGCTGCATCCAAGCCGCCGCTGGTGACGGCGACCAGAAGACCGCTGCGCCTTGTCGCCAAGGCCTGCCTGTTGCTGCCCTCCAGCGCCGCGGTGAAGGGCTGTTGCGGCTGGCTGCCGGCCTTGAGGTAGGCGGCGATTGCGCGCTCGCGCTCAGCGGCGATCTGGGGCGTGGGGTACTCGATGATGGTAAGGGTGCCAACGCCGCTCCGCAGATTGAAATCGCCGCTCAGCAGCTCCGGGCTCTTGCTGAAATCGATGAGTCCTGCCGGAAGCACGCCGCCGCCGCGCGTGTAAGCCTCCGGGCCGAGCGAGTAGCGGGTGTGCGTGGGTTCCAAATCGGTACGCGGCAGGAAGCCGGGCAGCGACGGCGGTATCCCAGCAGATCCCCCCACCATCGGCACCTTGGCCGCAAGGTCGCGAAGCGCCGCGGCAGACATCGCCGTCAGGTGATCGAATTTCGCATCTACCACCGTTGCGCCATTCCAAAAGAGCACCCGGTCACCGTTGGCTGCTCCCCCCTTGCCAATGTCCTCCGGAGCCATACCCGGGACGCGATAGAAGGTGTACGCAGCGAAGGCACCGGACGCATCGGCAAAGCGCATCGCTCGTATCGTGACGGTGTTGACATTGTTTTTGTAGCTGCCCGAGGCGAAGTCGCGGAAACCGTCCTCAACCAGAACCTGTGCGTTGCCTGGGTCAGCGGTGCCTGGAGCCGTTGTCTTGTCCAGCTTGCCCTGAAGTTCGAATCCGGCAAAACTCTCCGGAAGCAGCGGGGCGGGCATCGCGGTGGCGACCACCTTTTGTGATGCCGGCGGCGATTGAGCGCCGAGGGGCGGCATCAGCGAGGACGACCCCAGAAGAGCCGCTATCAGGAATGAGAGACGAATCAGACGCCCAGGCAACAACATCACACATGATTTTACTCTTTTGATGCTGCCGACGAACCCGTTATTACTGTGCGGAAGGAGCGCTCAATTGCCGGGGATACGGCTGTTCTGCGCGACTCGTAGCCCGCTCAGGCCGCTCACATACTTTGCGACACCACGATAGAGCGACTCGGCGATGCGCTCACGATACTGGGGATCGCGAAGCTGCGTGGCATCATCCGGATTGGTAAGAAAGGAGATCTCCGCCAGGATGGACGGCATATTGGCGCCGATCAGCACAACGAATGGCGCCTTCTTGACGCCGCGATCGCGCATCCCCGGATTACCGCGCTCCAGTCCTCCGTACAGCGAGCCATTGACGTCTGCGGCAAACTCGCGCGACTCGTCGATCTTGTCCTTCAATGTGATTTTCTTCACCAGTCCGGAAAGCTCATGAATTGACTCATCCGAGACGGCGTTCTCACGCGCTGCCACCTCCAGCGCGTCAGGCGAGGTGGTGAAGTTCAAGTAATACGTTTCCACGCCGCGCGCTGTCGGGTCGGAACTGGAGTTGGCGTGGACGCTGATGAACAGGTCCGCCTGAGCCTTGTTCGCGATCGCGGTTCGCTCCTCGAGCGGGACGAAGGTGTCATCGTCCCGCGTGTAGATCACATCGGCTCCCATGCGCTGGCGTAGCAACTTGCCCAGCCGCAGCGCAACGTCCAGCACCACTTCCTTCTCCTGAATGCCGCCCGGTCCAAGCGTGCCGGAATCATGTCCGCCATGTCCCGCATCCACCACGATGCGGCCGATCTTCAGGCCCAGCGCGCGTGTTAGGGAGCGCTGACCGTCCAAGGTCGAGCTCGCTTCATGCGAGGGACTTCGATATCCGCCGGCTTCATCCTCTCCTTCGTCCGCCGTCGCATTGCTGGGAGTGCGATGCGAGGCATTGCTCTTTGCAGTGGTATGTGTGAATGAAGAAGGAGAAGGGCCGGAAGCAGCGCTGGCGCTCGCCATCTCCGGCGGCGTCTTCTCGGACGAAAGAGGGCTCACGCTCGCGGCAATCGGCTGGGTCGTTGGCCGGCTCGTCGCCTTTACCTGATCGGGCGTGCTCACCGCTGCAATGTCGCGCAGCGCACGCGTCGCCTGCCTGCTGCTCTGGTTGCTGGTGGACACTGGCTCCGGGGGACGGACGTTGGGCTGCGTCCCAGACGATGCCGCAGGCATAGATGCCACCTGTTGCGGTGGTTCACTGGCCGGCCGCCGACTGTGAACATCCCCGCCATGGATATCGATGATGAGCCGCCACGGGTTGGGCAGGAAGAATGCCGAGTATTCCGTCACCTGATTCACATCCAGCACAATGCGCGTGACATCGTTCGAAAACTGCGCCACGCGAATCCGCTCGAGGAAACCATCATCCGTCACATCCATCGTCCTGCCGATGAGTTCCGGCGCAACGCGGGCGCCGTGCAGGTCGAAGTAGATTCGGTCAGGATTGGGTACGCGCGCGGCTTCGTATTCCACCTGGTCCTGCAGGTCGATGGCGACCCGCGTGTACACGGGAGTGGACCAGTGGCGCACATTTGTGACCAGCGGCAGCCTACCGTGATGTTCCTGCGCGGCGGCGCGTACAGCGCCTGTGAGCACGGGTTGTCCTTGAGCCGCATCCGTGGCTGGTTTGCTGATTGCGCCTGGCTGCATGTCGCCCTGAGAAGCAACCGCGTTCCGATTCGCCTCGGGCAATTCTTCACGCATTAGGGGAGTCAGTTCGTTGACGTGTGCATTGCCAGTCACGGCATGGCGAGTCGCTGTTGCATGCGGACTCGATCCGCTCTGCATGGTGCCGGGCGAATTTGCCGTACCAAAAGCCAGAGGTGTGGACGGCCGATTTGTGGATGGGCGAACTGCCTCCGGTTGCTCATCGGAGCTGTTCTCTGCAACGTCGTCCTGCGAGGCATCCGGTGGCTCTGCCCTCTTCCGCCGCTTCTGGTGGTCGATCTCGTTCAGCCCCGCGCGCGCCTGTGCCGCCAGCGGATCCCGGGGATAGCTGCTCAGAAATTTCACGTAAGCGCCCTTCGCGGCGGCCGGGTCATGCAGGTCGTGTAGAAAAATCGCCGCCTCAGCCAGGAGCGCTGACGCGCGATAGGGGCTGGCCGGATATTGTGTGCGCAGGAACTCAAACTGCCCGATGGCGCTCAACAACGTCTGCTCGCGGTGGAAGATGCGGCCCTCTTCCGCCAACAGACCAGCGACCATGTTCACTGCCTCCGGCGCCTTCGGATCTGCGGGATTGCTGTGGTACACGCTGCGATACGCATCCATCACGCGTTGGTAGTCGTTTAGTGTGCGCGACGATTCGGGGCGCGACTCAAGCGCATCGCGCAATTGCTCCGCTCGGGCGAATGGCGTCAGTGTGCGCATGGCAGAGGAACCATGCCGGTGAGCAGCGATCGCGGGCGAGGCCAGCAGCGCGAACGCCACCGCAACGACGGCAGGGAACACGCCGCGGCCTGCAGACGAAAAGAGGAGCCGTGCCGGCATAGGGTTCGACGGACTGCGCATGTCTCCTGCGGATGTAAACCCGGGAGGGCGGATGTGGTTGCAACTCTTCCTAAAGAAAAGCTGCAACCTCATTCCGACTGGATAACTACATCCTTAAGAGACATGCGTTCGCAACCAGAACATGCTCATTATAGGTGCGCAGCCCAAGGCAGAAGCGCGAAGAAACCCTGCGGATACCTACTTGGACAACCTGCAGAGGGGGCTGCTTTTCAACGAGGAGTACTGGCCAAGACTGTGCCGTATTGTTTTTGCAGCGCCTGCGCAGTTGCCTCACAGAGCAGCAGTTGGCTCTGGATATTTAGCGCAATATGCTGACCTTCCGAGATCTTCTTGACAATATCAGCCGCAGGCGCAGTACTGTGTGGTTCCGATCCGGCTGTCGCAGCCTTGGAAGATGGATCGTCGCGGAAGCCATAAAGGTAGGCGATGGCGGGGGCGTAGGCATCCACCAGCCGGTCGGAGTACGTTGCGAACTCCTTCTGCATATCCGCGATTTGGGCGTAAGACTTCACCTCCGGGTACGGCATGTAGCCTAAGGCCCCTGTCTCCCGGGCTGTATCCCAGCTTGCATGCTGAAGTGTTGTGTTTGAGAAATGGAAGTTGATAGACACGCCTTGTACGCGGGGGTTTTTTCGAAGAGTGTCAAACGTGACCAGGTCGGCCTCGATCATCTTTTGCTGCTTGTGTATCTCGGTGAGCGCATCGCGAATGCTGCCCAGATTGTCTTGTAGTTCACTGCGAAGATTCTCACGCGCTTCGTGAACCAGATGGCGATGATGCTGCCACTCAACGCATCCCTCCAGGCTGAGCGCAATGAAGAGTCCCACCGTGATGGTGGCAAGGTGAATGAAGATGTCGCGCCAGCTATGCGCCGCCTCGTGTGGCGGGTGGATGTCGATCACTGGCTTCTCCTCAGCTTGCGCATCATCGTGCTCCTCGTCCACTGTCGCCTCCGCGACTCACTCTAACTGAGTAGACTGCCGACCACCTCGGGCGCACCAGCGAGCGCTGCATCGAGCTGTGTCGCATCTTTTCCGCCCGCTTCGGCGAGGTCCGGGCGTCCGCCGCCTGAGCCGCCGACGCGCTGCGCAATCTGGCCCACGATCTTTCCTGCCTGCACGCGGCTCGTTAGATCTTTTGTTACGCCAACGATTAACGCAACTTTGCCATCCTCTGCCGCTGATCCCAGCACGACCACCCCAGAGCCGAGCTTGTTGCGCAAGTTGTCTACGAGCGTCCGCATCTGGCCCCGATCGAGCGCAGCGACGCGCTGTGACAGCACCTTCACCCCTTTGATCTCGATCGCCTGGTCCGTCGCCGACGCCACAGAAGACGCAGCCGATTTCATCCGCGCCTGGTCCAGCTCGCGCCGCAGCCGCTTGATCTCCTCTTCCTGCGCGGAGAAGCGTTGGCGTAGTGCTTCTGCCGGCGGAGTGTCGCCTGCGCTTGTCACATGGGTCGCAAACTGCGCGGCCTCATACCCGCGCCGGAATTCTCCCAGTGCACCCATGCCGCTCACCGCTTCCACGCGCCGCACGCCGGATGACACACTCGACTCGCCTGTCAGCTTCAGCAATCCAATCTCACCCGTTGCGCCGGTGTGTGTGCCGCCGCACAACTCGGTCGAGAAGTCGCCGATCTTCACCACGCGCACCCGCTCGCCATACTTCTCACCGAAGAGCGCCATCGCCTTGTACTCGTTGACCGCAACATCGATCGGTACATCGACCAGAGTCTCTACTTTGGTGTTTCCGAGCACCTGGCGGTTCACCATATCCTCAATGTCCTGCAATTCTTCATCGGCCACCGCGGCGAAGTGGGAGAAGTCGAAGCGTAGTCGCGACGGTGACACCAGCGATCCGGCCTGCTTTACATGGGTGCCCAGCACCTGGCGCAGCGCCGCATGCAACAGGTGCGTGCCGGTATGGTTGCGCCGCGTCGCATTGCGGAACTCCGCATCCACCACCGTGTCCACCCGCATGCCCAGCGCGATCGGCTGTTTCACGAGCACATGATGAGCCCGCACGCCCTGCACCGGCTGGATGGCCCCCAGGACATCGCCAACCACCGTGTTGTGGTCGTCTGAGCGCAGCCAGCCATGGTCACCCACCTGTCCGCCAGAATCGACGTAGAAGGATGTGTGATCGAGCACAATCTCCACTTCTTCCCCTGGCTCAGCCGCCGGCACCCCCGCACCATCGCGCACAATCGCCAGCACCTCGCAATTGGTAGACACAAGCTGCGTGTAGCCTTCGAAGGTCGTCTTCGGCAGCTCGCGATATGCAGGACTCGCGGATGCCTTCGCGCCGCCCTTCCACGAAGCGCGCGCGCGAGCCTGCTCCTCTGCGCGCGCCGCTTCAAAGCCAGTCAGGTCGAATTCAAGCCCCTGATCCCGCGCGGCATCCACCATGAAATCGAGCGGCAGGCCGTAGGTTTCGTAGAGATGAAATGCGTTCACTCCGGGATACGTGACCGTACCGGTACTCTTTTTGTCTGCCAGCAGCGGAGCAAAATCTTGTTCAAGTCGTGCAAATCCGGCTTCCATGACGCGCGCA
>Ga0210409_10007900_pt1 | contig 10905 bp, 8 predicted proteins | sample IncBWH17MmetaG_FD_161649 | JGI IMG/M metagenome (GOLD analysis project Ga0210409, IMG submission 161649) | Forest soil microbial communities from Barre Woods Harvard Forest LTER site, Petersham, Massachusetts, United States - Inc-BW-H-17-M | ecosystem: Environmental > Terrestrial > Soil >...
GGTGAGCAGGCCCGAGAAGCCATATCGGGACGCGATGGGGGCGAGGATCACGATGAACGCCGCGGTGGGCCCCGTGACCTGGTGCTTCGAGCCACCCGTCAGGGCGACGATCAAACCTGCAACGATGGCCGTGTAGAGCCCCTGCTGCGGCGCCACGCCAACGGCGATGGCAAGCGCCATGGACAGCGGCAAGGCCACGATGCCGACGACCACCCCGGCGAGGGCATCTTGTTTCAAGCGGCCCACCGAGTAGCCCTGGGCGAAGCTGCGGCGGATGGCCACTGCGATCGGAAACGGAGCGCGGGCGGCGGGCGGCCCGAGCGACGTCTTACGATGCGGCAAAGCCCAGCCAGATTATCAAAGAGCCACCTGCGCGCGCGCGAATCCGCTCAGTATCCTTGCCCGACCTTTCGATCTTTTTGTTATCTCAAATGACAGTGATTCACAGAGTCGGGGCACTAGCGGGCGCGGGCCTACTCGCAGCGGGCGCGATGGCCGCGTGCGGCGCGAACAAACCGACCCGTCCGCCTTCTCTTGCCACTCCTACATCCAGCATCGCACCGCCGATGACCGGTCCGGTCGCCGAGCCGCGGCCGGCCGCGTCCTCGGAGGCCGGCGCATTCATCGAGGATGTCGAGAAAAGCCTTCGCAGCTTGTGGGTTTCCCGCGACGAAGCGAACTGGGTCAACGAAAACTTCATCACCGACGACACAGAGGCCCTCGCAGCGGCCGGGGAGGAAGCGACCGCGGCGTATGTGGGCGAGGCCATAAAGCGTTCCAGACGGTATGAGAACGCCGTTGAACGACTTCCCGTGGATGTCGCCCGCAAGGTGTATCTCCTTTCCCTCGCGCAAACGATCCCGGCGCCGGCCGATGCGAAGCGGCGCGCTGAACTCGCCGGCATCGAGACCTGGATGACGAGCGCTTATGGTAAGGGCAGTACTGTCCACCCGCGGGCTCTCCGCTGCGGGCGCTGGGCGCATGTCTGCATCTCGACGAGCTCTCGCGCGTGCTGCGGACGAGTCGCAAGCCGGCCGACCTCCTGGAGGCTTGGCGCGGTTGGCATGCGATCGCAACGCCGCTCAAGGACAAGTACGCTCGCTACGTCGAGCTCGCAAACGAGGGCGCGAGGGAAATCGGCTTCGCGGACGTCGGAGTTCTTTGGAAAGCCGGCTACGACATGTCGCCTGGTGCCTTCGAAGCCGACGTCGAGCGCCTTTGGTCCGAGGTCAAACCGCTTTACGAGGCGCTCCACTGCTACGTGCGCGCAAAACTTCGCGCCAAGTACCCGGCGGAACATATCGTTGATCGCGGCCCCATCCCTGCGCACTTGCTCGGGAACATGTGGGCGCAAGAGTGGAACAACATCTACGACCTGGTCGTGCCGTTTCCGAACGAGCCGTCCCTCGACGTCGGCGGGAAACTCAAGGCAGGGCGTTGGGACGCGGTCAAAATGGTCCGTCAGGGAGAGCGCTTCTTCACGGGCCTCGGTTTTGCGCCGTTGCCCGAGACCTTCTGGAAGCGGTCGCTATTGACGCGCCCGCGGGACCGCGAGGTGGTCTGCCATGCGAGCGCCTGGGATGTCACGTGGAGCGGCGATCTGCGCATCAAGATGTGCATCGAGCCGACCGAAGAAGACTTCGTCACGATCCATCACGAGCTCGGGCACCTGTTCTATTTTCAACGATACGTCTCGCTGCCGATTCTCTTTCAACAGGGCGCCAACGACGGTTTCCACGAAGCCATTGGCGACACGATGGCGCTCAGCGTGACCCCTGCCTACCTGAAGAGCATCGGCTTGCTCGATACCCTGCCGAACAGCGATCGGACGCGCCTCAACGCACAGATGAAAATGGCTCTCGAGAAAGTGGCGTTTCTGCCGTTCGGCCTTCTCATCGACAAGTGGCGCTGGGAAGTCTTTTCGGGGCATGTCGGACCGGCCGACTACAATGCCGCCTGGTGGAAGCTCAAGGAGCAATATCAGGGAGTTGCCGCGCCCGTCGCCCGCGAGGCCGATGCCTTCGACCCGGGGGCAAAGTTCCACGTCGCCGCCAGCACTCCTTACATCCGATACTTCCTGGCGCGCATCTACCAATTTCAATTCCACAAAGCGCTTTGCGAAGCCGCGGGTTACACGGGTCCCCTCGATCAGTGTTCGATCCACGACAACACCGCGGCTGGGGCGAAGCTTTTGGCGATGCTCTCGCTCGGCGCCAGCAAGCCATGGCCGGACGTGCTCGACGCACTGGGTGGCGGTCGGCGCGCGGATGCTCAGCCCATGCTCGAATACTTTGCTCCGTTGGCGCAGTGGCTGGCAGACCAGAACAAGGGACGGTCATGCGGCTTCTAGGCGGAGAAACGCTTTTCAAGAAATGAAGACCTTGCGGGTGGCCACCCTCAATATTTGGAACCGATTCGGTCCTTGGGAGGAGCGGCTCGTGGCGATTCGCGCCGGCGTCGCCGCGCTCGACGCGGACTTGTTCGGCATGCAGGAGGTGCTTCGGCTTCATCACGGCGAAGGTGATGGGCTCGATCAAGCCGCCGCCATCGCCGAGGGCTTCGGCTACCACGTCGCCTACGGCGCTAGCGAGGGCGAGCGGTGGGGCAACGCCGCGCTCTCCCGCTGGCCTATCGTCCGCACTCAAGTCCTCGACCTTCCTCGCGAGCGCATTGACGACAAGCGCACTCTGCTTTTCGCCGAGATCGAGTCCGACGTCGGGACGATCCCGTTCTTCGTGACTCATCTCAGTTGGAAGTTCGACGAAGGCCACGTGAGGGAGGCCCAGGTGCGCGCCATCGTCCAATACATCGAGTCGCTCGCCACGGACAGAGCGTTCCCAGCAATCCTGGTTGGGGACTTCAACGCCGAACCGGACGCCGACGAGATCCGATTCTTGCGTGGGCACACATCGCTGGGTGGGCTAAGGCGCGTGTATTTTCGCGACGCGTTCGCCCTCGCGGGCGGCGACTCGCCGGGTCTCACGTATTGTCGGCGCAACGCGTTCGCGGCGCCGCTGAGGGAGCCCGATCGGCGCATCGACTACATTTTCGTGCGCGGTGACGGCGACCGGTTTCGGGGCGAACCGCTTTCTGCGGGCGTCTGCTTCGACGAGCCCGTCGGCGGCGTAACGGCGAGCGACCATTACGGCGTCGTGGCGACGCTCCGCGGCGAGTAGCGCCCGTCGATGCTCCTCCAACTGCGTCACGCCGTTGCGAACGTCAGCCATTCAACCAGGGGGGCCGCGGTACGCGCGCGCTCGACGACCCAGTCGAGGAGAGCGCGCTTCGTGATGCTCGCCGTGGGCGGCTCGAACGACACGATGAGGCCCTTCCTCTTCAGCAGGTTCGCTCGAGGATGTTCGGGGTCGACTCCTCGCGGGACCTTCTTCGTGGTCTCCATGGAGCCCACGCGAAATCCTTTCTTCTCGAGCTTCGCCACCATGCTCGCGACCTCGCGCCCACGCTTCTCATCCAGAAGCGCCGCGCGGTACCGAGCCAGCACGTCGGGCGTCATTCCGTAGACGCCCGCGGCGCTGAAGCAAGTGGCCCGCCCGTGCTCCAGGCCGATGTGCATGTAAAGCGCGGCCGGAGCTTCCGGCAGCTTCGCGGTGTTTGCGACTGACACGCCGCCGCCGATCCACGTCTTGTACGGCGACTTGTCCTTCGAAAAGCGTACGTCGCGATAGATCCGCATGACCTTCGGCTCGGCCAGCTCGCAGTGCTGGTACACGCCGTCGAGCTTCGTGCGCGCCTCGCCGAGCAGGGCGAGCATCGGCTTTTGCCAGCCCTCTTCGTACTCCTCCTTGTGGGCGGCGAACCAAGCGCGGTCCTGATGTTTCGTCAGCGAGCGGAAGAAGGACAGTCGCGCATCGGCGAAGCCTTCGAATCGGCCGCTCGGCGTCGGGGTGGCTCTCGACATTGTGGGCGCCAGCATGGTCGGGGGGAAGCTACGGCTCAAGGGGGAGAAGCGAGCCTGATGACGCGCCGCGGTGGCAAAACGCTGCGGCGGTGGGCCTTACGGGAATACCGCCGCCCTTCGCATGTTTTCGCGCCGGCCCCTCGCGGTTGACAGGACCACGTCCCTCGCTACGATGCGCCGCGCTTTACCTCGTTTTCGTCGTTTCGTGTGGTGGCCCGGTCCCTCCGGGCGATCGATTCTTGGGGGGAAATCACGAGGGTTTTTGCGGTTGCGTCAAATGCCTGAACGCGGCCGGTTGGGGTTGTAGGTATCCCTGAAGCCTGGCGGAGCACTCGGAATGTCCAACGACGTCATGATTGTAGCGAAGGACCTGACGAAGAACTTCGGGTCGTTCCGGGCGCTCGACAAGATCAACTTCGAGGTAGGTCGCGGTGAAATCGTTGGCTTTCTCGGGCCCAACGGCGCCGGCAAGTCGACGACGATGAGGATCCTTACGTGCTTCATTTCGCCGACCGAGGGCAGCGCTCGAGTCAACGGTCACGACGTCTTCGACGACCCGCTCCAGGTGCGGGAGAGCCTCGGTTACCTCCCGCAGCGCGCGCCGCTCTATCTGGAAATGAGCGTGGTCGAGTACCTGCGTTTTGCGGCCGACCTGAGGCACCTCGATCCGGAGACGTTCCGCCGTCGCGCCACCAGCGTCGTCGAAGTGTGCGGCCTCGCGCAGGTACTCGGTCAGGAGATTCGTTACTTGTCGCACGGATACAGGCAGCGAGTCGGCCTCGCGCAAGCGCTCATTCACGACCCGCCGATTCTCATCCTGGATGAGCCGACCAGCGACCTCGACCCCAACGAGAAGGCGGAATTTCTCGACTACCTAAAGCAGATCGGGCGTGAGCGTACGGTCATGCTCTCGACGCACAATCTCGCCGAGGTCGAAGCCTCATGCGCGCGGGCCATCATCATATCGCGCGGTCGCATCGTTGCCGACGGGCCTCTCGACGAGATCCGAGCCAAGAGCGGCCGCGTTCGCTACGTCGTCTCCGTGCAGGAAGCCCCCGGATCCGCGCCGTATCGGGGGCGAGGAGTTCCGCCGAAAAAGGGCGACGTGGAAGACGGTCTCGGCAAGGTCGCGGGCGTTAAGCGCCTGGCAGCGTTGCCGACCGACGAGCGAGCACACGCCTTCGAGCTCGTCAGTGAACAAGACACCGACCTGCGGCCCGAGGTCTTCAAACTGGTCGTGGATCGCGGCTGGGTGCTTCTCGAGCTGCACCGTGACGCGCAAACGCTCGAGGACGTCTTCCGCAGCCTGACCATCGGTGACGAACGCCGCAACCGTCGCCTCGGTGCCGCCGAGCAAGACCAAGAAGAGGCGGACGAAGAAGATTCCGACGAAGGCGACGGGGAGGACCAAGGCCAACCGCGGGTGGCCGCGCCGGGCGGGGGCACCGCGGCCAAGGCGCAGGGGAGTTGATCGATGAGAAACATTCTGATCATCGCGCGGCGTGACCTGCGCGCTCAGTTCAACTCGCCAGTGGCATACGTCGTCATCGGCGGCGCGATGCTTCTCCTAGGGGTGCTCTTCTTCCTCGTGCCGCGGATGGGCGGCGGCTTCTTCATGGGGAGCTTTTGGGAGGTCGATCGAGCGTCAATGGACCAACTGTTCGAGTACCTTCCGCCGCTGATGTGCCTTTTCGTCATCCCCGCGGTGACCATGCGGTCGCTGGCCGCCGAAAAGGGATCGGGCACGCTCGAGCTTCTCATCACGATGCCAGTGCGAGATAGCGAAGTGATCCTCGGCAAATACCTCGCCGCTTGCGCAATGGTGCTCGTCCTTCTCCTGGCGACGATGCTGTACCCCATCGCCATGTTCAAGTGGCCGTGGCACCTGGGGGCACTCGATTGGGGCCCGGTGTGGTCGGGCTACCTCGGGTGCGCGCTCTTTTCGTGCGCGGCGGTCGCGATCGGCATGATGCTCTCGAGCCTGACCGAAAGTGACGTCGTCGCCTTCTTCATGACCGCCGGGGTGCTCTTGGTGCTCTATATCGTTGGCTTCATGGTGTCGATCGTGCCCGCCGCTTGGGCCGACGCGATCGGTTTCGTTTCATTCTTGACTCGGTATCACTCGTTTGCGCGCGGCCTCATCGACACCCGCGCGGTCGTCTACTTCCTGTCCGTGACCACCGTGTGCTTGCTCGTGAGCTTCCGTTCGCTCGAGAGCCGCAAGTGGTCTTGATTCGATAGTTTCCAACTGCCCGCAAAGAGACCATGGAGAAGCGCAAGAAGACCGCCCTCGAAAGCGGAGTCCTCATCATCATCGTGGCAGGGGTCCTCATTCTCTTGAATGCCCTGTCGGCGCTCGGAGTTTACGCGCGCGCCGACGTCACGAAGTCCGAGAAGTTCACCCTGTCGAAGGGAAGCGGCAACCTGCTTCGTTCGATGAAACAGCAGCTTGCGGTCGACGCATATGTGACCAAGGGCCTGCCCAAGCTCGATGCGTTCGTTCGCGACTTGCGCGACCTACTGCAGGAGTACAAGAACGCGGGCGCCGGAAAGTTCGACTACGAGATCATCGTCCCGAAGGACGAGGACACGAGAAAGAAGGCCAAGGACGCGGGACTCATCGAGCAGCCGTTCGGGGAGGCGAGCGATACGGACGAAAAGGCCGCGGTCACCCAGGGATATATGGGTCTCGTGTTCAAATACGGCGAGCAGCAAGACGTCATCAAATTCCTCCCGCCCGAGCGGACCGACGGCCTCGAATTTTGGATCAGCAACAAGATCCGCGAAATTCGCGACAAGGGGGATGACGTCCACCACAAGCTCGGCGTGCTCACCGGTCACGACGAGATAAAGACGACGGAGGACAACCTCACTCCGCACAACATGGGCAAGTTCGCGATCCAGACGATCATCACGCAGAACTTTCCCTTCTACAGCTTTCAGGATGTGGACCTGAAGAACGGCGACAACGAGATTCCCGACGAGCTCGACGGTCTCATCATCACGCAGCTGGGCAAGGACATCACAGAGAAGGAGCTCAGGCGAATCGATCAGTTCGTCATGAAGGGCAAGTCCCTCGCCGTGTTCGCCAGCGCCGTGAACGTGAAGGCCAGCGACGCGACGCTCAATGCGACGCTCTCGACGCACGGGCTGGAGAAACTGCTCGAGGGATACGGCATCACGATGAACAAGGACGCGGTGCTCGACCGCTTGCGGCGAGTGCAAGTGATGGTGCCGACCGCCGGCGGCATCGCCGCCGCGGACTTCCCGCAATTTCTGCAGGTTCAGGACGATCCGCGCTACAGCGGCGAGGAGCAAATCGTCGACACGAGCTTTCCGGCTCTATTCCGCGTCTCGGATATTGCGGTTCCGTTTGCCTCGAGCCTTGCTCTCAAGCGCGACAAGCAGCCGGAGGCCAAACTCCGCGTCGTGATGCGCACGACGCCTCGCGCGGTGCGACTTACTGGCGAAACTGCGGACCTGAAGCCCTTCCAGAAGTGGGCGCCGAAACTCAAAGGATTGCAGGACCAGCAGTTCGCCATCGCCGCGGCCGCCGAAGGGACGCTCAAGACCGCGTTCCCCGAGGGCGACAAGCAAGGGATCGATGCGCCTGCGCAAAGCGCCCACCCCGCCCGCGTATTCGTCCTCTCGTCTTCCCAGTTCTTGGCGAACCCGTTGGCACGCGCCGGCAACGGACCGGACATGGGCCAGTACGGGATGATGATGCCGGGCCTCGGCGGCGACGAGCAACTGCTCATGATCGCCGGGCCTTACGCGCAGCAGTTCGTCACCGGGACGATCCTCGTGTTCAAGAACACGCTGGACTGGCTGATCGGCGACACGGATCTGCTCGCGGTCAGTGCCAAGATCCTCAGCGACCCGAACCTCGTCTACGCCGACCTCTCCGAAGTCAAGAAGCTCACCCTGGATGAGAGCGAAGACGATATTCGAAAGAGGGAGCAGGACATCAAGGACTCACGCAAGGCGCAGCAGCGGAACGTCGAAGTGCTTCTCATTCTGGGCATTCCGGCGCTTCTCGCGGGTTATGGCCTCGCGCGCTGGCGCATGCGGCTGGCCGCACGCGAGCACGTTTCGCTCGCGTGAGGCTCGAGAAAACATCGATACGGAAGAGAACATGTCACGCGACAAGCTCATCATCTTCGGTGTAGTGCTTCTGGGACTGCTCGGGATCCTCGTGTTTCAGCAGGCCAAAAAGGATGAATCTCTCGGCGCTCCGCTGGCGAGCGCCAAAGAGTTCCCGACGATCAGCGCGCCCGACGACATCGACAAGATCAGCCTCACGAACGGCGACAAAGGGGAGGTCGAACTCGACAAGGTGCCGGACCCGAAGGCCCCTCCGGGGGACGGCGGTCCTGAGATGCATTGGGTGATGTCCAAGCCGAGCCGTGCCGAGGCCAATCAACAGACCGTGAAGGACCTCATAGCCAATCTCAAGGAACTGAAAGTCGAGTCGAGGATCAACTTGAGACTCGACGACGAGGTACGCAAACAGAAGCAGCTCGATGCCGCGCACGCGCTTCACCTCGTTGCTTGGAAGGGGTCCGACAAGAAGGCGGACGATCTCTTTGGCAAGAGTGGTGGTGCGGGGGAGCTCGTGGTGGTGGCCGACAAGCCCGATCAGGTGTGGGCCGCCAAAGGCTACTCGTCGTATCTCTACACGAAGGAATCGAAAGATTTTCGTTTCAAGGAAATCTTGAAGTTCGATGACACGAATGCCGCGCAGGTGACCATCACCAATACGCACGGGACGCTGTCGTTCACCAAGGGCGAGAAGGACTGGGTCGGCACGTTCGACAAGAAACCGATTGCGCGCTTCGACCAAGAAAAGGTCAAGGACATGTTGCGCGCATACAAGATGCTGAATGCCGAGGACTTCGGCGACGGCAAATCCCTCGACGAGACCGGGCTCGACAAACCTGACGGGACCGTGTCGATTGACCTCAAGGACAACGCAGGCAAGTTCGAATTCGCTGTCGGTAAGGTGTCCACCGGCACCAACCACTGGGCCAAGCGGCTCGACGACGACCAGATCTATCAGGTGACGAACTACGTGTCCGAGTGGGCGCTTTCCGAGTCCTCCAAGTACCAATCGGCCGTCGACGCCGGCGCCGGTGACTCCGGGACTAAAAAGAAATAGGGAGCCGGTCAGCGAAGTTCGCGGGCGACGATGTCGAGGGGGGCATCGCCGAGCGCGCGCCATTCTCGAAGGCGCTCTTGTGCGTCGGCCCCGTCGCCTTTGCCGTAGATGAGCTCAGCCGCGAGCGCGACCCCCAGCGCGGGGATGGGTCTCTCTCTCGCTCTGCGCTGGAGCGCCGTCACTTCCTCGTCTTCCGGATGAGTCAGGAGCCTCGTGTGAGTCGGCGGCGATTTCACGACCGACGCGAACGAGAACAAGACGCCGTCGTGCAAGGCGACGAGCGCGGCGGTCGGCGACGTCTCATCGGCGAATGCCCGAAGAGCGCCGCAGATCTCCGCACGCTCAGGCGGTGGTGCCATGGACCTCACGCGCGTGTCAGGAACGGCCGGACACGCGCGTTCCACCAGCAGCAACTCGCGGGCGCGCGCAAGGATATCCGAAGGGTTCTTCTCGCCCGTCAGCGCGGCCAGTGCAAGTTCGCGCAACCGCTGTTCGATGCGCTCGAGCCGGGGCGGTAGCTCCGTGGAATCGAGTGCGACGCCGAGATGGACTTTCGCTGCGCGCGCAACGCTCCGTGAGACTTCCAGGCGAGGCGCAGGGCGTGTGTCTCGGTCGAGGGCCATGCGCACTTCCGCGATGGCGGCCGACCCGCGCGGAAACTGCTGGGGAGCGAGCAGTCGCTCCAACGGATACAGTGCCGAATCCAGGTCCGATGGCCCGGTCCGAGGACCGTTGTCACGGAGCGACTCGCGAATCTCGAGCAGGTGCTTGCTCACCCACGCGTCGCGGTCCGGCCAGTCCTGGGGGGCTGAAGGAGGGACCCATGTCGAGACGATGCCGCGCACCAGGTCACCTGACGCATCGCCCAGTTCAGCTTCTTCGGCGGCGCGGTCGCGTTCCTCCGCAATGAGCCTCTCCACGAGCTCCCGCTCGAGTTTCGGACGTGCCAGCGTCGCTCCGAGGGGTCCCGTCTCGGGCAGCGGCTGCTGGAAACTCGCGACTGCTTTCCACGCTTCGTCGAGCGCGCGTGTTCGCGCTCGGAACGCGAACAAGTCGAGCGAGGCGCCACGAATCTTCGCTGTCGCATCCTCGGCGAGCACGGCTTCCGTGCCGATTCGCTTCAGTACCGCCTCGGGTGCCGTCGCATCTGCGCGGGAGGCGAGGCGCGGGTCGGCTGCTGCCAGCCAGCCCATTGCGTCCTCTTCGATGTTTGCGAACGCCATCGTGCGCGCGCGGTCGGAATCGTTGGTGGGAGGCGGCGCCGGCGGGGCGTGAGCTACCGGGGCCGACGATGCGCACGCAGCCGCCAGTAGTATCGGGCCGATAGCGAGGCGCTCGATGCGAAACCCCCCGCTGCCTTCGACGGCAGTACGCATGCGGCTCAAGCCTTGCGGAAGACCTCCATAACGCTCTCGAGCAGTTTGATCGCCTCCGAGCGCGGGCGCTGGAAAGAATTGCGGCCCATGATGCTTCCAAAAGCGCCTCCCGCCGCAATGCCGCGCACCTCGTCCAAGATTTCGTCAGTCCCCTTGGCCTCGCCGCCGGAGAAGATGACGATTCGCTTCCCGTTGAAGGCGCTCTCGACGACATGCCGAACGCGGTCCGCCATCGTCTTCGTCGGGATGGCGTACTTCTCGAACACCTTTTTTGCTTCCGGCTGTTCCACGTGGTCCTTGGGCGGCTTGACTTTCACGATGTGCGCCCCGAGCTGACAGGAAATCTGCGCCGCGTATGCGACTACGTCGACGGCCTGCTCGCCCTCTTTGCTGAGACCCTCGCCTCGGGGGTATGCCCACACGACGGTCGGAAGGCCGCAGTCCTTCGCCTC
>Ga0210409_10007903_pt1 | contig 10904 bp, 8 predicted proteins | sample IncBWH17MmetaG_FD_161649 | JGI IMG/M metagenome (GOLD analysis project Ga0210409, IMG submission 161649) | Forest soil microbial communities from Barre Woods Harvard Forest LTER site, Petersham, Massachusetts, United States - Inc-BW-H-17-M | ecosystem: Environmental > Terrestrial > Soil >...
CGTCAGGACATTTGAGGGCGGCAAGGTCTCAGCGCTCTACCAGTCCGAGCGTGCCACGCCGTATAGGTAAAGCCGCCCGCCGTGACGGAGACCCCGCAAGTAAGCCCGAAGAGACTACCTTCTCAACCCTCCCCGCCGGAGAAAGTGATCCCAGTAGTGAGGGCTTATGACGTGACCCGCAGCTTAATCGCATCGTTCGGCGCGTGAACCAGCTCGTGCCTGGTGCCGAGGTAACGCTCAGTCGTCTGAACCGACGCATGTCCCAGCAGCAGCTGAATCTGTTCAAGCTCGCCGCCACCGGCGCGGCACAATTTGGCGCACGTGCGGCGGAGATCGTGAGGGGCGATACCAGGGACTCCGGCTTCTTCGGCGTACGGCTTGATGAGCTGCCAGACGACCTTTTCACCTAAGGCTTCGCCTGTGGCGCGGTTAGCGCGATTGACGGACCGAAAAACCCGACCATCCGCTACGCCGGCCCGAAGCGTCCACGCGTCGATCGCGACCTTCACCCAGGTCGGCATCGGCGCGCTACGGACTCGTCCGTGCTTGCCGACTAGGTCCACGATGCACCAGCGCCCGTCGCGCTGTTGGAGATGCGCGAATGTCAGCGCAGCCACCTCGGAGCGCCGCAAGCCGCAGCCCAGAAGCACGGCCAGGATCGCGCGGTCGCGCAACCCGCGGAGGGTCGTGATATCCGGCGCGCTCAGGAGCGCCTGCGCCTGCCGCTGCGAGAGCCAGTTCCCGGTGCGGATGCCCTGCGTTTTCGCGCTCTTCACGCGGCTGATGCCGGCGGCCAACTCGGGCGCAAGCAATCCGTTATCGGCCGCCTCGGCCGCGAGCTTGCGGATGGCAGACATTCTTATAATGATCGACGAAGAACCCAGGCCGCGCGCCTCCAGCGATACCCGCCACGCGCTCACGGTGGCCTTGGTGAAACCGGGCCGCGGCGCCTGCGGGAACCAGCCCAGGAACTCGTCCAGGGCCATGTTGTACACCGGTTTCGTCATCGGCGAGGAGACGCTGTCAAGTACGAGCGCCTTCAACTTCTGCCATCCAGCAATCTTTTGAACTGCGATCAAATCAGTCACTTTAGGGTCCTGTTGTTGGGCAATATCGGAAGCTACGTCATGAGGACATTACCTCGCAAAGGCGGGAACATCAAGCGGATTCGCTTGGCGGTGTTGCAACCCCCGCCCCCGCGATGGCCGCGTCGGTCTGCTGCACCTTCGAGCGAGAATCTCCGCTCCGGTACCATGATCACAGGGCTTGGTTCACTCGCAACCCAGAATATGAATCCGCTCGATTCCATAGAGGCGCCGTTGCCACGCGCCTCCAGCAAGCAATTATTACCTTGGCTGGTCGCAGTCGCTTTTTTTATGGAAGCGCTCGACACGACGATTCTGAACACTGCGGTACCCACCATCGCGGAGGCACTCAAGGTGGCCCCGTTGAGCATGAAGTCGGTGCTGGCCAGCTATACCTTAAGTCTGGCGGTCTTCATTCCGATCAGTGGGTGGATGGCGGATCGATTTGGAACGCGTCGCGTGTTCGCGTCCGCGATCGGCCTCTTCACGTTGGGGTCATTTCTCTGCGGCATATCGAGCGACCTCCATGTGCTGGTCGCCTGTCGCATCCTGCAAGGCTGCGGCGGAGCCATGATGGTGCCAGTCGGCCGCCTCACCCTGGTTCGGACGTTTGCGAAATCCGAACTCATCCGCGCCATGAGTTTCGTCGCCATCCCAGGTTTGATTGGTCCGATGCTCGGACCCATCGCCGGTGGCCTGATCGTCGGCTACTTCCATTGGAGAATCATCTTTTTCGTGAACCTCCCGATTGGCCTCGCCGGGCTGTATCTGGTCTACTTGCACCTGCCGGACTATCGCGAAGTTCACACCCCTCCGCTCGACGTCGTCGGACTCATCCTGTTCGGCTCCGGAATCGCGCTGCTGTCGTATGTGATGGAGGTTTTCGGTGAACATACGCTGAGCCCGCGCGAGATTCTGGGGCTTTTGGCGATTTCCGTATTGCTCCTAGCAGGTTATGGCCTGCACGCCGCGAAGACGCTGTTTCCATTACTGTCTCTGACTCTATTTCGCATTCGCACGTTCCGCGCGGCTGTGAGCGGCAGCTTCTTCACGCGTATCGGCATCGGCGGAATCCCATTCCTGTTTCCGCTTCTTTACCAAGTTGGCCTCGGGTTCACTCCGATTCAATCCGGCCTGCTGATGATGCCGCAGGCGATTGCTGCCATGAGCCTGAAGTTAACCATGCCGCGAATTCTGGCGCGCTTTGGCTTCCGTGGCGTGTTGATCTCCAACACCGTGGTCCTCGGTCTGTTCATTCTGCTTTTCGCGACGATCGGCGTGGGCACGCCGGTCTGGCTCATCGTGGCCCAGGCATTCTGCTTCGGATTCTTTACCTCGCTGCAATATACGAGCATGAACACGCTCGCCTATGCCGACGTCACCGAGGAAGGAACCAGTGGCGCAAGCTCCATCGCGAGCACCATGCAGCAGATGTCGATGAGTTTCGGCGTCGCGTCCGCGTCGCTGGCCACCGCGTTCTTCATTCCCGATCGCTTTCATTCCAACGCACCACAAATGATTCACGGCATCCACCAGGCGTTCCTGGCCCTGGGCGGACTGACCATCTTGTCCGCAATCGTCTTCCGCGAATTGAAAAGCGGGGACGGTGACTCGGTCAGCCAGCAGAAGAACCTTCGGTCCGCCGGGTAACGATCTCGTCCTGTTGTGCAACATTATCGGTTACTTCATGTGGAAATTAGCTCATGGTTTCTTAGCGAGGCAAGTAAAGGTTTGAGATGGTTACAGCCGTCGCCGTGAGGCGGTTGTGAAAAGTTTTGCGGCCATGCGCGGCGATGCGCGCATATTCTTCGCAAGTTACCTACTGTCGCGCCGTTTTATCAGTAGCCTCACTCAAGGAGGATATGACGGTTGTATACTCCAGAAATGATTGCGTGAAGCTCATCGACAGGGCGGCAACTGTCGTTAGGAGGTGTTCCGTGAAGCGCATTGCGAAATGGGTTGGAATCATTTTCGCGTTATTGATTATCGCCGTTGTCAGCCTGCCGTTTCTGATCAACGTGGATCAGTTCCGGCCGACACTCCAGGCAGACCTAAGCAACGCGCTCGGCCGCGAAGTGAAGCTCGGCAATCTGCAGCTCAAAATTCTGAAAGGTGAAGTCACGGCAGACGACCTTTCGGTAGCCGAAGACCCGGCTTTCGGCAAGCCTGCATTCCTCCAAGCTAAGGCCTTGCATGTCGGCGTGCAAATCTGGCCGTTTCTGATCTCGCGCAAATTGATCGTAACGAATCTGCTCATCGATCAGCCCGAAATCGTGCTGGTGCAAGCGCCCTCCGGCGATTGGAATTTCTCGAGCTTGGGTGGCAAGTCTAAAGTAGCGCCGGCCAATCCCATCGGGGCACGCATGCCGCTAGATCTCTCGGTCCAGCTCGTAAAGGTCAGCAGCGGCCATCTGAGTCTGAGCAGAACAGTTGGCCACTGGAAACCGCTCGCGCTGGAGCAGGTGAATATCGAGCTGCGTGATTTTTCCGGCACCTCCGTATTCCCCTTTTCGCTGTCCGCGCGGGTGCATGGAGGTGGCGCGATTACGCTGGATGGAAAAGCGGGGCCGATTAATTCTACGGATTCGGCCATGACGCCAGTCAGCGTCCGCCTCAAGGTGGCGCAGCTCGATCTCGCCCGCTCAGGAGCGAACGACGTGGCGCCCGATGTGACTGGCCTGGCATCCCTCGACGGCAGCGGCGAGTCGGACGGCGTCACCATGCACCTCCAAACAAGGCTCAAGGCGGAGAAGCTGAAGCTCGCCGAGAACGGGACTCCCGCCACCCGTCCGGTGGAAGTGGATTTTTCAATTCAACACGATCTGCGGAAACATTCGGGAATCGTTCATCGGGGAGATATCCACATCGGCAGCGCGGCCGCACACCTCACTGGCGCCTACGCCGAGCGTGGCGAGTCGATGGTGTTGAACTTGACGCTTGTCGGCCCCGACATGCCGGTGCAGGAGCTGGAAGGACTGCTGCCGGCTCTGGGAATTGTGCTGCCCGCAGAAACTTCACTGCAGGGCGGGAGCGCCAGCGCCAATCTCTCGATGGAAGGTCCGGCTGACCATCTTGTTACAGCCGGGTCCGTGGCTCTCAACAATACGCGATTGGTCGGCTTCGATCTTCCCAAGAGGATGGCCTCGATTGAAAAGTTGGCCGGGATGAAGCCGGGGCCGGATACGGAGATCCAAACGCTGAGCGCAAAGCTGCGGTCGGCACCGGAGGGCACGAGCGCCCAGGATATGAAGCTTGTGGTCCCGGCCATCGGCGAACTGAGCGGCGCCGGCACGGTCAGTCCGGCTCATGATCTGAATTTCCAAATGAGCGCGATTGTCCACACGTCCGGTCTGTTGGCTGTAGTCCGAAACAAACCGATTCCTTTCACCGTGGGAGGGACGAGTTCGGATCCGGTTTTCAAGCCAGACTATGGCGCAGTCGCGAAAGAGGAGGTCAAAAGCATCGAGGGCGACATTGGGAAGGCCGCCAGTGGACTGCTGAACGGCCTGTTGGGCAGGAAAAAGAAGAACTAAGGGCGCTCGGAACGAAGGTAGTCGCGCCTCGCATGTGTCCGATTGGATAGTGTGCGCAGAACTGGAATCTGCGATCCCCGTCGTAGCCGGAGGATGGCTGTTCAACATGTTCGGTGCGAGTGGAGTCACCGGACTGAATCTCTATAGCGTCTTGGTGGCTGTCGTGGGCGGCCATCGTTGTCCTTGTGGTTTATAGTGCGATTCGACGCGTGGCCTGGACCGATAGCTCGGCGGCCGGGCAAGACGCATAGTGACGGTAACTATTTCGGCCGGTACTACTCTCGGTCGGATCGAATCCGATTTCGCACGCCGATGACTCGGCCCGCGAAGTATCCGACCGCGAGCACGAGGCACAGAACTTTGCTGAGTTGCGCTTCCACGATTGTCTATCGTCAGAGTGTTCTGCCGATTTCAGAGAGCCAGTTGCAATTCCGACAACCCCAATCGATGGAGTTCCTGATGTAGCCGACAGTTTTCGCGCAAACCGCCCGTTGCGTCCCGTTATGCATTCCGGGTCACTTGGGCTAGGCTATTTTTGTGCCGGTGAATCCGATGAAATCGACCCGTGGAAATTCTTTGGCAGAGAAGTCGTAATTTCAAAGCTGAAGCCAGGTGACGACCACGCATGCAAATTTCCTCCACGACGTTCACAAAACCAAGACGCCCGCCGTCCAGAACCTGTTACAACAGATGCCTTCTCAATGACCATGATTTCACAGTTCGGGCTAAAGCGCGGAGATCTCTTCCATGAAGCAATATTAATCGAGCCAGGGCTCGCGATAGTTCTAAGGAGGAGAATCCGAACGGCGGCTATTGCTCGCTCGGGTGCGACGCGTCACATATTGGGCGGGCTGCCAGTTACGCCGATGTCGGTCATTATCGGAAGCTACTTCCGCGCTTCAGTTCGCACTCCCGCTGCTGGGCTTTCAAGCGCGCCTTAATGGGAGCCCCAAGGCTTACCCACCAGAAAATCGGGGTTGGCGCCCTTGCGCGGCGTATACTTCTGAACCCGGCCGTCTCGTACCGACGCGGTGTAGAGGCTTCCCTCCGAATCCGTGACGAACCCATGTACACCCCACATGCAGCCCTGGCACGTACCAAACGTACCCCACGAAAAGAGGAAATGTCCGTCTTCGTCATAAGCGTTCAGCTTGTTCGATCCCTGATCCGCAGCCCATAGAATGTGGTTCTTGCCCATGTAAAGGGTGTGAATGTTCATCGGCGGTCGCGGACCCATGTTCCACTGGTCCAGGAACTTGCCATTCTCGTCGAACTTTTGCACACGACCGTTGTCGCGGTCGTTGATGAAGACGAAGTGCCGCTCCGGATCGATGGCGATTCCGTGAACGTTATTGAAATAACCGGGGCGAGTCTCATTCGGCTTGCTGCCTTTTTGGCCCCACTGGAAGAGCTTCTTGCCATTCTTGTCGTACTTAATCACACGCGTGCCGTCATACCCATCGCACAGGTAGAAACTTCCGTCGGGCTCAAACGCCATGAACGTCGGCCGTGCGAAATGCGTATCGTCGTCGCCCGGCACGCCCGGCGTGCCCAACGTTAAAAGGCGCTGTTTGCCGTCGTGCGTGAATTTGCTGACGAAGTGGTTATCGGCATCCACGATCCAGACGTTCTTTTCCGGATCGTAAGGACTGACCTCAATGTCGTGCGGCCGTCCCCAGATCTTGTCCCATTGCGACCAGTCTTCCACCACTTTGCCGTTGCGATCCAGCACGACAACGACGTGATCCCAACGCCAATCGACGCCCGGCCGCCCCGCGCGCCCATCACTGACGTCGGGACAATTCGGATTCCGCGGCATATTCGGAGGATTTTGAATCCCGCCACAACTGGGTGTGGCGCTGGCAGTCTCGCGCATCGGAAGGCCCATGCCCACGGGGAATTTCAAGCTCGGCCCGATCTGCGGAAGCCACGTCGTCTTGAGCCGTTCGGGAAGCAAGGGCAGCAAGCCCTTCTGCGCCACAAATACTCGATCGGGGGTTTCCGGAAAAACGTAGGTGGCCTGCGAAAAGGTCCAACCCTTGAGTTCGGGTAGGCTTTCCGCCAACGGCTTCTCCCAATTCTGCACAGGATCGTAAGGGCCGAAGACGTCTTGTCCGCCCTTCTGTCCTGGGACCGCTGCAAACCCCGACCCAGGCACCTTCGCCTCTTGTCCACTCAGCAGGCCCAAACGGTTGCTGAGCAAGATCGCCGTCAGGCAGACTACACCAGTAATCGCAATGTTTAGCGTTTTGCCTTTCATGTCGCAAGGATTATATCTCAACTGACACTCACTGTGAGTCGGGAACCAGAGATGCGGGAACCCGAGATGCGCCTAGCGAAGTGGTGGCGTTGAAACTGGAGGACGCCGGTGTTTCGTTGCCTGCTCGTAGGCGTATGCCAGTTTGATCAACTCAGCTTCCGACCACGCCCGAGCGTAGAACGGGGGCGATCAGTGGACTGTCATCGGCAACCAGGGAAAGCTTCTCCACGACATTGACAAGGCGCGCAAATGGCGCGTGCGGAGCAGCGTCGCAAAGAACAACGCCGGCCAGTTCAAGAGCTATGAGATCGTTTCCCGCGCATGGCCGGACGGGACCAGTACTCAACCGGTGATGTATGGGTGACCGTCTATCGCTGCGACGGCTTCCAGCAAGGTGAGAATGTCGGCTTCGCTTCGCACGGACAAAGAACTGGAGTCGAGCTACGCGGTTGGACCGCTTCATCCGGCAACTACCGGCGATGATATCGTCTTCTGGGCCGTGGTCCGGCATCATCACGAGCCGCGCTTCAAAGGTGAGGAGGCCATCCATCTGCTTTATCACTTCGAGGAGTTTCCAATCGTACCTCGTACGTTCCTCGACACGCACGGACCGGCCGGAGCCGGACAGTAGGCTTAAGGGCGAACGCCGGCACTGAGCGGCAGTTTTCATCCACCCGGACGTTGCGAACCAATATCGGTAGCTTTGTCGGGTCAACGGTCTTGAGACGACGCCGATCGTCAACCACGGCGTGATGTTCGTGCGACCACCAGCGGACGGGTCCCAGGGGTGCTATCTCGGAGGTAGTTGCCCGAGGGCGCGATCCTGACTACCTCCGACCCGCCCGAGTGTCACCTTTAAACTATACTAACCGGTTTACTTCGATTCCTTAGCGTCGTCATCCGGGCAGCAACGATATTCCTGCGCCTTATCGAGCAGGTCGATCTGGCGCTGCAGTAGCTTATTGCGCAGCTCCTTCTCGTCGAGCTCCAGTTGGATCTTGCGCTGCAGCTCGGGTTCGCAGGTGTCGCAATCGTCCAAGCAACCTTTGACGATGACGCCCGGCGTCGGCAGGCAAGACTCGCTAATGACCTCGAAGCTCGCCTGCGCCGCAGGTGCAACGGTTCCTCCGACGGCAGTCAGCAGACTCGCGGTAACCAAGTCTTTATCCACCTGATCGAGGGCGGCCTTGCGCACCGCGGGAGACAACGGAACGGGTCCCGACAAGAACGCATTGGACGCGAGTGCTGTGGTGCCAGCCCCGGTAGCCGACGTGAAGCTCTGGCGCGCCTGCGCAGCGACACTATCGCGTCCGATCTGTTCCACCGCGACGCGATCCTGCTGCGTAGCCAGGACGTTCGCGGGGACGACGCCGATCTGGCCACGCGAAACAGGTGGGTTGAGGGAAACACCAGAGGGCGCCGCCGGATCGTCGACGCGGCGATCGATCGCTTCAAGTGTGATCTTCACAATCTGCTTACGGTTCAACCGATAGAAGTAGTAGGTCACCGCGTGGCAATGATTGGGATTGGAGAACTCGCGCGAGGAGGATTCGAAATGATCCTCGGATTCGGACGCGACATGCGTGCGTGTCGATACTTCACCGATGGAGAGCGAAGCCGAAGCATGTGTCGCCTGCACGGATTGATTTGCCGACGCCGTTGCGTGCGTCGAGAGCTGGCGCAGGAAGTCCGCCGTGGATTGTCCGCTGTGCGAGCCGTTGGCATTGGCGTCCGCGCTGGCCGACAAGAATCCAATCGACCCACTGGCGTCGCCATGGAAATCCCATTTGCCGCTTTCCGAGTTCGAGCTGTGACTCGAGTCGGTGACTGAGAGATCGGACATCGAGTTCTGCACGGCCGCCATGAAGTACTGGTCTTCGGAGAGTTGCTCGTTTCGGTAGCTGAGCTTCGTGGAACTGTCGAATGTGAATCGCGTTCGGCGGTCGGACGTGAACAACTTGACCTTCTCGCCCGGCAGCAGCGTGATCGTGTGGATCGGGTCGCCCAGGAACAGCGGTCCGGGGCATCGTGTGACCCGAACGTGCAGAGTCACTTCGACGGTGACGACGGTCACCCGTCCCGCCGGATCGTCGACTTGCACGCGGTGCGGCAGACGATAGCGGAAGTCCAGGACGTCACAGCATATTTCGTTGGATAGCGGCGGACAGCAGTCCGTGGGGATAGGCGTGGCCGCGTTCGGGGTCGTGGGTGTGGTTGACATCAATTCCCTCCTGCTTGATCGCGGCGGATGCGGCGGTTGATGACTCGTCTCCAATGAACTCTCCACCGCCTGGCTCCCCGCTCTTTGCTCGTTCGGAGCACACGGACGCTTTGGCCCTTATGCCCGCTCTAGTAGTGCGACCTTTTGCCAAAGCGTTTCATCTGAGGTCCAAAGTGGCGCAAGACATGCGGAACTAGTCTGCCGAATCCAATACGCTCTCCCCCTCCCTCGAATCGCTGCCGAATGAAACGATCGCGCACCGGCGGTCACTATCTTTCCGAGAGAACCCGCCCGGCTGGAAAAACCAAGCCACGCCAGCAAAGTTAGGTTCCGTCGTCAGGCTGGGTTCAACGCCGGATGCCTGCCACAACATTTAGTTGCCTGCTCGTACAGTATGGTCCAGCGTCAGGACTGTTGGCTCCGCGAACGGCGCGCCGCAAATCTGGACTCCGATCGGGCGTCCGGAACTTGTGAAACCGCACTGAACGGAGATCGCCGGTAGCCCGAAAATATGGCAGTGTTGCAACTTTTGTTTGGCGTTCGATGGGCTCACAAGAGTTGGGCGGAGAGACGGTCGATGCCCGAGCTCAGGCGGTCAATTCGAAGAGCTCGTTGATGAACTGAACTTGACGCCGAACATCAGTTCCGCTCACCCACCGAACCTGCCCCTTCCGCATCATGTTTATCGCCTCATAACCCTGAATGGTTCGCTGCGCCGCTTGGAATTCTCGAAACCCCTGCTTGGCGTTCACCCGGCGTTTGATCGCGCGGTGATCTTGCTCCAGGATATTGTTCAAGTACTGTACCGGTCGGTGCCGGCAACGGCGGCGAAGGGTCCCTTCCTTCTTTATGTCGGGGATGGCCGAGCTGTAGATCGGTGCCAGGTCCGTATTGATCACACGAGGCTGCGGGTGGGATGGATGGCCCAGCGCCTTCCGAAACAGGCGTTTGGCAGCATCGGCATCACGAAACGCTGACAGTAGAAAGTCAATGGTGGCGCCGGCAGAATCGATGGCCCGATACAGGTAGCACCAACGGCCCTTCACTCGAACGTACGTCTCGTCCACGCGCCAAGATTTGTTGGTCGGCTTGAGGTGCCGCCGCAGCCGCTGTTCCAGTTCGGGCGAATAGCGCTGTACCCAGCGCCACACGGTCGTGTGATCCGCTCCCAGCCCGCGCTCCTCCAGAAATTCCTCCACATCCCGCAGCGACAACGAATACCGCAGGTACCAGCGGACCGCGCAGAGAATCAGGACGGGTTCGATCTGCCGCCACTTGAAGATCGCCGGTCGGGTTGCCATCTCAGGGTCCCTTCAGGCTACCAGTCACCTACTCCCGGAAGTTGCAACACATCCAATGCGAGACTATCCCTGGATTTATGGACAACAGCCGTCGCTCGACTAAATCCAAACGGCGAGGATTTGGCCGGATTCGTAAACGGGAAGTCCGCTAGCGTTTAGGAATGTTATTCAGATCTTGCGGCACTCGAACAAACAAACGCAAATCGGACAGCTGAAATGACCGCCCGATGCGCGGCGTTAACGGCTAGTCGAGCATAGTCATGGGTAGCCACAACGCGCCGGAAGTCTTCATCGAAACGAGCAGAGCGCGTTCATGCGGCTGACTCCGTTGCGACAATCCAAAGATGGACATCTTTATGCGTGCAGCCATCGATGAGGCGCGTCTTGGTGCGGACGAAGGGGGCATTCCGATCGGCTCCGTTCTGGTGTGCGACGGCCGCATTCTCGGACGCGGCCATAACCGTCGTGTTCAGAAGGGCAGCGCCATCCTGCACGCCGAGATGG